>Ga0066856_10000080_pt1 | contig 28924 bp, 25 predicted proteins | sample ETNtaG_5_FD_65605 | JGI IMG/M metagenome (GOLD analysis project Ga0066856, IMG submission 65605) | Marine microbial and viral communities from oxygen minimum zone, Eastern Pacific Ocean - ETNP201406SV205 | ecosystem: Environmental > Aquatic > Marine > Oceanic | place: Pacific Ocean: Eastern...
GTCTGCATAATGTAGGTGATTTGGAAGGATTCAAGCGTTAAAATGCCTGCTGATGATGCTACCAAGTCAATCGGTATATCGACAACACCGGCACCGGTGTTTGGAATGGCTTTGTTCAGCGTGTCTACAATGTCGGGGTAGGAAGCGGAGTTCACGGTGAGAGGCCCAAGCAAGGCTCCGTTTTGAGCTGGCCAAGTGAAGACATTGGTGCCGTCAATATCAATTCCTGGTTGTTGTGGAGCATTGGAATGCATGGCGATGGTGAGGTCTGTAAGGGAAGGCGTGTACCGAGATTGGCTGGTTGAAAGTTCAATGCGAAGGCAGAGATAATACCCCGTTCCTGTCATTGATTTTGTCTGATTCGGAGATGTAAACGATACCACGCCACTGCTACCTGATGTACAGGCTGTACTCGAACTGTAACCTAAATTGACCTTAACCGCAGTATTGCTTGGCCCGGTTTCAGTCCAATTTATTGTTGCTGCAACGGTGGTCTTAGCCCCACTTCCAACATACTGATAAGCATAATAATACCCAGATGTTTGGTAATTTGTCGTATAGCTTAACGCTATATCGCCCAATACCGGAGTCTTGGAAGCAGAACCGTTGAGTGTCGCCCGCCATAAGATAGAAGTCCCGGTATTTGGGAAGATGATTTTTTGCCCAATTGAGGCGGCTCGCCAGGTTGTTCCGCCGTCGTTTGAAAGATCAACGCGGATGCTCGTACCCGTTGGAGTCGAGCCAAACACACCGTCAAGTGTAAGCGAATCAATCGCCTGTGTAACACTAACGGATTGACCAACGATCATCTGATTTGATGCGGATGATGTACGGACATCGAAGTGAGCGCCATCGCCATAGACGTGGATTTTTCGCTGACCTTGAGAACAATACGAGGCATAATAGTGGCATGAAAAATACACTTTATGGTCGTCGGTATCAACCATCCCATAATGTCCACCGCCAGGCATCGTGCGTTGGCCTTGAGGGTTCAAAAATCCATTTTGCATGCTGTAATGATAATGGACGCTCTTGTACCCCGTGTTGTAATAATAGATATTGTAGGCAATGTTTGGCATGCTCACCGTAAGACCTGCCCCATAATCGTAGTAATAGGATGTTGAAAGCATCAACCAAGAATTGTAAACAACGGTTGGCGATGCAGGGTTAACCTCCTTGACATAGTGGTTGCGAGCAGAGGTGTCGTAGATCGCAACATACATTTTCCCAGTCGTATCATCAAAATCAACACCGGTTACATAATTTGGATAATTATAACTGTACATGGCTTGACAGGTCCACGAAGTTTTTGCAGCATTCAATCTCCATTTTGCTACGCTATAGTAGGAATAATGTGCGGTGTAAATTTCACCGTTGTAGATATCAGCATCGTGAATGCTGCGGTAAGCATTGGTGTTGCATGGACTGCCATAGGACATCGATGCTGTTCCCAGGTAAACGCCAGTTGTCGCGTTGTAACGTTGAATCGTGGGCGAGCCAGTCATGGACGTGGAGGTATAACGGAGGACGTGAATTTGGTCATCGGAAACAGGAATGACAACTCCTGTATAAGTCCAAGAGCCGCCTGAAACGGTAATGTCAGAGTATTGTTTGGTCGGACTAACATAGCCTTGGTCGCTGAGTGCGACGAATTCTCCAGTTGTATTCATGGTCGCGCTGCCGATTTGGCTCACTTGAGTTGAACTGCTGAATTGAGGCGAATATTGAGTTGGATTTCCCTTGAGATACAGGGATTGACCCGTTGCTTCAAGATTATCTCTGTAAACGGTTTGGAACGGAGAAGGGGCACTGCTACTCTTCCCTTGGATTCTTTCATCGCCCTCGCCCCCATAATGGTCGTTGGTTGAGAAATTTGTCCACGAGGTCTGGCTCGCATCTCCCCGCAGATTGAACTGGGCAGAAGTCACGTCTGCTCCGTATGGAATTGAGACCACTCCGGCGGAGCCATTTCCAGTTTGAGAAAACGTGTGGGAATAACTTGTAGTTCCGTCTTTGAATTGGGTCTCAGTTGTTGCTGCAATCGCAAGAGGCGATAGCATTGAGACGACAAAAATAAGCGAAAGAAATATGGCGCGACGCATGAGATTCACCTATAGGCACTCCTCCACATTTCGCATTGCATATGAATGATGCCCCTCGGGGTTACATCGCTGGTACCAGTAAAACAGACGTTTCATCAACAAAACCGAGGGTTCAAGAGTCCATCCTGCATGGGCGTATTAGGCGAGCCAATGAGTGAAAAGAAATCCTTTCTATCCCGTACTTGGGAAGCGCAACATGGAAAGCAATACGGCATCACTGCTATCGTTTCTGGAGCAAGTGGTATTTTGCTTGGAATATGTGTATACCAACTTTTGTTCTTACAGGATCACACAGATTGGAGCCAACACACCGGTTTGGCCCTAACTCTTGGCTTTGTTTCCGCTGTTGTGGTTCTTGTCGCATTCCCTGAATTCCTCCGATTTAGAGGCCATATCGTGACGCTTGAAGAGATCATGGAAATACAATCAACAGCAGAATTGCGCCGGCAAAAGACCGAAGGCGACAACTCCGCCCAAATTCTTGGAGCTGGATATCTTGACCAGTGGAACGAATTCCTTGATAGCCGGGGCCTGCGCCGCTAAGCACAGGGGACTCGCATGTCAGACCAAGACCCATTCAAAACCTTGGTTCTTGAAATCGTACTCGCCATCGGCATGATTGCGTGTTTGGTATTGGCCCTGTTTATCCACACTGGCTCAATGCCCCCCCTTGTCGTGGTTGAATCAGAATCGATGATTCACGACGAGAAAGGTGAAGTGGGCAGTATTGACGCTGGCGACTTGATCTTGGTTCACAAGGACCCAGCAGATGCGATCATCACCTTCGCAGAAGCAACCGATTCAAACAACCCTTCCTATGGTTACGACCAACATGGAATGGAAGGTGATGTCATTATTTATGCCAAAAATGGAGAAGAAGGGACGCCAATCATCCATCGGGCGATCATGAGAGTCCTTGCTGCAAGTACCACGGCTCCTGAACGAGGCGAGGCGGCGCCTTGCCCAATCAATTCGTCATATGATGAAGAACTCATAGCCCCTGATGGACTCATGGGCGCCTGCATATGGACATGGACGGTCCCCGGTACTTCAGCAATCAATGTCAGTACGGTATCCATAAAATTTGATGGCACCGACGCAGGATATTACGACTGCAAGCGGCCTGCACACGGCAATGTTGAGGCACATCTTGTCGTATGGGATTGGCGGCCATCTCACGAAGGCATCCTTACTCTTGGTGACAACAATCAATGCTCGGTCGACCAAGGTGCTTCAGTCACCAACGGTTCAGCGGGCGTACACAGTGAAAGCGGCGTTGTTGGCCCCATTCGTGACGGCTGGGTCCTAGGTGTTGCTGGCGGAGAACTGCCTTGGATTGGTACGGTGAAATTGATGGTTGGAGGCCCAAATTCATACGGGACGCAAGATGTCCCGTCCTCTTCGTTTTTCGCCTTATTTACGTTGATTGCACTGGTTCTTGTCTCGCCTCTGTTTACGGAACGAATATTCAAAGAAATTCTATCCGGATCCCCTGAACTGAAGGAGATTCAAATTGAAGATTCTCTCAAAGAATCAGAATAACCTGCACGCTGCAAGGCTTCATCCATCGTCAATAGACCGCAAGCAACATCATGGGCTTCTTCAAGAGAGATCGTAAGGGCTCCTTTTGACCGCTTTCTACTCAATCGTTGAGTATTGCGAAGTTCTCCTTCTGTAGGTTCAACCGTTCGTTTAGCAACTACAGGTTCACCTTTCAGCAAGGCGATCTTCAAAGCGGAGGTGGAGTGGTCATGCCTCCCTGAACCCCTGCTCGTGCGTGCCTCATTCACCTGTGAGACTTGGAATCCTTCAACAAGAAAGCGATTGATAAGGCGGTCGCGATGCAGCGGTGAACCATGACCAATTCGGACATCTACAATCTTCGGACTGTAGACATGGACCAAACCAATCACGTGTTGAATGGCGTCTTCTACGGATTCATCCTGGGATTTGCCAAGCAACATTCCTTCGACCAACCACGCACAACCAGGGCGTGGACCCGGGTCAATACCGACAGTCAAACGGTGGACAACATCCAACTCTCTAAATGAACGATACAGTCGATGGATGGATTCGTGCACTGTATCTGCAGTGGTACCGATTCCATTTCCGCCAAAACGCTCCACTTCTTCGGGAGTGCCAAACCACCAGCCTCCGGGATCTGGCAAGTCTTCATCGGTCCCAACCAATTGAGCATTGAGGTGTTTTGCTTGAAGTTCTCGTAACAGGCGGTAAGCCATACGAAAATCATCGGTTCGCACGTACACTGTCTGCACAATGTTTTCTTGGAGCCCGCCCCGTTCTAATGTATCGGTTTATGGCTCATGGCAACGATGTTTCAAATCGGTAATGCAATGAGGCTTTCTTCCGAAGTTATCAAGAACGATGGACAACGATGTTGAACCATGACGGGTGCCTACGAACGGGAACTTCGGGAAGTCCTCTCAGGAACCGAGAAAGGCGTTCATGCCGTTAGTCGGTCATGCTCACCCGAAGAAAAGGAAAGGATGAAACTCGTTCAAAACAGGCCGTTCTTGGTCGTAAGAGCTGCGGGTTCTGGAATGGAAGGAAGCGGTGACCTCGTGGCTCTAAGGGGAGACTGCTGTTTTCCCATTGAAGTGAAAACAACAAAGGCAGAGAAATTGTATTTTTCAGGAAGAACGATGGATCAACTTCAGGCCATGATCCGCGAGGGTGAGCGATCAAACCTCATGCCACTTTATGCGCACAGAAGAAAAGGCGTTCGAGGCGACTCATGGAGATTGTTTCGCGTTAAGACAAAGGGTCTTACTGACAGGTTACGAACCTTAGCCCCCCTCATACCGGCTCTTCCCTTGAATCGGAATGGAACGCCGTTTATTGATTGGGAACAAGGGATGCCCCTCAACAAATTCATCGCTTTGCTATGTTCTCAAGATGAAGGACAACATGCACCGTTGGGCCATCTCAAACAACGGGCCAAGCAACAAGAAGTTTCAAAGAAAGGTGGGCGAACTCAATCTCCACAAACAAGCGAAGATATTCTAGCAGAACTTCAGCGACGACGCACGTCCATCGTCAAGCAAAGCCTCAGAAATATGGAACAATAAGCGTGAACAGAAGCATGCCTAGTAAAGCAAGTGAAGAGTAACTGGAAGCTCTTTGCGATAAATGGTCGACCCACATCGGATGCAGGTCCCATAGTTTCAGTTTCCGCCCGATTCGTTTGAGACCACTCAACCAGGAATGTACCATATCTTTGAGCATGTGGCCTCCATCAAACGGAACCATCGGGATGAGATTGGTAAAGCCTAGCAAGATGTTGACCCACATAAGCCAAAAGAAGAAACTCGTCAGGAACAACAATCCATTCGTACCTAGAATAGAGGCAACCACACCATCTCCTGCTGTCAAAAGGGATTCTTGAAACGGATGAATTGCAACCCCATTGAGGTCAAATGGAATCAGCATAATACTGATCAAATGGAACGGAACGGATGTGGCACGCTGTCCCAATGTGGCATCACAACCACACATCGTGTCAAATCGTGGACCCAGTGGGCCGGCTAAGCGGTCAATTCCCGAGGTCGCCTCTGAAACTCCTACCACGCCAAGGAACGCATCTCCAGGTTGGACACCTTGCGCTGCAAGCGTTTCGTTGTCGGTACCCAGACTTGCTCTGTAGGCATGAGTGTCCGACAACGTCACCGTCAACGTCTCGCGTTCACCATCAGCGTGACGGACAACAACATCCACCGTATCGTTGGCGCTGTACAAGGCCAACGTCTCTCTGAAATATTTGGAACTCGTTATCGGTTCACCATCAATGGAAATGAGGGTGTCCCATGGTAACATCCCGGCTTCATCAGCTCCTTGGTCGACCACGATGCCCTGCACGTGTACACTATCATCAGTAGCAACAAAACTACCTGCGATCGAGCCAAGCATGATGAGCATGATCAACGAAGCAAAAAGGTTGGTAGCCGGGCCTGCGGCGAACATGCGAAGACGCTCCCTGCGAGGAGCCCTGAACAATTCCTCTTGTTGAGGCTCAGCGAAAGCCCCCAAAGGAAGCGGACCAAGTTGAAGCATACCAAAGGAGCGAATGCGCATACCATGACCACGAGCGAGGAGACCGTGGCCCAATTCATGAATTACCAATGAAACCACGAAGGCCATTACGCCCCATCCAAGTGGAATGATGGGATTGATGCCCGGAATGGCAACCAGTTCACTTGCCGACGGTGGGGGCGTAGTCGTAGGTGAAAGAATTGAACTGATGAAGGCCAACGGTACCAAGAGCCCGACAACAAGCATCGAGACCGAACATACCCAAAGTGAAAGTTCTCCGTAAGCTCTCCAAAACCTCCTTGGTTTTGAGAGGCGTTCAAGCAATTTTTGCCCTCGTTGAGTTCGGACCATGAGCACGATGCCAAGAGCACGGGTAGCGTTCCAGCGGTCAAGAGTCCCATTTCGCTCCCATGTTTTGATGAGAATGTACCACGCGAACAGCAGGATGAACAACAGACTCCAGTTCGCTTGGACCGAACCCCAATCTCCCACCATGACACTGCGACGGCCCGTTCTGCCTTGAACATTGATGTAAGTCCAAGAATAAAAATTGAACAAACCTTCATGATGTGTCGCTCAGCCCTTAGATTGTGCTCAACTACAATATGGCCATTGAAGTATGGTGTGAAAAGGCGTGGGGAGAAACACCCAAGAAAGTCTCAGAATGGGCATCCAATACCGAAACAGTACAGGTATTCCTACGACTTTCTGCAAGCGTACTCATAGCAGATTTTGAGCTCAAAAACGACGGAACACTCCATATTCGTCAGCACCTTCACATTCCCCTTGAGACATGGAATCCGGGTTCAATTCAGGGAATACGCACACCAGAAGGAAAAACGCGGTTCTCGCATCGGAGACAAACCATCTATCTTTCAAGCGAATTACGAGTACCTGAATGGGGGGCTGCCCTCCTTGAAGACTGGCTTGTAAGCATGCGCAGTGATATCAACCGGCCAAAGGACCGTTCTCAAAGAGTAGCGGAGATCACCCGAATGAGGACATCGGTTCAGCGAAATTTAGAGACGGCATCCGTTGCAAATGTTGCTAAAGATATCAATGATCTTGACATGCGAATTGACCGCATCGGAAATACGTTAGCCGATTGAGAGATTCAATCCATGGTGGTATCAACACCAGGGAACAAGTCCGCTCCTTCACGATAAACAGTTCTCATGTTGTTGATGAAATTCTTTTCTTTAACGACAATTGTGTATTCCTTGATTCCGTAATCCTTCTCTCCATCAAGCATTTCGAGAAGCACTTCAAGAGTAAGGCGGGCGCCTTCACGGTGAGGATATGCGAAGATGCCCATTGAGATTGGCGGAGATACGATGGAAGTCACATCACCCATTTCTTCAATCGTTGCAAAGAGGTTCGCATAGGTCTCGGGAAGCAAGTCACGACGAGCTTCATCTTGATTTGGTCGTCGGCAGTCTGGTCCAACAACGTGAATGATGTGTTTGTAATTCTCGCCCAGGGCAAAGGGTTCCGTAACCACATTCTTTGTAACCGCGCACGGTGGGGCGTTAATTTTCCTCATCTCCAAACAGATGTTGCGGGTCACTTGTGTCAATTCCTTGCCAGCCTTCATGTGAATCATACTGTCAATTCCCTCGCGGCCGGAAAGACGGTTGTTTGCAGGTGTAATCAGGACATCAGCGCTGTGATTCCAAACCTCGCCACCCATCACGCGGAGGACTCCCCACTTGCAAGTTCGTGCCATGTAGAGTTCTGCCATCGTTCCACCAAGAGGGGCCACCCTACATATTAGGTTCGCACTTTTTCCTTGAAATCCCCTAAATACGCAATAAATAATCCACTACATCCTCGCCGACATTATTGAATGAACGCAAACCGATACCGCTAAAATGGGACTGTTGCTCCACAAAGCATGAACACGAAGGCGAGTTGCTTTGCCTTTGTGATACTCCTGCTTTTGTCGCCCTTCTCAGCGCTTGTCCAGCCTGAAAAAGAAGCGGGAGTCAAACCAGCGGAAAATCAACTGCAGGACATTTTTGAGGGCTTTTACGTTGGAGAACAGGAAGATGTATGGAACGAAACACCTTGGCCAACGGTAGCCGTCCCTGGTGGTTTTTCGTATCTTAGTGTTATTGATTACAGCGATGTTGGCGTATTGATCAACAACCTATCTGAGGAGAGCAAAACCATCGGATGGGCTTTTGTCGCTGCACGTAACATCTCTTTGGACCGAGTCTTCATCTTCAATGAAAGCGGAACACCGGTTGGGGAAACAATCAACCGTGAAAAATTCAACACATATTTCGCTGCACCGTTTCTTGAAATGTTGCAAAACCGGTCCTCTGCATCTCAACTTAACTATCTGGTCACTACAAAAGGAATACCGCTACGAGTTTCTGGAGGGGGTGACAAAGCAAGTTTTGATCAAGAATTAGCGCTGCTTGGAGGGTCCTACAACAGTTCAATCGGTGCTGACAATTGGTTTGATCATGGTTATGGTCCGCTGGCTGGCAAGGAAATGGAGCCGTTCACACGAGACAAATACGGCTTTTTCCTCGTGACAAGGCTCACCGGATATACGGTTGACACAGCACTTGAATTAATTGAACGAGCCAACAACAGCTTAGGGCAACGAGGAACGTTTGTGTTGGATCTCGCTACCAACAGGAATGGGTCGGGTTACAAGTATTGGAACGATGACCTCTATGTGGCGAATGCCACGTTAAACGGCAGCATGAATCTCCCTGTATATTTTGATGAAGAAGCAGAATTTGTGACCAATATCTCCAATGTTATGGGCTATGCTTCGTGGGGCAGCAATGACGGGAATTGGGCAACCAATAGAATTCCTAATTCAGGATTTGATACGACCGACGCTGCATGGGGGATGGGAACTCGGTATTGGGACCACACGCTTCCCGCCGTGAGTTCAGATGAAGCGTTCTCATGGCAGTATCAGACCGCCACAAAAGAAGGGGGTTCAGGTGCAATTGAAGGGGTTCTCTCTCCCAACTGCACGGGCCAAGATGGGACCACAACTGCGGGACTCTTGGCTGAATATTTCGACAACAGCGGCATCTCGGTTGGTAACACCATGCCCGACTTGACCAATCGCCAACCAAATGCGATCCGGGTCGAACCAAACCTTGACTGGCCCTCGCGAGGTTCCGCTTATCCGGGTTTGGATTCGCGGTTCAACACTCACTGGAGTGGAAGATTCACTGGGACAGTCACTCTACCAGAGACTGGCAATTGGACCTTCTATCTTGAAAGCGATGATGGGACGGAGTTATGGATCAATCATGCAAGCCTCGTACAAAATCACGGCATGCATGGCATGCGAACCGTATCAAATTTCATCAATCTGACCGCTGGAGAACACGATTTAAGGGTTGAATTCTATCAAGGAGGAGGCCCCCACGGACTTCGATTGTTTTGGGAGGGACCCAATCAGTCCAAGGCCATCATACCCACATCGGCCCTCAGTGTAGGCTCACTTCAGGCACCCCAGGAAAGTCATCTCATGCATCGTTGGGATTTTGAAGAGGGCACGGGGATGCAAACCAACGACAGCGTTGGCAATGCAAACCTCACCTTCAATGGCATGAATGCAAGCAACTGGGTTTCGTGCCCCGGAGGGACATGCCTGATGTTTGATGGCCAAGATGATTACATTGAAGTCGATGTAAACGATTGGAATGGAAACTTTACAGTCAGTCAATTCGTAATCACCAATACGACAAATCATCCCTCGTACGCATCAGTATTTGCATCAAGTGATAATGCCGGCTCAAGCGCATCGTTCCAACACATGATTCAATCATCAAAATGGAATTTGCATAACCACCAAAGCAATGCATTTGGCGACGTCATAACAGAGCGTTGGGCCCATCTTGCAACGGTCTTCGATAATGGAACCATACGCCAATACTACAACGGACAATACGTTGGAAGCACGACTTCTCCTCAAGGTGATTACAATAATTTTGAACTCTACAGGATGGGCGTGAACCGCGCAGGTTCGGCCTTTTTTGAAGGAAAAATTGATCGCGTCCTCGTCTACGAAACCGCCCTTTCACACACCGAAGTTCATCAACTCTCAAGAGAACTCCTTCCCAATTGTCAAGTCTATTCTGGAGTTGACCAAGAAACAACGACCGTCTGGCAAAACATTACCCTCCCTGAAAATCACACTTCACATGCATGGCTTTTGAGTGGTTATGGAATGGTAGAAGGCCCGGTTGGGGGCACCTTTACGCTCCAAGTTGATGCCCGCGATGAAAACGGGACATTGCTTTCCACGAACCGGTCCTCAGGTGAAGCCTTTGAGACCAATTGGAACAGCGATACCTTGCGTTTCCGACCCCACCCTCAAGCCACTCGCTTCAACATCAGCATTGAGGTGATGATGACCGGTTTCTCTCAAGAGGGGTCAATATTCCTCGATACGCTCAAACTTGAAGCAATTCGCCCTCACATGAATTGGATCAACGGTTCAATTGGTGAAACTGCAGTATCGACTGGCGGTCGTTCATTTGATTGGAATACTGCTTACGGTCAGTCTCTTGTTGCGGACCTTATCGAGGATGGCATCTCGGGTGTCAAAGGTTATGTCTACGAACCGTATTTGACCGCAGTTGGCTATCCGAGCGTCCTTTTACCCGCTTACGCATCGGGTTATAATTTAGCAGAAAGTCATGCTGCTGCTAGCACTGTATCAGGATGGATGGGGGTCGTCGTCGGAGACCCAAAAATGGCTGCTTACGCAGACATCTTCCACGACATCAATATTGTAGATGCGAGAATTGTGGGGGATGTCAATGTCGGCGAACCTACCGTTGTTCAAGTGATTGTGGAAAACCTCGGCATCGCTCCATCAAACGGTTCACTTATGATTCAATCAAGGCTTGGAAATGTGGTCCTCAGTGAAACATTACTGCAAATGCCATCGGGAGATCAACAAGGAAGCCGAACCGTTGTTAATTTGACCTTTGAACCTACGACGCCGGGTTATTTTGACATCAAAATTCGATACATCAACGGCACTCATGAACAACAAATGGGGAACAACCTCATCTCCATGACGCTGTTTGCGAATGAAGCCCCAACGATCATCAACGGATATTGCAATGCCCCTACACTCACTCGTGGGGGTTATACCGTCTGTACCGTACAAGCTCAAGACGATGATGCAGTGACGAGGGCGAACTTGAGTTGGCAAATCGTTCCTGAAGGGGAATCTGTGAACCAGAGCGCATGGATTGAGCAACAAATGGGCCAAGCAGACTCAACTCGTTGGCAGGCAACGTTGACCATTCCAAAAGATGTGAACCTTGGAAACATTGCGTTGCTAGCTCGCGTATGGGATGGATCAAACATGAGTTCAGAGATGCTCTATCTCAACGTCACGAAAATCATTGATGCACCACAAACTTGGTTTGGCCCTCATGTCTCGGGCATAGACCCATCCACATGGAATCATGCTTCTGCCCTCCCCAACAAGCCAAGCCTTGGCGTATATCGTCACCTAACGTATACACTGACAAGTTGCCTTACCGATGCAGATTTTGATGTCACCCAATCACCGCCTGTCTTCAACACATCACAAGGAAACCTATCGAATACAACGTCGGTGGTCTCTCATGGATCGAATGTATATTGCTACAGTGCTGACCTAACACTGAACATCGGCATACCTCTTGAAGACATTGAACTCACTGTCCGATTAAGTGATGGTTCGTTGATTTTGGAGCGAACCTTATGGGTCGATGATATGAATCCAGATATTTTGCTTCATATTGTCGATGAAAATGGGACGCTTCTAGATGAAATCGTCGGAAACGGTAGAGAACGTCTCGCCATACAGATTGTTGATATTGATGACCCTCTGACTCCATTCTTAGGAGATGTCCAGGTCAGTTGGCCCGGAAGTGAAATGTTCCAACTTCCTCTTGATATACCGCGAGGAACCAGTCAATTTCTTTTCCCTCTCACCCAAGTCTCAACCGCTCTTGAATCAGGGGATCTCGTCATCCATGTTGAGGGCACTGGACTTCACGGAGGGGCAGCAGAAGCGTCACTGAGTATTCCATTTGAATTCACCTTGCCTGAAGTTGTATTCTATGAGGTCTGTACGGAAAATGGACCGATAAGAAACATGACCTTTGGTCAAACAGCTACATTTGTCGTTGGTGTTCAAAGTGATCGGCCATTGGACATACCCGCAAGTAGACTCAGCCAATTGGGCCGGTCCGTCATTAGCCCAACAGCCGATTCACCTGTTTGGGGCGAGGGGGTTCCACCTTTAGGATGTGAATTTAATGGAACCATGACCGACATAACTTGGTTCCAATTTAGGATAAAGGCCGACGCCTCGTTTTCAGATGGCGCCAGTAAGATTGTCTTCAATATACGCGATTTGGACCGGCTTCCAGCATCTGTTAGCGTTGAAATGGTGTTTCAACATGCACCTACCCTTCTTGGAGAATTTAATACAACTGAAGCAATACCTGGAGAGGACATCATCGTATCCTTGCCGATCAAAGATGATGACGGCCTCCATACCATCATTTGTTCCTTGACGATTTACGACCCCACCGGCGCCCTGCTTACACAATCTGCTAAAATGGCCGGAGATGAGATGACATACGAAACAGATTTGGAATGGATGTATCCAATTCCCGACTCCCTAGCAAACCAAACCTTGGCCATAGAAACTGGATGTTTGGACGAACAAAGCGTCCGTGTTATCGAGCAAACGACCGTCCTTGTAGGGCCCCTTGAATCATGTCTTAACTGCTCAAACAATACCACGCCTCAACTGCAAGAGGCTGACGATAAAGGGTCACTTACAGACCTATCCATGGCCTTGATTGGACTCGTCGTGTTGGTAGCGGTTCTCGCTGGAATTGGAATTAGAATAAGAAACAATTCACTGACGGCGGATGAAGATGACTGGGCCGTTGAGGAGGCTTCTGGAGCAGATATTGAATCGATGTTCAATGAAGACAAGTCACTTTCAAACGATGATGAAGCGGATGATGGTGATGAAGATTTGATCGATGATGTGATTCCCGAAGGATGGACTGAAGAACAATTTGTATCATGGCTTGATGGTCCAACTCCAGAAGGATGGGCGGAAGAGCAATGGATTGAATTCGTCGCCGAAAAGAAAACAAAATTAACAACTCATGACAATCAAACGGAAGGATGATGAATACTGACGAACTCCATTCATATGAGCAACATGGCAGTAGGATACGTACTCATCAATGTTCAACCGGGAACTGAGCAAGCCGTATATGAGTTAATGAAGGGACTGCCGCATGTTGAAGATGCTACGGTCTTGTTTGGAGACCACGACTTGATTGTGAAACTTATCGCCGATGACCTTGCAACAATAGCTAAAGCGGTTGTAGAGAATATCCGACAAGTCCCTGGGGTTGTTGACACCAAAACACTCGCTGGTGCAGATTTGTAGTAAATTGACCACAATTAAATCGCCTCACTGAAGGCAAATCACCTCAAAAAAGGCTCTCGGAAAGGGGTACTGGATAGCATATGTGGCGCAGTCTTGCCTTTTTTCGGGACAAGTATTATATGCTCATTGGGATAAGGCACTACCGGAGGTAATCCAAATGTCAGACGGAAAAAAATACTTCGTTCTCATGGAGAACGGAAAAGACACGAGCCAGGTTTTTGCGAGCAAACAACCCCGCGGTGCGGCCCTTAAGGCTGCAACACGCGGACATTCGACCATCCGCCTACGAGAGCGTGGCACCAAGCGTGTCCACGTGTTCACAGGCAGCATCAGTATGGTTGACAAGCCCGCAGGCGGACCAGACTGGCTCCCAGACAAGATCAAGAAGGCAAACGTCAAGAAGCAAGGCATCGAGCACCTTTGAGTGCCCTTTGCTCTTCTTTACAGCCATCCAGCTTGAATCATCAAGTTGAACAGCGCCCCCATCTGCTCTTAGGCGCAGATGCGGGCCTCAAACTCACCCCTCATCGGCTCGTTGAGCGGATGCCTTGAACGAAAGGCTACGCCGACAATCCCTACGATGGCTTCATAAACACCGTTTGTCATTCCCCATCGTCCTCCGGGACATGGGATGCACACTCGCTCCGGCGAGAGGCGGTGACGCCAATGAATGAACGTGAAACGCGAACGCCACAGCCAAAGGCCATTAGGCCAAGCCAAAGGCGTTTGGTTGAAGAGGAACTGAAACTTCCTGCTCGCCTCACTCATCTTCGACATTTACCGTGGCTTGAGAGTTATCAGCGCCAGTTGCATGCTGAAAATAAATCCTTGAATACCCAAAAATCGTATTTTTACGGATTACGAAGTCTCGTGGAGACTACCTTGCCACGGGAAGTAGCCTTAACCGAATCAGAATATGAAGGACTGAGTATTGAAAATCTAGCGCATCGCATGGAGCCCATGAACGGTAGAATCGATATCTGGGCTCATTCAATCGCTGGATTAAGACCAACAACATACAATGCAAGACTCGCAGCAGCACGTCACCTTCTACGATGGCTTGGCCTCATCTGGCCTGAACACCTCCAACGTGCTCGGACTGGAAAACGGCTCCCAAGAACCCTCACGCGTAGAGAACTGTCCAGTGTTTTGGAAGCTGCCTCACGAAGTGAAAACCCTGCAACTGCGCTTCTTGTAACCATGATGCTCGACACTGGAATGAGAGTAAGCGAAGTCTGTTCCCTCGACCTTGGAGATATTGACCTTGATGATGCTTCAGCACGCATCCTTGGTGGAAAGGGAGACAAAGACCGTTTGGTATTGTTCACTGAACGCACACTGGAGGGACTTCAGGCATGGATTCCGATCCGTACGGCTCTTACCGATTCTTCCGAGGAAGCGTGCCTGGTTAATCGCCACGGACGACGACTTCAACCAAGGAGTGTCCAGCGCATGATGGATACACTGGGTGAGCAGGCAGGACTTCCCAAAGGAAAGTTGACGCCTCACGTCCTTCGCCATAACTTCGCAACAGGTCTGCTGGAGCGTGGAGCTGATTTGGTAACGATTCAACGGCTAATGGGCCATGCAACAATTGCAACCACACGAGTTTATCTTGAAATTTCTGACCAAACTCTCAGAGAAGTGTACCATCGCGCCCAAGCATTACGCCAAAATATGAATGAACAAGAACACGAGAATGAACAGATGATGGATACCACTCCATCAACCAGTGCAAGCGGTTTGGAAACCTCATTATGAAGTGGATTTTTTCCGCTTGGTGATTTTTGCAGGGCCGGTCCATGCTCGGGTGGGTTGGATCGTCTGACCTTGATGTCCAGCAATCGGACAATATTTCCCAGAACGGCATCGGGAACAATTTTCTTTTGAAGGCATCTCTACCGTTTTGCGTAAACGGCCGTATTTCCTTCGTGGCATGGATCACCTTCAGTGGAGAAGGTCTTCAAAGGTAGCGGTATTTTCAGCCTCTTTTGAACCAAGGCATGTCTTTTACCGAACGAGGCACCTTGATGGTCGCACCCTTTCGGTCCGATTCTTTTTTGGTTTTTAGTGAAGATACAGATTTCGTCTTCTCAACCGCAGTTTCTGCGACGTCTTGTGACTTCTTGAGGACTTTTTGAGTAGCGGCTTTTGCCTTTGTTGCGGTGGATGATGCGGTTTTCTTTGCCGCTGTTTTAGCCTTCTTCGACTTGCTTTTTACGGAATCTTTCGCCTTTTTGACTGTAGATTTGGCTTTATCTGCAGCCTTTGCAGCAGCATGGACTTTCTTTGCGACAGCAACGGACAACCCTGCCTTTTGCAGCGCCTTAGGAGTGGAGGATGCGAGTTTTGCAATCGAATCGATTTTAGCCGCTGTCAATTTTTTGGCTGTTGCCGCCCCGACTCCGGGGAGAGAGGTCAGTCCTTGGGAAGATGAGGGTGCTTTGCCTGCCATAATACCACTGAATTGCCCTTATATGTCGCCTAACTTCAACCTTCCTCCTGTTGAAAACGGACCTGAATGGGGATTCTTCATGATACTGAACCTCCTGGTCCAGCCATGACGGAGACGATGCTGGATCCAAAGACCAGCCTACTCGTTGCACAAGTCAAGCAAGCCCATGCCAGCCACCGGATGGACCTTAGCAACAAGTTGCTTCGGAGCAAACATTTCAACGCCCCACACAAGGTTGTCTATCTTGGCGATGTCGCCACAACACTCCTGGCTCAGTTGCCCCATCCTGAGACGCCTGAAATGGAAGAGGCTCCTGGATTTAACGAGCAAAAATGGGCCCTCGTCACTCAAAGTGGAGACATTACCGTACACATCTCATCCAGAAGTTATTGGGCTCTTGGCTTGTTTAATTCAGGATATATCAACATCATCACCCTCAGCGGGCCGCTTCATGAACGGGCAAGAATCGTGTTTGATACCATGAGTGCACTGGGCCACAAGCCATGGGAATTTTCTCACCAAAACAGTGCGGAAAAGTGGTTCAAAAAAAGTGGCATACACACTTCCTCCAAAGAAAATGAAACATCCTGGTTGGCACATAAACAGCGAGCTAAAGATGATTTAAATGGAGAAATTGAGCGTTTACAGAATCGCTGCGAAGGTGTATTTCAACTACTTGAAGGAGACGATGAAGCAAATTTGCGAATTGAGATAGACCACGATATCCACATGGCAAACGAAGCACTTCGAGATGAAAATGCACCGGCTATTGAACGGGCCCTTGCCCGAATTGAAGCGGCTCTTATCGCGGCGGACCCTCGGAGCATGCCCGAAATGATCGCTGCCCCAGCGGAAATAATTGCAACTGGTGAAGATTTCCTTACCATTGATGAGCGAGAAACCTCTGGAGAATTGGCCCGCATTGCCCCGAATCAGAACGATTTAGATGAGGTTCCTTTTGTGGATTTAACCGCTTCTGAATCCGAGGAAGAATGAGTTTCTTCTCCGCGTCGCGTTGATAAGGGGGAGGTTTCTCGCCACAAACGGTCGCCATGGCAACGAAGAAGAAGAAGAACGACGGTAGCGGTATTCAACAGGCTGCCGGATTGATTCGTTATTTCGATGAAGAGTCTGAAGACTCATGGAAAATCTCTCCCGCACAGGTATATCTTGCTTGCATCGGTCTTGGAGGATTTTTCTACCTTGTCAATCAAGGCGTAATTCAAGCCATCTGGGGCCTAATTTCCTAGACCGTTCAAAGCGGCTGAATCATCACAACTCGTTGTTCAACCTCAGCCATGCGTTTAGCAACTTGAAGAGCAACTTGGAAGTTCTCTGTGACGCCAAGAGTTTGCTCGCCGTGTTCATCTGCAACGATCAAACGATGACTTAGGCGGTTCAAGGTTGACTCGTCAATTCGCTCGAAAATCCAATGCTCATCTTCAATCCTAACAAGTGCAGGGACTTCAACAAGAGGACCCATGCCCCTTCCCGTACGTTGTGCTCGTGTGGTCAGCGATCGCAAGTCTCGTATTGGTTGCCATACGCGATGTCGCAACGGCATCCTTACTTTTTTCTTCGTTTCTACTCCTGATCGAAAGGCTCGTGCCATGAGGGTCCCATCCCTAAAGTCCGAAGACTTGAGGTGAATCGCTCCTTGTCGCCCTAATAAGAAGCGCGATGGATGGATGGCCTCGCGAGTGGGTTTCCATCCCTTTACTCAGCCCATCGTTGCATTGCAACGGTGACAAAGGAAGCGTTGAGCAATAGAATTGCCCCTGAAAGAATCGCAAGACTGCAGAAGGAATTGAGGACTAACAGTCCGATCACAAAGACCACTGCAATCACCACCGACCAAATGAGAATTGATTTACGAAACGGCTCAAAAGGATGTGTTTCGAGAAGCCAGGGGATATTTAATGTCAAAACTCCGCTGGCAAATACGGCTGGAACAAGCAACCAAAAGGAAGCAGAAAAAAGCGACCCCACAGGAACGATAAGGAAGAGGCTAAAACGCAACCACCACAGTTCAGGGCGGTGGGCTGAGTCGTATCCTAAAGTTGGTAAAAGCATCAAAATCGCTGCTGAAAGTGCAAGGAATGAAGTCACCCTTAAGCTCACGAAAACCAGTTGGTTTCCGTCACCAAACAAGTCAACATGGCTCACCGAACGGAGCGTCACTAAGAAGCATAAAGCGAGGACGAGGCCGTATCCCCATGCCATAGTTTTGCTTTGACCGTCCCCCTGGCCTAACGAAGACTCAAGCCATGCTGCAGGCGCATGGACGAAACAAACAAGCAGACTGTAGACCAAAATCATGAGCCCAACCGTTTCATTTGAGTTTTGAAGAGGTCTGCCCCACCAAAAATCAGTGAATACTGATGACTGAGCCATGACGTAAACTGCCAACGGAAGGAGGACTATCTGTTTCATTACGGCCCTTCGGAAAAGCAGCGAGGTAGAATCGTTGGTTGTCAGTAGAGAACTGGATGCAACAATCTCTCCGGACATAACAAGCAACAAGGTTATGCACACAATCGCTGCTAAATTCCACCAAGACGATAACGCTACTGTTGGCGATGAGGGAAGCGAAGAGGGACTGATGTATCGGGCATCGGGGAACAGCAGAACAACACAGAGCAAGACCCACCATCCCGTATGTCGCATGAGCCCTTGTTGAATGGCCTGACGCTGTTCAGAATTAACCTCTCGAAGGCTGGGGAGTTTCGGGCTCAAAAGAGAAAAAAGCATCAAGCAAAGTAAAGCCCCTTCTATGGCCCCTTGGCCGGTCAACATCAACTGAACTTGTTCGGAAAATGACGAGGTTGATGACAATACAGTGGCAACCTCAATATGTGCAAAATCCAATGAAAATATTGCGCTGGCTCGATGAAGAAGAAGGCCAAACACCATGGCCGGAGGGGCCCCTTTGTACAACCATACCAACGCGCCTTTTTCTTCACACCATGGAACGAGAGTTGGCGCGAAACACCACAACAAGAAACCTGTGAACATCAGGGGCAAATACCATGGCGCCATGTCCCCGAGCATGTACTCCAACAAACGCCGGCACTCTTTGTAAGTGGCGGAAGGCCCAAAGAGAAGTGGCTGAAGCGATAAGCGTGCGTGGACCAACAGATAACGAGGAGGAAAGGCGTAGCAAAGCTGCTGCTTGTGCCTTGACGTCCATGGTAAAGCACCTGGGGATTGATACTGTTCCTTGGTTGGCTTCAGCGCTTGAACCTCTTCCCGAAACGCTCCGCATTTCCCTTCACAGGAGTGACCGAGAGTGGACCCTTGATCAAATCAAGAAACTTGGGGGCACTTCGCTCTCTTGGATGCCTGAAGATTCGGCATGGGTCATGCCTTTCGCACGAGGTAAGGCCCCCGAAGGAACCCCTCAGCGGATGATGGCTTTGTTGCATGAAACTGGCCGCGTCACTCGTCAAGAAGCAGCCAGTATGCTTCCTGTACTCCTGCTGAATCTTACTCAAGATACACTGGCTCTTGACCTGTGTGCAGCCCCAGGATCAAAGGCTACCCAACTCGCTGAAGCACTTCATCCGAGTGGTGTTGTCGTTGCCAACGAACCCGTCTCAGGACGATTGAACATGTTGGTAAGCAACCGAAGTCGTCTAAGTCTCGCCAACATGGTCATCACTCAACATGACGGCCGTCATCTCGGTAGGATTCCCCCGCCTGGCTTTGATACGGTAATAGCGGACGTCCCATGCACCGGAACTGCAACAACACGAAAGAATCGTGATGTGTGGTGGAATTGGACTCCGAAAGAGGGGCGTCGTATGTTCAACATGCAAGTTGAAATTGCGATGCGGGGAGCGGCCTTGCTGGCTCCTGGTGGAAGCATGGTATACTCGACATGCAGCATCGACCCCATCGAAAATGAGGCCGTTGTTGCTGAACTCCTCCGACGATGCCCTTACCTCGAACTGGTACCTATCGACGACAGCCGCTTACCCGGGCTTATACTTCACCCAGGCATGAGCGATTGGCCCTGTTTTGACCAAGACGGTGTGCCTGCAAATGAAAGAGAACGAGCGAATCTACCGTTTCTTACCGATAGTCATCTTTCTCCGAGCGACCGAATAACAAAAGGAATTGAAGTTGATGAGCAATTTGAAACACAGCTCATCGAAGTATTACCGGGATGCCGTAGACTGTGGCACATGGACAATGACACGGGTGGTTTCTTTCTCGCTGTTCTTCGTCACCGAAACGAGGCATCGCCAGAAGGAGTTGCGCAAACGTTTCGCTCACGGCGCGAATTACGGCGCGAACCAGGGTGGGTGCCTAAGATTCGCACCGCACCACCCCATGACAAAAACACCGTGATTCGGGCTGACCCCGATGTTCAAGCATCCGTATTCTCGATGTACGGCATGGACGATTCTCCTTATTCTGTCTGGCAACGTGGAAAACGGCTGAACATTGCCCCTCCAATGGTAGCACAACGAATCTACGACAAAGAATGTCCAACCAATAAAGGAGAACGTTGGCCAAAAGGAACCTTCCATCCACTACGGGCCGTTCATGTTGGCATGCCTGCGTTTACACTGAAGAAAAATTCATGGCGTACCCGTCAAGAAGCACTCTACCTGTTAAGCCAGAATATTACCAAGAATACAATGGAAATTGACCTCAACACATTCACACGGCTTCTTCGGGGTTGGGCACCAATGGTAGAAGCGTTTGAAGAGGCTTTGAATTGCGACCCGCTCCCCAAGGGTGCATTTCTTTTCACAACCGTTCTCAACGGCGATATGGAGATGATCTCGGTATGGGTTGGGGCACGAATTACCCTCATGGTCGATCTTTCAGAACAAAACATCATCCGCAGAAAACTTGAACTCCCCTGGCGTGACGAGGAGGAATGAAGATGTTGATGAGAACCGCCTTGTGCATTGCTACGCTTATGATGTGCGTAGCCATGCCGTTTGGAACCGCCCAATCTTCTCTCGTTGTTCAGGCAAGTTCGCCGATTGATTCACATCAATACAGTGCATTGGAAGAAGTCTTCATCACCCCTTCTTCTGGAATTTATGAACCTGCACCTCTAGAAAACGCCGTCCGATGGACATGGTGGTCTTGGAGTGATTCAACGGGTTCTGATTGGCCCGATGATGATGCTTTGTACCGTGCTGAACAACTGAATTTGAATGTATCAGAACTTCGGACTCCTCAGATTTATCAATACGAAGTTGACGACAGAAACGCCGTTTCAATCGATGGAGATGTTGAGATCCTTTCTGGAGAATTTGGATATTGGTTTGTACAATTCCATCTTGAGATCACTCCATCGTTCAATCTCTCTGAGGACACACTTCTGTACATCGTTCTCACCGAGGATGTCAGCGTCGATCACCACGGCCGACAAGGCATGGATCTCGTTCATGAACTACGACCTGAAGTGGGCTTCTCCCTCCAGGAAAACAACGTGACTGAAACAACATTCTCTCTATCATCCGACCATTTGGAGGCTGCCGGCGTTGACCTCCAGCAAGAACCGACAGGATGGAGTTACAGCCTTGCAATGATGAACGGCTCCCACAGCAATGAAACAAGCATAAATCTTCTTTGGCTTTCATCAGGACCGCTGCCGTCCTTTCACCAATATACAACGGCAAGTCAAACATGGATGCCGATCATTTTCTTGGCCGTTGCTCTTGTCATCTGTGGCGCAGTGATTACAAATTCCAGAGAAAGAGAGCGGGGCATCCCACGAATCAAAGCGGTGTGGTCTGCCTCATCTTCAACGACATTGCTCGTTCAATTACGAGCAGGAGAACTGGGGTTCCAAACCCATGATTGGGTAGTTGAAGCGCCATGGAAGTTCAAGGGAAGGCCGCCTAAACCATCATTGAAGGCGATGGAGCAACGTGAATTTACGATTCAGTTTACCCAATGGCACCCCGAAGATTGCCGCTTTGAAGTCGGTTTGGATATCGAGGAAATGGGCGCATGGAGGCAACATGTATGGCTTCCCTCCACTCCCAACGCCACAAAAGAGGAGGGAAGTGTTGAAGATGAGCCGGGGGGTGCTTCTCTTTGACGCCCATGGATTTGGATGAGACCGACCTTCGCTTGCTTTCTTTGCTGAACGAAGATGCCCGGCAAAGCCAACGTCAATTGGCTCGAGAACTTGGCGTTGCACAAGGAACCGTCACGAATCGTATTCGCCGGCTTGAAGACGGGGGAGTTATCTCTGGATACTCGGCAGTGCTTAATCCAGAGAAGGTCGGTTGGACAATGACCATTATGGCTGGGTTGCGTATCGTAAAGGGAAGAATGATCGATGTCCAACAAAAAATCGCTGCAGACCCACGCGTTTTTGCAGTTTATGACGTAACAGGCGATTGGGACTCAATGGTTCTTGCACGAGTCAAAGACAGAAAAGATTTGGACAATTTGACCAAGACAGTGTTCACCTTGGACGGAGTTGCTCGTTCGTTCACTCATGTCGTCCTAAATACCGTCAAAGAAGACCCGTTGCCTCGACCTGCTCAATCCAATGATGGTTCATCAAATTGATCAACAAGCGGGCCAAGAACATCCGTCAAACTCGCCAATCCTTCAACAGTTTTTGTTTCGGGCTTGAGGCACTTCAGCAGGGTCCTATGCAATGATTCATCAAAGGCGACATCTAACGATTCTAAATTGCGCCTGCAGTTGCTTTGAAGTCGGCCTCCTGTGCGGTCCCAATCCATCAATACGATGACCGTCGGACCGCCATCAAGCTCATGCCTTCTGCCGTATGTATCCACCAAATAGACAAGGACATCGTCAACACTCCAACCCCGGTTGAGAAGTTCAATCGGACCAGTGAAACCAAGTCGCTTCAGAGCCCTTCGGTCTCGGAGACCCTCCACAAGAACTGCACAGTTACGGGTTCTGTTTCGCCCCCTTGCCTCAGCAAGAGCACGAGCAGCATCCCACCATCGTTGTTCAGCGTTTGATGTTCCACGACCAATTCCGTGAAAGGGTTCATCCTTCATCTCAAGCCCCCAATACATCCGAAAGTCTCGAACGTAATGTTTCGAGGCCTGTATCCTCGATTCGCACACTTTTCTTTCGTGACCGATGGCCAGCAACAACACTAACCTCACTTGTTTTGACACGTAATTGTTGAGCAATGACATGAACTAAGGCACGATTGGCTTGGCCTTGTTTCGCCTGGGCCTTCACTGCTATAACCACACGAGACCGCCATTCATTGAATCCAGTCACGCCTTGCTGAGTTGAGCCGGGCTGAATTTCAACCTCCATCAACAGAGCCCCGTCAAGGGTTTGCGTCAAGCAGGTTCCGAGGTCCACAACTCCTCGTTTTGATGACGGTTTTTTATTGTCTTTGGAAGTTTGGGCGACGGCCCCTCTTTCTGTGACTCTTTTCCTGTTTTCCCTCTAAATTTAATCGCGAAATGAAGGGCTGGTGGGACGCGCGATGGAGCACGAAAGAAGGAGTGCTTCTAGCCCCTTGCAACAAACGCTTAAGGGGGGGCTATGCGGCCGGATAAACAGGGTGATAGCATGGTTGCGGAAGATACGGTATTCTCTGTTCTCTATGACAAATTCATGTTTTGGTCTATTCTCGTCGGAATTCTGACCTTTGGTTGGATGTTTCTTGCAATGGCGCGATACCGAGACGGCGTGGAGCCGGACACAACTGACGTTGACCACATCAAAGTTGGCTCCTTCCCAGTAGACCGGCACAATACTCCGTTGGAAGTGATGTTTTACGTGCTCCCTACCCTCATCGTTGTATGGCTCATCGTCCTTGCTTTGTCCTCCAACGCTGCGGTTTGGGTCATCCCTGACGAAGACGACACTCATAACATGAAAATCTCTGGAAAACAATGGTTCTGGGAATTCGAATACGAGGACGGGCTCACTTGGGAAGATGAGGAGGCTTTAACTTCTATCAATGTAGACTGGCCAAACCTTGACAGTTTGTATGTCAATGCCAGTGGCTCAGAAGCAACCAATGTGACGGTCACCGTTGATGGCGTGGCTACTGAATTCGCTCTTGACCAACTTACATCCTCTTTGGAAGTAGAGCCCGGCGATGGTGTTGGATACTTCAACCCAGGAAATTACTCCTTTATCGAAGTCACCAATGCGGATGGAGAATTACTTCACACATGGATGAATATCCCGATTGGTCACGTGTTCTCATCAGCAGCCAACGAACCGATGATCATTCCGTGCGACACTGATGTCGTTTTCGAAATGCATTCCTTGCCCAGTGACGAGTCAAATCCGAACTACGTCGGTGTTCAACATTCATTTTGGTTGCCAGAATGGGGCGTAAAAGAAGACTTGGTCCCTGGACTTGCTGATGGAACGTACATGACCGTGGAGCCTGACGACTCTGGAATCTTTCCCATCCGGTGCGCCGAATACTGTGGAAATCAACACTCGCTCATGGTCGGCGAAGTCAAAGTCGTCGCAGAAGAGGGTTTGAATCAGTACGATAGAGAGGACTGCTCCTACGACAGTGGCGTCAAGAAGACCGCAGGCTCGCAAAGTGGAGGCGACTACTGATGCGCTCAAGAGTCGCTGTCATCCTAGGAGTCCTCATCCTAGCACTCATAGCCACACCTCAATTCACTGCCATTCCGTCAGGAATCGGGTCTGCAGGTGACCAGGGGTGTTCTTGCCACGGAGGCGCCTCTCCCGACACCAGTGTCGTAGTTGACGGACTTCCCGAGGTCTACAATGCAAGCGAAACATACACGTTTACTGTAACCGTGATCAACGATGTCATGGAACTTCATGATAACGGCGGAGCGGATTGGAACGGACGTGCTGGAGGATACCGGATTCTTACCACTCACGGAAATGTTGAGGCGATCCCCAACACGTTGGGACAAGACATGGACGGCGGACTTACCCACACCAGTGAAGCAAACACAGTGCGCTCATGGACGTTTGAATGGACCGCACCTGCTGCCGACGACGAAAACGTGGAAATGACGATTTACGGAAACGCAGTCAACGGAGGAGCTGGGTCTGGTGGAGACTATTGGAATCAAGCCATTGTTTCTATTCCAGGTGTCAATGCAGGCGCACTTGCTCCAAGCGCAAGTGCCTTGGTCATCTTCATCACCGCAATCGGACTCGCTGTCGCTCTCATCTTTGTTGGAACCCTTTGGGTCTTCTATCGACGCTCTCCAGATACCTTCACTATGCAACGGTTCTGGGATTTCCTCAAGCCTTGGTTAACAACCACGGACCACAAAGAAGTCGGTATCATGTACTTCCTCTTTGGATTCTTCTTCTTCCTTGTCGGTGGATTGTTAGCATTGTTATTCCGTTTGCAACTTGCCCTTCCGGAAAACGACTTCCTAACCTACGATGAATACAATTCGTATTTCACCCTTCACGGAACAACCATGATTTTCTTGGCTGCAATGCCGATGATTGCTGGATTCATGAACTACGTATTGCCGCTTCAAATCGGTGCAAAGGACTTGGCATTCCCAAGAATTAACGCCATGGGGCTTTGGCTTCTTGTATTCTCTACCCCGCTTATCTTCACTGGAATTTGGTCCGGAGAAGCTGCTGACATTACATGGGTCATGTATCCTCCTTATGCATCGCTCACTGAAGCCAATATGGGGGCGGAGCTTGCAAATTACGGTTCCAACCCAGGTACAACCGCATTCATTTCCGGCATTCTCATGCTTGGTGCTTCATCAACACTCGGCGGTGTTAACTTCATCACCACCGTATTCACCATGCGCGCAAAGGGCGTCACTTGGATGAAAATGCCACTCTTCTCCTGGTCGGTCTTCATCAGTGTATTCATGCTCTACATGTCCCTACCTGCCTTCGTTATCGGAGTCGCATTCTTGCTCTTTGACCATACCATCGGTACAACATTCTTTGTTGCCGGTGGAGACCCGTTGCTCTTCCAACATCTGTTCTGGTTCTTCGGCCATCCTGAAGTCTACGTCGTCATTGTACCGGCCTTTGGTATTGTTTCGGAAGTCCTTGCTACATCCGCTCGACGCTCAATTTTCGGATACAAGTCAATGGTTTTCGCAATGGCCGGAATTGGTGTTGTTGGTTTCGTCGTTTGGGGCCACCACATGCTCACTTCTGGAATGGATCCGTTCTGGAGAGCAGTGTTCATGATTACAACGATGTTTGTGGCCATTCCAACCGGTGCGAAAATCTTCAATTGGCTGGCGACCATATGGGGTGGTTCGTTGGTCATGAAAACACACACACTATGGTCGCTTGGTTTCCTCGTTACATTCACGCTGGGAGGAATTTCTGGAATGTTCTTCCCAGTTGCGGGAATGGACATCCACTTCCACGATTCATACTTCGTTGTAGCCCACTTCCACTACGTCTTCATCGGCGGAACTGTCTTCGCACTGTTCTCCGGAGTTTACTACTGGTACCCGAAGGTCACGGGCCGTAAGTTGAACGAGACCCTTGGATTGTGGCACTTCCTCGTTGGCTTTGCATCCTACAATGCAGCCTTTTGGCCCATGCATGCGCTTGGAATCATGGGGATGCCCCGTCGTACGCACACTTACACCATCGAGTCCGGATTTGCTGAATACAACATGGCAGTCTCCACCTTTGCGTTCATCTTTGGCATCAGCCAGATTCTCCTTCTTTGGAACATCATTTACTCCGCACGCCGTGGTGAGCCTGTCGGCAAAGACCCATGGGGCGGATGGTCGCTTGAATGGTCAACCACCTCGCCACCTCCAACGCCATCATTCCATGAGAATCCTGTACAAGGCGACATGAACGAATTGTATGGACATCATCACGACGATGAGGCACCGAGTCTGAAAGAACGGCTTTGGAAAGGAGAACCAAAGGGGGCTGAAGAATGAGTTCTAAAGAAGCACATGTCGAAAACAGCCTCTGGATGCGGGCGGTCCTCATGGGAGGAACCTTCCTCGTTATCGGTGTACTTGCATTTGCTTCCATGGGTGTTGGCATGGCCAACATGAAGCACCATGAGTATGAAGAGGCAATCCATCATTATGATGATGCAAAACACGACTATGAACAAGCAAAAGCAAACAATGCATCTGCTGATGAGATCTCTCAATTGAAGGCGGTAAAAGAAGAAGCACATCATCACGAAGTTGATGCCCATCTCTCTTACCTGACATGGAGAACTGCAGGGATTACGATTCTATTGATCTGTGTCACATATGCGAGTTTCATCGGTCTCGGTGGATTCTTGAATTCAATACAGCCCGATGAAGACGATTCCCATGGATCCTCCAGTTACGGAGGAGATGACCATGAGCATCATGGCTCAGGCTCTCCAATCATCTTCGCTCTTGGTATCATGTTATTCCTCATGGGATTCCCTGCATTCCAAGAAACATTGAGCGACATGCTCTCAGGGGATGAAGCTGCTTTGGGTGGATTGGGGTTGAGCATGTTTGGCCTTTTCGTTATTGTTGCTGGAGTAGCAAACTGGTGGAGAGAAGACCTGCCATTTATTGGAAATAGCGAACAGATTGCAACCTCTGCACCGTTTGAAGGACAGCACATCCGCAAAGCAGGTTTGTGGGTCTTCATCATGTCTGAAATCATGGTGTTCGCTACGTTCTTTTCCTCCTATCTCCGCATGCGTACCGAATGGTGCACAGGGTGGCAGGTAGAGGCTGGCGGATGTGAAGAAGTCAACATGCTCACTGCATCTGATTTCCTTCGCCCAGACGGTGCAGAACTCGGAGGATTGGGTGGACAAGGTGACTTCATGACCCTTTTGCCAGGTGCGATCAACACCTTCGCACTCATCATTTCATCCTACACCATCGTTCTGGCTCTGAAAACTGCGAAGGCCAAGGACTGGAAAGCACCCACAGGATTCATGGGCAAACTCATGCCAACCAAGAAGGCAGCTGTACGCAACTATCTCATCGCAACCTTGTTGCTCGGTTCGATGTTTATCGTTCTGAAACTCATTGAATGGAGCCATCTCGTAGCAGAAGGATTCACCATTGGAACGCAAGCAGGAAGCATCTTTTACATCTCAACAGGAGCTCACGGCCTTCACGTCTTCATCGGCCTTTTGGTCATGCTCTATTTGGTATTCAAGGCGGATACTGTTGAATTCAATGAAGACAACGCGCAAGGTATCGAATACTTTGGCCTGTACTGGCACTTTGTCGATTTGGCATGGGTTGTTATCTTCCCTGCCTTCTACTTGTATTGAGGTGAAAACATGGGAGAACACGAAACACACGGAATTTTTGAGAACATCTTTGATGGATTGCTTGGAAAAGATATCTATTTTTGGAATTTTATCATATTGATGATCTTCACATTGTTTGAAGTCGCCGCTGTCTTCTTTACAGGAATACCACTCAAGGTAGTATGGGCCATCCTAATTGGCGTTGGTATTGTCAAGGGGTACGGCATTTCAGCTTACTTCATGCACCTGAAGGGAGACCCCCGAATTTACACTCGCACGGCTCTATTTCCTGTCGTTTTCGTTCTTCTGATGCTCTGGGGAATCGGTCTTTCAAACCCAGAAGGCGTTACAGGACTTCCTTCTTGGTGCACTCCACTTTCGGCTGATTATGCTACCAACCGTTGAAGAGGTAGAGGATACATGAAGCGCGCCATTGTTGTTCTGCTACTCACAACCCTACTTCTCATGCCGGTTTCAGCATACAAAGGCAAACGACTTGCTCGCGAACCAATAGAAGATTTTTCCCTGACCGATCAGATGGGAGAAAACTACTCCTTCTACGACGATAGCAATGAAGTCACGGTTGTAGCATTTATTTTTACTCGCTGTCCTGATATTTGCCCGGTGATAACACAACTCATGAAGAGCGTTGAAAATTC
>Ga0066856_10000082_pt1 | contig 28854 bp, 22 predicted proteins | sample ETNtaG_5_FD_65605 | JGI IMG/M metagenome (GOLD analysis project Ga0066856, IMG submission 65605) | Marine microbial and viral communities from oxygen minimum zone, Eastern Pacific Ocean - ETNP201406SV205 | ecosystem: Environmental > Aquatic > Marine > Oceanic | place: Pacific Ocean: Eastern...
TGGTTAAGGAAGAAACCATTCGTGATGGTGACGCTTTATCTCAACAAGTATCAGAAGATTTGTTCAGCATTACCTTGTTTGTCATTGCATTGATCTCAGTGTCATTTGGTCTTTGGGCGATGGTTATGCAACGCCGTATGCTCAATCCTCCGGAGGAAGATGAAGCAGACCAAACCGATGTGGTTGCTGCGGAAATGGAACAAGATGCGAAAGTTATACCCGACCTCGCAGGGTCTCCAACAGTTCCGCCCCAACCCGATATGAGTGCCACACCTCAACTCCCAAGTCTTGACCGCTCCGTGCCCCCACCAGTTCCACCTACAGGTTTGCCCAACGGTTGGACTCAAGAGCAATGGGCGTCTTATGGATGGCAATACATCGATGCTCTAACAAAGTGAAGGTGGTTCATTGGACGACGCTACTGAAGGTGTTGATGGGCTTGTCACCCTCCAAGAACGCATGGTGAATCTTATCAATCAACTGAGCATGCCGCTTGTTGAGGTTTCACTTGTCCTTCAAAAACACATCAAAGGGCTGTCGCAATCGCTTGACGAATATTTGAATCAAAGCGGGGATGAGGTGCCTGAACGTGTATCTCAGCCTTGGCCAATCAATGTTGAACGATCAAGTTCCCAAGCCAATTTTTCACTGGAAAAAGTACTCGAAATCGTTGACCATCAGCGCATGGACATCCTAGAAGCATTGATTCGGGTGACCCTCATTGAAATTGAAGTCTCTCTCATAGAGGGGATCCTTGCTTTGCGTGCCTGGGAACAACTTGCTCGTACTCAACTCGCACAAGCAACCGGTCCGGGTCAACTGTTCTCGCCACTGGAAATACCTGAAAACTGGTAGGGATGAGATTCAAAAACCACCGCATAGACCCGTGTCCATGGGCAAGGACCGAGCGAAGGCAACGTTGTTTGTTCTTATTTTGATGATGACGAGTCTCTCAGGATGTTTTGGAGATGAACTGTCTGATATGATTCCAGAACGCAAAGGAATTCCTGGGGGCTTAGCTCTCGCATGCTTACGTGCAGACGCCTACACCTCCATGGTGGTTGAAATTGATTATGAGCCGGGCTACAGGCCAATGTCCAGCAGTACCGATATGCTTCTTGACCGACTGGAAAGCGTATGCGATAAACCAGATGGTATCACCTTTGATTTTAGTGAAGTTTCCTTTGGCCACGAAGGCGATTGGACTGCTGATGATGTTAGAGAAAAGGCTTGGGACAATAAAGACCGTTCGCCTCTAGAAGGTTCAACATTGACATGGCAGATCATTTTCCCATCAGGATATTATGAGGATGATTCTGTTCTGGGCGTAGCAGTCGATGCTTCGTCAATTGCGCTGTTTGGGGATTCGATTGATACCGCCAACGGCCCCTTTAATCGGCCGTCGGTAGAAGATGTTGAAAACAGTGTAACAGTTCACGAGGTTGGTCATCTGTTGGGGTTGGTTAACCTCGTTTATCAATCTCCAGTGGACCATGAAGATGAAACCCATAAGGGCCATTCCAATAATGAAGATTCAGTCATGTACTGGGCCGTTGAATCAGCGGACCTTGGAAACATTATTTTTGGTACCTTACCCAATGAGTTTGATGACGATGACTTGAACGACCTCTCTGGAATGGCAGACGGTTCAATCAAAGTGACGGATCAACTTTGGAGTTAGGGTCGAAAGCCAGTGCGTCCCTCCAGGCATCAAATATTGACCAAAGCCATAGGCCAATCCATAGGATTACTGTAAGTGCGAGTGGAATTTGAAGCAGAAACCAGTCAAACCCTTTGCGATGGTTACGATTAAAATGCTGACCAAGGTAAAGTCCAGGAACAATCGCCAGTAAGGCTGCGATGAGTGGACGGAACGCCCCCCATGTCCCAACTCCAAAGGTGATTTCTCGCCAAATCTCTTTGACAAGTCGCACTGGCATGAATCCAGAACGCTCATTGGGCGCTTGTGGTGAAAACTGGACGACCAACTCTTCTTCCATGACTCCCACTACCTTTTGCTGGCGACGATTGCTTGTCAATCTAACCCCTAAATTATGCCGGATGGATGAAAAACCGAACCTACCTGAGAATATCATGGGCACCCTGCGAATTCTCGTTACGGGGTTTGAACCGTTTGGAACGCATCAATACAATCCAAGTCAAGAGGTTGCTCTTCGACTAGAAGGCCCCCATCATCTTAGCATTGCTGGAAGCGAGACGCCAATCAATGCTGAAATCACCTCAAGAGTGCTCACCGTTGATGAACGTGGAGCAATTCAAACGGCCAATTCCCTCGCTTCAGGAGAATCATGGGATGCGATTTTACATATTGGGCTGTGTGAATCCTGTATTCTCCCCCGAGTGGAACAACGTGCTCAGCATCGTCTGAGCATGCGAATTCCTGACAACAGCGGTAGGATGTTGCATGAACAGCATATCGATGAAAGAGGAGATACGGGTTGTTGGATTGACATCAGTTCATGGAAGAAGCAGGATTTCTCGTGTGATTTTGAGCTTTCCTACGATGCAGGGTTATTTGTCTGCAATGAGACCTATTATCATACACTCCATGCTTTGCAACTTCATTCAGCGTTGCAGTTGCCACCTCCATGTCTCTTCCTCCATATCCCTCCAACCGAACATCTCTCGGTTGCTTCAGCCTCACAATTTGCCCTTGATTGCATTGCTGCCATGGTTCTTCCATCAGCAAGTCCAATTGTCGAAGTTGTTGCAGGTCTGGTAACAAATAAACAAGGGCAGGTACTTCTTGCTCAGCGCAGTGACGACCTCACTTGGGAATTTCCAGGTGGAAAATGCGAACCAAATGAAAATTGGGCAGATGCCATGGAACGCGAACTTCTTGAAGAGCTGAATGTCAAAGTAAAAGCCAATAGAATTCTAGGTACTTGGGAGCATCTGAGAAATGGTTCTCTGCTACGAATACACCTCATTGAATGCTCAATGTCGTTGGGTCAACCAAGAGCGGATCCTTCCGTACATGCGTCATTGATGTGGTGTGACCCTGTTGAACATGAGGGCATGAATTGGACCGGTAGGGACGGTGCCATGATGGAGTACATTACAAAGTACAATTCAATGCCACGTTGAGGCTTCTCCGTCGTCCAACATTGCTCGTTCGTCGTCGATTGTCCGGGGAACTTGAGTACGGCCGTTATGCCATGTTGCTGCTTCCAGCCATTCCTTCAACCCATTTCCACTTAGCTGGATACTGATTAAACCTCCAAGAGGTTCCTTCCCAAGGATTGCAAACGAGACCTTCTCGTTGATGGCTGCTTGCCGAGAAATAGAAAATTCAGTTTGGTCGTTGGCGAGATTACGGCTCATACAATCAAGGGCGGTATCCAATATTCGCTGTTCGTGGAGGGCAGCAAGGAACGTCTGCATGGAGAGGTTTTCAAACGTCCATGCTGCACTGGAAGGGGCACCAAATTTGGGTTCATCTGGTAGAAGTTCTAATGTTGCATCGGGAAAAAACGAGTGAATGGATTGCATCACACGCTGAGGAGAGTCTGCACCTGAAAGAACCGTGACAACCGTTGTTGTCAACCCCTCTCCTGTACCGGTCAGGCGTAAACGTGGTTCATCCATAGTCGACCGAGTCGTTCTGCCTTCAAGAATGTGCTGTGGAACCAAATCTAAGGCGAAGTGTGAAAATCTAAACAGGATTCCACGGTTTATGGACCAACCAAAAGGCCCCTCCATCGCCACGGTTATTCCTGTCCTCAATGAGGTAAAACACATTGAATCATGCTTGAATGCATTGCTCCATCAAACCGTTTCACATGAGTCTCACATGATCATCGTCATGGACGGTGGTTCCACTGATGGGACTCAAGAGCGTGTCCAACAATTGATTGAACGGTCAAAGGCTTCATCGTCGCCACGGCTTGAGATCTATGATAATCCGGGAATGACCGTTGCTCATGCCCGGAATCTTTCTCTTGATTATTTGCCGGATTCAGTAGAATACATCATTGAACTCATCGGCCATTCCACGGTTGAATCCGACCATATTGAACAACGGCTCAAAGCATGGAAGGCGAGTGAAAATGAGGCAGGGAGCGAGTTAGCCGGGGTGGGCTGTCGGGTCGTCAAGCGCACTGGAGTATTGAAAGGGACTGAACATTGGATTGAGGGATGCCTCGCTTCACCGTTTGGACACAGTGATGGGCAATTCAGCCAATTCAATGAAAACGGTCCAACTCAAATTCCTGCTTTTGTTATGCACCGGAGAACGGCAATTGAATCGGTCGGGGGTTGGGATGAACGTTTCATTACAAGTCAAGACAGTGAACTCTCAATGCGACTTTTGGATGCAGGGTATGCACTCTATCGGCATCCTGAACCAACCGTGAGTATGGTCAAGCGCACTCGGCTACAACAATGGTGGCGAATGGGGCATCGTTACGGTTTTTGGAGGACGAAAGTTCTCCTCAAACACCCAAAGCGAGCTCAAATTACCGAGTTTTTACCTCTGCTTGGTTTATTTCTCATGCTGTCACTTTTTGTCTCGGGTCAGGCCATGTGGTGGGCACCAGTCCCCATTTATCTTGCAGTACTCTTGATCGAAGGGGTTCGCCACAGTCTTCAAACACGAAATATATCTTCAGTATTTGGTGTTCCGATTTGTTTGGTCATGCTTCATACAAGTTTCACAATTGGACTTGCTGATGGTTTAGTGAGAAAGGGAAGGTCTCCTAAGGACCGCAACTAAGCACAACAAGCCCATAGATACTTGAGTGCAGTTCGTGACAGGGAGAGCGAGGAAGATGGAGAGTCCACGCAGTTTTACTTCACGTGGCTTAGCATTGCTACCCTTACTGATCATGGGTGCATGCCATCTATCTCTTCCCCCTTTACAAAGTATGTTTGACCTTGAACCTCGACTTATGTATGGCTGGTATGGGACGTCCTTGGTTCTAGGATTCATCATATTTAGAAAGACGAGAGTGGTCAAAGATTTTGAATACAATCGTGTCAAAGCGATGAAGAAAATTAAGCATGTTTACGATGCAGAAGAGCGAGGTGTATGGAATACTGATGTACAACTTGACTCGGCCATGGACAATGTCACGAAAGCAGGTTTGGTTCAGCCAGTTTCCAATCTTTCTCATGAAGCTCCCGAAATGCAGGTTCCTGAGGATAATGAAATCGAGGTGAGCATGCTCAATGAAGCCCCCCACATCGTCAAAGCAAATTCACGTGTCAGTGGAGGTGTTTCATTAGATGAAGAACAAATTACTGGGACCATCGGTGCAGTTCGCAAACCGACTCCAATGGACCGAATGTTCGACATGATTTCATCACTCTTTGGAAGAGATGCTCGTGCAGAGCGTGAAGAAAAACGCCAAGCACGCCTACGAGCAGCTGCAGCATCTGCACCGGTAATTGCTCAACGGCCTGTTGCACCATTACGGGTTGAAGGAGAACGTGATGATGTCAAAGTTAACATGACAAGTTACAGTGATTCAGGTGGAGTCAGTACTGTAATTTCATCATCTGGTGAGGAAATTAATGACGATATAATGGCTCAGAAGCAGACTCAATCTGTTCCAAGCGAATCGTATGAGTCAATGGCAATGCTTGGGACAACCATCACTCCGGCTCAGCCACCGTCCTCGCCCCAAGGGAATATTTGCAGAGGATGCAATTCTCCCGTGAGTATCGGTGAACGATTTTGCCCACATTGTGGCCTTGATATTTGATGGATATTCCGTGAGATTCAAAGGTGTCCTGTTCTCGTCGTGAAACGGGGCGACACCATGGCAGACAAACGAGACTACTACGAAGTCTTGGGAGTTGAACGTTCTGCCAGCGAAAGTGACCTCAAAAACGCCTTCCGGCGCCTTGCTCGTAAATACCACCCAGACCGCAGTACTGAAGAGGATGCTGAAGACCGATTTAAGGAAATTCAGGAAGCATATGCCATCCTTTCGGACCAGCAAAAGCGAGCACAGTACGATCGGTTTGGTCATGACAGTCCACAGGGGAATCCATTTGGTGGTTTCGGAGGTGGAGGATTCAACATCAACCTCGAAGATTTACTTGGAGGCGATTTCTTCTCAAGCATGTTTGGTGGTGGTGGAAGAGGAAGGACTCGTCAACGTAGGGGAAGTGACATTCTCATTCGTCACTCAATCGACTTGAAACATGTACTGGAACAATCCGAACAAGAAGTCATTATTGATTTACCAGAGGCATGCGATTCATGCGCAGGAACCGGTGCACAAGACGGTGAGATGACGTCCTGTACGAAATGTGCTGGACAGGGTCAGGTACGAGTTCGCCAACAAGTTGGCCCCTTCATTCAGCAATCGGTTCAACCATGCGATGAATGTTCGGGAAGAGGCAGTATAAGCGAAAACCCGTGTCGTGAATGCGCTGGAAGCGGGCAAGAAATGAAGAGCAAGACATTGAGATTTAACATCCCACTCGGTGCAGAGGACGGTACACGATTGCGAATGCGAGGAAACGGTGAACCTGCACCTCAAGGACAAGGTGATCCTGGAGATTTGTTTATTGAATTAGAGATTGAGCAACACCCTTGGTTTGAACGAAGCGGCTCCGATCTCATCATGTCATTACCTCTTGGATACTCAGACATGGTGACTGGGACTACAATCACACTGGAACATCTTGATGGCAAATCACTGGACATCAAAATCCCAGCCATGTCAAATTCAGGTGAAACCATCACGATAAAGAAGCGGGGATTACCACGCCAGCGAGGAAGCGGTCGTGGTGATGTTATTGTTCTTCTCAAATTGCACATGCCGAAGAAAATTTCCAAGGCTACGAAAAAGGCACTCTCTGCTTTGAAGGAAAACCTCTCACCAGCTGATACTAAGCAGAGCATACTGGATGATGCAGTGGACAGAAGGGCAGGCTCGTGATTCACTCTTCCTCTTCACGAACCAGAGTTACAGGTATTCGTGCTGCGAAAGGAATCGTATTCATTCTACCGTTGAGTTCAATATCAACCGAAGGTGCATTGCCTTCCAACTCAACGAGGAGAAACATCCGATTGCCTTGCTTTAGGGTATCAAGGAAAACCTCCTCTCCTTGGAATAAGAATCTCGGCTCTACATGTTGAATGGAATATGCTTGGCCACCGGGGGCATCAAATCGAACTGCTGCGAGGTCCCATTCACCTTCAATCACGTGAACTCCAACTACGATTGGCCATGCATGTTCTGTTTTTGCCATTCGTTGGTCGACCCTCCAAACCGCTAAATCCAGACTTTCAGTTCGGTGCGATAGGACTGGCTGGCCCCATGTTTCAACTCCATCATCCCATGGGAGTTGAGCAACTGCGTGAAGTGCCCGAACCAAATCTTTCTGTGATGTTGTGATGTTTACTTCACCCGAATCCAAACGTCGTCTGTACCAATCCAACCGTGCTTTTTTCGAGAATATCTCGTTGGCGTAGGCTCTACTCCTTTGCAAGTGAATAACAAGGTAAAGAACCGGAATAAGGAACGAGGTTCCCAAAACCCAACGTGCTACTCCTCCCCAGAATACAGCATCTTCACTTGGGGGGAACCAAGGTTCATCACCTTCATCGACCAGCAAGTAACTTGGTGAAATGGTGTACATCAGTGACTCGGCATCGTCACCCCAATTGTGATTGGTAACATTGGTCGCATTTGCATGCCGGATTTGGAGGTAATGGGTTCCTCTGCCCACCTTGAGGCTAACTTTCAAGGATTCCAAAGAAGAACTTGAAACAGAAGTGTCAAGAACTTCTGATGTGTATTGGTCAATGTCCCATATTTGTGCTTCCAAGCCAGTGATATTTCCAGTGATGGTGAATTGTACAAGATGGATTGAATCTTCCCACCCATCCACTACAAACCTGTAGGTGTCAACGGTATCATGTATCGCTAAGGTCAATTCACCAACTCCGTTAGTCGTTAGGTTGACAGTAGGCCATGAAGAATTATCAGATTCAAGGTCGGCAGGTCTGTACGATGGTGCCTCCATCCATGCATTGTTGTCAGAAAACGTAATTGCACGAATTTGCAATGCAAATACGGGTGTTTGTTCAACAACAATTCTGCCACCAATGTTTCCCGGATAAGGATAGATGGTGCGAGACTCACCTTGCTCCATCGAGTGCATTGTTCCAATAACCCAAGATCCGTTCAGCAATTGATCAACTCGGATGTTTGCTTCACCCAATGGGCTATGAACTTCAATCGCAGTGGTAGCGTTCCAATCAAATACAGATTCAGTGGCAGCATGCCCTAAAAGTTCAACTCCATCAAGCAAATTCAGTCCAATCAAAGGCGTTGATGGAATGTTGGTATGAATCAATGCATGTGCAATCCACGGTGCGGGGAATACGGGGCTGGATATACGGACAATAAAGCGACCATAGTCAGGAGCAATCCACCAATTGACCGGCACGGGTTCCTCGTTGAGTTCATTGTAACCTGCATTACTTGAGAGAGTGGATTCAAAGGACTGTTCGTCGGTACTGTTTTGGAAATAAATCTGAACTGTAACCTCTTCTGGAGTGTTCAGCCATTGCCATTCAAGAGTATCACCTATGTTGGCATCCACAACAATGTATTCGTCAGCCGTGGTATTGATGATGCCGGTGTGCAGAGCATCAATGATTTTTGTTTCATTAATCACTGATGATAGGGAGTCCAAGGGTGCATTCGTACATTCTGTGGGAGTTGTACACATTCCAACCATGCTGGAAGGATGATCATTTTGTGGACTCGGGCGAACGGTATCGTGGGTGTCGACAAAATTGTATTGTAATGCAAAACGAATGGTCTCGCTTTGAGATGATGAAATGCTAATGTTTACCGTTCCAGAATTTGAGATTTGAAGAATGAGATTGGATGAACCAGATGTGTTTTCGTTTTCGGCAACGATGGTACCAATGCACGCAACACAATCAAGAGCCAATATGACAAAATCATCTTTTTCCACCTCAATCGTTGTTTCGTAGGTTGTACCTGCATCTAATGAGATTACAGTGATTCTTCCATCAACAACGTATGATTCGTGTTCTTGAGCTTGGACAAAAGGAGAAAGTGAACTCAGGATGAGGAGTACCAAGACGAGGCCCAAAGGCAGTGAACTTTTCCTTCCCATGGATTTGGGGTTGGGCCGGGGCCTTTCAAACTCACGGCTCTTTCTTGTTCAAACCCTTGAAGAAGCGAAGGTGACAGGGTGTACCATGACGGCCCCACTTGCACGTACCGTGCTTCATCGTCTTCGCTTTGCGAGAAGTTGGGGGTTGGGTGACAGAAAGTCACCATCTGCTACCACTCCAAGTCTGATTAGAATGGACGGTGACCCGGAAGTCGATCTTGCATACGCTTGCTTCGAAGTGAAGAAAACAAATCAACTGCCAGCACGTCTACAACTTTGTGCCCTGGGCCCCTTCTCCCCTCCCAATTTTGCTGATGCTTCCCCTCAATACGATGTCAACATTGGTCATGTTTTACCACCCTCTTTAGAAGAGGCAAATGCAGGTGAAGAGCAAGGAACTTCCCCCCTTCTTCCCGTGTCATGGCAACGGATGAACCACGATCCTTCGCTCATGGATGAATCACTCAATCCAGAGGTTGTTGTCCTCACCGATGCCGTTCAATTGGCTGCACAACCTGGGAAGTTGGTTGACGCTCTTGTCGTTTTGAAGAAACAATTTCCTGGTGCGTTGATTTGGACACCGGGACTTGGTGGACCCGATAATGCAGCAGTTCTAGCTTGGATGGGTGTTGATTTGTTTGACATGGCTCGAAGCCACGAAGCATCAGCCTCTGGCGTGTTGCTCACCATGTTTGGACCTCGTTTTCCTTTAGCCCATGAGTCATCTCTTATCGATGCACAGGCAACACATTGGTTGCAGGCTCTTGACGAGGTCCGTTCTTCGATTGCAAGTGGGACACTGAGGACGCTTGCTGAGCGACAAACGCTCTCAAGTCCACGTTTGGTTGAACATTTACGATACCACGATCAAGCTTGTTCTGATGTAAGGGGACTTCTCACAACCCATGTTGCTAAGGAAACTCGGTTTCCATGTTATTCTACAACAATGCTATCCGAGCCATTGGTTACAGATTGGGAGACATTTATGATGTCGGCATATGAGCCTCCCGCCGAAGTTCGAGAAGTCATGATTTTGTTGCCATGCTCTGCCCGTAAACCGTACCGCCTCTCAAAATCCCATGGACGCTTTATCCAAGCCATTCAGTCCACGGCATGTCATGAAGTGATGATGACTTCACCTCTCGGTTTGGTCCCTCGTGACTTGGAGGATGTTTGGCCTGCTTCGCATTACGATGTGCCCGTGACAGGGGATTGGAATCTTGATGAACTAGCCAGAGTTGAACGAATGCTGACGAATTTGGTCGCTCGTGTTGGTTACAAGCGCATCATCAATCATACTGAGATGGACCTTTCTTTCCTCGGATGCGAGGTCATTGAAACACGAAAGAACCGAGGTGCAGGTTCACATGAAGCACTCCAAGATTTGAAATCAGCGGTCAAGGATGCAGTAGCGGCATATGAATTGAGAAATCAGAAGAATTCACTCCGTCTGCGTTCAAATTACATGAGTGTTGCACGAAAGAACATGCGTAATGACAAATGGCTTGAGGATGTTTCAGTACGTGGGAAATTACCACGTTGGCGCTTGGAGAAAGACGGAATTCAAGTTGCGGTGTGGTCCATTGACAGGAGTGGATTTTCTTTTTCTAAATCTTCAATTGACCTTCTTCATGAACATGAATCACTTCCTAAAATTCATATCAAAACTGATTTGAAATGGAAAGGAGACATTTTTTCCCCCATGGTTGAAGCATATGACTCCAATATCCGTAAGGGAGATGATCTCTTGGTGATTCAAGATGGAAATGTAATCGGTCTTGCCCGAGCAGTTGCTCCTGGATGGGAATGGAACGGTACTCCTGGGACTTTAGCAAAATCGCATCAGCGAAAAAAGTAGTTTCAATGCAGGCCCAACTGGGCCATGGCATAGCGGAGTGGTTAAGAAGGGGAGATTAGTCGGAAGGCCGCTTGGTGATTGCAAATGGCACGTATGTTCAAGTCCCGAAAAGGCCAAAGTGGCTCCTCTCGACCCCATGTCAAAGAAGCTCCTGCTTGGTCCAATACGGATAAGGCAGCCGTTACATCCCTCATTCTTGACCTTGCTAAGTCAGGAAAATCTACTGCAGAAATAGGGACCATTCTCCGAGATAAGCACGCAGTTCCAAACGTCCGTTTGGTTCTCGGAATGCGTATCGGCCAAGTCCTCGCAGAGAATGACATTACCAATTCATATCCTGAAGACATGATGAACCTCATGCGACAAGCTGTTGCCATCATCAACCACCTCGGTTCAGGAAATCACAAGGACATTCACAACAAGCGAGCCTTGGAAATCACCGAATCCAAAATTCGCCGTCTTGCTAACTACTACAAAGGCGAGAATCGCCTGCCAAGTGACTGGCGATACAAGAGAGACGAACTCCGTCTGATGGTTGAGTGATTGTTTCAATACCTTCTCTCGCAAGGTCAACTTGATGAGGGGTAACTGCCTAAGCGTGGCGGGAGCACCATGCGAGACCTTCTTGAGACTCCATTTTTTAACGGCTCTAAGGAGCGTTTGATGGCTCAGGCATCCCGTATCCAAGAAGCATCCATGCTTCACCTCCATGCCCCTTCCAGCCTTGAAGGAGTCCTCGCCCTTGGCTTCATGGAAGCGGCATGTTTGGATGCAGGATACAAGTATCAACGTAGACTCTACCCTGCAAAGCACCACCGTCCAAGGGATGAGGTGTTGACGATCGAATCGTCTTCATCAGGATTGGGAGTGTTGATTCTTTCTGAAGAAGAAACATGGGATGCAAATGATTTGAAAGACGATGGGCCAGTCAAACTTGTTCCAACCTCAACAAATGTACAACTTGGAACTCAGAACCGTATCCATCATGGGGCCTTGGATTGTGTGATTCAAGCCTCTGCTCTTGCTGCTTGTATAGCACCAAACGGTAGAAGGGTTCGTCAAATGCGCCCTTTTTCATCCCTAGGGCTATGGATGAGAGCCTCCCTTGATAGAACCATTGATCCGATTCATACCGCAGTCGTCATGCATCTCAAAGAAGAAGGCAGTATTCGAGTTGTTTCGCTTCCTGAGGTGAAGCAACCTGAGCCAGATATGATTCCGGGCTTGGCCGAGCGTCGGCTTAAGAAATTGCATCGGGCTTGGGCTGGGATGGATGTTGAAGAGCGTACTCAAGCTTTGAGTGAACTTGTGCTTCCGTGTTTTGTTGAACCAACACTTTCAACGCCCCGATTGGAAGAATTGATCTGGCACAGGATGCTTTCGGGAGATGAAGATGTGGACATAGCAAGTCAAGCATTTGCAGCACAGAGAACGTGGCCTAAGACGCTCAGTGATGAGCGATTGCATGCTTCCAAATTGATTGACCATTGGATACAAAACGGCAATTTACTGCTGTAATCTCAAGCGACGGGTTGAAAGATAGCACCTTCATGCCCTAACCATGGCGATTGAGCGTTTGTTAACCGGAAGCATCCAAAATCAGATACAGGAACTGATGTCAACAGAAGACCTTGTCATTGAAGCATTTCGTGATCTCGTGAAAGACGAGCTCAAGACACACATTCGGGCTAAAGTAGATGAAGACCCGGATTTGAAGGCTGAGGTCAAGGAGGCAGTGGCCTATTATTTCCACTCGAAAGCAAGAAGCATATACGCTGAATTGAAAGCCACAAGAGCAGCGACACGCCTCGGCCTTAGATTGCTTCCAGACGAACTTCAGGGTGAAGTCGGTGAGGCTTTGGTAACCTTGTTTGAAAAGGAACTTGGCGCCTTGCTTGAAAAGGCACTTTAGGCATATTCTTGCCCAATGATGAGTTCAAGTTATGAGCCTTTGAATCATCGGGCTCTATGTAGGTACCATGCGAACTGCCACAATCATCACTTTTCTCCTCGTTGGAACGTTGGTTTTACCCTTCGTTTCAACCTCGGTTGAAGCGGCTGATAGTGAAGATGTTGTCGTCTACAGCGATGCCTCTGAAGTTGAATTATATCTCCTTGGAAGTGATAGCAACAAGGTGTTAACACCCTTCCTCGCAGAATTGGGTGAAGAATCTCAATCTGTAAAGATCCAAAATTCCATACAATCACAAGAGACGGTCGGGAAATGGACTCTCCCGCAAACATGGGAAGGGCAAGTTCCTGCATCGGAATGGACGTTTTCCATCTCATACGTCGTTAGCGGGGCAGCAGCAGCTCAAATTAATGCCACTGCGACGATTACAATCGGTTCCAAAAGTTACAGTGCTCAAACCGAACCAGGGGGGTCAATTCTTGCTCAAGGATCGGGCAATCTAGAGTTCAAGATTGATGTTGAAGCGGGAGGAGTTCTGACCACGTCGTCAAGTCTTGAGTTGGAGATGACGGCCCAAACACTTCTGTTTTCACTTCCCGAGGGAGCTGATGCAAAGTTGGAGTTTTTCTGGGGAAGCACAGACGATGACTCTTCAATAGAGGGGACTCTTCCTCTTCTAGACATCATGATGCCGGAACCTGAAATTGAGGGTTCGGATGTCTATCTTGCTGTTAAGTTGGATTCACCCTGGGGTCTGTCCACTCTGGCACTAGCAGAATCCATCAGCCTCAGTGTTGATGGTCAACCCGTTACAGGTGACCCGATTGAAACAGCATCCGGGGATACAGTTCGAGTTACTTGGACATGGGACAAAGCTTCGGGAGGAATTGAGACAATCAAGGTGGAAGTTGAATTACAATTTCAACCTGGAATGCCTGCGTTGAAGGGTTCAACAACATTTGAGATTGAAACTTTTGATGGAAGCGGCGGTACTGGAACCTACTATCCACCGGATGAACCGTTGCGAACAAACGGTGATGGAAGTTCCCTTGATATCGACATACAAATGGACCTAACCAACGATGCAAACAGTCTGCGTTTGCAGAAGGTGACAACGCTTACCGTTGGCAATGAAATGGCATTTTGGATGCGTTGGGGTCTTGACCACATTGGAGATGATGACCAGTCGCTTTCAACCACTTTAAGAGCATTCAGTGCGGGATCCGTCACCGATGAAGATCGCATTAGCCGTAATATTGAACCAACTGAAGTTGGTGAATTTGAACGGCAAATGGCAAACCTCGGCCCGATGTACCTTTCAAGTGGTTTAGGAATAAATGCCGAGGATCTTTTGGGTGTGTTTCCGGATTTTGACTCCATTCAGGTTGACCTTGACCTCAATGGAGAAAACGGTGTTGTGAATCATCCGGTGACGCTTCGTATTTCAACAACAGAAACTGTTGAAGATGATAAGAGGATGGAACTGATCAATGATTTCTTAATCGTTCAACCCGCTCCCTTGTGGAGTGATTTTTCAATTTCTCTGACGGCTAAAACCAACGCCTTCACATCGTTCAGTTTTAGCGAATTAAAACTCTCCGAAAATTTGGATTTATCGGTTTCAAGAATGCCATGGGGAGATACAATCCACCTTGAGGGCGATGGTCTTCAACAGGAAGAGGAATTCCGATTGGAGACGGTTCCAACCAAAGCCCTCGTCTTTGCACCGTTGGTTATTGCAGTCCTGTCTGCGGCGGGTTTGTTGCTCGCATTTGCCATCACCATGCGTATCACACGTCAAAGGAAGCGTTCCTTTGTGTACTTTGAACTTGTATTCGTACCGGTTATTGGTCTGATATACATCTTTGGATACAATTCAATCGTGATTGGTGGTACGATTATTGGCAGTGCTTTGGTCTGGTGGATTACCGCCTTTTCAAGTCCAAGATTGGCCCCCCAACATTCCCGTCAATCCGCTGCGTCCTATCCGATGATACCCTGTCCCGCCTGTCAAGTGATGAACCCAGTGACCTCGATGGAACGCCCGCATCGATTTGCGTGCACTGGATGTGAGCGAGTCATCAAACTCGTCGCTTGATCAGAGTTTAAGGTCTTGAAGGTTGGAAACCAAATTTACAGCGTCTTGGTAATCGCCAGGTGAAAAGTATCCGGCGAATTCTTCGTTTTCATCAACAGCAACCACCGCTTGGGGACTGCGCATCTTGATGTCTTCCAGGACGCTCTTTAGCTGGTCTGTTAAGTGTACCAGCATGAAGTCCATTTCCATGTGTTCGTGACACAATGCCGATGATGCATCGACTCCTTCACTCAATGCTTTGATAAGCTGTTTATGGCCAATCACGCCTTGCACATTGTTGTCATCATTGAGGACAATGAGGATTCCACCAGTAATACTTAGCAAGCGTTTCGCACCTTCTTGAAGTGAGTCGTTTCCTCCGATGGTTGTGTGTTCATCGTCAAGTTTCAAACTGGATACTGTCTTGCCCATACAAGGGGCTACACTGCAAGTATTCTATCTAACTTGCTTACTTTATTCATCAAAACTTTCATGACAGAGTATGAATGAACCGTCTTCTTTGATGCAAGCATAACCAATGCGTTCGAGTTGAACGATGGTCCCCGGTGCAAAATTGTGTTTCTCAATGCGACCCTGAACCGTTTGTATTTCATCATTTGATGTTGACAAAAGGGTTCCTTCAAGGCTGTTTTCCTTGGTGATCCAATGGACGATTGGTCGCTTATCACTTCGTTCATAGGAATCGATGTTGGCGACAGGAGAAGGCTCCCCTTTCAACGTGATATCTGCAAATTCTTTGAGTCGTAGTGAGCCTTTTTGAGCATCTTCATTCTCAATATAAATATCTCCTCCAATCATGTCCCATGTTCGCATCCCCATACTTTCATCATTGGGGTGAACCGGTGTTGAAATTGAATTTGGAATCTCATCACCTTGAACCTTACATAGGACTGGATGGCGTATGAATGACAACCTTGGAGCCTCAGCATCCACAACCTTGGTATTGTGTGCATAAAGAGTTGATAGCGGGACAGATATGTCCTTCTGCGTGATTCCAAGCTCAAGCCAAAATGCGCGCAGTGCAGTGTTTGAGATTCCCCTTCCGCTCAGCCCCTCTAAGGTTGGGAGACGTGGGTCGCCCCACCCTGGATAGCGGCCAGATTCAATGTCATTTCGCATTTTGGAAGTAGAGAAACCACCCCACTCATGAACTTTGACTCGACCCCAGTACATTGTTTCGGGATAATTCCAGCCAAAGTGCTCGTAAAGGAGTGTTTGCTTACGTGTTGAGTCCATGAGGTCTTTTCCACGAATGATGTGTGTTACTCCTTGTAGATGATCCTCAACTGCACTTTGGAAGTCAAGTAAGGGCCATACCACATATTTTGAACCGACTTCTGGCCTTGGATGGGGATGAGATTCCGTATCTTGCAGTCGGAGTGCTGGCCAATCTCTCAGAGCAGGATTTTTCAACGTCATGTCCGTTTTCACACGTACAACCACATCACCTGGGTTAAATTGACGCTGAAGCATCATGCTCCATAAATTCAGATTTTCACTCGTTTTTTGGCCACGGCAAGGACAATTGGTTTTAGCAATCCTATGCTCTTTGAAAACTTCTGCAGAACATTGGCATACGTAACCATGGTCGTTTTGGAGCATCAATTCCGCATGTTCGTAATACGCTTCCATTCTGTCTGAAGCGATAATGACTCGGTCAGGCTTCCTTCCAGTTAGCCAAGCAGTCTCCTTTTGGATTCGCTCATAAGCATCAAGCATAGGAGGCTTTACTTTGGTATCTGTATCATCAAACCTTAGAATGAATTCACCATCATACATTTCCCTGTAGGTGCTATTGATAACCAATCCACGGGCATGGCCAAACGACAATGGTCCGTTTGGATTGGGTGCAAATCTTAGAACAACCTTTCCTTTCTCAGCGTTCTTGAGATCTGGGAGACCGGTTCTTCGCTCCTTAACTTCTCTTTTTTCCAAGAGATGAGGCGCTTCTTTTTCTAGAATTTCTTTAAGCACATCAAGTCCTTCTGCTGCGGCGGTTGAATTGGCCTTATTGACTTCCTTGGCCACAAGACCGGTTACGATCTTTCCATGTTGACGTAAGTCAGTACGCATGCCCATGATTCGGCCAATCACAGAACCAATGGCCGCTTTACCTTCGTATTCAATTGCATTCTGAATGGCTACATGACGAATCAGGTTCGCTGTCTCATCATCGGGTGTCCAATCCATGTCGCTCGCCCTCTCCTGTTCGCATCCCTTCATGAAATGCTTGCATCATCATGGTCAAACAACGATTGTTGCACGGTACTGGACTGGCCACGAACCGGCGGGTCACCTCTGCAATTGTTGCTCCAAAATCGGGTGGCTGTTGCCCACCCCCAGCGAACATCATGATGCATGCCATTGTTGTCGATAAGAAGATGAAGTGCGTTCTTTGTGTTTGGATCGCTTGGGTAGCCAGAACCTATCGATTGACCGACCTCATTGGCAAGGTGTTGTATGCACCGATCTCGTTCTTCTTTTGCTAGAATGCTTGCCATACTCACAATAGCAAAATTTTCGTCAGCCTTGTGAAAACTGTTCATGGTTGAATCAAGCCAAGGCCAAGAGGGAAGTTGATTTGATATCCTTTGTGTGAACCGTTCTGCATTGACATCACACGCATCGTTCGTAATGTTCAATGAGGTCTCTATTTCCAATCCGATAATCGACTCTCCAAACGCCCTTACTTCCAACCAATTGAGTCCATCGGATTGGAGAGCCATATCAATGCGCTCCGGAGTGCAATTTACAAGTGATTTTTTCCAGCCACGTTTGCTTGATTGTTCTTCAAACCACAGTTCAAGTTCATGGCGCCTCTTAGCACTCAGATCTTTTGAGTCCTTCACGCCCATTTCAATCAGCATGGGGATGTCTGAAGATGGAATCGCACAGGCAGCCACAACCAGCGGACCCAATACAGGTCCTCTACCTGCTTCATCAACACCAACTTCCCACATAGTGTCACCTAGAATTCTAAATCATCCTCTGAGGGTTTATCGACTGATGGCAACGGTACTTGCGCAACTTCTTCTACCTCTTGTGGAGCTTGAGGCATGACTCCATGGGGGTCGTTTCTTACAGTCAACGATGGTTGATGCTCTTTGACAGGAAGTGATTCATTTGATGGATGGGGTTTGGCTACTGCTCCGGTTTGAATTTGCTCAAGAAGTAGGTCGGCTTTTTGCAACGTTGCTTGTTCAGAACGAACATCAAGAATCAACGATGCAGCCACTCTAAGTTCCTCATTCACGGGTTCTTGAGCAGGTGTTGTGTTGCCCGATTTGCGTCGGAATGCTGCAGCAAATTCATCCTTCGAAACTTGTTGAGGGGCCGCTGTTATCTCGACGGTTTCTTGCGGTTTTGCTTCAGTCGCATATTGCTTCATCCAATCGTTGGCGTCGGCTTTGATATCCTGATACGGAAGCAGCCCTTTGTCGTCAAGCCTTTGTTGGCGTACAATGAGTGCTTTGTAGATGATGACTCCTGAGAACATAATCGCGAAGACAACCCCTGACCAGGCCTTGGTGTAAGCCCAAGCAGTCGCCCCCAATTCACCCCAATTACGTCCCTCATCAACGGCATCGTTCTGCCATGGTGTGCCGATATAATCCGCTTTTGAAGTATAAACGAACATTTGCCCTTCGGGTTGAAATATCGATGTGATGGTTGTATTGATGTACACAGTTCCATTGCTCGTTTGGTTAGTGGGGAGGTCAATCCAAGCTCTAAGAGTTAAGTTAGAACCCAAGGGGACCCCGTTAAGTTGGAACGAACGAGGGTATTGGACGTCCTCCTCATACACGGCTCCATCAGGAGGTATGAGTCCCATCGGAACTGAATGACTCGACTGAAGTTGAACAACAAAACCATCGATAGCATTCCCATCATTGCGAACTTCAAACACAACAGAAAGACGGTTATTGGGGCCGATGTCTTCTTCCACCGCTCCAAGTGACCATTGAACTATTGGGGCGGCACGGACTTGAATGGTCACCGTATTCAATACGGAACCTGTATCATCGATCAGTTCCAATTCTACTTCTCCTTGAGTAAAGGCGAGGGTTTGATTTCTGACATTGATATAGACAGCGCTGAATGTCTTTTCTTGGTTTGCTTGAACCAATATGGAGTTTTGAGGTACAATTGCACTGAATTCATCGGTCACTTTTCCAACTCTCAAGCTGAATGTATTGTAGGAATTCCCCGTGTTTACAACCGTGATGTTGCTTGCACAAGGAACATCCGGTTTGAGTGTCATGCATCCACTTTCAACCGATGTCAGTGTAGCATTTGTCGTGCGGTTTATGGTTGCCCCAACCCGCACTGTTTTGGTCATGTATTCGGCCCCGTTTGCAAAGACTTGTACCTCGACATTCATTTCTCCAGAGAATTCAACCGGTGATTGTATCCCAATTTCGATGGTTCGTGATTCGTTGGGCAAGAGGTCAATCTCTTCCAATCCACCAAAGAGTGCGACCGTCCAGCCACTGTAATTGAAGCGATCAGATGCGGAATATCCAGTGAGTGGATTGCCTGACATGTCCAATCCTTGCAAGGTGATGTTGACTCTGTTAGGGATATTTCCTACATTACGGACTGTCACATTCAAACGCCCATCTTCACCGGGTGCGAGTTCAATATTCTCTTCAAATTCATCGATGCTCACATTTCTTTTTTCATTCATCAACAAGTCAAACGCCCATGAAGTCGTCTGCCTATCAAGTCCAGATATACCGGTTAAGGTGAATCGTGGCCCAGTTCCTTCAAGTGGAGCGCCGTCAATTACCGCCGGAACATCCACCCACAAATAGACGTAGGAGAGGCTATCGGTTTCGAGGTTGAGATACGCATTTCCTTGCTCATTTGTATCCATGCTCCACCCCCAATTCCAACCCGATTGACTGTAAAGGTCAAACGTGACATTATCTGCAAATGATGCATTGTTGGTGATGTTAACTGCGACACCAGTTCGTACTTTTTCATCAACGGTAAGTTCCGTAACTCCTTGTGAGCCGAACTTGAGATTCGAGTACGGGGCAACAGTGACATTCATCCAAACGGATTGCAAAAAACTAGAATCATAGTCACTGGTTATGCTAAATTCAACTTGGTGTGTGGTATAACCTGCGCTAGCATCAGCAGTGATTCCAAAAGCAAGTTGTTTGAGGTGATTGGGAACCAGAACTTCGGACAGAGGTAAGTTCACGGCCGTTAAGACGGCCGGCATGTCGTTCACTGCGACAGTAAATTCTTGATTCACTGACAAAAGGTTGTGCAATGTGATGTAGGTGCTCACTGTCTCATTGGGATGAACGATTGCTTCTGATGGGGCCGCAATCCCTACAATTTCCCCCTCTCGTCCAGAGTCAATTGGGCCGGCAGAAATGACGGGAGTCATCAAATGCAGAAGGAGAAGGACTGCTATTCCTCCCCATCTCATGCTAGTGCGACAACACATTACCTTTCAATAACTTGCTTTTTTTGTTTAACTTCCCTTCGCAGGTTTCATGAACAGGTGTGAATTCCCGAGAACATGGCACCTATATGGCCGTTCAAGAAAAAGCAAGAAGTTCTCGAAGTTGATGAAGAACCCCCGCCTACGATTTCTTACAAGAAAGGGGAGGACCCAAATGCACGACCAGCTACAACTACGGTTGATGCTTCTGCCTACAAAGATGCGCTCGCACTGTTTGGAGGGGGCTCCTCTGATGTGGAGGCTGCAAGCGATCAATCCGTGAATTATGATGGAGTCGCTGAACCCGCAGGAACCTCAACTGTCGCAAAGGAATCTCAACCAGTGAAGGAAGAATCGTTCACATGGGTCCATCATACGGATGGATATCACTACAAGAAGAATGCTGACGGCTCGTTTGAACCCACGCCACACAGTAAGAATGCCGATGGCTCATACGTGCCATATGCTTAATTGAACAAACTCTCAAACAGGATCTTCCAGTAAGTTGACCAAAGCCGTGATGTCAATTTCTGCTCCGTTAATTGGTACTCGGAGTTCGTATTTCATGCAAACCGCTGGGTCAAGTTCTCCAAAACAACCGACCCATGTGTCATTGACAATGAGTTTAGCACCTCGCCCAGCAAGCCATGGACCATCACCTGGTTCAAGGGGTTCTGCGCTCCATTCGTTGATTCCTAAGTCAATGCACATAGCTTGAATACGCCCTCGGATTGCAGCAAAACCACCACTGCGCTCTGCAGTTAGAAATGCTAAACGATCGGAATTGACATGGTTTCGAACAACGGTGCCGAGTTCGTAAACTCCCTGTGGGAGGTCATGATGACGGTTGCTTGCAAGCAACCTTATGAGTCCTGGCAAAAGGAATTGACGCAGCATTGTGTGGTCTACTGTGATAGGGTTTGTAATGGAAGTGACATCATGTTGTTGTTCCCACCGCATGTTGGTGAATTGGTCGGTTTCATTTGAGAGAGTAAGGGATTGGATTTGCATTAATCCCAACCCTTGCATGGAATCTCTGAGTCGTCGCCTCATGTTGTGGTCTTGACGCGGCTGAGCCGTGAGTTGGGCGACAGGTAGGTCTTCGCCGAGGTCCTCGTATCCATGGCCGATTGCAATATCTTCTACCAAGTCAACTGGGTGAAGAATGTCAAATCTCCACCGAGGCATGACAAATTGCAACAACGAACCCCCCTTACTCACTTCAGACATTTTTGAAGCACGTTCGGGTGAGCCATCAGGAGCATCACTCTTTCCTGAAAAGTGTCCTCCCATGCGATTGATGGCATGGGAAAGTTCAGCATCAGTGAAGGTTCTTCCAAGGAGATTGGTAACCAATTCTTCTGGGACAAGGTGAACTTTCCCCTGCCCGTTTGGTGTTGAAATAATGTCTCCATCACAGGTGGTGACTTCGACGGTTTCAACGGTTCCTCCTCGTTCTTGAAGTTGAAGGCAAATGAGCATGAGCGACGCTTCACATGCACGTTGGTCCCAACCTGTGACATCGATGAAGAAATCTCTTGTTTTGTGTGTTACAGTGGTGTGGTTCCCGTTAATGATCGGTGGAAATGAAAGAACATCTTCATTGGCGTCAAGGATAAGGGGATATTCGTCCTTTGAATCCAATAAATGTGCATAGTCAACTCCCTTTGGGTGCTGTGTAAGAATGGTTTCAAGATCCATTTCTGCCGCCTCTCCAAGAGGGACAAAAGAATGGCTACCGGATGCAGAGACTACACGGAAAGGAGGAGTGATTGTTGCAAGGTCGTGTACCCCAATTGAGGCCCGCTTTCTACCCCGTCCTAGTGCAAAATGCAGTTTTTCTTGATGGTCCATGAGTCCTTTGATGAATGCTTCTTGTTCAGAACTGTTTTCAGGAAGAGAAATACCTTTCACAACCGCTCCCATAATTACCGGGCGGATGTTCTTCAATTGCTCATCAACATGCATTGTAATCCCGCTGGGGCGTGTCTTCATCTCTGGGTTTGCATCGCTTCCATGGAGGAACGGGCGAATCGCATGGGCGAGTGTCTCGCCGCTCAACAGGTCAGGTCTATCTGGAAAGATTTCAATGTCCAATGTTTCCTTGTCGCAGTTGTCGATATCGGTTCCCAAAAGCGGGAGTTGCTCACCCATTTGTTCAACATCATGAGAAATCCCATGCTTCTTCAAAAGTGCTGTTAGAAGGGATTGGGGGACGGATATGGTAGGCATGTGAATTCACCTATCGTGCGAACCAGTGCGGGAGTGGGCGGTCATAACCGGAAAGCCGAAGGCCACTGACTGCTGCGGTTTCATGGTCAAGTGCACGAAGGTGGCCTCGTTCAAGAACATCGATACTGTCAACGCCGATGCGGCGCAGGTGCTGAGCAAGTTCATCTTGAGTTCCTTGAAGCCAATAGGCGATGTCCATACCGTTAGCCATTGGAGCTTCACATGCGATGATGCTGACTCCGGAGGCGACAAGGACCGCTAGGTCATGTCCGTTGGCTGCGAAGCCCAGCAAAAATCCTGTTTGGATGTCAGGGGATGTGATGTGGGCTTTCTTCGAACGTCCTGTCATCGGCAATGCTGCTGCTTCTGAGATACCGGAGCCATCTTCAATTCGGGCCATTGCTAGGTCTGCAAGATGGTACTGTGCTCGCTGGTGCAGTGTTTGAATTCGGGTGATTGCTTGGACAAATATGACTGGGGCATTCTCCCTTGCAAGGGAACGAAGGGCGACGATTAAGCCATCTATTTCTTCCGCATTCATATGAGGCAAGTTGTCAAAATCAATACCGAAACCACCGGCGCCTGAGAGTTCAGAACCTACCTCCAAAATATTGGATTCGTTGACCAACAATACATCAACAGGTCGGGGTTCTGAAACAGTCATCACAGGATGTCGATTGAGGACATCCATGGCGATTTGATCGCCTTTGGCTTCAACTTCCATTGTCGATGCAGTATCAACAAATGGTAACATTGGAAGGGGCAAGGCAAGGGATTGGACCTGCTCAGAGGTCCCAATAAGCGCCACAGTGTCGATCGTTGCGTAAGTTGGGAGTGCAGGCCTCGTATCACCCACAAGCCCAACATGCGACAGGTCACCTGAAGAAACTGTGTGGCCGTAGGATTCAACGTCCAGTCCTTCTTGTGGAGTTAAACATACAGCATCGCTTGGTATGTGAAGTGTTTCATCTTCGAGCAAGGTGTTGATTTCTTTGACTTCTTTTTTGGTGAGTGGGCGCAATACAACGCCGGGTGGAGGTGTTGGACAACGACCGTTGATGACAATTCTGCCACCCATGATGCCCGCACCAGGGTCTGCACCGACATCACCATGAACAACGATCAATCCATCTTGCATGCCTCCGCCGATTCGTTGGCCAGCGGCTCCCCGAACAACAAGAATTCCCCCTTCCATGCACGCTCCAGCATCGTTGCCACAACCATCGAGCACGGTTATGATGCCATCACGCATTCTGTAACCAGTAAAATCTCCAGCCATTCGTTCGCAAACCACAGTGGTTCCATTATTAGCGGCACCTAGGAATGAACCAGCATCGCCTTGAACTGTAAATGAACCACCCTGGCCAAACGCTGAGACCCATGAGCCAAGTACGCCAAGCGCTCGTATTCTTGCTCCATCTGGCAAGGCTGGACAAAGTCCAAGTTCACCGTTTTTGGGGACAGGGTCCCCTGCATTGGTCCAACCAATGCGAAGGATGGCGTTTTGTTCAGCAGCGGCTTGCAGGCGAGGTCCCAACTTTTCGTTGATGCTCATAGACCGCTGAACCACTTCTGAGACATCCGCCATGTTGGTGTGCTCGTAGCGCCTGCTCAAATATCCTCCCGTCTTGGTTGCTCAAAATTTATCGTTCTTCAATGGAATTTTCTGAGGGGATGTTTTGATTTTCCAATAACAGTGTTTATTGACGGTCTCAATGAGCAACACATGGAGAGGGACATGAGCATAAAGGTCGCCATCAATGGTTACGGGACAATTGGAAAGCGTGTTGCAGATGCTGTAGATGCTCAAGATGACATGGAGATTATCGGTGTGACGAAAACACGTCCTTCATTTGGATGTGATTTAGCAGTTCGCAAGGGCTTTCCCCTCTATTGTACCTACGATGACGAGGAAAAAATTGCTGCCTTTGCGAAAGGCGGTTATGTTTGCGAGGGTGGACTGTCAGACCTTCTCTCGGTTGCAGATATTGTCGTCGATTGTTCTCCTGGAAAAGTAGGAGCTTCAAACAAAGAGAAGTATCTCGCAGCAGGTGTGAAGTACATCTTCCAAGGCGGAGAAAAGCACGCTATGACTGGAATGTCCTATACCTCCTCTGCCAACCATCAGGCAAACATGAACGTTCAAGGAACCCGTGTTGTTTCGTGCAATACTACAGGGCTTTCCCGAACGCTCGTTCCATTGTACGAACACTGCGGTTCGCTCTCCGTTGAGTGCACCATGATCCGTCGTGCTGCCGACCCTGGTGATTCCGCAAAAGGTCCCATCAACGCCATCAAACCGGTTCTCAAGGTCCCATCTCACCATGGCCCGGATGTCATGACGGTCAAGCCTGAAATTGCCATCAACTCAATGGCTGTTGCTGTTCCAACCACGCTGATGCACTGCCACTCCATCGTTGCAACCCTGCCAGAAGGGCATGGTATGACCACCCAATCTGTGTTGGATTTGTGGGCGAGCAATCCAAGGATTATCATCATGAACGGAGGAGAAACGAACATCACCACCACCGCCGAAGTCATGGAATACGCCAGAGATATCGGTAGAAAGTGGGGGGATCTCCACGAAATCTTCGTTTGGGAGGACGGTGTAAAACTCGACGGTAACACGCTTTATTACTTCCAGGCAATTCATCAGGAATCGGATGTCATTCCTGAAAATGTTGATGCCATTCGTGCCCTCATGGGGTCCGAAGAAGACTGGAGAGCCTCCGTGGCCAAAACCGATGCAGCAATTGCAATTTACAACGGGATTTGATTGATTTTTCCATTGGCTTGTTCGCCCATGGAAGAGCATTCTTCAAAAGTGGAGTAGAGTTGGTAGGTTCATGCGCTCTCGTATTGCCTTTGGTTTTGTCTTAGGATTGATGGTGCTGACTCCTCTATCTACCATGCTGGTTCAACCGGCCGAAGTCGCCTTTACTCAGGACAAACCAATGCCGAATCATGCAGTTGACTTCAGCGAGGAAGAACGCCTTGCTCTAGCCACGGAAATGTGGGGCGGCATGCCTGAAGCTTCGTTGATTTCAGTTGAACTGTCACCGGCAACAGGTATACTTCATCTTGCAAGCGGTTCATTTGACCCACTTCTTTCAAGCGGGCCGGAAGTTCTCCCCTCCTTTTCCCGACCAAATGATGCCATCCATACCGGATTTGCGATGGTTCAAATGTACGACACCAACCGCGAATCGTTTGATGCTTTATCCAAAGAACATGACCTTGAAGTGTTGGATTTCCTTCATGACGAGGGATTTCTCGTCCGCTTACCCTCTCCGCCAATGGATGCATTCTCCACACTCCAAGAGGACGAACGAATCCGATGGATTGGACATCAGCAACCTCAGTGGAGGATTGCTCCGCAATTGATTGATGAGGCCTTCATTCCTCAATCGTTAACCTTCATCCCTGCATCAGACCTCGGCCACGGAGGCTATCCAGTTCTCGCCACAGATTTGATTCGCTATGGGGCCGAAGAAGCGTGGTGTGATGCTTGGCTTTGTCGAGCAGTTGTTTCTGAGGAGACACTTACGACCTTGTTGAGAAATGTGGCTCACGACGGTCGTATCATTTGGACTGAACCCTCTGCTGAATTAAGATTGCATAATGCACTTGCATGGTCCATTGCAGGAGTCCAAGATGTCAACAACAATGCATCATTTACTCTCGATGGATCCGGTGAAATGATCGCCATAGCAGATACAGGTTTGGATAACAATCACCCTGATTTGGCAGGGAGAGTAGCCGCCACATACACACAATTTGGACTTGATCCTTCCCCTGCCGATACCAATACAGGTCATGGCACTCACATTGCTGTTACAGTCGTCGGTAACGGCACGGGGGACTCATCCGCTCAAGGTGTCGCCCCAGCCGCCAACCTCGTTATGTATGCACTGGAGCACGACCCTACAGGTGTCTTTGGTAGAATTGGTTCAATTTACGATATCCTCAGAGATGCAGAGCAAATGACTGCGAGAATCGCAGTCAATGCATGGGGTCTGAATGGGAATTACGGCCAATACACTGCAGATGCGCGTTCAGTTGACATGTTTGTCAACGACCGAGATGATTTGACTCCGATCTTTTCAATTGGCGACCGAGGTGGACAAGGTGCATCCCAAGTGACATCACCCTCGACTGCAAAAAACACCATCGCTATTGGAGCCTCCACTACAGGTTCTTCCGGAACAATTGCCGCAGGGGAAGTTGCAAACTTTTCATCGCAAGGGCCATCACTTGACGGACGAATCAAGCCGGATCTTGTTGCTCCTGGTGTCGGTGTCTGTTCCGGGTTAGCTGAAGAGGCAAAATTCCCATCAGGCCCTTCCTGTTTGACCGGTTCACATTCAACTGGAAATTCGTATTACATGGAACTTTCAGGTACTTCCCAAGCAACAGCAGTTGCTTCTGGAGTGGCGGCTTTAACACGTGAATTCCTTCGTGAACAAGCCGGTGTGAGTTCACCTTCCAGTTCTCTTGTAAAAGCAGCTCTCATCAACGGCGCTGAAGATTTGGGTACGCCCGATATTCCAAACGCTGACGAAGGATGGGGGCAAGTTGACCTTTCTCGTACCGTTCTGCCCATGGATGGAACAACTCCTTTGAATACATTCTTTGATGACAACAAACCTCTTTCCCCAGGATTTGGATTGCTTTATTCCTTCTCACTTGACCCGTCCCATGGCGTTGACATCACGCTTGCATGGACCGATGAAGCAGGCAGTGCAAATGCCCCTCAAAGCCAACCAAGACTCGTCAACAACATGGATTTGATCCTCGTTGACCCGAACGGAGTTGAGTGGTTGGGCAACCAATTTGCAAACGGGATAACCACATCGGGTGGTACAGCCGATGATGTCAACAATGTCGAACGTATTCGCATCCCAGCCGGAACCCTCTCAGGTGGACAAGGACAGTGGATTTTGAAGGTCCTTCATCGTGGAGGGACTTCTCAAGACTTTGGCTTGGTCATGTCCGCTGTTGCAACGCCAACACCTCAAGCGGATTTGGCGGTATTTGATGGCAGCATCATTACTTCCTCGGTCAATCCGCTTCGAAACGACCTGATTGCAATCAGCATTGCATGGGTCAATCAGGGGACGAGTCCATCCGGAAGCTTTGACATTCTCTTTGAGGATTTAACCTCTCAAGATGTCCTTACAGGCACAACGCGTAGTGGATTGCAGCCAGGTGAGTTGGATGCTATTACCATCTATCATCAATTTGCAACAACTGGAATTCACACGCTTAGAGTATCTGTTGATACGACCGACCAAGTCGTAGAAATGAACGATGCAAACATAGGTACTGACAACAACATATGGACGGTTGATGTGGAAGTTATGGCCCTGGGAGTCCGTGTTGTTGTCGCTGATGCACAAGGAAATCTACCCACCACCAGTGCTGAGCGTGATGCTAATGCGAATCTTGTTCTCGATGTGAGGAACGATTCCGGAATTGATATTCCCCTAGCCGTGCTTCACGAAGGTACTGGGAATCAATCCGTCATCCTTTCATCGACGATGGTCCAAGTTCCATCACCAGACCGTGCAGACTTCTTCCTCCCCAGTCAAGACCAATGGAGCCGAACGTTTGACGAAACGACCAACTTCATTCTTACCGCACAAGGTACCAACGATGCAAACAATACCATCAATTTGCGCTTGGAAGACTTGGATGCAGATTTGACAACCGACCCCCAAAGTCCTCGTTTTGTTCGGGCAGGGACCTATGTCATTGACATTACTGCCCGCTATGAATTCCAGCCGACTGTTGCTCACAGTCAGCGTATTTACATCGTGGTTGAACAGTTGGATCAAGTGAGCGTTGTCCCTGCGGGAACCAGTGGGTTGCAAGCGGAACCAGGTGAATCTAGTTTCTTTTCTATCTCTGTAAAGAACACCGGTAATGCACCAGCTCGGTACAGTGTTGAGTGCTTCTCCGAACACCGTTGGCAGGTCATGCTCGGTGGTTCAAATTCATCCCGGCTGGATTTTGAACCGCTCAATATTCAAGAATATCTTCCAATGGCAGTGCGAATCATCGTGCCTTTGGTAGCGGGTGGAATACCGGCGGCTGGCGATACTGATACTGTGACGTGCTATGTTACTTCGCAGACTGATTTGACGATGAATTTCACCGAAACA
>Ga0066856_10000087_pt1 | contig 28497 bp, 38 predicted proteins | sample ETNtaG_5_FD_65605 | JGI IMG/M metagenome (GOLD analysis project Ga0066856, IMG submission 65605) | Marine microbial and viral communities from oxygen minimum zone, Eastern Pacific Ocean - ETNP201406SV205 | ecosystem: Environmental > Aquatic > Marine > Oceanic | place: Pacific Ocean: Eastern...
AAAAATAATGCCTAGAAAGAAGCCTGAAGAGTTAGATGCTTCGCCGGCGCCAGAACCAAAAGCAGACGCTGAAGTTGTTGTGCCAGCAAGTAGTACTGGTGCTACAAAAAAAGTTAAACTAGACTTAGAAGTAGACACTAGTGTAAAAGACCTAGGACCAAATCCTTTTGCTAAAGTAATACACTTAGCTAGAGCTATGGATGCTTGGAGAATTTTTCCAAGAATATTCATTACGACATATATTGTTTTATTATACAAATGTGTAATTTGGTTTATGGCGTTACCAAATCCAACACTTGAACAATCTGGTTTGATATCAGTTGTTGTTGGTGCAGGTGCGGCATGGTTCGGCCTTTATACCAGCTCTCGTAAATAGTTACAAAAATCTAAATAAGTAGTTGTATGGACTACTATGACTTGCTTGGAGTTGAGAAATCAGCTTCTCAAGCCGAATTAAAAAGAGCTTATAAAAAACAAAGTATGAAGCACCATCCTGATAGGGGCGGTGATGAAGAGAAGTTTAAAGAAGTCAACGAAGCATACACTAATCTTAGCGATCCCCAAAAACGTCAAATGTACGATCAATTCGGTACTGTTGATCCGCAACAAGCTGGAGGTGGAGGAACACACTTTAACTTTACAGCTGGTCCAGGCGGAATGGACATAAATGATATCTTAAATGGTTTTGGTTTTGGCGGACAAAATCCGTTTGGACATCAACAAATGCGAAACCAAGATATTACAATAGGTTGTAGAATTTCAGTTAGCGAAGTATATACTGGAAAGAATGTAATAGCAACATATAGATTAAACAACGGACGAGAGCAAACTGTTGATATAAAAGTTCCAAAAGGCATTAATAATAACGATCGTATTAGATATGGTGGAATGGGCCAAAATGATATCCAAGGTATGCCTCCCGGAGATTTATTTGTAATAATTAATATTATAAGTGAAGGTGGGTTTGAAGTAAATGGAGATAATTTACTTACAAGTAGGACTATAGGAGTATTAGATATGATTGTTGGTGTAAAATTAGATATTGATTTACCAGATAAAAGAACAGTAGTACTTAATATACCTAAGGGCACACAACCAAATACGGTGTTTAGTATTAATGGTAGAGGACTACCAAATAGACAAACAGGCCGAAGTGGAAATATTTTGGTGAAGATTTTAGGAGAAGTTCCTAAGGACTTATCTGAAAATGATTTAGAAAAGATTGAACAAATACGTAGAAAAACCCATTGACATTTTTAAAAAAGATGTTATTATAAAGAAGTAAATACTAAGGAGAATTAACAACATGGTAGAACCTTCAGAAGAACTGCAAGTAGTATTTGAAAAAGCAATAGAAGACGCAAAAAAGTTACGTCACGAATACGTAACTCTTGAGCATCTATTTTTTGCAATGCTTTGTAGTGAAAATTTTATGAAAGTCTTAACCGGCTATGGCTGTAAAATTGACGACATGAAAGACGAGCTACACGATCATTTACAAACAAAACTTGACGAGATTAAGGTTCCAGATGGTCAAGAGAAATTTAAACCTAAGAAAACACAAACAGTTGAGCGAGTAATGAATAGAGCATTTACTCAAACACTTTTTAGTGGAAGAGCTAATATTGATACTACTGATGTTTTCTTATCGTTACTAAATGAATCTAAATCTTTTTCATGCTATGTAGCTACAAAAAACGGATTACAAAAAGATAAGTTTAGTGAATATATTAATAACGAATATGTAACGACACTTGAAGATGAAGAAATTGCAGGTCATGCACAACGGGCTTTAAAAGCATTTACTACGAATCTTAATGCTGAAGTTGAAAAAGGAATTATAGATCCTGTTATTGGCAGGATAGAAGAATTAGAAACTATTTGTCTTTCATTAGGACGAAGAAGTAAAAACAATGTACTATTAGTAGGTGATCCAGGAGTTGGTAAAACTGCTATTGCTGAAGGACTAGCATATAGAATTGTTAATAAAGAAGTTCCAAAGTTTTTAGAAGAGTATAGTGTATATAACTTAGATATCGGAGCAATGTTAGCTGGATCTAAGTATAGAGGAGACTTTGAAGAACGATTTAAACTAGTAATGGCCGCTATTAAAAAGCAAGGTAAAACTATTGTCTTTATTGATGAAGCACATATGATAAACGGTGCAGGTGCAGGTGGCGGACAAAGTTCTAATGATTTAGCTAATATGTTAAAACCAGCATTAGGTAAAGGCGACATTAAAGTTGTTGCTTCTACTACTTGGGAAGAATATAGAAAATACTTTGAAAAAGATAGAGCTTTAATGCGTAGATTCCAAAGATGTACTATTGACGAACCAGATAAAAAGACAGCTACAAAGATCTTAGATGGTATTAAAAAGTACTACGAAGAATTCCATCAAACTAACATTACACAAGAAGCAATAGATGAAGCAGTTAAACTTAGTGTCAAGTATATGACCGATAAAAAACTTCCAGACAAAGCAATTGATTTAATTGATTTAGCTTGTTCAAGATTTAAAGTTAAGAATCAAGAAGAAAATAAGGTTGTTACACCAGAAGAAATTAAGTACGAACTTGCAAAACTTGTTAACTTGCCACCAGAGCAAATACAACAAAAAGAAACTAACAATCTTTCACAGTTAAATAAAAATCTAAAATTAAATGTTTACGGACAAGATAATGCTATAGATGAAATTGTTGATAAAATTTTAGTAGCTCAAGCTGGATTAAAATCAGAAGATAAACCAATTGGTTCTTTTGTGTTTATGGGTCCAACTGGTGTAGGTAAAACAGAACTTGCAAAACAACTAGCTAAACATTTAAGTATACATTTAGCAAGATTTGATATGAGTGAATATCAGGAAAAACATAGTGTTAGTAAATTAATTGGATCGCCTCCAGGATATGTTGGTCACGACGAACATTCAGGACAACTAATTAATAAGCTACAAGAAAATCCAAACTGTGTTTTACTATTAGACGAAGTTGAAAAAGCACATCCAGATATATCACAAATTTTGTTACAACTAATGGATAACGGAAAAGTTACAGGAAGTGACGGCAAAGAAGCCGATGCTCGAAATTGTATCTTAATTTTAACTACTAACTTAGGCGCAGAACAGGCAGAAAAAGACACCATTGGATTTAGTCACGATGCTGATGGTGACTATGGCGATGAAGAATTTAAACGTTTCTTTGCACCAGAATTTAGAAATAGATTAGATGGCGTAGTTACATTTGGTAAACTCGATCATAATATCATGCTTAAAATTGTTGGTAAATTCCTAGTAGAATTAAAAGATATGCTAGATGAGAAAAAAGTAGTTTGTGAAATATCAGACCCTGCACTTGATCATTTAGTTGAACATGGCTTTGATAGCAAGATGGGTGCAAGACCTATGCAACGATATATTGACAAAAATATCAAACGTCCTTTAAGTAAATTACTACTTTTTGGTGAGTTAAGAAATGGTGGAAAATTAAAAATCGACATTAAAAACGATAAACTAATTCTTAACCCAGAACCAATAAAGGTAGAAAATGAAGTTGAAGCAGTTACAAACAACTAACCTCTTTTATAATAGATACATTTATAAACTAAGGGTTCGAAACGAAATAGGATCAATATTTCGAGGAATGAATCTTGGTTATGCGAAATCAAAGATTGATGTAATGCAACAATATGCCGAATCAGAACAAAACATCAGAAGTCCTTTTGATGGATGGCGTAAGAAAGAAAAATATATTACTCTTGAAACTTTTATGGATACTCTTGCTACCTATAATGCATTAGAAAGTAATAAAGACGAATGTATGGTTAGGTGTGAAAATCATAACTTAGACATATACTCAAATGAATCTAAATGGCTCAAAGATCTTAGTAATACAGTTGAGTCAGTTGAATTTTGGGAGCCAAAAGATGATGTAACACTTGAGTTTTTATTAGATAATAAAAATACTATAATAGTTAATCGAGCAGTATCATGGCCGTTTAAAGCAATACTAGGAAAAAGAGTTGATCCTAAATTTGCTCAGTACTGCCTAAATAATGTAGACAAAGTTAAGATAGGTAAGAGGACTTTGAAAAGTATACAGAATGGACATAACACAGAAGGATATTACTTTATGTCAAAAGATGAAAAATGTTTAATGTTAGCAAAAATAGCATTAGGTGGGGCTATACGTAAGATTGTCAAGTACGTTAGCGACGCAGAATTGCATAAATAGTATTATGCCGAGTACAAGCGAAATAATTTTATCATCAACCACACATCCAGGGGATAGCACTAGCGAAACTGTGACTGGTAGCAACTTCAAGGGTGATGGTTATTACGGTCGTTCAGACGGTGTACACACAGTACAATACGATTATACCGGGTTTACAGGTACGATTACAATACAAGCAACATTAGCTACAACACCAACATCTAGTGATTGGTTTGACGTTGATACTGTTACTGCTTCAAACTTAACAGAAGTCAAATACGTTAACTTTACAGGTAATTTTGTGTTTATTAGAGCTAAAATTGTATATACAGACGGCACAATTAACAGTATTAGACTTAATCATTAGGAAGTAATATGGAAAATTTTATCAACATTGTATTTGACTCTAAAGAAGAAGTAGACGACATAGTTGTCTCCGAAGTAGCAACATCAGCTTCAAATGCCTTATTGGAAGAAGAAACAGGATATGAACTGTATGATACCGAAGACGGTAAAACAATTCTAACAGTTGAAACACATGTTCAACTAGATGAACAAGAGTCAAACGAAGTTGCAGAAAAAGTTGCCCACAAACTTTTTGATTTAGGTTACGAGAAATTTGACGTTGAAGTGAGTGTTTAATGCGTTTCTATCAGTTCAAAGAATCTAAAGGAGTATTTGGACGAAAAGCTGGAGATCCTTATATTAACAGTTCCGGAGTTACAGGTGAATTTGTTGATGTAGCTAAAGCATTTCCTCCTCCATCAGAAGGTGGAAAATTTGACAGCATTGATGCACGTGACGATGCAATCCAACAATACGAAACAAACAATAATACAAAGATACAATGGGTAAATGCCGCTACAATGAGTAAGCGGGGTTTAGCTTTTGGTGTAGCAATTATTAAAACAACAGACGGACAAGAAATACATTTTGGAAAGTATCTTACACAAGTAGGTGCTGACTTAATGGGTGCTTGGAAAAACAACGAGTTACCCGATGGTTGGAAACTTGCTACAGCAGGTGCACAGAAATTAGAAACAGGATTAGATCCACAAACGTTAATTGGAACTGCAAATTATTTTAAAGGACCAGATAGTATAATAGCACACGTTGAAGGCAAAGCGCCTAGTGAAGCTAAACAAGTATTAGGTAATGCATTAAGGCAAAGTGCCGCAGGACAACTAGCAAAATTTCCAGGACAACGTGAAAAGCTAACAGCCGTTAGAGATTACTTTGGCGAGATTATGGGTCCAGTTGCTATGATGGGCGGAGCAGTTATGGGTCAGGCTGAAGACGCAAGAAAAGATTTAGCACAAGGTGCTGAATGGAGTGACTTACAAATATTTTGGCCACAGTCAATGAACTATAACTTAATGGATAGTGTATTTAAAGCACCAGATGGAAAAGACATTGGTATTAGTTCTAAAGGTGGTTCAGGTGCGGCGGCTAGTTCTAAAAACTTACACGATTCTTTAAAGAAAGCACGTGGAGAAGATGGTGGAACAAAAAATCAAGATCTTTTAGATAGGTTAAAATTTATCCCTAGTGTTATTGATATTATTGCAAATCAAAATGCAAAAATTGCTCCTTATATGTTAGGAGTTAACTTTGGTATTACTACTGAGCGTTTACAAGCAGAAGCTATAAAACTTATGAAGCAAGGCGGAAATTCATTTGAAGGATTAAGTGACGAAGCAAGAAACATAATGGACGGTATAAATTTTGATACAAACTCACAAGGATTTAATATTGGGTATGCATTAACTAGTGCAGTTGCTAAAGCCGTTGCTAAAAAAGTAAACGAAGATCCAAGATTTAGTACTGAAGCTATTGCATTACTAAACACAGCCAGCATTATTCAATTATACACTAGAGTTGGTGTTAAAGGTGAAGATGTTTTTGTTACAAAATATGATGCAGTATATCCGCCAAACTTTACTGGAAAAGTATTACTAGATGGAAGTAAAAACTATTATAGTTCAAGAGTTGGCGGAAAGTTTGCCTTTAGGTTTGCAAAGTAACTAAACTATTTTCTCTATCCAAATACTTATAATCAATTTTAGTAGGATTAAATTCTTTTAAAGCCTCAAATACAATTTCTTTATCTAAATTACCACATGTATAAACATCTAATTGTATTAAACTAGGATCGTCTTCGTCCCATACGTGTATTGCTATATGTGAAGTTTCGATTATAGTAACACAAGTAATTCCTCTATTTCCTTCTACAGCACAATATTGGGCATATGGACCCATCATTATTTTCATTCCTATAGATTCTATTAATTTTTTAGCCCACCCTACTATTTGATCCTCTTTATTAGGTGGATTTTTAACCTCTGACCGTACAATTAGGTGTTTATGTTGAAGCATGAAATTCCTTTTGGGTTTATTTATACTCTGATATATTTTATCATTGACTAATCTTGATAAATACTTTATAATGCATTATAATAAAGGGTATTAGTATGAGAATAGACGAATTTTCTAAACCAGTTGAAGACGAAATGCCATATGATGTACCAAGTGATGTACATTTTCATATGCTAAACGACGATGGTTTTTATAGAGCACACTACCTTCCTTGTATGGAAAAAATTAGAAGTGAACGCAATGAAGCTATAGTACAAGGCCATTTAAAGCCTATGATAGATAAATGCTTAAATCATTACTGTATTAAGTATGATATTAACAAAACACCAAACGAGTTAATGACTGATGGAGAAAGATCAGAATTAGCTAGTAAAGTTATAGATTTTGAAAGAAACCCTACGGAGGAATTAGATGCTACTTCGCCAGCTGACAGAATCTCCTAATACTGCTGTATTTGCATTTGGGAGAATGAACCCGCCAACTATCGGGCATAAAAAATTAGTAGATGTAGTTAAAGCACAAGAAGGCGTACCTTTTTTATTCTTAACACATTCACAAAAACCTAAAACAGATCCTTTATCATTTGCAGAAAAAGTATTTTTTGCAGGAAAGAGTTTTGGCGACGGAATACGTATAGGTGATAAAGAAGTTAGAACAATAATCCAAGCTATGCAAAAATTAGAAAAGATGGGATTTAGAAATGTTGTTTATGTAGCTGGAAGCGATAGAGTAGATAGTTTTTCTAAACTACTAAATGACTATAACGGAAAAGAATACAAGTTTCAAGATATAAAAATTATAAGTGCTGGATCTCGAGACCCTGATGCAGAAGGTGCTGAAGGAATGAGTGCAAGTAAAATGAGAACCGCGGCGATGGAAGGCGACGAAGATGCATTTGAAAGTGGCGTTGCTGTTCAAGATGCTCAGTTAGCTAAAATGATGTATGCAAAAGTTCGTCAAGGAATGGGCATAGTTGAAGAAAATATATTTAAAGCACCTGAACGTACAGTACAACAACAAAAACCTAAAATAGATGTTTTAAATAATATTTCTCAACGATCTGATCCAAAGCCTTTTCCATTAAGTTGGGACTCTAGAGCAAAAGGTGAAATACACGTAGGCGGAAAAATATTTGTAACGCCAAAAGTAGCAAATAAATTTGTACAATTCTATGATAAGAAAGATGTCGAAGCCCAACAAGCAATGCAACAGGCATTACGAAGTGCAAAAACTACTGCAACACTTTTTGATCGCTTAGGCTTAAAATACTCAAAGGTATAATAAATGGACTTAGAACGTCTTAAAAAATTAGCAGGAGTAAATGAATTTAAAGGGTATCAAGAATACTCACTTGAAAATATTTCAAAAACTGCTAGTGAAAAAAAAGCTATTGAAAAAAAGAAAAACATTAAGCCAGGTGACCCGGATTGGTTTAAACTTTGGTTTAGCTTACCACACATGACTGGTGGTGGGTTTAGAGGACGTACAAAATGAAGATACAAGAAGCAGTAGGACGTATTACAAAACAAAATCAAACTGCTGATGTAGGCCCTGATGAAATTATAAAGCAGGCGGCAAAGTTTGGCTTTAAAGTAAACAAAGACGGCGTACCACAAAATCATCCTAAAAAAGTTAAAGGTCCTAGTACTAATGTACTTTTTAATTTAGGACTTGCTGAGGCTGTATCTTATAACAAACCAAATTTTAGTAACGAATGGGGTGAAGCAAAACGTTATCCTGAGTTTGTAAAAATTGGAAAAAAAGAATGGATTGAGTTAGCATCTAAAGGCAAAGAAATTACTGTTAACAATTCATTAAGTAATAAAATTAATAATACAGAAGCTGGTGAAAAAGACAGACACACTTTTGATAAGTTAGAACCTTCTAAGAAAGAAAGATTTAAAGATGCATTAGACTTTGGAAAAATTGAACTTCCAATTATTGCAAAATACAGCGACGGTTATTTAGAGTTAGTTGCAGGCAATACTAGACTAACAGGTATGATGAATGAACTAGGTAAAGGTAAAGCATGGATATTTGACGTTCCTGATGAAATTGCAAATTTATCTGAAAGAGTAATGACTACTAAACAAGCAGTTGCTCAGATGAATCATTATTGGAAAAATATGTCTCATGCAATGGTTTCTGATAATGATAAAAAAAGAAGTATGGATAAAAGGTTTGGTATTAAAGATATTAAACTTGATCAGCATGGAAATATTATATCGTTTGACAAGTATAAACGTGGACAATTTGAACAAGCTGGAAGTAGAACAGATGAAAATCCATTATTAACACTTGGTACTAAAGCTCTACAATGGGCCGCACCTAGAGCTTCAAGTCTTGGAGCACAAGCTGGAGCGGCAATTGGTTCTGCAACGCAATGGGGTAAGAACGTTGCAAAGAATTATAAAAAAGGTCCAGGGAAATCAACAGCATCTGGAAATACAGATCCAAATGGTCCAACTATACTACCTAAAGTAGCTGGAACAAGTGCAACAAGCACAGGCGGGACAGAGTATAAACCACACAAAACAGTAACAAAATTAATGAAAGTAGGAGAAGTTTCAGCAGACGATTTAAGTAGCGAATCAGAAGTATTTGTTGATATGGACGGAGTGTTAGCAGACTTCTTTGGTGCTTGGAAAAGTCTTATTGGTAAAGACTGGAGAGAAATTAAAGACATCGACGATGCATTACAAAAGATAAGAGATAAAGATGGATTTTGGTTAAACATTCCTTTAACATCTAATGCTTTAAACTTACTAGGTATGATTAAAGAATTAAAAGGAAAGTATAATATATTAAGTGCTCCGCTACCAAACGATCCTAACTCAGAACCACACAAAAAAGAATGGATTGCAAAGAACTTAAAAGCATTTCCTCCTTCTAAAATAATTATTACTTCAAATAAATCAGTACATGCAACACAACCAAACGGTACACCAAACATATTAATTGACGACTATGGAAAAAACATAGCAAGTTGGGAAGCCGCAGGTGGGGTAGGATTTAAACATAAAGACCATAAGTTTGAAAGAACTGTGAAAAACTTAAAAGCACATATGAGTGAAGAAATGAGCAAATCATCAATTAAGAAAGCACATAAAACAGCTGATAAAATTAAAGACAAACCTAAAGCTAAAAAGTCTATTGCAAAATGGGCTAAGAAAAGAGGTATGGATCCTGATGGAGCAATTTATGCCATAGCAACTAATATGCAGAAACGTAAAGAAGGAAAACCAGTTGAGTCTTACAAACGTTCAGAACTTCCACAAATAAGAAAAGAACATTTGAAGAAGTTTCCACACGTAATAGAATATGTAAATGTAAAAGATCTTATACCAGTACAAGAAGAAAGAGTAAAAGATAACTTTAAAAAACAATTAAAGAAAATTTCCGAAGGAAAATATTCCCCAATAGTTGTAGATGCTGAAAATAAAATTATTAATGGGCATCATAGATATGATATTGTAAAAATGTTAGAAATGGAGAAAATAAGTGTAGCTAAAGTTCCATTTACATTAAAACATATAATGATAACATTAAACGAAGGAAAAAGCCCACACAAAAAAGGTACTAAAAAATACAAAAAACATATGGCGGCAATGCATGCCGGAATGGGCGAAGATGAATTTAAGCCGCACATGATGTACGATCCTAAGACAGGTAAAGGTTATAAAGCTAAAAAAGAAGCTGACCATTTACGAATGAAAAAACTTGGTTATACACATGATAATCCTAAAACTAAAAAAGTTGAAGAAGGTGACTTAATTCCTAATCCTAAAAACTCTATGCTAATCAAAAAAGATGACAACTATGATTGGTATAACATTGGGACAAATATGGCAAATATTAAAAGTATGGATAGAAAACATGCCAAGAAGAATAAACCAGATGTAATGGTAACAATGCAATCTGGGAAAGGGATGAAAAACTACTTAAAAAAACATCTTAAAAGATTAGGATACGGTGTTCAAGACGCTGATGGATATAAAGATACACATTATGACGAAAGTGCTAATAAGACCGAGACATACACTTTAGCCATTAAACTAAGGTAAATACTATATTATGTTAATAAGAGAACTTACAAATAACGTTAAAACTCCATTAAACGAATGGGCGCCTCTTTGGGCGGCTGTTGATGTATTGTTTGGTGCTAGTCCAGCTGGACAGTGGAGTGACAGATCTCCAGCTTCACAATTATATCATTCGCTATCAAGTAATCCTGCAACTAAAGATTCTGCACATGATGCGGCATTAGAATTTCAACAAAGAATTAATAAAGAAGGTGTAACTGACGAATTAATGAAAATATGGTCAAATGCAACAGGAAGTAATTTTGCAAAATCATTTCCTTGGATGATGCCAAAAGTTTCAGTTCCACAACCAGGAACAGGCGCAGACGGACCTGCAGGCGGAGCAAAACCTCCTCCACCACCTCCAGTAACAACTAAAGCTGAACCTCCAAAAGTAGACCCTAAAGCTGTAATAGCAAAGGTTCCAAGTTCAGTTACTGATCAAAGCGGACTAATATCTACATTAAAAGGAACTAAAAATGGTTGGATAGATGGTATTGCAAAAACTACTACACTATCTCCTGCTAATGCAAGTAAACTTGTAAATTACGGAATACCTGCGGCAGGTATATTAGCTTTATTATATGGTGGCAAAAAACTTTGGGATTATTATCAAAAGAAAGACAAAAAGACTGCTACAGGACCAGCGAAGTTTGTAACGGCTTCTGCACAAGAGAACATCCAAGAAGGTGGATACATTAATAATACAAAAGATGCTATAGAAACCTTAGGAAGTCTTAGAGGTAAAGGTAAGCAATTAGAAAGAGGCCAACAGGAATACGAAGGCAATCTACCAAATGAATACGTTAATGATGTATGGGACGTATGGACTTGGATAGAAAGTAAACTTGGTGGTGGAGCAGAAGCAAATGATCCAAAACTTAAAAGTATAATGACAGATGTTTTTGCACTAAGAGGCGAAGCTAAAAAAATGGAACGCATTTACAAACCAGATTTAGAACGTACAGATGATCATATGGGTGCGGCTGGCTTTGGTAACATGGTAGTTAATACTCTTTACCCTTTAATGCAATGGCTAGATATGAATGAGAAAAAATTTGAATCTATTGCAAACGAGACTGCTACAGCTGGTGCTACAGTCGCAGGAAATATTGCGGCAGTACCAAGTCCAGATGCGGCTTATCATAAAAGTAAAAAACGTGGAAAATACGGCGCTCCACAAGCCCCACAAAAGAAAAATAAAGACGGAACTGCTAAAAATGCACTAGATGTTAGTAATAATATCATGGGTGGGAAAACAATTAAAAGATAAATACTTACGAGGACGTAATTATGAAAGAAAAAGACTTAAAAGAGAACGGTTTAGCTGATATGGCATATAAGGTCGAAAAAGACCACGAAGTGCAAATGGCTAGAGGTGAATTATACAAAGTAGCAAAATACTCTATTAAAATGCATGAAATGCTCAAAGGTGTTTCAGAAGAGCAAGGTCTTGAAGGTTGGGTCCAAGCTAAGATAACAAAAGCCGCTGACTACTTAGGAAGCGTCTATCACCATATGGATTATGAAATGAAATTTGATGAAGTAACTGAAGCAAAAGAAACATGTAGCTGTGATTGCGATTGTGGAAAAGCAATTTGCGAATCATGCGGTAAACCACATGCTAAAAAAGATTTAAAAGTAAAAGAAGGCAATTACGGTAAAAAGAAAAACAAAAAGAATGAAGAAGCAACACCAGTAGATGACGATGATCCAAGATATGCTGATGATGAAAATCTTCCTAAAAACAAAAAGAAGAAGAAAGCAAAAAAAGAGTCAATTGAAAAAGTTGGAAAAATCTTATATGATGCAGAAGATGCACTACTTAAAGAAGACTTAGGTGCGGCACTAAATCATTTAGTTGCGGCAACAAAAGAGATTGGTAAAACAATCGGTGGCGGTGCTATTGATGCTGTAGCTGGCGGAGCTGGTGCGGCAATGGGTTTACCTAGTAGAATAAAAAGCAAATTTCAAAAAGCTAAATCTGGCGTCGAAAGAAATTCAATTAACTACGAAGATACTTTAGCAGATAGATTACAAGCTAAATTAGCAGAAGCTAATAAAGAGTAATTGGATCAAGAAGTAAACACCCTTAAATGTGAAAAGTGCGGTCACAATCCCCATTGTGATCATGAATGTCAAGAATGTCATAACGATATTTGCACAGGTTGTCAATGCTATAAATGCAAAGAATATTATGGACGACAACCTATACGTTTAGGTCCTACCCTTTTTTAACTTACAATACTTAAATAATCATAAATACTTTATGAAGGTACAATTTTTAAAGTGTCACCCAAGTGACTGAAGAGGAAGAGCTAAAAGAAGCATATAGACTATTTTGGTTAGTCAAAGGACACATAGCAACATCGCCCGAAACTGCTCTGTCTTCAGCAGACGGATATTTTAAGCGTCTTTGGATAGATGGCAGTAACGGTGCTCCTATCTACGAATATGAAGAAGGTTTTGAAGAAGCATATAAAGCCAAAATGCTTGACAAATCAAATAAAAAATAGTATAATCTTTTAATAATAAGGAGAATCTTTATGAGTGATAGAGTATACGGACAAGATGAAAAAGCCAAATTAGAAAGGCTTGTAAACGAAGGTGCCCAAGTCTTACAAGAAGTTAACGACTTGCAAGAAGGTCTAAAAGAAACTGTCAAAGCAGTATCTGAAGAGCTTAATGTTAAGACTGCACTTATTAACAAAGCAATCAAGGTTGCACACAAAGGTGATTGGCATAAAGTTGCTGATGAATTTGAAGACCTTGAAACTCTAGTTGCTACTGTCGGAAAAGACAAGTAACTAAATATTATTAAACGCCCTATACCAATTGGTGGGTATGTAGCAAGGTTTTGTTGGCCATAAGCAACAAGGAGTAAAAATGAAGTTTAGTTGTAGTACATTCTATTTTTCGCACCCCTGTACAGTGAAGCACGGTGCGTTGGTACGAACAACAAAACAAGATCAAGATATAATTGATTACTTCCTAAACATTAAACCTAAAGCAGACTATCTACCAAAATCAGAGCATGGTTGGAGAACTGACTCTTTTGCACATCTCGAACACGGTGAAGTTTTAAAGGAACTTTTGGACCAAATACATTTATGGTATTGTAGTAACATTTGTCCACCAAGAGGACCAGAGTTTATTACAAACAATTATAATGAAATTACTAATACAGATAACTTAGAGATTGATGCAAACGTTTGGTTTCAAGAATCATTAACAGGGCAAGTTACACAACAACACGATCACGGAACACTAGCTAGATATAGTTGGGTGTATTACCTAAGTTGCGAAGGTGAACCTAGTCCGTTAACTTTTGTTAAAAGAGACGAAGTTAAATCGGACATAGAAAATGTTGACGAATTGCATTTACCAGTGTATAATAAGATGATAGTTATGTTTCCTTCAGTTTTGCATCATAAAGTATATCCTGCAAAAGACAAAAGGTATATTTTAGCTGGAAATATAAACGACATTAATTTTAAGGAAAGTGTATGAGCTACGTAGACGCATATTTTGATAGAGACGCAGATATTATTCGTGTTGTAGAACGGAATGATGGTAAAAGACTTTATACAGAGTATCCAGTCAAGTATACATTTTACTACGATGATCAACGAGGCAAACACAGAAGTATATACGGAGATCCTATTAGTAGAATAGTAAGTAAAAGTACAAAAGACTTCCGTAAAGAACTTGCTATTAATAATAAACGTAAATTATTTGAATCTGACATTAATCCAATCTTTCAATGTTTAAGTGAAAACTATCTTAATCAAGATGCTCCTAAGTTAAATGTTGCATTCTTTGATATTGAAACTGACTTTGACCCTGAAAGAGGATTTGCTGATCCTAGTGATCCGTTTATGCCAATTACTGCAATTACTGTACAGTTGCAATGGCTTAATGCATTAATTACTTTAGCAGTTCCGCCGAAAACACTTTCAATGGAAGAAGCTAAAAAACAAGTTTCGGAATGGGGCGAAGAATGTGTCTTGTTTGAGAAAGAAGCCGACATGCTTGAAGCTTTTCTTGATATTATACAAGACAGTGATATACTTACAGGTTGGAACAGTGAAGGTTATGATATTCCGTATACGGTAAATAGAGTTAGCAGAGTTCTAAGCAAAGATGACACAAGACGTTTCTGTTTATGGAAACAACTTCCGAAGAAAAGAGAATTTGAGAAGTACGGAAGGCAAAGCGAAACCTATGACTTCATAGGCAGAGTGCATTTAGATTCTCTGGAATTATACCGTAAATATACATATGAAGAAAGACACACTTACAGACTTGATGCAATTGGCGAACTGGAAGTCGGTGAAAAGAAAACTGTTTATGAAGGAACTCTCGATCAACTTTATAACAATGACTTCAGAACATTCATCGAATACAACAGACAAGACGTTGCATTATTGGACAAGCTGGACAAAAAATTAAGATTTATTGATCTCAGTAACGAATTAGCTCATGCAAATACTGTTTTGCTACAGACTACTATGGGTGCTGTTGCAGTTACAGAACAAGCCATTGTGAATGAAGCACATAGGCGTGGTATGCGAGTTCCTAATAGACCTAAACGAGATCCAGAGTCAAGTACAGCCGCAGGTGCTTATGTAGCATTTCCTAAAAAAGGAGTGCATAAGTGGATAGGGTCGATGGACTTAAACTCACTATATCCTTCTGTTATTCGAGCATTGAATATGGACCCGGCAACTATCATTGGACAACTACGTCCAACACTTACAGATGACTATTTAAACGAAGCAATGAACTTGCAAAAGAAATCATTTGCAGGTGCTTGGGAAGGAAAGTTTGCAACACTAGAATATGATGCAGTTATGGAAGAAAAACGTGATGTTGCAATAACTGTTGATTGGGAAAACGGCGAAGAGGCTATTCTTAGTGGTGCAGAAATTTATAAGATAATTTTTGAGAGCAACAATCCTTGGATGCTCAGTTCAAATGGAACTATTTTTACAACAGAACATGAAGGTGTTATTCCAGGACTATTAAAACGTTGGTATCAAGAAAGAAAAGAACTACAAGCACAACTTAAAAAAGCAAAAGACGCAGGTAATGCAATTGAAACAGAATATTGGGATAAAAGACAGTTAGTTAAAAAGATTAACCTAAATAGTTTATATGGTGCTATCTTAAATCCAGGTTGTAGATTTTTTGATAAACGTATCGGACAGTCAACAACACTAAGTGGCAGAACTATTGTTAAACACATGTCAGCAGAAGTAAACAAAGTAATTACAGGAACTTATGACCATACTGGTGATGCAGTTATATATGGAGATACTGACTCTGTTTATTTTAGTGCATATCCAATACTTAAGAAAGATATTAATTCTGGACAAATACCTTGGTCAAAAGAAAACGTTATTACACTTTATGATCAAGTTGCTGAAGCCGCCAACTCAACCTTTGAGAAGTTTATGGCAGAAGCGTTCCATTGTCCAAAGAGTAGAAGTGATGTAATTGCGGCAGGTAGAGAAATTGTTGCAGAAAGCGGACTATACATTACAAAGAAAAGATATGCGGCATTAGTGTATGATTTAGAAGGTTTTAGAGCAGATACAGATGGCAAACCGGGTAAAGTAAAAGCAATGGGGTTAGATCTTAGAAGATCAGATACTCCTGTGTTTATGCAAGAGTTTTTAAGTGAATTGTTACTAATGGTATTAACCAGTAAACCCGAAAAGGAAATACTAGAACGAATTACAAATTTTAGAAAAGACTTTAAACAACGACCAGGACACGAAAAAGGTTCGCCTAAACGTGCAAATAAAGTTGGTCATTACGGACGACTAGAACAAAAGCAAGGTAAAGCAAACATGCCAGGTCATGTTCGAGCAAGTATTAACTGGAATACTCTAAAGAGGATGAACGGAGACAAATATTCGCAAGAAATTGTAGATGGCATGAAAGTAATTGTGTGTAAATTAAAACAGAATCCATTAGGATATACTTCAGTTGCATATCCAACTGACGAATTACGTATTCCTGAATGGTTTAAAGAACTTCCCTTTGATAACGATGCTATGGAAGAAACAATAATCGATAACAAATTAGGGAATTTAATAGGCGTGTTAGACTACGATTTAGAGTCTACAAAACAAAATAATACATTCAACAGCCTATTTGATTTTGGAGAGTAAAATGCTACACACATTAGAACAATTAATACAAAAAATAAATGCAATGCACGATATGGCTGTATTAGCACATAGAAAAAGATACCAGAACGCAGATGGTTCGTTTGATAAAGCAATGGTAAAACATGACTTAGACCAAATAAGAGCAATGGCTGGCGAAATTTGGCACGATACTGAAAACCCCGAGGAGATAGAATGAAACTAACTTTAATAGGATTTGGATTTGTAGGAAATGCAGTACATAATATCCTAAAGGATCAATATGATGTAAAAATTGTAGATCCAAAATACACTACAGATGAAATAACAGATGATTCAGACGGATACATCGTTTGTGTTCCAACACCTAGTTCAGATATAGGTGCTTGTGATATGAGTATTGTAAATGACGTAATTGGTCAATGTCCGAATGATAAACCTATATTAATTAAAAGTACTATTAGTTTAGAAGGTTGGGAAATTATTAAAGGTTACAATAAGAATATTACATTTAGTCCTGAATTTTTAACAGCCGCCAATGCTAATGAAGATTTTAAAAATCAAAAAATTATGTTATTTGGCGGAGATGACACAGACTTTTGGGAAGACATTTTTATACTAGTTAAAGGGTTTAAAGCAGTTTACGGAACTGTAGAAGAATTAATATTAACAAAATATTTAAGAAATTCTTTTTTAGCTACAAAAGTCGCTTTTTTTAATGAAGTGTATGATTTTTGTGCAACAACAAATATAGATTATAAAAAAATAGCAAACTTGGTAGGAATAGACGAAAGAATAACAGAAAGCCATATGCAAATTCCAGGACCTGACGGAGAACGTGGGTTTGGAGGTGCTTGTTTTCCAAAGGATACAATGGCATTGTTATTAACCGGGCTATATTATAAGACTCCTTTTAGTATTCTTGGTCAAGTTGTTGAAAGTAACAAAAGGATAAAAAATGCATAATATATTAATAACAGGACATGAAGGATTTATAGGATCTGCTTTATGGAAAGAGTTATCAACTAAACACGACTTATTAGGTTTAGATATTAAGAGTGGTGATGACATCTTAACTTGCGATCTTCCTCATCCTGATGTCGTAGACATGGTAATTCATTTAGCAGGTATAGGTGGAGTTAGAGAAAGTTTAGCTGACCCGCAAAAATACTGGAATAACAACGTAGAAGGAACAAAAAGGATTTTAAACTATTATCCTAATGCTAGAATATTAGTAGCTAGTTCGAGTTCGCAGTACGAACCACATCTTAATCCTTATGCGGCTAGTAAAAATGTACTAGAATACATTCCACATAAAAATTGTTGTTTTATGAGATTTCATACTGTTTATGGTCCAATACCTAGAGCTAATATGTTCTTTGATAAACTTCTAAACAATAAACTAGAGTATGTTACTAATCATAAAAGGGACTTTATTCATATAGAAGACCTATGTCAAGCAATACAAATTATTATGGATGACAAGGTTACAGGCCCAATTGATGTCGGAACAGGAACTAGTGTAAGGATCCAAGATATTAGACCTGACTTACCAGTTAAAATAAATACTATTGGTGAACGAAATATAACACAGGCAAACACAAAAAAACTTAAAGACTTAGGCTTTAAACCAAAACATACTGTTAAACAGTTTTTAAAAGATAGAGGCATAGAATGATAATAGGCTTTACTTGTTCAACATTTGATTTACTTCATGCAGGCCACTTACAAATGCTCCGCGAAGCAAAAGAACAATGTGATTATTTAATTTGCGGATTACAAGTTGATCCTTCCGTCGACAGGGAGGAAAAGAAATCCCCAGTACAAACATTAGTAGAAAGACATGCACAACTTAATGGTGTGAAATATGTCGACGAAATTATTCCCTATCAAACAGAAAAAGACTTAGAAGATATTCTTGAAATGTATCATATAGATATTAGAATTTTGGGCGAAGAATATCGAAATAAAGATTTTACAGGAAAAGATATCTGTAGAAAACGAAGTATTCAACTTCATTTTAATAAAAGAGATCATAGGTTTTCAACAAGTGATCTTAGAGAAAGAGTAAAAAGTTGTTGACTTTTAACAAAAAATATCGTATAATAAAACTAATAGGAGAATCAATATGAAAGATATTTTACAAGACATCGTTGCCAAAACACACTCATTAGGTTTTTTAAACTTGGTAAAGGTGACTGGTACGGACGATTCAACTACGATTGAATCAATGGCTGAAGATAGAAGTGTAATTCTTACAGCCGACACAAAGAACAAAGTAAATGAATTTGGAAGTAACGTTTTTGGTATGCCAAATTTAGATAAACTGGCATTACACTTAAAGAATCCAGAATATCAAAAGAATAGTAAACTTACAATTACAGAAGCTGAACGTAATAATGAAAAGGTTCCTACGGGAATTCATTTTGAAAATGAAGCAGGTGACTTTCAAAACGACTTTAGGTTTATGGTAACTGAAATTATCAACGAAAAACTTAAAAGTGTTAAATTTAAAGGTGCTAGTTGGGACGTAAACTTTACACCAACTCTTGCAAGTATTACAAGAATGAAACTACAAAGTGCGGCACATTCAGAAGAAATGGTCTTTACTGTAAAAGCTGAAAACAACGACTTAGTATTCCATTTTGGTGATGCAAATACACACGCAGGTAAGTTTGTGTTTCAAAATGCAATAGAAGGTGATTTAAAACATGCATGGGCATATCCTGTAGCACAAGTACAAGCTATTCTTAACCTAGATGGCAATATAACAATGAGTTTAAGTGATCAAGGTGCGATGCAAATTACAGTTGACAGTGGTATGGCTGTATACAATTACATCCTGCCTGCACAGAGCAAATAGATGAATACAGATCTTACAAAAGAACAAAAGGATTATGCAATATTTCTCCCAGCATTAAGCGGGTTTTATGCTACTTTTGTAGGAAAACAAAGATCTGAGGAATATGTTGATAATAATCGTATTCCTTATCCTAACGGTATGGAGTCTATTAACTGGTTAAACAAAAAAGATGGGTTATTTAACTATCATTGGACTTTGTACTCGGCAGGTCATGCTGAGCTCGATATTAATAAAGACTCACCTAAAGAAGATATGGTTCGTAACAGAGATCGAAACAACAGTTGGTTGTTAGGAGACTCTGGAGGGTTCCAAATTGGTAAAGGTGTATGGGAGGGGGACTGGAAAGACCCTTCTTGTCCTAAAGCACAAAAGAAACGTGAGCAGGTTCTTGCATGGATGGATGCTTATATGGACTATGGTATGATACTTGATATTCCTGCTTGGGTATCTAGATCAGAAGCTGGACAAAAAGCAACTGGAATTACAAAGTATCAAGATGCTGTAAATGCAACAAGAATAAACAACGATTACTTTATGGATAATCGAAATGGTAATTGTAAATTCTTAAATGTTTTACAAGGTGAAAATCATGCTGATGCTGAAGATTGGTACCAGCAAATGAAAGAATATTGTGATCCTAAGCATTATACAGATCACTTTAATGGTTGGTCCATGGGTGGACAAAATATGTGTGATATTCATTTGGTATTGAAAAGATTAGTAGCACTACGTTTTGATGGTTTACTAGAAAAAGGTAAGCATGACTTTATGCACTTTCTAGGTACAAGTAAACTAGAGTGGGCTACATTACTTACTGATGTACAAAGAGCAGTTCGAAAACATCATAATGAGAACTTTACAGTTACATTTGATTGTGCTTCTCCTTTTCTTGCAACTGCTAATGGCCAAATATACATACAAACCGAAACAAAAGATAGAACTAAATGGGTTTACCGAATGGTTCCATCAGTAGATGACAAAAAGTATGCTACTGATACAAGATTATTTAAAGATTGTGTATTGCAAGACGGAATATTTAAAAACTTTGAAATTAGTCCGTTAACTGAAAATATTAAAGTGTCAGATGTTTGCATTTATAAGCCAGGTGACTTAAACAAAATTGGCAAAGAAGGCAAAACATCTTGGGACTCTTTTAGTTATGCAATACAAATGGGTCATAACGTTTGGAGCCACGTAAATGCGGTGCAAGAAGCTAACAGACAATATGATAATGGGATAATTCCTGCAATGCTTGTAGACGAGTCATTTGATAGGGTTTATTTCAAAGATGTTGTTGAAGCGATTTTTGCAACTAGCAACAAAGACGAAGCTGAAGCAGTTATTGAAGAATTTAGTAAGTTCTGGCTTAGCATTATCGGTACTCGAGGTGCTGTTGGAAAGAAAACAGTAAATGCTTCTACGCAGTTTGGAAACTTGTTCGAGGAGGTATAATATATGGGAACTGGAAGAAATACAAAGAAAGCAAAGAAACTACAAAATATGTTTAATTACTTACATACAAAAGTAGACGAAGTTGAAGTAGAACGAAATTACGACAGAAGCTGGGGGACAAAGGAGCACCTAGTAAAACTAAAAAAGCAAAAACTTGCTTTAAAAGATAGGATGAAAAAAGATGGATAGACCATATAGCGACGGCAACAAAGATAGTGTTGAATACTTTGTAGGTAAAGAAGTTGAAAAAACTCCTGCTTACGATAGAGATACATTATTTGTTGTTGGCATGAAGCCATACAGAGATGTTATTAAACTAGCAACTAGAAATAACTGTGACCACATTTACTTAGGAGCGAACCAAAGTTTTAGTATTGAAGGACAATATGGTACACAAGAAGAAACTGACGGCTGGGACGAACTAGTTACTGAACTTTTAAAAGCAGGTTTTTGGGTTACACTAGATTATGATGTTCGATTCCATGATTTTATTATGGAAAGCGGATATAACGAGCATGATCAATTTATAAGTATGATTTCAGTTAAATTACCATACATAGATCAGTTAAATTACAATGCTTGTATCAAAATTGATGATACCGATTTTAAAGCATCTAATCCAGGAGTTTGGGTGTACTATGCATCTGAGCTAAAAGACCGAAAAAAGTTTACTCCTTGGAGTGAATATGAAAAAGATCAACCAATTAAACTTGACAGCGAACATTAAAGATGTTATAATATGTTTGAGGATACCAAAGATTTAACAAACAGAGAATCCTATCATGATTACATGGGCAGGAAACTCGCGGAGGAAAGAAAAGTAGATATGAAAAACAAAGCAAAAAAAATGATATGGGTTACTTTTAAAAAAGAAGGTATACATAAGTATCCGGCGGCATTAGACGATCCTAAATTGGCTACTGGCGACGAATATGATGTATCATTTTTAGGCTATCCACACCGTCATATCTTTCATTTTAAAGTTGCTATCACTGTTACACATAATGACAGAGATATTGAATTCATACAGTTTAAAAGATGGATGGAAAAACTTTATTCAGAAAAAACATTAGAATTGGATTATAAATCATGTGAAATGATAGCTGATGATCTTTATGATAAGATTACTGCAAAATATCCGGGACGTGAAGTTCATATTGATGTTTCGGAAGATGGTGAAAACGGTGCTCACATTGAATACCCTAGCTAAAAGGAGAAATTAAAATGCAACAGGGTGAATACTTTACAAAGAATCCTAAAATTGTAAAGATTTTTGAAGATTTAGAAGTTTTCAAAGACTTTTGTCGACATGCTTTTGCTTATGGTTACGACGGATTTGTTTTTAACGAAAAAGATCTGTATGATACTAGAAGTAGAGCTTGGAATGCGTTCTGCAACTATCAAAAGTACGGGCCTAGGAAGCCTAGGAACCATTTTAACAAGCCGTGGAAGAAACATGGCTTTAAAAAGAAATGGAACAATGATTGGAAACAAAGACGATGACAATTTATATTGTAGATATTGAGGCAGTTGATACTCGTTACACTAAACAGTGGAAGGAGCATTTACCAAAACAACTGTCTAAATCTACAAATCAAGAAGTTATCACAGTTAGTGGTGGAGAAACTCCTCAGGCTACAACGCCTGGGGCGTTTTTAAACTTTGGTGGTACTAATGTTTACAAAAGTAAACAATTAGAACAAATAGGGGAAATGTTTTGTAATGGCGAAGTACGAGACGGTGACTATTTTCTTTATACTGATGCTTGGAATCCTACAGTTATTCAATTGCGTTATATGGCAGAACTATTGGGTGTTAACATTCGCATTGGTGGTTTGTGGCATGCTGGTAGTTATGATCAACAAGACTTTTTAGGTAGAATAATAGGTAATAAACCTTGGGTAAGACATGCAGAACAATCTATGTTTGCTTGTTATGATGACAATTTCTTTGCAACACAATTCCATATAGATATGTTTGAGAGAGTATTTAAAGGTTATACTGACAATAGTAAAATTAAAAAAGTTGGTTGGCCTATGGAATACTTACAAAACGACTTATTGTCTTATAAAAACATGCCAAAGAAAAATATTATATTATTTCCACATAGAATTGCTCCAGAAAAACAAGTTAAAATATTTTACGACTTAAAAGAACAATTACCTAAGTACGAATTTATTGTTTGTCAAGAAAGACAATTAACTAAGAATGAATATCACAACTTGCTTGGTGAAGCTAAACTTGTTTTTAGTGCAAATTTGCAAGAAACATTAGGAATAAGTTGGTACGAAGGCGTATTAGTAGATACACTTCCACTAGTTCCTGATAGATTAAGCTACGAAGAAATGGCTGTTCCAGAGTTTAAGTATGCTAATAACTTAACTAGAAACTTTGAAATGTACAATATGCCAAATAACAAAAAACAGTTAGTAGATAAAATTGTCGATATGATGGAAAATTATAAAGATTATAAACGATTTTTACCAAGGCAAAAACTAAGACTGAGCAGTCAATTTTTTAGTGGTGATGCATTGTATAGGGAGGTAGCAAATGGGTGATGACGTAAAAAATGATTACACTATTACAATTAATAATAGTTCTGAGCACTCTAGTCAATGGGTTTCTAGCCCAGTTGATTATAAATTTAGCACTGGACATGGAGATCTAAACTATGATACCAATACTGTAACTATTGACTTAGACAGCTTAAACGATACAGGAACTGAGTTTACTTACAATACTCCAGAATTTGATAAAGGAACTGAGTTTGTTGATTATATGCCCGACATGGATAAACTAAAAAGTATGTGCGAAGAATATCCAGGATTAAAAAAGGCATACAATTATTTCATAAACATGTATAAACTTGTAGATCAAGATTACAGAGGAAAACTAAAGGCTGGTGAAGTAGAATAATGTCGTGGTTTAAAGACAGAAAAAGAATTATTACAGATAGAGAGGGAAAAGTTCCCTACTTAGTTCGTTATTATCTTTTCTTAAAAGACAGAAAAGACTTTCCTTTTAATATTACATTACATAAAATTTTAGTAAGTGACGAACCTACATTACATGACCATCCATGGAACTGGGCGGCATTGATTATTAAAGGCGGATACTGGGAACATACACCAGAAGGAAAATTTTGGAGAGGTCCAGGACATTTTAGATATAGACCAGCAACTGATTTACATTGGTTAGAACTAGCAAAAGATAAAGATGGCAAAGAAATACCTTGTTGGAGTTTATTTTATATGGGTAAAAAAGAACAAGACTGGGGATTCTTAGTTAAGGGCAAAATGATAGACAACATAACTTATTTAAATAGGAAGGCAGTAGACTAATGATTAAGAAACACTTTTACACATGGAATGATATTGAAAATTGTTGTGTCGACGTTGTAAATCAAATGTATCAAGACGATTGGCGACCTGATTATATTGTAGGTATTACTAGAGGTGGTAATGTTCCTGCAACAATTATATCAAATATGACCGGTATACGTTGTGAAGCTATAAAAGTTAGTTTACGTGACAGTGGTTATGCAAATGAGTCTAATGCTTGGATGGCGCAAGATGCATACGGATCTCCAAGTGCAGATAGCAATGGTAATGGTAAAAAGATTTTAATAGTAGATGATATAAACGATACAGGGGCTACTTTTAATTGGATTGTAGATGATTGGCAAAGCAGTTGTTACCCAGAAGATACACATTGGCGTAATGTTTGGTGTGAGAACGTAAAATTTGCAGTCATTACAGATAATTTAGCTAGTGATTTTAGATTCAAGGTAAATTATGCATGTCACGAAGTTAATAAAGCTGAAAACGATGTTTGGCTTGTTTATCCGTGGGAAAAAATTGGAAAATATGAAAGTTGAAAGATAATGAATGAAGATAGACGTATTGAACATATTAGGGTTGAAGAAGGAACCAAACGAACCAAATGAAGAAGTTGACACAAAAGTTAATATTCATACTCTTTATAAGCATAGATGGGTATGGTATCACTTAATACTTTGTATACAACTAATAATAAGCAATGTTTTGTTAATTGCGATAATGCTAATACTAGCATTAAAGCTATAGGAGGTAAAGTAGTACATGATAGACGCTCAGTTAATTTTTCCGACTAAAGTATATAGATCTAAATACGAAGAAGCACAAGAACTACAAAAAAGATTAGTACCATTGCTTTTAGAAAAGGAAAAAACAGATCCATCACCGGTAAGATATTCTGCAAACGGATATACTTCGTACGGTACTGGAAATATTTTAGATATATCTGATTTACAAAAACTAAAAACATTTTTAACTGACACAGTTTTTAAATGTCATGAAGAAGCTAAACTAGAAGGAACTCCTCAATTAGAGTCTAGTTGGTTTAGTATTATGCGTCAGCATACATATCACGAAGAACACCATCATATGCCGAGTGTTTGGAGTGGAGTATATTATGTACAAGCAGATCAAAGTCATCCTGGGTTAACATTTGTAAATAGAAACCATAAAACACATTGGCCTAGGACTGGAGTAAAAGAATTAACAGAAAGTAATTCACCTGAAGTAACTTGTGTAGCAGAAACAGGAAGTGTTATTATATTTCCTAGTCATGTTTTGCACAAAGTACATCAACAAACAACAGATAAAGATAGAATAATGATAAGTTTTAATTATGGAATATAAAGATATACCTTGGTCGGAGGTTTTAGTCGACACAAAAGAGTTTACTGTTTTTAAAGATGGATATCCTGTTACAGAAGGACATGTTCTTTTTGTACCAAAAGGAGAAAACTGGAAAGCAATGGTTACTTGTTTCGAAGCCGCATATAAATGGGGTTATGATTGGGTTGACCGTGGCTACTGTGATGCTTTTAATATAGGACAGAATGTTGGAGAAGAAGCAGGTCAATCTGTGATGTATCCACATGTACATCTCATCCCCCGTCGCAAGGGTGATATGGAAAATCCACGAGGTGGAGTGCGACATGTAATCCCTGAAAAAGGGAAGTATTAGGAGGTACTTATAATGAAGCCAGGAAAAGCTCTGCTAGAGGCCGCTAGGAAGCAAGCCGAAGGAGAAATAGCAGTTCATATAGCTAATATCGAAGTGTACAGAACTATGCCAGCTGGTATAGGAGAACATTCTGATGTTACTGAAGCAATAATTGCCGAGCTAGATAAGTTAGCTACTGCACATGACCGTTTGGAGATCATAGACAAGTTCTTTGCAAACGATGAGTAGAACACTTTTTATAGGCGACAGTCACTCACATGGTTACTTTGAAATGGGCGGTAAAACGAACTTTTGGCAAAGTAATAACTACGCAGAACTTTATGCAGAGCACCATAACAAGAAAGCAGTGATTTATAGTGTGCCAGGTGGGTGTAACCATAAATACCCCGTTTGGTTAAAAACTATGTTTGATCGCTATAAAGATTTCGACGAAGTTTTCATTCAGTCGACTTATTGGAACAGGTTTCTTTTAGCCTGTTCCAGAGAGCTTGATGTCGGAGAAGATACTAAATCCGATTTGTTCTTAAATGAAGACCAAGAAAAAGATGATTTAATAGACAGGTATACAGATGACAGGGTTCGAGACAACTATGTTGAAATGATCGAACAACCTCGTAAAGAAAATTACGAAGAATTTAAAGGATTTGAATTTGATCCGCAAGGTGTAACCCATTCTTGGAGTTTGTTTCATGAAAAGTATACGTACACCAAGGTATTTCATGAACTAGTTACACAATTACAGTACAAAGACTATTGTTTAGATATGTTCGCAATAGATACAATGTGCAAAGCCTATGGTGTAAAATGGTATTTGTGGACCATTAATGAAAGAGTTTTTATTCCAGAGAATATAGATTTCTTTGGTAAGTTAGATTGTATTAAAGCACCAATGAGTGCTGAAAAATATTTTAAAGATAAGTGTGATTTAGATATTGAAACAGACCACTATAGAATAGATAGAGAACATTATATTAAAGAAATACATAAAAAGATAGCAATTGACTATTTTGGTTATATAAAAGGTACCAGTAATGAAACAAACACTTGACAATAACCTAAATACAGTATATAATATAAACAAAAAGTGGTCTTTAGGAGACATAAATGAGTAAAAGCAAAGAGATTATTACAAAACTGCAAGATGCTAATATTAGGTATTGGGCAGGAGATAATATTAGTGAAGTATTACAAAAAGGCGACAAAGAAGCACTAATTGATGAACTAACACCAAAGTTTGAAGCAGTATTAGACAGCTTAATTATTGATAGGTACAACGATCCTAACAGTATGGACACTGGTAGGCGTCTAGCAAAAATGTATATTAATGAAGTTATGTCTGGTAGGTATGATCCTATGCCTAATGCAACTGCATTTCCTAATCAAGTAGATGATGGATACAAAGGTATGTTAGTAGTACGTTCAGAAATTAAAAGTATGTGTTCACATCATCATCAACCAGTAAACGGTGTTGCATACATTGGTATTATTGCCGCAGAAACACTTATTGGACTTTCTAAGTATACACGAATTGCACAATGGTGTGCTAGACGTGGAACACTACAAGAAGAACTGAATAATGTTATTGCTAACGAGATTGCTAAAGCAACAGGTAGTTCTAACATAGGTGTTTACTTACAAGCAACACATGGTTGTTGCGAAAATAGAGGAATAGGTGCTCATAGTAGTTTGACACAAACAACTGTTCTACGTGGAGCATTTAATGAAGACCCAGGAACTAAAAAGGAGTTCATGGATAACATAAAATTACAACAAGAATTTGCTTGTGGAAAGTAGGAGAAATATATGAATCATTTTACAGTAAGTATAGTGAAGAGTTTTTTAAGAATAATAGCAGGTGGCATACTAGCTTATGCAGGATATGAACTTTGGGCGGCAAACGATTATACAGATATCGTTATTGCTTACTCAGGATACTTAATGATGTTTTCAGGTGCTGGTTTTGTAATGGCTGAAGTATTAGGAATTGTAGAAGAAATAGTATAATGTCAACTTTGGCCCAACATGACTTTAGCAAAACAGTAGAAAAGAAATTTTACTACTCAGAAATATTTTATAGTATTCAAGGTGAAGGACATTATACAGGAGTTCCGACTGCTTGGATACGTTTCTTTTTATGTAATTTACAATGTAACGGATTTGGACAACTAGATCCAACTAATCCAGATACATATGAATTACCGTTTGAAGATTTTGATGTTAAGTCTGTAAAACGTGTTGAAGACTTACCTGTATGGGAAAAAGGTTGCGATAGTAGTTACACTTGGGCAAAGAAATTTAAAGAACTAATGGGTCAAGAAACTCCAAGTGCAATGGCAAACAAAATTGTT
>Ga0066856_10000091_pt1 | contig 28190 bp, 19 predicted proteins | sample ETNtaG_5_FD_65605 | JGI IMG/M metagenome (GOLD analysis project Ga0066856, IMG submission 65605) | Marine microbial and viral communities from oxygen minimum zone, Eastern Pacific Ocean - ETNP201406SV205 | ecosystem: Environmental > Aquatic > Marine > Oceanic | place: Pacific Ocean: Eastern...
AACGGTATACTGATGTTTTTGCATTCTGAAAGCTCTAACTTAGCAATCGAAGAGAATAAACAAATCTCTTCCGGAAAAGATTCTTATTTCCAGGAATTTATGATTTTGTTTTTGTGTGGGGCCATGTTTTTCTTCCAACTAAAGAAGAACGACAAGATGGCAACAAAAATCGGTTTACTACTTCTACTGGTAATTATGATCTTGATATTACCAGATGTCTCAAACATTTGGTCTAAAGAAATTGATTCTTTAGAAGACTCTCCGGGTGACTGGGATGAGTCGTGGCCCGATGAATGGAAAGGAACCCAAGTAATTGTATTCGAATTATCTGAGGGGGACCTAGCCCTAGGTGGATTCGATGGGCATCAAACAGTAGAGGAATTTACAGATGCAGCCGCAGCAGATTTGAACATTACAGTGGCCAAAGAATCGTATGATTTTGGAGTATGGGTTACTTCCTTCAATGAGGAGTCTGGTGAAGGATGGGAATTCACTATTGATGGGAAGAGGTCAACTGTTGGAATCTCTGTTGCAGACATCGAAGAAGACAGTGTTGTACGCTGGTCTCCAGCGTGAAGTTCAAGTCTTGGACACTCTACCGCTGTCCATGGTACTAACCGGCGGGGTCCACGGTCCAACTCTTGCTCCCGTCGAATTATTGGCACTTAATGCAGCATTAGTAACCATTTCTTTCTTCCTTCTTTGCAAGCCAACGCAATCTGCGAAAAGAGAAATTCTTGTTCTATCAAGTATTACCTTGGCAGCAGCAGCGAGCCGTATTTTGCTAGAGCCATTGCCAAATGTTCAGCCCCTTACAGTGATGTGCCTGGTAATGGGTGCAACCTTGGGCGCTCGTAGAGGAATGGCATTTGCAGTAATTGCAACCATGCTCTCAAACCTAGTTCTTTCACACGGGTGGTGGACATTGTTCCAAGCAAGTGGGTGGGCCGCAGTAGCCTTTGCAGGTTCACGCTTAGGTCTAGTCATAGATAACGTAGTCCAAATGAAGCGCCTAGCAATAACTGCAGTTGTGGCTTCAGTTCTATTCGACTGGTGGGTTTCATTGTCCATTTTTACAAGCGGAATGACCATCTCAGAGTTTGGAATCTATCTCTTGAATGGTTTACCATTCGATGCATTACACGCAGTTGGCAGTTTGGTAACTGTGGTATGGGTTGCTCCATGGCTTGCAAACTTAGTCTTCGAAGAGACTACGCAAATCGAGCAACCACAGGTAAGTGGTGAGGCAGATGTCATCTCCGCTTAATGAAGTGACAATGGTCTTGGTGACCCGTGACGATCTCAAACTTTCCAAAGGTAAGTTAGCTGCCCAATGCGCTCATGCAGCAGTTGATTGCGCCATGAAAGCGAAGAAGAAGGCAATTCGATTATACGAACGCTGGAACAATGTTGGCGCTCGAAAGATTGTTCTTCGAGCAGAGGACGAAGCACAACTCCGTCTACTGTATGCAAAAGCCTTGGAGGGGGGTTTAGTATGTTCATTAATCAAAGATGCAGGCCACACCGAAATCCCGCCCGGCACAGTCACTGTTCTGGGCATAGGGCCTTCACCGCGTTCCGCAGTTGATGCCATTACTGGCGACCTGAAACTGCTTTGAGTGTAAGCGGAGTGGACAGGTCATGCGCGAGTACCCATCAGACCGTGTAGATGTCCGAAGCGACACCGTAACAAAGCCTACTGCGGCTATGCGCGTAGTTATGGAAAAGGCAGAAGTTGGTGACGACGTACTAGGTGACGATCCAACAGTGAACGAGCTTCAGAACAGACTTGCAAAGATGTTCGGGAAAGAAGCAGCATTGTTTGTAGCAAGTGGAACTATGTCCAACGCGATTGCTTTGAGAACCCATACAGTCCCTGGAGACGAAATTGTGTGCGACAAAACTGCTCATATCTACAAGTATGAAGGAGGCGGATATGCTGCACTTTGCGGGGTTTCAATTTCTCTTGTTGAAGGCGAAGGTGGCCTAATGACTGCCGCTCAGGTGAAATCAGCAATTCGTAAGGCTGAGGGGTCAGGCTCGCACTATCCAGATGGCAAGTTGGTTTGTGTTGAAAACACATCAAACCTTGGCGGAGGTGCTTGTTACACTCAAGATGCCCTGGACGAGATTGCAGCAGTAGCCAAAGAGAATGGCTGTGCAACTCACATCGATGGTGCTAGAATTTTCAATGCTTCAATCACAACCGGAGTAGATGTTGCAAGAATGTGTAGAGACTATGACTCGGTCTCAATTTGTCTTTCAAAGGGGCTGGGCGCTCCAGTAGGATCTGTTTTAGTTGGTTCTCAAGAGTTCATCAATAAAGCACACCGTTGGAGGAAAATGTTTGGCGGAGGTTGGAGACAAGCAGGTGTACTTGCAGCAGCAGGCCTGTATGCCTTAGACAATCATATCGAAAGATTATCAGAAGATCATACACGCGCTTTGCGTGTGGCTACAGCAATCAATGCAATGGATAATTTCAGCGTTGATATGAAAGCAGTCCAGTCTAATTTGGTGTATGTGAATTGTAATATTCCTGCCGCAGATGTCGTAAAATCATTGGCCGAATACGGCATCGACATGTTCGACCTCCCTTACAATCGAGTCAGAGTAGCAATTCATCTTCACATAACAGACGAAGACGTTGAACGTATCATTGCTGCTTTCGCTGCACAGTGATAGCGGCAATCATTGCAACCGTTAAGACAGCAATAAGGCTCAGGCCTGGCAGCCCACTATCATCACTAGAATCATCATCTTCCTCGACATCCTTCGGAGTCTCTTCTGACACTTCTGGAAGAACAACTTCGTGGATAAGGTGAATTTCTAGATCGTCTCCATCATATGCTGCGGGCAAAGAAATCTCTTTGCTGCCAGATAGGTCTTCACCTAATTCAACAATGGATCTTACACTTTCATGGTAGTACTCTTCACCGTTGCCTCCCTCAGAGAAGTACGCTAAATCTTCAACAACCCATATTGATGATTTTATTGTACTGTTGTCCGGGAAATTGGACATATCTATGATTAGGCTCCATGTTACTGTTGAAGCAGAACCATTACTCCCCGGGGCCCAACCTAGACTGGAGGTTCCAATTCCCAGGTGCAAAGAATTTTGTAGATTTGCATTGTAATCGTCTTGTAGACTGTCGCCATTAGGAACACTTCCGGTTTGCCTTAATGTTCCATTGAAAATAGCGATTGGGGGTAACCTTTGATCATATCTTTCAATCCACCTGTCATCTCCTTCTTGTGAACCCAGGGGGTCCTCATTCTCTCCGATGAACCTGTGGAAGTGATATTGTTGCATGTGGTTGGTTTCTTCGACATCATCCAGTGCATGTTCAACATCTACACAATTGGTACACCAAGTTGCAGTGTAGTCTTCAACAATAGCCGGCATTTCAGAGAAATCTAGGGACAAGTTACCTGGTGAACTTGCGTTGATATGAACGCCGCCAAAGACAGCACCAACCTCATCCATTTGTTCCGGGCTTCCACTCTGAGCAGTAGGAATTGTTGACATTGCTAGAATCAACGCTACTAGAATCATACGGGCTCGCATAAGTTTGCGAGTCTTTACTCGTTTTCAATAGTTCTGCCCGTAGAATCAGGCGTGGGTTCAAGAACCACCGTCGCCGAGTTGGGCCGTTAGGCGGACAACCCGATGATGACTGAGACTCGACAATACGCAACGGGACTGTCCATGGAGGCAGTACCTGCTGGCCAATCTATGCCCGATTGGCTTGTTGACGCATTGTTGCACGGCCGGAAGCTGATGATAATACATCCTAGCGAAGCATCCCGGAAGCAGAGCATAGAACTTCTCCATGCCTATGGAGATGGTAAGTCAATAGACACTACTCATCACCTCACAATAAAACGATTGATTGGTATTTTACATCTCGATTTACGACTTCCTGTTCTGATGGAAGACGACGGAGTATTATTCGAAAAAACACACAAAGCATTAGCACAGGCGGCTAAGAATTACGGGTTCCCCTTATTGCAAGCAAATCCTCAAAACCGTTGGTCTAGATCAAGAAGTCGCCGTCTTCTGTCTTTACACAAGGAGTTAATCAAACTCAAGAGGCCTTGGGATTGGGAAGAAGACCCAGGAGCAAAATCTTGTGACAAGGTCCTAAAGAGCCTAGAGAAAGAAATGCAAGCAACCCACCCCTCATGTTTGAATCGAGCAGTTTGGAATGGTTTGAAAGAAAGCCAAGAAGCGCCATTCACTATTTCTGATGTTGAAGGCATAATAATGCTCGACCATCCTCCAGGTTTGAGCGAAGTTGTGATTGCAATACTGCAGGAACTGTCTCGGTTCACAGGATTCCACCAGTTGGTAAATCCGGGCTCTCATCGACTTGGGTTTCATGGCGAATATGTTGAGGACATATCTCCTGTGCGAAATAACAAATCATTAGCCAGCTGGATTCCTGACCATGATGTATGGGCCGCAGAAGCATCCCCTGGGTGGTTAACCAGCATCGGAATAAATCGAAAATCAAACATTCATCATCTAATGTGTGAATTACAAAGTCATACTCCTCTAGCATTGGCAAATATGCTAACCCATCTCGAAGGAGATGTTCTAGTTGTTAGTGGCGATGCAGACTCCTTGAAGCAATCTTTGAAGCCCCATTTAGATATGATGGGGCACAAATTGTCAACTCCATCCATCAAAGTTAGCGATAGCAGTGCCGTTGCAAGAATCATGTCTATTGTTGATATTTCTCGAGGAGAAGAGGCATGGTCATTGTCTCGTTTGAATGATATTTGGTCACAGATTGAGTTGCCTATGTCTTGGCCAATATTGGACATTCAGCACCCATCAGAACAGGAGTGGAAACCAAAATTACATTCTAGTATTCTTACTGAGATAGCCAGAGGGTTCCATCTATTAGGCGGCAGAGGGGCTCTGAGAAGATGGATTTCCGTACTCTCACAAGCAACCCCTAGAGCGGGTGTTGATCCAATTAGGAGAAGTAGAGAGTTAGAAGAATGCCAATGGTGGCTCGCCTGCATCGCAAATTGGATGCACCCAATTTTGCCATCGGCAGATCAAGAATCAATTCCACAGTCTATCGTTGGATGCTCATCAGGAGAAATACTTCCTATTCCTCAGCAGCCGAGTGACGCGATATCTTGGATGAATTCATGTATGGAGCAAATCGATTGGGACATGTTAGCATCAAGAGATCAGGTTTCTGCAAACACTATTCCTGGGCTGCAACACCTAGTAACTTCAATATCTAAATTACAAGAAGAAGATATACAAATTAATTCCGAAAACTTTAGCGAAATTCTAGAGAGCGTTGCTTCGCAGGCTGAAATTCCTAGCATGAGGGCGGGAGATAAAGGCATCAAAATACTGGAGCCATCACAAGCATTTGGTCTCCAAGCGGAAAATCTAATCCTGTGTGGATTAGATTCTGAAACTTGGTCAATGAAACCCTCTCAAATACCCTGGTTGGACGAAGCAAGCCGTATGAAAATTGGCTTGCACAGGCCGGATGAATCACTAAGGCAAGGAAGGCACATTCTTCGACATTTACTGAATAGCGCAAAAGAAATCGTAATCATAGATTCAAGTATTGAAGAGGGAATAGAGCTAGCAGGCCCTCTAGATGAATGGTTTAGTGATATTAACAGGGAGGGCGGCTTTGCAAAGATGCATCAAGCACCACCTTTCATCGATAATTCGTCTTGGCACCCTGAGACTCCTAACCGTTCATGGGAATGGAAAACAATTCGTGGAGAAACGGTTCTAGTTTTCAGAGTAAATTCAATGGAAACAATAGAAGGAAGGGTTCGTACCCACAGAAGTGGGAATCTTAACAGAGACTACGTGCAACGTGCCGGATTGTCCACTCTCGAATCCCGCAGACCTACATTGTCGCCTCTAAATCTTGATTCACTCCTTTCTGCAGCAGAAGTAGAAATCCTTGCAGACCAGTATTCTCGAAGAAGAACGGGAGAGGGTCTTGAGCTTGGCGAAATATTCGAGTTCAGCGAGGCCCCAAATCGAATACAATCTATTGATATCAACCTCATTCCCACAAAGAGTAAACCAGCAAATGCTCGACAATCTGATGCATGGCCCCACTTAGGTATAATGGGCAAAAAAAGCCTAGGCCTCCCAATAGATCCTCGGCCAATTCAACCACCTTCAACTATGATCGAATCACTAGATGGTATAACTGGAAGAAGCGAAAATGAACTTAGATTGCCATTAGTCTGGTCACAAGGCCGTCTTCAATCATGGCTTGAATGTCCTAGGAAAGCATGGTTTCAACGCCATATGTATCTTGGTAAAGATGACAATATGAGGGAGGATTTAGCAGCCACTGCAAGAGGAGACATAGTCCACCAGGTAGAAGAAGCGATACTACGGGCCCATGGCCTTGAGGAAGGCATAATCCCTGAATTTCCGGTTACATTACAATCAGGACCTGTTGATTTGGATTCAGCATGGTTAATCGCCTTACAGACTTTGGAAGACAAAGCTCCTTGGATGCGTAGGGAAGACGGCATTTCAGCCCATAGGTGTAGAGATCTGATCGGGGTTTCGCCGGGGCGTTGGAAAGAATGGGTTGAATCTAGAACCCCAATAGAATTAGGTGGAAGAATCGGTAGAATGTTAGAATCAGATTTCGCACTTACTGATGCAGCCCCCATAGCCTCGGAATGGGAACTAGAAAGCAATGGGAACAAAAGAGTTGAACTCGGGTTACCCGATTGTGAAACTACTTTCAATCTACGCGGCAGGGTTGACAGAGTCGACCAATTGTTGTCATACAGGCATGAGAATTCGGGAGTTACAGATATCATACCCTTAGATTTTGAATTTGACAACCCTCCAAAATCTAACAGATTAGTGATTATCAGGGATCTAAAATCTGTAGATGGTACAAAAGATAATGGCGGTGATGAACGCCACCTTAAGGCAATATTCAACGAATTACAATTGGCCCTATATGCACGTGCTTGGGAAATAGCAAACCCCGGCGACAGGGTAATTGGGGTAGGTGCAACTCAAGTGGGGATAGATACTCAACCTTATCTCGAAGTAGATCCCGAGTTCATTGAAGAGTGTGACAATCTAGAAGTTGGTTCAGTACAAGGGCATACTCATGATCATTACAGATTACCTGGGGATTCCAAGGATGAAACATCTAATCCGTTTAGAGCATGGATGAGAGAAAGAATCACAACAGCAATCAGAGTAATAGAAAATGCAACTGCTGGTAATATACACCCTGAGCCATCAGAATCCTGCAAGTATTGTCCGATAACAGAATCTTGCCCAAGTGCTTTACGAGGTGGTTGGTGATGATTAATTTCAACCGTTCTCAAAGATTAGGCCTTGATATTGATAGGCACATTGCTCTTGATGCAGGGGCAGGTACTGGTAAAACCACAGTAATGGCAAGCAGATATCTCCAACATCTGCTATCGGGTGACCAAAGAGCCACTAGACTGTTACCGTCTGCACCCAGAATTCCATTACAAGGAATGGGTGCGATTAGATGCCCTTCGAGAGAGAGAACGACCCTTACCGACTGGCCGGGGCTACTGCCTACTGAAACCGTGGCCATCACTTTCACCCGCAAAGCAGCCGCAGAATTGAAAGGACGAATTAGGAGGCTCATCGCCTCTTTGCGCGCCCAACCTACCAGTGAAGGAGACACCGACGGAGTTCATGACACTAGGTTGCGTAATCAGGGCGATGTGGCAATGTTACTTTCGTTAGTCGATGATGCACCAATCTCTACTATTGACTCGTTTTTATCATCAATTGTTTCTCCTTGGTTGGGACTTGTATGCGATGATCCAACCAGTGATCAAGTCGATGAAGATGGAGCCATTTTTCTTAGAGAAGAAGCGATTAGAACAGCATGGAGATTACAACGCGGTATCGAAGGTATCGAGGCGGGAATGTCGGGAGATATCGAATCATTCTTGACAGCAAGAGACAGACTTTCAGTACTACTTGGAGGCCAATCATCATCCTCAACTGTAGTTAGAGGTATGCTGAAGCGTTCACTATTCGTCGAAGAAGCAGCAAGAAGGTTGAACGCAGGCGATTTAGAAAACATTAACGCTTCAACACTCGATGATTTATTCATCAATCCAATAATGGAATTTATTGATGATTGGTATGCCGAATTCAGAGCTTACGTTACTCTATGGGTTGACGCATGGTTAGATGGCAGTGCTCTATTTGTTACAGAGGCGGATGAAGCGCAAGGAATGACTCGGTATCGCTACGTCCAACATCTTTGTACCGTAGATGCTAACACTCAATTAGAGAGGCTACAATGGATTTGGCTTGTGTCACATGCAGTAACTACTTTCAGAAATCTCAAAGAAATCAATTGTAAATCATTACATCATTCTCGCCCGCCCAAAGGTAACGGTTGGCCGAGCGGCATTGCGACCAAAGGAGAATGCACATTACAGAATGCAGTCAAGGACATGATAACAGCGAATGCTAGTGAACATGCTAACTCAATCAAAGCAATGCTACACACTTCCAGAGGTTTGCTAATACGTATACTTGGGCAATCATCACACCTACTCAATCCCTTATTTGCCGACCCAAATCCAGTTCCAGGGCAGATTGCTTATCCTCCAAGATTGGATGTAGACTTACCACAATTACCTCCGTGTGAATCAATGAGGCTGACTACCGAATTAGAAATTCAAGTGATTCAAGATTTATTCACTGTTCATCACGGAGTTCAAGAAATCCTATCTCGTTTAAAAGTACAAGAGGGGGTTAGAGACCACGACGATATGCACCGTCTAGCTGAGGATTTACTATTGACTAAATGTCCAGCAGTATGTCGAAGTTGGTATCCAACATCAGTCATAGATGCTCTAGACTCCATTGGCGAGAGGCCTTGGTCGGATGACCATTTACACCTTGCAATACATGCCAGCCAAGGCAATGAAGAAGTGCACGTGGATTTGATGCGCCGAATCGACATTTTACGAGAATTAAGAAGACAGTACAGAGCCTTCATTATCGATGAGTACCAAGATACAAACCCACAACATTTCAGATTACTAGCAAGACTCTGGGGCCGCAGAAAGATATCGGAATCAGAACCTCCTCCCCCTGCCTCGCAATGGGATCCAACAATATGCATTGTAGGTGACATGAAGCAGTCTATCTACCGATTTAGGCAAGCAGAAGTAACAGTGATGAGAACTGCAGTGGCTGCAATTAGGGAAATGAACCGTGACGAGGCAATTATGGAATCTCGAACCGAAAGCCTTCGCAGGCCCGATGCAGCGAGAGACCCTAGGCCAATACCTGGGGCCACTGGAGAATCGACAACCTTCGTTCGTTCAAGTGAATTATTGAGTGAGGATGCTGATAGAAACGAATGGATTTCTTTCCACTTAGATGATGACGAAGAAACGATCGATAATGAACTGCTTAATCGAAGAAGAGAAGGGCATATCGAGATGTCGACAAATCATCGAACGCTTCCAAGATTGATGAATACGATGAATTCAATTTTCCAAGATTCGTTCTCAGACAGGCACCATATTTTACCCGGGCCGTGGCACGCCGAAGCCCAAGATTTGTCACCTGCCAGAAGTTCAGAAACCAATGCAAAATTGGAATGGATTCTGCCGGCTAGAACTGGAAATGGTATGAGGCCAACCGATCCAGAGGTTGCCATTGACCCATTCCTCTACGAAGGTTCCAAAGATCGAGAACTTGCAGCCAACCTACTAGCTAAGAGAATATCTGCACTGATTAACGGGGGGACTGCTCGAATATATTCGGCATCTTCAGATTCATGGCTTGACGTTGCTGAAGAATCGGGGGTCTATCGGGCCGAGGATATCATGATCCTTGTGGCTTCACACAGTAGAGTTCCACAGTTGATAGATGCCCTAGATCGCCACGGAGTTCCGGCGATGGCAGGCAAGCAAGGGGTACTATTGCACCGTCCAGTAATTCAACCATTGATGTCATTACTATGGCTTCTGACATCGCCAAACGACAAGAGCGCAGCATTAGCAGTGGCAAGGTCGACTTTGATAGGAATGAATGATTCTGATTTAATCGAACATCTTTCTAATCATGATGGGAATCAGTTACGGGGTCTGATAGATTCCGCTCCAACAGAAGAGGTTGGCTCTCTAATTTCTAGGTTCGAGGACCTTGCATCCAAAGGAAAAATCAGGGATGCGATAGAAACAGCAATCGATTATTCCGATTTACTCTATTCTTATCCACGCGAAGGGGACAGACAAGATGTTGAGAACTGGTTGTCGCTTTATGATCGAATTGCAGATAGAGTTGGAGGGGATGCTGCATTAGTTTACAGGCGATTGACAGAACTTTCCAATCTTGACGATAAGGATGCACCAAAGAGCAGTTCCCCGGGTTCTTCAGGGGCCGTTCAAATTCTTTCTATACACGGTTCAAAGGGACTAGAGGCACCGGTTGTGGTGGCGTACGACGTATTCGCTACTGGTACTCGCGACACCTCTTTTTCATCTTCAGACAACGTTCTAGTAACCCCGGACATAGTTGCTGGAAGAATACACCCATGGCGAGGTTCAGATAAGCCCCTAAGTGGTTTATGGACGCTTGCTAATTTGTTTGATGATGGCCAGCAAAGAGCTGAGCGTAGACGCCAATTTTACGTCGCTCTGACAAGAGCGAGAGACCGAGTAATCATCGCAGGAACCTCATCAAGCGGTGCTACAATAGATGCCAACGGGTTAATCAAAATGAAACGAGGAAAGGGCCGACAGAACATGGGTCAAATGTTCTTGGATGGATTAGCTCATGCATCAATAGAAGCAGGAAACGAAGGTTGCAGTTGGTCAGTAGGCGGCATTGACCAAACGGCTTCAACACTTCTTCTAGACCCTGGACAATTACATCTCAACGCTCACCTCGGCGATGATTGCGTTCAAGGAATTTCGATTTTCCATCACCCTGATTGCTTTGAGAGTAATGCCCAAGCATCAACTCTAAACATTTGGAGACAAAGATTAGACTTGTCCCAAACCGCAGAATCAAATCCTGTGGATAGCATTCCAAAAGCCATCACTTTCAATGTGCCAATGACCTCTCATGGGCTTGATGTAACACACGCTTGTAACAGGAGGCATTGGCTGTCAAGTAAATTAAATTGGAATTCAGAACGGTTCGAATTCATCACTCATAATAAAGAAGATATGTATTGGCCTGCAGCAACTGAGTTCGGGTCACTATTCCATAGATTATTGGAAATTGGTTTAGCAAACCCTGGCTCAAATGCCGGTGATCTAGATGCAACTTGGACTCAGAAACAGTTAGACAATCTGACTAATGAAAAGACACTGGATGAAGTCATGGCACAATCTAGTATTACAGATGAAGAAATCATCGGTAGAACCCGACTTAGATTGTTACACTTAGGTAAATTAGCTAGAAATGGAGCACTTGGCAAATTAGTTTCAGGCGAGGAATACGACGGATTCAAAGTCGAAGGATTGCGTACTGAGTTACCATTCTATCTCTCACTGAACCATCGTCCAGAGTCGCTACACAGATCAATTTGGACACCTCACGGGCGCCAAATTAAGTCTGTAATCGAGTCAATAAACGCAATTTTTGATGGAAGAGCAGACCTAGTTCTAGCACTTAGAGACCGAGAATCTCAAGGATGGTTACAGGTAGTTGACGCTAAGACAAAACAATGCCTTGGGGGTTTCAATCCCTCAAACCCTTTGGAAGGTAATGAATTACAGATGTCTCTAAGTGAGACATCACCCCACGCATCATCTCCTTCCGAAGAAACCATAATTGCCGAACACCGGCTTCAATTGACACTTTACAGCCTAGCTTTAGAAATCGGCGAAGCAATGAAACCTGAATCCGAGAGGCGGAAAATTCTGCCACCGGCGATTCAAATTTCAGCCTCAGGCAGAATGGTTCGTATGACTGACGAAGATTACAAGGAGGCAAGATTGGATTTGGATGAATTGATTAGGTGGATTGGAGAAACCGAAGCATTAGAAGAAGAAGCAACCCCTCCTAGAAGATTACCAGTAGAGCAATCTTCAACATGCGATTCGTGCCCTTACTACAGTGGTTCAATCAAACTTTGTGGCCCTGAAGGTGAGAGGCTTGGCCCAGCATAACCAATGTTCCTGGGAAATCATCTTTTGAAGCGACTTGATGGATTTCTACATTAGTAAAACCAGCCGAAACCATTGCCTCTTTCCATTGTGCAATACTTAGGGTAGTCATGTGAACTCCAACGTGCTCAGGCCATGTTAGGGACTCTTCATGTTCCTTGTAATGGTCCACACCTGCAACCAATATCCCGCCATCATTCAGCCAATTGTCATGGATAATGGAAACCATTTCTGCGGGGTCAGGTAAGTAGTAGAGGAATTCCATAGAATGTACCAAATCAAAGGTTTGCTCAGGCTGCCATTCTGGAAGATATCCATGTGAATATTTGTGAACAGAATCGATTTCCTTTGCCTTGTTAATCATTGCTTCAGCGCCATCGACACCCTCGCTGTGTGCTGCACCTAATTCAGTTAGCATTCGCGTAACCCATCCATTGCCACAACCTAGATCAATCGATGTGAAATCATTTCCAACCTTTGGTAAAGCAAGTTCTAACATCTTTTTGACAGAGGGGGCGTGTCCTCTTTCCATACCCTCGTCTTTACCGATTAAAGCCCATTGAGAAAACACTTCAGTCGCAGACTTGGGTTGCATTATATGGCGCAATCGATTCACCTCGATAAACCGTGTGGATTAATCGAAAGGAACATGTTCTAGGTTCTATTGCAGAAATCATGAACCTATCTTCGCAGAGTATTGACGACGTACTTTATCCGCAAATTGAAGCTCATACAAAAGGGACATTGCAGGTATCGGAATTACACACTATCGCATGGGAGAGAAGCGGGAATCCTGAAGGAATTCCGGTCATAGTTATCCATGGCGGGCCAGGTGGCGGTAGTCAGCCATCTTATCGCCGTTATTTCAATCAACAAAAGTTCGATATCATTCAATTCGATCAACGCGGCTGTGGACAGTCTACTCCTTATGCAGAACTAGAAGACAATAATACCCAAGCCTCGGTTTCGGATTTAGAGAGTCTTCGGGGACATTTGGGTATAGAAAAATGGCATGTTTTCGGTGGTTCATGGGGCTCAACCTTGTCTTTGATTTATGCACAAACGCATCCAGAAAGAGCACTTAGCCTGGTCTTAAGAGGGATTTTCATGTGTAGGAAAAGCGAGTTACAATGGTTTTACCAAGATGGAGCAAGTCACATTTTCCCTGATGCTTTTGATTCTTACAGAGACCACATCCCAGAGTCTGAACAGAATAACTTGATTGAAGCCTATTACTCAAGATTGACTAGCGGCGATGCCGAGATAAGAAGAGCAGCAGCCCGGGAATGGACTCGTTGGGAAATGGCAACTAGCAGACTTTTCCCTGACCCAGAATATCTGGATAAGGCAGAAGATTTGGATTTCGCGGTTGCTTTTGCTAGAATCGAATGCCACTATTTCATCAATGCAATATTTGTCGAAGAAGCATATATTCTGAATAATGTGTCCAAGATACAATCAATTCCCACTACTATCGTACAGGGAAGATATGACGTAGTGTGTCCTACAAAGAGTGCTTGGGAGCTGCATAAAGCATTACCAAATAGCAATCTAATCATCGTTCCAGATGCAGGACATTCTATGGGGGAAGTCAGTATCGCAAGAGAATTGGTTGCTGCAACCGACTCAATCTAACCACCAAGAGATTCAACAAATCTGGTATCGTTCAGGCGTCGGCTTGATATGTATGGCCAATCTCGGTAGATAGGAAGGCATAGCCTTAGGTGAGAAAATGTCCGAAAACGGAACCATCACTCCAGAAACCCAAAACAAGGAACTCACAGAGAAACTTGCTGAAGAAACAGAGCGTCTTCTTATTCTAATGGGCGCTTACGAGAAGCAAGAAAAAGAACTCGTTAGTACCAAGGCAGAAATCGAAGTTCTCGAGAAAGAAATCGTAGAACGTGAAATCGAAAAAGAGAGTCTTGAGGCTCTGCTGACAGAGAAGGACGCACGAATTCGTGATCTGGAAATGAAGGCTAGTAAGTCTGGCAAGCAAGTGGAACACCTTGAGCCAGAATTGCAAAAGATGGAAGAAAAGTTTGCAAGAGAAAAAGACCGCCTTGGAAAGGTATTCTCCATTGCTGAAGAATTAGACAATGATCTACGTCTTGCAGTTGTCGAACTCCAAACTCGTGATGAATGGTATATGGCTCACATGTCACTATTCGAAGATCTCAACAAAGCAATCAAGCGCCGCTATGAGATGATTGAAGCAGCAGCAGAAGCAGAGCGCCAATCTCAGCATATGGGTAGGGCAATTACAGAAAGAATGGACGAAATGGTCGAGGCAAGAGCCGCCGAGATGACACTTTCAGAAGCTTCTGACATAGATGGAGCTGCATCAGAAGAAACTTCAACCACTGCTGAAGAGTCTAGCAATGACTCCGAAGATTCCGAAGATGAATGGAACTGGTCAGAATCAGTTCTAGTTGGAGTCATGGAAAAGAACGGAATTACTGACCGTGACGCATTCATCGAGTTCGCTAAATCCTACGATATGGATGGAAACCAATATCTGAAAGGCTCCGAGTTAGGAGCAGCAGCAGTCGACTATGTGGCAAAAGACGCCCCTGCTGAAACCCCTGCTGAAACCCCTGCTGAAACCCCTTCTGAACCAGTAGCGGAAACAGTTGTAGAATCCACATCAGGCGCTGAACCTGAAGTAACCTGGAGAACATCCGGTGATACTTCAGATAATCAGTGAGGTGAGTAAAATTGGCTCTTCTAGCCAAAGGCGGATTTCTGCCAGTAATCACTCCTGCATTAATGGGAACAGGCTTCATTCTAGTCGGTTGGTTTGTAGATCCATTATTCGGAGTGGCTCCTGGTTTGGGAATATTCATGCTAATGCTTTCAGCATTTTTTGCTAATTTTTGGAGAGACCCCGACCGGCCAATACCTCGCGATGAAGGAATAATTGTCTCTCCGGCCGATGGACATGTTATGTTCGCACGAAGAGAAAGAGCGACAGGTCGCAGACCATCTAGTGAAGAAATGGAAGCTGCAGAAGTAGACGAACTCACAGGAACATGGCATCCTGAGCCGTGCGAAGAAATCCTATCATTCTCGACCGAACAAAGATTCGAAGCAGTTCCAAAAGGTGAAGAATCAGACAATGACGTATGGAGAGTTGCAGTATTCATGTCCCCTCTTGATGTTCATGTCAATCGCTCCCCAATCGCTGGTAAGATTACCAGAATGGAACATAGAACTGGAAAAGGGATGCGCAGAGGGCCTTTCTTACCGGCATTCAAGAAAGAAAGTGAGTACAATGAACGAGTAAGAACTCTTTTCGAAAGAGAAGATGGATTAATTGTAGAAGTTATGCAAATCTCCGGCGCACTTGCTCGGACAATTATTCCTTGGACTGGAGAAGGCGACACCTTGCGCAGAGGCGAGAGATTTGGAATGATTAGACTTGGCAGCAGAGTCGATGTCAGAGTTCCAGCAAAACGATTCAAGCCTTGCGTAATCAGTGCAGAGGATGGCGACAAAGCACATCCTAAGGGTGAGTTTGTCAAAGCGGGCTCGACAATTCTCTACAAGGAGTTGTAATCATGGGTTTCAAGAAAGAAATAATGCCAGTAATCCTGATGCTTATTGTTTTCATGCCCACTGGATATTATCTAGCAGGCAAGCAAGTGTACGATGTTGTAGCGCACACAAATACAGATTGCTGGGGTAATTTTGACCAAAACAATCCTGAACAATTCGCACCATTGCGTAATGAAGTACCGCTCAATGAGTCAACCAATTCCGAGAACATAACATCGAATATCATGGAAGGACTCTCTGAATACTGGTGGCCTGGATACGAAAACGCGACTATTGAAGTTGAAGATGAAGACTTATTCTTATCAGCTTGGTATCTCAGACAAAACGATTCGATGCCATGGGTAATATTCGTCCATGGAATTAGAGGTTGCAAGTCTGGTGGGGAATTGATGATATCTTCGGGAATGCTAGCAAATGCTGGATTCAATGTCATTTCCTTTGACCTGAGAGATCATGGTGAATCATCAATTGATGATAACCGTGTTTCAGGAGGTCAAGACGAGTGGAAAGACGTAGTTGCTGTATTCGATTGGTTGGTTGAAGAACAGGGCGCTGAACCCGAAGACATCGGGATGTTTGGCACTTCAATGGGTGCTGGAACAGTAGCAATTGCCTTCTCTTTAGATGATAGAATGCAATCGGTTTGGCTCGATTCGGGATATTCAGATATGGGTAAGATTGTAGTCGAAGAATTAGAATTCCAAGGCCTTCCAACATTCTTAGGACCTGCTGGAATATTCGCTGGTAAAATATCTGCAGGCCAAAACTTAGTGGAATATTATCCACTTGAAGCAGCATCAGAAATTGGCGACCGTCACATGTATGTAGTTCATGGAAAGCAAGACAAAAGAGTTCAATTTCATCACGGTGAAGAAATGTGTGAAGTAGCCATGGAAAATGGATTGGAAGGCAATGTAGACTGTTGGTTTGAAGACTCTGTGATCAGATATGATGTTGGAGAAGGAATGGCTAATGATGAGCATGTTACTTTGATGTTGACTCACACCGATGATTATGAAACTCGCTTGGTTGATTTCTTTACTCGGTCCTTGATGTGAGCGAGGATTCAAACACGCGAAGCGGGACGGATTACTATGGCGAATGGTAAATTGACCATGGTGGGCAACTCCGATAAGAGAGCTGCCCGTATTCATGATTTGGTCAAAGCGCCAGCAAATGCACCATGGGCCCAGGAGAGAAAGAACTCTTGGGATGCTAAAGACCCAGCAACTGTTTACTACACACCCGAAACTCTTGCAGATGGAACTCCAACCACTGCACTTACTGTTATTCTAAGAACCAAGGGCTGCCATTGGTGGTGGTCTAGTGGATGTACATTCTGTGGTTATTTCAATGACACACGTGATGATGTTACAAGCGAAGATCTTCACTCACAATGGGAAAAGTCTCTCGCAAGATTTGATGATTTCGAATCCATGGGGATGGTTAAGGTTTACACATCCGGAAGTCTGCTAGAAGACAGAGAAATTCCAGTCGACTTCCAAGAAAGAGTTCTTCGAGATTGCCATGAGATGGGCAAGGAGTTAGTCGTCGAGAGTCGAACTGAACAACTATCGAAAGAAAAGTTGCAATGGGCCACCAGCATTAATCCTAAATTCTCAGTAGCGATTGGATTGGAAGCGTATGATGATGAAGTCTTACGTTTCCATGTGAACAAAGGATTCAGTATCAAAAGTTGGGATAAGGCAGTTGAGAATTTGCAACACTTTGGCCTTAGAGTCAAAACGTATCTGATGTTTAAGCCGCCTTTCATGAGCGAAGGAGACGCTCTAACTCATGGGGCTAAGTGGATTAGAGATGTGGCTAGTCGAAGCGATGAAATCAGTGTCAATCCAATGAATATTCAGAGAGGGACAGTAATTGACCGCTTATTCAGAGCTAACGAATACCGCCCGCCGTGGCTTTGGTCTCTCATTCAGTTGATTCATGATGTCCACTATGATATTCACCCCACAAATTCAGGCAATGGTTCTGAAGATCAAGTAAGCCGTCTGATTATCCATCCTACCGCTGGCGGTAAAGTTAGAGGTTCTCATAATTGCGGAACTTGTGACGGAGATGTGGTCGCTGCCATAGAACGATATTCTGTGAGTGGAGACATCCACGATTTGGATGGCTTAGATTGCGACTGCAAGGCTGTTTGGAGGCGTGAAGTAGACCTCGACAATTCCATGCCAATCCCTCTTGGTTCAGGTAAGAATCGAAGAGGAAACGCACTGTCTCATCTACGCTCGCCCTGATATCTCGCTGGTCAATGTTTATGACCGAACCACAGGTGGCGTAAATGACCCCTACGGGGTCAAGGTGATATCATGACCAACAATACCATCCTACCAGATGTATCTGAAGGAGTTGCAGAGCCGTCCGCATCGCGAATAATTATTGTCTTAATGAGCGTGGGGTTAGTCGGCCTTATTGCAATGTTTAGCAACATCTTCGGATGGGACAATCTTCCAGTGATCGGCGACATTATTCCATTCATGGATAACCTTGGAGGTTCTGCGATTTGGTACTATTTAATCGGAATCATTGTTGGTTGTGGGATGATAATTTCCAATCTAATCGGAGGCGTCCTTTCGGACTAGGAGGTGTGATGTATGTCAGAGGCATTTACAACAGCGATTATTCTACTTGGAACACTTTTGCTATTCACGCACTATATCCAGAAAGGATTTGGCGGAATGAGTAATCCTCTTCGTCAATTTGGAATGTTCCTTCTAACTAAAGCAGCAGGACCTGCGGCAGACATGTTCCAAGAGAGAGAAGGATCAGGTGCAAAGACCTGGATGCAAACCGGTGTATTCTGGTTAATATTGGCTGGTGTCGGTGGTTTCCTTTCAGCTTGGCATAATTACGATCCAGCGGCTTTGGACTCACTTTCTAACGTCGGATGGTCGTATGATGACGGCAGTGCTCTTGCCTACTTCAGCGAGGTTGCAATGACCACAGCATTGTTCGCAATACTTCTCGGTGGAGCACTTGTTGCCCACACTAGGACAACCGGCTCCGGGCTTGCAAGTGAGGCAAATGCATCTATGATAGCATTGGCTTGGACTGTTCAGGCACTAGTCGGACTAGTTCTATGCGTTCTAGACCACTGGGATTTCATTACCTATGGTGCGACTCAGATGGCATTGTATGGTCTAGTTTCAGCCCTTCTGGTAATGAGCCTATTAGTTAACTCACTAATCACATTAGGAAACCGCGGCGAATCCCCAGTATCTGTTCCTTCTTGGTTCATGATACTCGCCCTAGTAGTCCTTCTCTTCAGTAGAGTAAGCCATGCTCTTGGAGAAACACTAGGATGGACAGGAACAGTTTGGATTGCCGACATCATCGCATCAGGCTGGGTTCCTTTGGCTCTAATGTTTGCAGTTGGATACCATGTCCTTTCCCATGTATCTGAACAACCGATTTGGTCTGGAAGCCTAACAAAAGCCTCCATGTTCCTACTATTCGTAACAGTACCTCCGTTCTTCTTGGCGGAATCTACCCACGCTGATTCATTCACGCAATCTATTGGCGCTATTCTAGTGACAGTTGGATTGATGCCAATCTTTGCAGCATCTGCTAACATGATTGCAACTATGCGGGGTAATGCTAGCGCTGTAGTGAACAGCCCTGGAGCAACAGCAGCGGCAGGTGGAGCAATACTATTGCCAATCTTTGCATTACTAGGTTACTTCACAGGTCTGAATGTAATGGTAGGCGATGGCAGTATGGCAAATGTTGCAGAGACTGTTAACTCGTCTTACCTGTATGTCATTGGAGGATTATTCGCACTAGCTGCACTATTCCACTCTTATCCTTTAGCAGCAGGTAAAGAATTGACTGGCTCAGCAGGAGCAGCATCATGGCTTGTTATCGCAGGTGGGCTTCTATCGACTATCCTTTTCCTAATGGGCGAATGGACTGAAAATGCACTAATCGAATCTGAAGTAGAAGATCCAACAGTTGGTCTTTCTGGATTCGCAATCACAGGCGCATTCGCATTCTACGGTGTCGTAATCGGATACATTCTGGCAGGTAACAGCGTTGTCAAAACACTACTCGGTGGAAATGCAATGGCAACACCTTCAGGTACAACAAGCGACATATCTTCTTACAACCTAGTCGAAGGAACTACCTCGATTAGGGCATTGTTCGGCAGGGGTGTAGGAATTGATACAACCTTGGTAATTGGTGAATCAGAAGAAGAAGGACCAAGCGGTTCTACAGTGATCGAAGTATCTGCGGACCTTCACAACGATGAAGTTGACGAGTTCCCAGTGAGTTTCGATGAGGACCTTGTTACACTCACAAAGTGGCTATGTGGTCGTGGGACGACCACAGCACAGTTCTTCGCTTGGGCAGATGTCGATAACTCTGGAGAGATTGATATGTTTGAATTCTCGAACGCATTAAGAGTTGGAGAAATCGCAAACCTGCCTCCATGGGATGTCGAGAAGTTAGTGAAAGTAATGGACATAAACTCGGACGGAAGAATTAACCTTCCAGAACTAGACATTACTCTAATGAATATCAGAAACACCCTTGGAATCGAATTCATTCCTTACGAGGAAGATTCTGATGATGAGGCCGAAAATGAAGCAGAGGAAGCCACAACTTCAGAGGATGAATCTGAAGAAGAGGCAGAGGAGTCTAGCGCTCCTTCTGAGGCTGAACTAAAGAAAATGAAGAAAGCGGAATTAGTCGATGTTGCAAAGTCAATGGGATTATCCCATACTGGAACAAAAGCAGACATAATTGAGCGTATTACTCAGGCGTGAATGGAATGCGCATAGGTTTGGTTGGAAAGCCAAATGTAGGCAAATCAACATACTTTAGCGCAGCTACCTTAGCCAAAGTTGACATTGCAAATTATCCGTTTTGTACAATAGATCCCAATGTAGGTGTAGCGTTTTTAGCAGCACCTCAGCCATGCCCATGCAAAGATTTGCGTGAGCGTCTAGAAGCAGATGGAAGAATGGATGCAGTTTCAGATGACGACCCACGAAAAGGAAGTATTTGCGAACCAAGAACGGGTACTTGCATCGGGCATGTTCGACTAGTTCCTACTTTCTTGGTAGATGTGGCTGGTTTAGTTCCAGGCGCATCAGAAGGAAGAGGCAGAGGAAATGCTTTCCTAGCAGACTTAGCAAACTGTGACGCTTTGATCCAAGTTGTAGACGCAGCAGGACTTACAGACATTGAAGGAAACCCCATCGCAGCAGTAGAGGATGTAGAATCTTCACTAAAGGAAGAGACATCTTTCCTAACTGCAGAATTAGATTCATGGATACATGGAATTCTCGATGACGGCTGGTCCAGAGGTTCACGAAGGGTACAGGCAGAAGGCGAAAAAGGATTGAGCACATTCTTGCATGAGAGATTTACAGGTCTAGGTGCAAATCTATCTCACGTTTTACAAGCTCTTGATGGATTTAGAAACCAATGGGGCGATCTAGACACACCTTGGATGTGGTCAGAAGAGAGGGTACATTCACTTGCTTACCATCTAAGAAAGCAACTCTTCCCTATTCATATCGCTGCCAATAAGGCTGATTCCTCCAAGGGTACACCATGGGATGCAATTGAATCAAACGGTATAATTCAACCAACCATGGCTGACATGGAATTAGCATTACGAAGAGCGGATTCGGGAGGAATGATTTCCTACAACCCGGGAAGTCTGACGTTTTCAATTACAGACGAGTCTAAACTAAATCCTGCACAGATTAATGCACTTTCTTCGATGAAAGAAAAATTGTCTAGTGCTGGAGGAACCGGCGTTTCATTGCTACTCTCGAGAGTGCTATTCGATGCATTAACACATGTAGTCGTATATCCGGTCGCAGATGAAAATGCCTGGAAAGACGGAGATGGCAGGATATTGCCCGATGCTTTCGTAGTTCCAGATGGAATCGAAACCAAGGCCCTTGCTTACAAGGTTCACAGTGACTTAGGAGACGGTTTCATCAAAGCAGTAGATGGCCGTACTCGCAGAGTCGTAGGCGCTGACCATGAATGTAGTGACAACGATGTGATTAAGATTCACGCAAAGTCGTGATTATTATTCATCAATCTCTTCTCTAGCCACTTCTAATTGTAGAGCTATTGTCATTTTATCTGGCTCTTCAGTAGTAGAGGGGGCAACAGGTGACATCATTTCACCTACTTCCACATACAGGCTAGGTCCATTTGCCATGAAGTAAACAGATCCTCTACCGTCTCTAGAATCTGCAGCTGTAGCGTTTTCATTTGTCGCACATTCACCAGTACAACCATCAGCGAAAGCAACATAGACACGCCCTTCTCTATTGATATGCAAATCATTGAAGTCCAGCAGGTTACGATTAGAACCACCAATGTCTCTACAATCTCCTGAATTCAGACAAATAGAACCCATCTGAACAGGGTCATCTGTAACTCTCTTTGTATGGAAGGTAGGGTTTTCGTCTAGAGCATTTAGACTGTATGTGATGTAAAGATGGTAAGTGATGTTGTTTACTGCATAGTGAGCATTTCCGTCCCAAGGGTTCCCATCGATATCAGGTTGTCCAATCATGGCAGAGTCTTCACTTCCTAGGTAAGTGATAGCAATTCTTCCAGGATCTCCCGCATCGGTTTGTGGAAATACAGATGAAATAATTCCTTTAGGTGAAATTCGAATACTTTCTTGTTCCCAAGTTTCACCAGAATCAATCGAACGAGACATGTATACTCCTTCATCTGCCCCAGTCCAAATGTGATAAGCATTAGATTCGGTATCGGCAGAAACTTCAGAATTTTTTCGTGGGTTCGGAGTCCCTACATCTTCTCCCATCGACCTTTCAAACCATGAGAATCCATTGTCCTTTGATACGATTACTGTAGGGGTTGCAACTCGCGGAGTGACGTATACAGTTCCATCTGCTGCAGTAGAAATAGCCCCATGCAATCCACCGTTAGTAGTTGCTAATCCGATAATTTGACCACCCGCTTCAAAGGTGGCTCCTCCATCAAAACTAGTGAAACAGAATATTCCTGCTAACTTGTTGTAACAGTAGTAAACAGCGGTTTCGTATAAGTTGGTAGACAAGGAACCAATGGCTGCATATGGGCCAGTACCAGTCCATGGCCCACTCGCTAGTTTGATGTGGTCATTGATTGGAGTTGTGCCGGAGTCGTGCGGGTTTCCTAACCAACTTTCACCATCATCGTCACTCCAACAAATCCATGAAGTTTCTAGACCAATCATTTGAACATTGAAAATTCGGTCAGTGATAGGGTCTACCCATCCGTAAGGGTCACTGGTTGTAGGGGAGCACTGCACAGGATCCTGGGTTTCTTGCCATGCTTTGCCATGGTCACAAGACCTCATAACCTTCTCCATGGCTATGAAGAAGATACATCCACTAGATGTTATTCCAATACTAGGTTCCTTTCCAGTTTCACCAACGTCGCTGAATATGAAATCCATATCTAATGGGGCTTCATCAACTGGCATTCCTGAACTATCTGTGACGAAGACAGTAGGATCATCTACGCTGTTAATTTCTGAATCAGCTTCTAATCCTCCTTTATCTGAAGACATTATAGTGTAAAGAATAGTTGAAGATAATAGAAGTATTACTAGGCCTATTGCCACGGCAGCATTTGTAGATAGAGTACCGAATATTGGTAGATTCGACTTTTGCTCCCCCAAAGGTTCGTCAATAATTTCCGCATCCAAAATAGCGTCATCAGCGGCGACTGCAGCATCGTCAATTGTAGCTGATTTATCGAACTCTTCATCCATTCAAATCACCTTACCATTTTTTCACCGATTTTAGAATATACATTAATTCGGCTTCTGTGCAAAACGAGTCTGTATTGCTTGGGTATTTAGTAAAATTGCCGAATTGGCTTAAGATAAAATTCAGAAGAATTCAATCAATGTCCCTTGGGGCGCTCATATTCAGGAGTCAATCTTGCCATAACTGCCATGTGCTTTGAAGAAAAGAAGAACATGTAAATTGGAACTAATAGGGTGCAAATAGCAAGAAGAATTAGTGTATAAATTCCCCACGGCTCAACACTTCTGATAAACAAAGTCCATGCAATCCAGAGAACAGAAAGCCACATCAAAGGAGACCAGCGTCTAGCCATTGCAGAGAATCTCGCATTGGCAGTAGAACTGTCGTATAGTGAAGCCGCCTCTTCTTGGGTCACTAATCCTTTCTCAACTCCACATCGAACACAGACCTGACTTTTAGGTCCATTTCCATGTATGAATTGCTCACGGGCATAGGTGCCGTAGCAGTGACGACAGGTCGGCATGTTATACGCCACTAACCGCCTCCACTTCAACAATGCGCTACCCGGTTAAGAAATTCTTCTAAGACTGCCATACCATTTTGCGAGCCAATCGACTCTGGATGGAACTGGACACCGTATGTATTTCCATCCCGGATTTCCATCGGCAGTGTACCAGTTTCATCCGTTGCTGTAACAGTTAATTCTCCATCTCCACTCAACACCAAGGAGTTGTATCTAGTCATCACATGTTCTCCTTCTTTCAGAAGTCCAGAACCATCTGCTAATACAGGCGATGGAACCCCATGAACAGGCCCCAACGGGCTTTCAATTAGGTCCATCCCTCTAGTAACTCCAATAGCCTGATGCCCCAAACATATCCCTAGAACAGGAATAGCCAATTTTGCGGCATGCAGAGACAACGGAGAGATTTCTGGTCGTCCCGGGCCAGGGCCAATAACAACGGCATCGTGGTTAAAATCAGTGATCTCTCCTCTCCCGTCATATGTGTCAACCGTACACCCAAGAGATTGGAAAGCGTGAATTATATTGTGTGAAAAAGAATCTAAATTATCGATAAATGCAATATTTAGTTCAAACTTATTCTTTGCGACATATTCCTCTTGTTCAACATATAGTGGGTAAATTCCTAACTCGCCTTTAGGGATTGTTTTGACCTCAGGGTTTAACCATCCACATGCACGCCTTAGAGCAGCTGCTTTCCAGACTGCTTCCGCGACTTCAGCATCCGGATTACTTTCGATAGTAATTCCTCCACCGGCAACGACAGTACCGTGCCATCCACCAGGGGTAAATCGTGCTTCCAAAGTACGTATCATGATGTTCCAAGTTGAATCTCCCGTATGGACATCAATCCAACCCATAGACCCAGTCCAAAACGATCTCGGTTTCTTCTCTAATTCATCTATTGATGCACATACAACGGTTTTGGGACAGCCTGTGATACTTCCTCCTGGGAAAAGAGCCTGTAATGCATCGATTCCATCGTTTTCATCTGCGAGTTTACCTGTTACGTGTGAGACTAGGTGTTGTACATTTGAATAGGCTTCGACATTGAATCTAGATTGAAAAACGCTACCGGGTTCTGCCACAATTCCCAAGTCATTTCGCTCCAAATCAACTAGCATTCTGTGTTCCGCTCGTTCCTTTCTGTCATGCACTAAATCTCTTCTAAGCAGCGACTCTTGGTCAGCGTCAGAACCTCTAGGCCTAGTGCCTTTTATGGGGGCAGTCATTACTGTTTCATCTTGCGTTTCGACTAAAATTTCAGGCGATGATGATGCTAATGCAAGTCCTAAATCCGCTGCTTCGATATATCCACTAAACGGCGCAGGGTTGTTGGTTGCTAAACGGTGGAAAATTGCTGCAGGCTCCTCCTCTAGCATTCCTTCCCAGGTTCTTCCAAAATTTAGTTGGTATATCTCACCCGATGTAATTGAATCTTTAATTCTGTGAACAATTTCTGCGTGTTCCTCATCTGTATGAGATGAAATTTCATTGCCACCCCTCACCGGTTCAGGCAGTTCAGGGAAGTTGACATCGCCTTCTTCCCATTCATCTACTAGCCACAGGATTGCAAGTATTTCACCGGGGGATGGAGGGTGTTGCAAACGTAAAGGCTGCGTCCATTGAACCAAGTCATATGCTAGAGAACCAGCCCAAACCGAACCGACCGGTGTGTGTGGTTTGAGAGCTCTTAGCATCGAATCAATAGTCATAGAGTTGAGAATATTTGTAGCCTTCCAACCGGTCGTTGTTAGTGACTGTAATGTTCCTTCCATGGGGGTATTTTGCATTGAAACAATGGTCCCACCATTTAGTGGGGAATGAGGGACTTGAGGCTCGATTTTAGGTTGAGTAATTACCAATCTTTTCTTCATGCCCTTTGCGAACATACTTCTCTTTGCTAGGTGTGACTTTGGACCGCCAGATAATAGTAAAATCCGGTCTTCGCCTTGAGCAGAAAGTAGGCGATCAATCATCGCCAATCCTCTCCCAGAGCTTCAATACATACCTTCTGTAGATTATCAGTGCCATCCCCGATATCAACATCGTCAAGCACTGTTAATCTAGCCGCACCCATCCCAGTTCCTAGCAAGACGACTTCCTTCGCCCTTGCCACAATCCTCTCGTTTAGTCTTCCTTCACTAATTATGAAACCAGAATCTTCGATTGCACTTTTGCATACATCAAAAGTAACCGAGTCTACGCCACCTAGTTTAGCATCACTAATCCATACGACTCCATCATGATCTAGTATTAGTGGCATAACTCGGTCGCCATCAATTATGCAATAATCATGTACTAAGATTGCAACATCAGCACCTTTGTTCAAGACTTCAGAAGTAATTTGGCGATAAGCATCCCAATCCCCGTGCTTAGTTCCCATTATTTTGCGACTCCACCTAGGGGCAGGGACAGTAATTCCTTCAGCATCCATGTGAATCTCTTGATAGAAATTTTTAGAATTGAAGGTGACTCCTTCACTATCAACTTGAATCCGTATTAATCCTTCAAGTCCATCTGGAATTTTGATATCGGGAACTTCAATTCCTAAAACAGAAGCATGCCTTGCAAGTCGCTGTAAGTGTAAATCGAGGTGGAATAACTTTCCATTTCTCGCTCTTACCGTAGTAAATACAGCGCTTTTGGGTCCGATTACCATACAATCACAACAGGTCATCCAAGAATGAGGTGTCTATTCCTCCTTGAGCAGGCTGCTGTGGAGCAGGCTGATTCCAGCGTTGTGGTTGAACTTGGCTTTGAGGTTGAACAGGTTGACTCGGCTGCTGAATCCTTTGTGCAGCAGCATAAATATCACTCTGTTGAGAAGGTTGAATTGCTGGAGGTTGAGCTACTGGAGGCGCTACTTGTCCTCCAAAGGAACCCACATCGTCCCATCCATCTCTTGCTTGAATGCCCCATGTTGCTTCTTGTAATTCCCAGTCCTTACTACGGGCCGATTTACTGCCTTTGCCTCGTAGAACCAATACAAGCAATAGCATTGTAATGAGAGCCATTCCTGCTAAAATCATGTTTCCAGTAGACAGCAACTCTCCTAAGTCGGTAGAAGAATCATCTCCCTCCGACCCCTCTCCTTCTCCATCGGCACCACTAGCGTCGATAGAGTCGATCTGTTGCGATTGAATAATCTGGCGACTGTTGATATTGTCTTTAGCAGCAATACCAATCCACCATGCAGAATCATTAGTTAAATCAGGATAATTAGCAGTAGTAATTATGAATGATGATGCTACACTAGACATTCCTACTTCAGTTGCATCTGATACTGCACTAAACTCTTCATCTGAAATATACACAAGGTAAGACCGTACGCTAGGGTCGTTTGTATGATCCCAAGTAACCAATATCGAATCATCTACCCACTCTAATTCAATACCGTCAATATCTGGCAAGTATGCTCCAACGTCATCTACTCCATCGTCAATAGCGATTGCAGTCGATGTGATTAAGTTGTCACGATATGCATTTCCAGACCAATCTACCGGCACTACTGCAACTGTAACTGGCGTGTTTGGAACCACTAGAACATCAAACACTAGAATATCGATAGTTAGTGGGATTTCAGGGTCTCTATCCAATGTTGCGATTGGCGTCTTGACAGTTCCACTCGAGCCTACCGAAGTAAAAGTGAATGCAGCAGCATACACTTCGTAGTAAGCGATATCACTCTCTTCAGATAGAGCAAATTCAAGCTGTACGGCGGTACCATCATCACCCGCTCTGTCGTATAGGTTCAGATCGACCAACCTATCTGGTGCTGTTGTATCTGCTTGATTATCAATAGGGGTAACCATTGCGATATTCAAATTGTCAAGATGAACGTTGCCTTTGATGTCATGAACTGTTACAGCGACATATAATTCTACATCAGGCATAATTTGACTTGGAAGAGACGAGGAGATGCCACTTCCTCCATACAGGGCCGTATTCAATGTCAATTCAATTGGACTCTTTGCTGTATCAATCCACTGCTTATCCAATACAATGCAGCCACACTTGCCAGGTTCAGTTCCAGCTTCAGTCCAGAAATCTGTTAAATCGTCTAATGGATATTCTGCAGCCCAAATCACATAGTAATCAAAGTCGTCAACTTGAGAAGGAACCCATGAAACATCAATCGCAGTACCATCGTCATCTGGATG
>Ga0066856_10000094_pt1 | contig 27807 bp, 23 predicted proteins | sample ETNtaG_5_FD_65605 | JGI IMG/M metagenome (GOLD analysis project Ga0066856, IMG submission 65605) | Marine microbial and viral communities from oxygen minimum zone, Eastern Pacific Ocean - ETNP201406SV205 | ecosystem: Environmental > Aquatic > Marine > Oceanic | place: Pacific Ocean: Eastern...
ATCAACGAACCATATTGTTCATAACATTTCTTGAGCGAACACAGAGATGCTCAATGAAACAGCACTTCGCACGCAACCCTGCTCTATGCAGCTCTTCATGGGCTTTTTTTACTTTTTAAAAAACAATTGAGTTTAGAGTGTCATTCTTCCATAATCTTTACCATTTACAAACTTTGATTAAAGAGTGTAAAAATGAAATTAAAATAACAATAAGGACGTCTTTGTTTGTGGAGAAAGATTGAGTTATCTTACTGCAAAATTCTGTAGTGAAGTATTATCCTGCCCCGCTTTTTGCGCTGCAGACACTAATACTACAAGATATACCACGCAGTTTAAAGACGAAGAAAGACGCCTCGTTCACAGGAGAGACAAGAACCGGAAAACGGAGTCGGCCTTGCGTCAACCATTTGCAAATGAGCACGCCCTTCAAACTCTTGTTTAATTTTAGAAATAGAGTGAACGTTGATCACCCGCCTTTTAGATGTCGGCACGTAGTAGTATCAGCTTCTCGGAACCGTCGACGAAGAAAAGAGGCTGAGAGACGGTCTAATCGTGAAGTCCCTCCAAGTAATAAGTCTGCACCTGATGAGTCCAAACATAATACTGTTTCGAAGGGTGCAGATGAACCATTCACGAGCTATAATTCTTTGTATAAATTTGATTCATTCTCTAAAGAACGCTCTAGTGTAGAAATAATAGAAAAAGACACTTTCAGAACAGAAGCTGAAGGAGTCTTTTTTTCTTCTTTGAATACTTTGCTTTCAGTTGATTATCTTCTCCTGTTTGGTGTCGATGGAGTTTTACCAGAAATAATAAATGGTAGATGTGCGATGATAGGTCTACTTTTAGGTTTTGCAAATGAAGTAATGACGAAGAAGTCATTGACTGAACAACTAGTGTTCAATGTGACGCACGGTGTCACGCCATTAATTGCCATCATGGTGATACTATTTTCTTTAGTCCCCTCGTTTCTAATAGATCAAGACAAACATATGGTAGAACCCGGATCACAAAACGTTCGAAATCCTCAAGGATGGTTTGGACAAGGTGCCTTCCGATACAAATTTGATGAGCGTTTCAGGGGAAGACGTGCATATGCAGTTGATCCAGCAGTGTCAGATTGGAAAATTTTCCAGATGAAAACACCTCTTGGGCACATTGGATGCGTCCCGTTTGCCGAAGTTGTGAATGCTCGGTTTGCCATGTTTGTTCTTGCAGGCACCTTCTTCATTGAGGGATTCCTTGGACACGGTATTCTATCTTCTTAATTCGCTGTCTTGAGGGTCTGAAATGAGATTACAAAGGTACATTACATTAGTACAAATGGACATTTTGCTATACACACCAGGAATGATCAACAAATGTAGGGAGAAAATTTGGAAACTAAGACTAAATACATGTTTACACTTTTAAAATTTCATTCAATGTCTCTGCAGCAGCAGCTTGAAGTTCTAGTCCATTCGTCTGTTGCTTGCACTTAACAATATATTTCTGTATTTCCGAGCTCACTAGCTTTCTTCTAACATTTGAATCGTATACGAAATTACCAAGAGCTATGATCAGTCTCATTTTACTACTTTCATCCTCATTTAGGGTGTTTCGAAGGAGTTGCAGTGTAACATTGAGAAAGAAAATGTAGATTTCATTCCGATTCTCTTTTTTTTCTATTTTTCCATTTACTACAATAATTGAGAAGTTCATGATAAAGGTGCAAATCGATATGCACAGTGCCGGTTTCATTGCCTGATCCGCTACTAAATGAATACATGAAAAGATCTGGTTTATATGTGAGAAAATTAATGTTTCAAGTAATTTCTCAGCTCCAAAGCAGTTGTTAGCAAGCCGAATTGCAGTGAGTACATTTTGTGTTGTTGCTGGGTGATTTATAGCACGCAGAAAAGCTTGTTCAAGTTCAATGTTATATTTCATTATTTCATTTGGATAACCTGGGAATAATATTGCTTTCCGAATCAGATCAAAAGTTGGAAACAAATGTTCAATCCTCATCGATAATAACTCAATGATTACTGCATTGACTTCTGCGTTCATCGTATTTTCCATATCTGAACTCCATATGCTAGATCCCTCTAAAGTACTCCGTTTTTTTTCATCTAATCCAAATTCTGTAAGCTTAGCTAAAATTCCTTTGAAATTGATCTTATCAAAGTATATGTGCGAAAGTGTCGGTATATAGGTTATTGTCTGTTGTATAGGTTGCAAAACTTCATTTCCTTTCATTTCCAAAGAAATATCTTTTTCCTGAACATTTTGAAGTAAAAATTCGATAATTTTCTCTTTGTATGAGAATGGCAACATATTGGTCCGAAGCCATTCTTCTGCAACACTAGCTGGGTTCTGACCACAGCTGAACTTTAATTTCAATGGGGGCACGCCATCTTGAACATCAATATCAAAGACATAATCATCTCTTTTAATATTTTTATCACTTTTAGGAGTTTCTGTGATGACCTTACCCAATAACTCCCAATGCTGAGAAGCTACTTTCCAAATGTACGCATTTGATTTCCCACTTTCATCCGCGTAAACTTGAACTTGTCCTTCAAAAGATCCAGGTTCTCTAGGGATTTTAGTATGTCTACCCACAACATCTATTTGTGTCCAAGAATTTTCTTTTTCTTCGAGCCTCGTAAGAACTCCTCCTTCACAAAGACTATGTGAAGACTCATTCAAGTTAAATTTCCTTACTATGCCATCAGAGCAAGCTGTTAGTAAGGTTACACCTTTCATTAGTATTGACCAAACACATCCCGGATGTACAATAGTTTGTATGCATTCTCCATATATATTCCAAATTTTGCAACTCCTGTCTTCACTTGAAGTTACTATGAAACAATTCATTTCACTGTTATGAAAGAAATGAACGGAATATATGAGAGATGTGTGGCCAAGAAAAGTGCATTCAGGTTTATATCGAGTAGACCAAAGCTTCGCGGTATTGTCATGAGATGCAGACAAAAGTCCAAGATTTGGGATATAACATAAACTGCGAACTGAATCACTGTGTGCTTGAAGTATATTTGAACAACTGTAGTCACTGCACCAGTGGCGGATGGTTCCATCTGCTCCACCGGAAATAAATTCGGATATATCTGGCAATGCTGCCAAAGAAAGTACAGAACTAACGTGACCCGAAAGAGTCTGCGAATCAATAATATAATTTAACGAAAAAAGAAAGAAGGTGTCAAAATCCACATACCTTGAGTAAATTGAACTTCCTCCAAACACAAATATAAGAGTCTTGGCTGGCAGTAACTATGTCTCCATTTTTTAGGACAATAACTGCTGTAATATCCATGGAGTGTCCACTTAATTCCTTCAAAACTGTTCCTTGTGAAATACTCCAGACTAGAACTCGTTGGTCTCTGCTACCTGAAAGAAGAATTTCTTCCTTGATACCCAAACAACCTTGAGGAACCCAATGTACGCAAGTAACGAAGGAATTGTGACCCCTGAAAACTTTCTGTTCGACAACCGAAGCTTTATCATGGTCTATGTTCCATATTCGTATTGTCTTGTCTCTACTAGCGGTTGCGAATAGACTTGAACTTCCTGACTGTGAACAGATTGAACGTACGTCTTCACTGTGGCCACAAAACTCACCATCAATTTTAAAGTGAGGGTTGAGCATGTTGCAAGCGCTACAAAGTTTCGTGTCACTTCTTCGTAAACATATATTTTCTTTCAGAGAGGTTGCACATGTGAATGCAGTATAAATGCTTCGCCTGAAGTCCGGAGGTCCCTGAAAGAGTGTCTAAGAAGTGGTTTTTTTTCTGAACGGGGTGAAGGAAATTTTTAAAGACGGATGGTTTAGGGTAGCGAACTAAGGTAGAATGTTGAAATGTTTGTCAATTTACAGAAAGCCTAGCGCTTAGGGTGTCCTAAATTCTTTCAGAGCAATTCTTTCTTTTCTTTCAATACGAAGTAGTGAGTAAATGGGAAGTACAGAGGTTGTGTCGCACTTAAATATTCCAAAAGCTAGAAATTATATCCTATTTTTTATCAGACATGCTGATCTTTCGAATAATATTCCCTAAGGAGGAAAAAACAGCAATGTATGATTCGTAATATTCTGTATCCTTAAAAGAAGGAGGATAAACTACATATAAGCTTGTTCAGAATTCTGATGGAGAAAAAACCAGTTATAGGATTCATTCATCCTGATTTGGGAATAGGTTTTTAAGTCCAATTTATTTTCCGTCAACACCTAAATGTTCTTGGATAGGTGGTGCCGAACGTCTAATAATTGATGCTGCAATAGAGCTTCAAAGATGTGGTCACAGAGTATGTTAACATTTTCCACAAAATGATAATAACTATTTAAATAGGTTCACCTCTACACCGCGTATCATAATATCGCACGCTGCTTTGAAGATACATTAGATATAGGTGAGTATATGATTGGTTGCTGAACTTTATATAAATATTTAAGTATTTAGACGGGAAAAGATGTGGCTGGATTCATGTTAGTGGTAGTTGGATTCCACGTCATTTCTTTGGTTTTTTTCACATATTTTTCGCTAACCTACGATGTTTTTGGTTAACGGTAAATCTCTTTTTCATTAAAAGTCTATTAATAAATCGTGTATTTGCAGGTAGTACTGATATTCTCTAGGCGAAAGACTCAAATTGAACTCATCTTTGTGGATCAGGTTTTTTCATTCCTAAGTTAATATGAGAAAAAATGATAATGTGTTTGAACTTAGGTCTCTTTGCCAGTGCTGATTGTGCGGGGGCTCTCAATTATCCCAACAATTTTTTATTGTCACTATCCTGATTCATTACTAGCACCACGAAACTCTAGTATTAGAATATTATACAGATTTCCCTATGATCTTCTGGAAAAATATTCAATGTTGCGTGTAAGTTGCATAGATACATATTTATATTTCCAAAATTTAAAAATATCTTAGGCAAACAAAATTCTTGTGAATAGTAATTTTACTGCGCAGAAGTTTCTGAGTGCCTTGAATGTTGAGTTGGTGAATTGTCCAGACATATTATATCCATCGGTATTTTTCTCATATTTGTTTTTCCTGTTATAAGAAGTAATTAAAGGTACAACTAATGAGTGCAACCATTAACAATACTTCAATAGACGAAAAATATAAGTCGTAATGCTTACTTTTGTCATATTGCTGAGTTTACTCCGTATAACTAATAGTTTTTTGACAATTAATCGGTTTGAACGAAAGAAAGACATTTTTCTCGCAATACATGCTTATGTTCGCATGTTGAGTATGTGTGAAGAATCAAATCTATGCATGACCAGACTACTTGTGGCCGGAGGGTATGATTCTAGATTAATAGAGAATGTGGAATATATTAGTGAGCTGTCGAGGTAATTAATCAAACTTTGACTTGTTCTCGTTGATTTTTTTCTCTTTAAGGGAAGCGAAACGCCTATCTCACAGGAAAAGTATTACTTTTCTCCCTTCAATAAGCTCTAGTCGTAAAAGACAGATACTCCTGGAATCTTTATGCTTGTTGTACACTCCAATGGAGGAACATTTCGGGATAGTTCCACTTGAAGCTATGAGTGCAGGTACGCCAGTTATTGCCGTTGATAGTGGCGGTCCGAAAGAGACAGTTGAAAATGAAAAAACAGGATTTTTATGTGCGTCGAGTTCGGAGGTATTTTTAAGTATTCTATTTACCAAGAAATTATGTTCTTTCAAGGAGTTCGCTATGGCTATGTATCGCATTTACAATGATCCCATGTTAGCTAGCTTCATTGGATCTTCTGGTCGATATCACGTATGTCGCAAGTTTGACCGTACTGATTTTGGGGTGAAGTTGAGTGAGATAGTTCAAGAAGTGCTGTTTTCATCAAAATCATGAATAAGTGATTGCGTGAAAGATAAATAGTAAACTTATTGGTTCCAATACTACAATAATGCCTACATGGTCTTGCAAATTATTTTAGCTCAATTGATTCATGCCCAAAAATATATTATTCAAAACATGAAGAACTTGTAATTATGATGCACATGTGGGATCTATTGTCTATCTTTTTCCTCTTTTTATTTTTATACCATGAAATATTAGAATTTGATTAGCAAATATAATCGCAAGAAAGATGAGGAAAGCGCGCACAAGAAATGACTCCAAGGAGCTTCGCACGCATCTACTGAAGTTCGAGCATAGTATTCTTACTACAAGAAAATAACGGTTTAGTAGAACTAATTTCTGAAGCTGATATGTTCTCCATTTCCTCTATGCTTTTGAGCCTCATAAATATTTTGAAAATTTTATTCTTCCGTACGCATCTTATACTTTCCTGGTGAAATATGATGTAATTGGTATCAAGTGTGAAGTTAGCTCATATTGATTGACTTACCACGAGATCGTAAACCTGACTCCAGTCTGATATGTCGTCACGGGCATACTTGCATAACGAATGTGCAACTTCGATGTAATGAAAATGAATTTTCTTTTGGAAAATATGAGTGTCTTTCTAGCCTCAATACGTGATCTGTATACCTGTAATTCTTTCTCTCGCTGTTCAGCCTTCAAAATTGCGTCTAAATTTTCAGTTTTTAACCAGTCTGGTATGGCGATTGAACATTTACTCCGTTTCTTTAAGCTTAGAGCAAGCCAAAGGGGAATGTGTTTGCGACTTTGAGCTTCGAAGGATGAAATCTGTGGTCAGCATAAGTGCAAAAAAGTTAACGTGTTGAAAGTCTAATACGAAAGAAGTTCCTACATTTTTGAATAGTAAAACTTTAACCTGTAAGAATAATTTTTAGTCCTTTTTGTTCAATATTTGTAAGAATGGACAAACCTCGCGTTGAGTACGTGAAGCAAAGTTCGGAGTCACCTCGACCATTATATCCTCAGCGATAAATTCAACTTCCTTGTATAAATAGATGGATACAGCTCGAGTAAATGTTTAAATAAGAAAACCTGGTGCATGGCAGAAGCTTCTTTTTTGCAGTTTTAAAAAATGTCGCGTCTGAAAAATTCAAATTTAGCCTTTCATTTCAAACTCAGTTCACCACCAAAAAAAAGAACTGAAGTTCCCCGAACGTTGTATATTTCGAAGTAGAATGATTGAGCAAATCTACCATATACTCTGTCGTGTGATTAGTGAGGAAGTTTTCAGGAGTAGCACTATGCTACAAGTCGAATTCGATGCCTAAGCCAAAAAGTGTTGTTTCAAAAAAGATTCTTTTCTACGAGTAGAGATGATTTTTTTAGCATTTTTGGAGCAAGACTAAGTCGTAAGTGCTAAGGGACCCCAAGGTTATATGCTCGTACGAACACACACGCCGTACGACAAAAAATTTTCCTTTACCTTGCATTGGGGTCAGTATGTACACTACTCGGTTTGTGTACAAGAACGGCGGTACCCCAAATGCGAAAACGTGTGGAGCTCCTACACAGTCGAAGAAAATCAGAACTTCCCCGTCTTCCTTACTATTCTTGAAAAGCGACATCCATTTGCCTATAATTTCGAATGAGAAACGTGGGTCTTGTTTTTTGAGACTGCACTCATCCAATTCAAAAGAGCAAGAAAATTTAGTACACTCGTACTGTGAAAATTTACAAAGAACTATTCAGGTTTTTAAAAATTTCCCGTAGTTGATATTTCCTAAAATCGTGTTTTAAATCTTTCAACAGAATAGAAGAACAGCTTTGTTCACTTCATTGTACTTATTCAGTGTATTTCCGAGCTTAGATGTTAAAGACAGTTTTGCTGCAACGGTATCTTTACTTCTCTTAATTTAAATCACTATATTTTTTTTATTAGAACTCTCTTGGAATAAGCGATTCAAAGATGGTACATTTGTATGTCTTTGACCCGTGACTTTCTCTAATCAATCTTGTTTTTTCTATTAAGGTTGGCGCATACTTGCCCGAGTCTTCATACGAGGTTCGTTGTCAGCTTCCAGTTGCATTTGAAGTAATCACCCCATTTAAAAGGAAGGATTTTACCAGTTCTCCGCTGACTCCTCCAAGACGCCTGCCTTACGGTATCTCCTATATTACAACTGTTTCAAGATATTTTATTTTTTAGTGCCGGAGCCCTCGATAGATATAGTGTTAGCTTTCCACCGCGTTGGAAAGAATTGCCAGTGAGTAATGCCAAAAGTGGAAATTATTGTCAGCCACGTTGCGATGAGGTAAGTTTTGAGCTCTCTTCTTTAGAGAGACGTTGTGAAGACGAGCTTTAGGCTACTACCGAAGTCGTTTTTTCGGATCCAAAACAGGGGACTATGCAGATCATCATCATACCGACTACAAAACTTCGGATATCAAAAAAGTCCCCAAGTATGAGTGATGTTGGTTCAATCAATAACGTCATAAATGCCATTTCACCTGCAATAACTGGAAGGTACTTAAATATAAGCGAAAACGATTTTCAAATACTATTTTATTTAGTGTTGCAGCAGAGGAGGAAGAAGTATTAAACAAAGAGGAAATCACAGAAAAAGGAAGGAAATATTACCAGGTATTTAAAATGAAAATTCTCAACATTTATGTATCAAATTTTACAAGTATGAGTTGCTTACACCCTTTGCGGAAACTGGCTTGCATAATATCGCAAAAATCACTACGTCACAAGTTTGCATGATTAAATAAATATTTACCTGTTTAACAACGTATTCTTTAGAATTATGTCATTATGGCATCAATTTCTGCTTCTGAGGCTCAGTGGTCTGCAAATGAGAAGGTGAAACTTGGTTCAAAATGGTACCAAAAATTGTTACACGTAATTTTTATATTTTCTACAAAAGGATCTTCGGAGAGTGCTATCATCATTTCATGTTGACGAAATCTAATGTTTCGATCAATTATGCATCCCATGATGAAAGAGATGTTCACATACTTTCATAAAAATGTAAGTTTGTTTCATTTCTTTCACGACAGGTAATGTACAAGTGAAAAGATATGGTAGAATAGTAATTGCAACAAATGTGCGTACGGTTGTGATAAAAAAGACTATTGTATTACGTGCATAGTAACGCAATTATTAACAAATTAATCAGTAGTACTTCGAAAGTCTTCGCCATTCAAAATGTAAGACAATGTTCTTTCCTTTCATTACTTTCTCGTGATCTTATCAAAAGATGAGACACCGATTACAGCAGCAGCAAGAGCTGCAAGTACTACACCGCCAGCAACAACAGATAACAACGTGTTCTTTAAAGAAGGTGTAACAGCAGCTGTTTCATTGATAGCTTCGCTCATGGCAAAAGAAGGAGCCACAAAGCTGGCCGTGCTGAGAGAAACTGCCGCGCTGATCTTTTCCACTTTGTTTGCGACATTTGACATGCTTGCAACAGGAGTGGGTGAAACCTATTCGTAAAATTTAAATACGGTTTTAGACAAAACAATTAAAAGATATAAAATGCTGTTGCTGATCGCTCTTGTTCAAGATCACATTCTGAACAGAATAATCTTTACAGACAAATCACACGAACGGTGAATGCGCAAACTTGAGCAATTGCGTGCACAACATCGAAGCATTGCGAGGAAGAAAAATCGAAACACGGTTTCTCTCAGCGTTCTAATAAAAGTTTAACAAAGAAAAAGTTACTATTCTGAACATCGGAAAATTTGAGACTTCGAGTGGATAGATCTCTTTTACCTTGATAGCTCGCGAGCCTGAACGACGAAGAGTGGATAACTTGAGTGGGATTAAACCCGATGATGATAACGTGCACGCCATGTTTTATACTATGTTCCAATAATGAGGTTCCAGTAAACTTAGTTTCTTCTTTTCTTTTCTTTTTGGGAAGGGAAAAAGGGCTAAGGCCAAAAGTTCCTGTATGGCCGAATATCCCCCGGAATCTTCCCTAGATTTCATTTTCTACTTTTTTTCAAAAAAAAAATGAAACATGCGCCACATGTGTTTCGATATTAAAAAAATACTGCCCTTATGAGAGAGGCTAAGTAAAGTAAGTAAGTAAAGCTTTGATCACTTCGAATAAAGGAATAGTCAATCGAGGGCAACAAGATAGTTCGTGATGTAACTAAAATACTCTTGCTTTGATGTACGCGCGATTGATAATAGTAATGTAAGTAGAATAATACTTCTTAAAGCTGATATGGCTAGGAAGTAAGTTGATAGTAAAAATAGTAGTAAAAGTTGTCGTCTCTCTCAGACTAGACTTTATTTAGTCTAGTGTTTAATGTCTTAGGGTTTAAGGACTCGAGTGATATATGATAATCTCAAACAACATGGTCCATATGCCATAACTCTAAAGTTTTGCGTCCCTTTTTAAAATCCCTTTTTTAAAATCATTTACATCTACCCTCTTTTGCTATCTCGTCGTCGAGAGATTTTTATTCTTTTCCCACTGACCCGACTGTTGAAGGGCAAGTTTTTGGATATAAGTGCTTACCATCAGCTCTATCTTTTAGGTAGAGCTCACAGACGAAGTCTACATACGCACACGGGTACTACTGAGACTTGAACGTCGACCCTTGTGCTTTCTGAGTTCCTAAGTTCATGTTGTGCTCCTACGAAAGTCTCGCCTTTGAGCAATCCTCTCTCCTTCGTAAGTTTGAAAAGAGAAAAGCAAAAATGTCGACTAGATTTAGAACTGTTAATTCTATGACATTTGCACATTTTGCATCAAAATGCGTGTGCCACGAAGAGTCAAGACATGCACATGGTATGCCGAACAGGTACGTTTCTTACTACAAAAATCTATATATTTGTTTGACGAACTTTTATTCAAAATTGTTTTCTATTTTCTCATCTCTTGGATTTCTTCCATTAATATCAGATACTCACAATTACATTCTAGGAGAAGACATAGCTTTTTAAAGAATGGATGCATAAAATCCACTCCAACACATTTGTGTGCTTTAGAAGGAGTTTCTTTTGCTAGAATTATACCAGAACTTTCTGCAAATCATATTTTTATGGCTTCCTTTGTGAGCTGGTTATTGGCACAGGTGGCAAAGTTATTCACGAATTGCTATAGAAAGGGTAAATGGGAACTCAAAGTTATGTTTGACAGTGGAGGAATGCCTTCATCACACACAAGTTTGGTTTTTAGCCTTACAACTGCGATTGCTCTCCAATATGGTCTTGGTAGTCCTCTTTTCCCGCTTTCTCTCGCATTCAGCCTCATTGTAGCTTATGATGCTGCAGGTGTACGTCGACATGCTGGTAAACAGGCAGAGGTTTTGAATCGTATTTTGGCAGATGTTTTTCATGGTTCGCCTATAAGTGATACAAAACTAAAGGAAGTGCTTGGACATTCTCCTTTACAAGTCACGTGCGGTGCGGTACTGGGAATTTTAGTTGGCAGTTTTTATATGCTTTCCTTTGCCTGAAATATTTTTCAGAGTTTGTTAATAATATAATACTCAGTAGTTTATAATTGCTATGTACCAGTGGTACCAGGTACAGGTACCATGGTACCATGGTACCAGGTAGTTAGGTACTAGAAAATATTCAACATCCAAGCTAGCAATTTACTTTAAGTTTAGGAAAAGCTGGAAAATGGAAGTAAAAATAACATTTAGCATTTCCTGAATTCCTTTTAAAGAATTCACCAAAACCCTAAACCAATATTTTATTTTAAATCGAGGTATTACTTCCGACGTCCGGAGTGTCTTAAGTACGACACGTTTCAACTGCAAGGGATGAAATTGGGAGTGAACCGAACCAAATTAAAGAGTTTTGCTCGAACGCCCTGTGACCTCTTCTAATCATATATCTATCGCTAAATATCCGATCAGAATGAAGTCGGAAAGACAGCTGGATTTGAAAGAGAAAGTTAAGAGAATTGCATTTGTCCAGGTAAGTATGACTAAAACTTCGAAGTCCGAACTAAACAAGCTACAGATATTTTGTTCATTTAATGCGACGAGATTAAATTCCGTCATTGCTGCTGGAGATATCATGCAGAGGTATTTACACATTCTATGACGTGTCTTTGGACTTATTGCGTGTTCATGAAGTTATATAGAAGAGGTGGGAAAACTTGCCACAGGGAATGCTGAATATGCGGTAGGCCGTTTTTTAGAAGATGAAGTTGCGTCTCACAAGTTGAGTAGGGACGCTCACAAATAAATATTCTGGATGTGTCACGGGCACTGCAAACATTGGGTGACGATTTTAGATCGATTATCCGCTATGCCGATACGCTTGATAGTAAACCGTTTGCTATCCCACTTCCTAAAAACTTTGTTATCCGTCGACGCCCAAAGGTATTTCTCACTAGTCCTGCAATAAAGGAATGTTCATGAAATTTTCTTTAGGTTCAAACGTCGTTCTTAAAAGTTTCAGAACCTCAGCCAACCAATATTCCTCATTATTTTCCTGCCTTTCCAGACAAACATACGTATTCTAATAGTTCCGTTTTGTGTACAAAGGGTTTAAAAGTAAAAAATACCACAAGAAAGAAAGTGAATAAGACTAAGTTGAAGTCTGAAAATGGTTCCTTTAGTGGAAATGTAATGAACAAGGTAGGGGAGAATTTCAAGAAGATACAAGGAAAGCAAGAAATCGGAAAATTTAACACTTTCATGGTAATTGTGTTGATTACGCAGCTTATTTGCTCAATATCTAATCTAACTTACAGGATCGTTACGACGTAAATTTTGATGTTTTTTTCCACCATGAAAGGAGGAATAAATTGACATTTGGCGAAGGGTCTGTTTTTGACGTTGCTCGGTAAGGATAATTTACCAGGCTGTGGTTCTCAAATTGTTGAGATCCAGTTGTGGAACTTCTCCATTCTCTATCTCCTGAACCCTGCATTATATGTAGTCTTTTTTTCTAGTTTCAAATATCTCTACATATTGGAAATCGTGAAGAAAGGGAGCGGAGAAATCTGAAAATTACGTATGACGACGTATTGGAAAAAAAGAGTAGAAAATGCACTTGCCATTGAATAAATATACTACACTCCCAACTTTCACATTTTATTTCACGAGTATGGTACTGTTTTTTCCTTGGGTACGAAACATTCGACTAGATTTTGAAGAAGGTCCTTGAGAGAGACCCTTACAATACTAAATAAGGAATAGTCAAGCATACTTATATAATTACACGGGGATAACCTAATCCCAGAATCTTAAGACAATCGGACATCGATAGTAAAATAATCATTACTTCGCTTGAGTGTTCATTCATTTATTGATACTCATACATGAGGAGAGTTCTTTGCTATTCTAACTGTAACCTTCTTTCCTTTTTTGGGTAAAAATGAGTAAAAATGAAATTAAAACACAAGTGAGGAGTTTTCAAAGTACCAGGTAACATGTAACCTTAAATCGATCCTCTGAAAAAAATCTTAAATCTTGTTTTGGTAGAAAATGGAAAGATCTTAATTTAGCAAGGGATAAAATGACAAATGTTAAAAACTAATCCGGATACGAGTCGTACAGTCCTTAATTACTTCGCAAGACCGTGTGACCTACAATAGCTTCATTAAGTTAATCACGGACCTTTACTCAGAGTCCAAAATTTTATCTCTAAAATATCGTAAAGCTCGATTTCTTTACCATGAATCTTGTGCGCAGTTCGCTTCCAATCAATGTTCAAAGTTTACAACGTGCGTAAGAAAAGGAGTTCGAATTGTGAATCCCTTAATTTTAAACGAAAATGAAGACTCTAACTCGCGAAGCGCGTTTTGCTCGGCTACTGGCACATTTATTTCAATGCCACAACATTTGATGCACGGTTACATTGATAACCTGAATCTTTATGATATTACAGTAACTGACCCTTTTATAACTAGCCTCTAAAATCACAAAAAATACAAGAAGTAACACTCGTAGTGTATACGAGGTGAAAAGGTATTCCTTTTTTTCATTACTATCACGATACTAAACGAGTTGACTATAGATTTGTCCGAAGTAAACAAGGTCTTCGAACACATGCATCTGGATCTGAAGGTATAGTTTCAGGATTAACTTTTTTTTTCTTGCTCTAACATAAATTGAAAACCAGAAGTTAAAGTGGAAGAAACTGCTAGACCAGTTTATCCTTTTACTGCAATAATTGGGCAGGAAGAGATGAAATTTGCTGCCTTAATGAACATTATTGATCCAAATATTGGAGGCATAATGGTCATGGGTGACCGTGGAACTGGGAAGTCAACAACTGTTCGCTCTCTCGTAGACCTCCTTCCACTCATTGAGGTGGTTCAAGATGACCCATTTATGAGTAGTCCAACAGACCCGAATTTGATGTCTCCCGACGTTCTTTCTGCATTTAGAGCAGGCAAAACTATTCCAACCACGAAAGTTCCAATAAATATGGTTGATTTACCTCTCGGTGCTACTGAGGACCGTGTCTGCGGAACAATTGATATTGAAAAAGCTTTAACAGAAGGTACCAAGGCTTTTGAGCCAGGACTTTTGGCTAAAGCTAATCGGGGTATACTCTATGTCGATGAAGTCAATCTTCTTGATGATCATCTTGTCGATGTTCTGTTGGATTCTGCAGCATCTGGTTGGAACACTGTTGAGCGTGAAGGTATCAGCATTTGTCACCCAGCGAGATTTATTCTGATTGGTTCTGGGAATCCTGAGGAAGGTGAACTTAGGCCCCAGCTTCTTGATCGTTTCGGAATGCATGCTCAGATTAAGACTGTTAAATTGCCTGAAGAAAGAGTTCAAGTCGTCGAAGAACGCACAGAGTTTGATTCTTCTCCGAAGGAATTTCGCAGTAAATATGATGACAAGCAAGCTGAAGTTATCAATAAGGTTACTCTTGCACGTGCACTGTTGCCAGAAGTTGAAGTGCCTATGGATATTCGTTTGAAAATCTCACAAGTCTGTGCTGAGCTTGACGTTGACGGTCTTAGAGGAGATTTAGTCACAACACGTGCCTCAAGGGCAGCGGCAGCCTTTCGAGGATCGAAAATTGTTACTGATGAAGATGTTTATGCGGTTGTTACGCTTTGCTTACGTCATAGATTGAGAAAAGACCCCATGGCTTCAATTGATGAAGGCTCGCGCGTTTTAGAAGTGTTCTCAGCTGTGTTTGGTTATGAACAATAGTATCATTGAATACAAAATTCTTGGAGAAACATTTCTTTCTGTCTTAATTGTAGCTCTTTAACCATAACTTATGCATTTCTTTATTATCTGAAACTTCGTAAATGTATTCCACGTTCCTATCAACTACCGCAAGCACGAAACTATGTTTTGAATGAGGCAAAGAAAGAACTGAGTGAAAACAAAAGTGGTACAAGTAGACAGATATTGAGCTGTATAGTTAGTTTCGTAACAAATAATATTTGATATTTAATTCGAGCTTGCACATATTACAAAGACAATCCACTATCATCATCTTTACCTCCAGCAATGATATTAGCATCTTGCTTTCCTGCAGTAAAATAGAGAGCAAAAATTCCCAGAGGAACAGCTCCAAGAACTATTCCGAGTGCACCATCGTTGATACCAAGCGGGAGACCAGTGCCGTCACCGTTGAGGCGGTCATCAACCTAAAAATGTTCATTTAATTCGTTCTTGAATGAAAAAATATGAAAAGCATACTATTGCCAGAGCGGGAAAGACAGGAGCAATTGTCGCCATGATCGTTGCAGAAATTGCAGCGGATTTCTTTTGGACAGAATCGAAAGTTTCGGAAGCCTTGGCTTGCGGAGCTATGATTCCATTTTTAATAAAATATTTGGAAAAGTTAATATTAACACAATATGGATCACAGAGTGCATACCTTTCTTGAAGCAATTCGTAGACTTCCGCGTTGTTACTAAAGATCATAGAAGGTAAGAATTCGACGCGTAAGTAAAGTTCAGAACTTCACAAAACGAATATGGTGATTTAATGGAATACGCACTTTTACTGTCACGGACAAAAGTAGATGCATTCAACGTTGACGCAAACATGGTTCTATGATGTTTTTCCAGGTACTTCGCGAGTAGAGTTTTTGAACTCTTATTCTGATTTCGTAAGTTCAAAAAGATATCTTCTTTTCCTAGTCTTCCTTTGTCTTTGCGTTCCTTTTTTCGTTCTCGAAATTTTTGATTTCCTGGAGATCTCTTCGTTTGCACGCGAAAAAATTGTTTAAAAAAATTGGAGAATCTTCCCGAATGCCGAAATAAAAATAAAGGGAGTTCACAAATATTGAAAACAACCAATTCATCAGGGTTTAAGGTCCCTCAGATCTCATGCAAAGTCGCTATTTCTATAGTTGACAATATGTTGAAAACAGTAACACCCTCATGCTTTTATTCAAATACTCACCGTCTGAATAGATCATCTAGTAAATTATCCGCATCATCCAATCTTCTCAGACCCAAAGGGTATGCTCGTAATATAAAAAAGGACTTTTTAGGTATAACGTCATCGGCTTCAGATAAAAGCTCTCTTCACCTGTCGGGGCTACAGGGTAAAGCTATTAGATTCCCACCTAAGCGTGAATTTCCGAGTAGATCCGAAGTCCTTTCGAACATACCGGACGAGTGTTTCAAAAAGGAGACAGTGACATCTCTCGTGTACACCATTCTTTCCACAGTTTTAACGTTTTTCTGTGGAGCACTTGCTTACGCATTTATCCCTTTAAAACTGTGTTGGTTGCCAGTTTGGTTGAGCTATGCTGCTGTAACTGGAACAGTTGCAACTGGATGTTGGGTGATTGCTCATGAATGTGGACATAACGCTTTTAGTGAGAATCGCATACTCCAGGATTTCGTTGGATATACTTTGCACTCGCTCCTACTAGTCCCATATTTCGCGTGGCAAAGGTCACACGCTGTTCATCACAGTAGAACCAATCATTTGACCGAGGGCGAAACTCACGTTCCATACGTTAAGGGTGAATTAAAGGGCGATTTAAACCTGAATGCACGAAAAAGATTAGGGGAAGGTCTATTTACTTGCGTTCAACTCGTTACACATTTAATATTTGGGTGGCCAGCATATTTGATTACTGGTGCTACTGGCGGCAGTGCGCGTGGAATCACAAATCATTTTTTACCTTGGATAAATACGGGTGAGCTAGAGTTATTCCCCGGTAGTTGGAAACAGAAGGTCCTCGTTTCAGATGTGGGTGTACTCGCGGTAGTTTCCTCACTTGGTTATTGGGTTTATTGCTGTGGCTGGCAACCCTTTATTTCACTTTACCTTGGACCATATATATTTGTAAATATTTGGCTGGTACTCTACACATGGCTTCAACATACAGACACAGATGTTCAGCATCTTGCATCCGAGGAGTGGAGCTATATTAAAGGCGCATTCTTGACGATCGACCGTCCTTATGGTGCTATTTTTGACTTTCTTCACCACCGAATTGGCAGCACTCATGTCGCGCATCATATTGAGTGCTCAATTCCACATTATAAAGCACAGTTAGCAACTTCAGCTTTGAAATCCAAATATCCGAACTTTTACTTATATGATCCAACCCCGATTTGGTCGGCACTTTTGCGTGTGGCCTCTTTATGTGTGGCTGTTGAGAAGCGTGGGGAAGGTCGTGATACGATGTGGACATTTACATCAAGTGCACCATAATATTATAAATAGTTCAGGAGAGAGTTTTAAACAAAGCACATGAAAATACTACTAGTACATGTGCAATTAGTTTACATTGTCTTAGAGCCGGTATGTTTTCTTTTACATTTACCTGCGTCACGATTTAACCTGTAAGAGGAACTTGTTCTTCTTTCCCATGCTAATGAGGAGCATTCTTCCGGCAATCAAATCGTCTGACTTTATACAGGTTGAAATATCCAAAACCTTTTTGTTATTTATTCGTACCCCGCCACCGTTAATCATTCTCCGAACTTCAGCTTTGCTCTTCCGTAGCCCAACTTTAACTATTATATCAACTACAGGAATACCTACAATGTCACTCCTAGCACATACAGTAGTCGGCACGACATCAATTAAAGACTGAAGTACATCAATGTCTAATTCTGTATCTGATCCAGGCATAAGTCCCTTCGTAGCGGTGATAGCCTTTTGTAATCCAACCTCGCCGTGGACAAATCTTGTCACTTCCTCTGCAAGCCGAATTTGAGCACTATTTTGTACATAGTTCTTGCTATTCATTAACTTCGAGTATGTCTCTATTTCATCGAGAGGTACGAATGTGAGCATCTTCATTAGCCGAAGAACATCTTCATCTGTTGTTTGTAGTAAATATTGGTAAAATTTGAATGGAGATAAGCGCTCAGAGGAGAGCCAGATTGCCCCATCTTCACTCTTTCCAAATTTTTTTCCATCTGCTTTCAATAAGAGCGGAAAAGTTAAACCGAACACCGATTCCTTAGCAATGGTGCGTCTGATGAGGTCAGAACCAGCGACAATATTACCCCATTGATCGCTTCCTCCTATTTGAACGGTAACATCATGCTTCTGAAATAAGTGCATAAAATCATATCCTTGAAGAAGCTGATAAGAAAATTCAGTGAAACTCATCCCAGATTCACTATCTAGGCGTGATTTCACACTATCACGGGTAATCATTGTTCCAATTCTTGCATATCTACCAACATTTCTCAAAAAATCGAGAAAACTCATGTCTGCAAACCAATCAAGGTTGTTCATAACCACAGGTGGATATTTAATATCACGACCAAGAATTTCTTCAAGGTTCTGTCCAATTTTCGCTGTGTTTGACCGTATCATTTCTGTTTCCAATAATGGTCGTTCAGCTGATTTGCCAGAGGGATCACCGATACTTCCGGTTGCACCTCCAAGGAGTACAATGGGTGTGTGTCCACAGCGCTGAAACCAGGATAGAACAACAATTCCCAAAAGGTTACCCAAATGCAGAGAGTCGGCAGTTGGATCAAAACCGCAATATACTCGTATTGGTTTTTGGGTAGCCTCACTTAGCAAACCCTCGTTAGTACAAGCATCAAGAAGGCCGCGTTCGCGCAGAATATTTAGCACATTTCCAGAGCACTCTTTGTCTGCCACAGCTACTGCAGACTGAACTCTGTGAAATGTACGAGTTATGAGAGCCTTTCTCCGGAGTTGTTCTCCGCCCACATGAATTCTTTTCCTGTGTGATAGTAAAGCGCTGCGTGAAGGAGCAAAAACACTAACATTGCAACCAACGTTGCTACATATCTCGCCCTGCAAATCTTCGTGTAAAGGAAGACGTAAAGAAAGAAAGGAGAAGTCTCACCATGGGCCGCAAAAGTTTCATAAGAAACGACTTATAAAAAATCAAAGCAGTGACGCTCTCAAAACTTCACAAGCGTAGCTATATCGAACAAGATATCGAGCGCAATTTGGAAAAGTATATTCTAACCACTTTCGACAAAGTTTTATTTGCTTACTAGTTGTTTTAATGACAAAGCAACCGTGAGTCTGGCGAGATGTTCGGGAGGATTACACTGAAAGGGGTCCCTGAAATTTTTTTCATTTATTTGGTAAAAATGATAAAAATGAAATTAAAACACAAGTGATTATTTTGTACGTCTGCTGGGCTGGGAGTTCAGCGGATAAGAAGTTCCCAAAATGCACCAGTCACAAAGTGCAAAGGTAAAAAGAAAATTTTACGAGAATACAAAATACACGGTACCATGGTACATACACGTACAGTAAGTGTTCATTAAGTCTATAAAAAAAAATAATTTATTCTTAATAAAGGTGCCACATTAAAGCTCATCTTAAATGGAATTCAACATAGTTTCACGACGTTTATTGTAACACGAGATCTTTCATCATGAGAAAGGTTGAAAATTTTGCGGATGAAACATTAAAAAGGACATACCTGCAAGGTCGCGCACGATGTTGAAAGTTGCCTCAGGCCTCCCAAGTAGCTTAGCCCGAGCTGACATTTCTTCCAAAGTTCCATCATTTGTATCAAACCATTCCGAGACAGTATTTGCAATAACCACAGGATCCTCACTGTAGGTCCCAACTTTATTTTCAAGTACAAAAGGTATATTACCTTCTTCTTGGCACGGTATACATCCTGTAAAACTGTAATAATAGACACAAGCAACTGATAAAGATGATACCGTTAAGAATGATTGGAATTCCACATATTAGAGCCTCAGCTATAGTACCTGGACCTGCTTTTGTGATAACGCAATCGCAACATGACATATATTCCGACATATTCTGAACAAATCCCTATTTCGATTCACGTAAAATTTTACATATTTAAAAAATATAAATACCTTAACATGGACGCTGAATGGCCATATTTTGGCGCTCAGCTTTTCAACAAGAGATTTATTATTTCCACATATGATCACAAGTTGATGTATTTCGGACAGTCTGATTAAGATTCATTATGAAAAAGTTAGCAAAGATAGCTCAAACAAACCGTCTTGATAATTCCTCCGCTATTTCTGTTATTTTCCCCATTCCTTCACCACCTCCAATTAACATTACAGTCCGAGCATCCTTATGCATACCTAACTTCTCCCTTAAGTATGCTCTTGATCCAGAAGGAATGCTAAAAGATGGTCTGATAGGAAGTCCGTGACATACAATTTGTGTTGTTTTCAGCCCTAAACTTAATGCTTGCGAAACCACTATTTTTGTCGCTACAAAGCATTTCAACACGCTCTAAGTTAAAAGTAATTATCACTTATGAAAGAAATGCAATGGTAAAAACCTTGTGAAACCATGTCGGATGACAACGGGTTAAGTCTGTGACGACAGTCGTGAATGGAATCGGTTTTGCAACTTTACCACGAAGTCGCTCCAAAGACATTAACTTGTAAAGCAAATTATTCAATGTCAAGTAAAAACTGATCATAGTATCTTACGGGCACATGTTGCATCAGCGGGTGCACACTTACAATTAAGTGGGGATTATACTCCATGAAAACACGAGCAAATTGCTTGCTAACAATCGCAGCATATCCCTTATAAATAATTTGAAGGTAAAATTCATTTGCATGCTTTAAGTTTTAATTTACTCACCCTGAACAGTGTTTCATGAACTATCTTTGGTTCTGAGCAGCGGAAATTTAAGCGCCAAAGCCATGGGTTTTTAACCAAAAAGAAGTAGCTTTTTGGCATGTTACACAAAGGCCACGGAGAATGTGAGCTCCATAAATCCACAACGTTCACATCATACGTATTCCCTAACACAATATGCGTAAATAATAAAAAAATTAGATAACAAACGAATTACCATAGATGCACCCAAATCCATCTTTTAAAGCCTGGGCGCTTGCTTTATGACCTCCACCAGTATGACTCATCAGACAGAGAATACGGTTAGATGATTCGACCGTGATATCTTTCTTGGGAGAAGAATCAGAACTTCCCGACAAATTCATATCAAGGCTTTCACGATTTCTATTTGTTGCTAATCCAACAAAGGCAAGTTGCTAGTGTTTGAAGAATTATAGTTTTTAATATAACTTCATTTGAATTCGATAAAGAATACCTTCGAAACTAACTGAGGTATTGTGTTCATCTCAAATCGGACCGTACTCAAACTTAGAAATGCATTATTCAACATTGGTCGCCTAATTCTAAGAAAATGACATATCATGATACTTTATAAACTTTGAGTAGTTAAACATGAACCTTTCTTTTCCTGCATCTGTTTCTCCATTTACCCACTGTTCTGGTCCGTGAGAATCCCCCAAAGAAACGTTTAAACTTCGCTCTCTTGCTGTATGAGTAACGCGAGCTCGATACTGCTTATATTCGAATTCGAACACAAACGCATCGTTCTTACACAGAACTTGTGTGGAATCCATGTGAACGGCTGGCTTGTGAGACACACGTGATCCTGGGTATTGTATTGTTCCGGGTGTTTTGTACCCTTCGTACAAGCATATATGCTAATATCCTAATATGTGTTTGAAATAAAAAAATGTTTGCCCTCTTTAAAATATGATTTGAATGTTCACCCTTTTTTACTGAAATGACAGAACTCCAAAGAATTTTTGTAACTAGAAGAACCCCTTTTTCGTTTTTTGGGCCTCCCTTTCTTTTACAAAAATGAATTTTTGTGTAAATTGTGAAAACCGTAAAAACTATCTGAGAAGGAAGAGACGGTATAAAAAAGGAGTCTCTAAGGTATAGCCTATATTCTGGGTATTCTGACAAGCTTCTTAGCTGTATATCTTTGGGTATCACTATCTTCACACAACCCAAATCCAAATATCCTTGCTGTATATCTTTATCAATGGCGCATCGATTACAAACACATGCTTTGAGAATTGTAGGGGCAACCCCAATTAAATACAGTGCTTCCCTTCAAAACTATTCTAGGTTGCGAGTTCAATCCTGCCCAAAAAAGAAATTGCGACTACATTCTGGTTCGATCAAAAGCGTCCAGTCCTTGGAGAGCCTCAGTGAAAGGAAGTCGGTTTTATTCAAGCTTGAAGAAGACAATTTGAAAGCCTCGTTAAAATCAATTTTCACGCAGGCCGTTCAAGCCGCATATCCTGAGATTTGTAAGGAGATATCGCTCACTGAGTGCGCGAACTCGATGCTTGGAGACTACCAATTTAACGATGCCATGCACTTATTTTCCATCGTACGTAAAGTCGAAGGATGTGAGGTTAACAGTCCCAAAGAGGTTGCTCAAAACATTATCAACATGATACCAGTGAATCCCTTCTTTGAGAACCCAAGTATAGGTGGACCTGGCTTCATCAACATAAAAATATCAGATGCATACATTTCTTCAAAAATCCTACAAAATTTCAATATTTGTGAGTTAGGAGAGAAAAGAGTAAACAGAGCCGAAAGCGTAACCTATCCTCGCGTAATTGTCGATTTTTCATCTCCTAATATAGCAAAGGAAATGCACGTGGGGCATCTGAGAAGTACTATCATTGGTGATTCTATATGTCGAATGCTTGAATATAAAAACATTGAAACATTACGCTTAAATCATGTTGGGGATTGGGGTACCCAGTTTGGAATGTTAATAGAGTATTTAAATGATGAACGCGATGGTTTTGTAGATAATATTGGGGATCTCCAATCGTGCTATAAGCTTGCGAAGAAACGATTTGACGAGGATACTGAATTTAAGATTCGTTCTCAGGCAGCTGTTGTAAAGTTGCAAGCTGGTGACCTGAACATGTTAAGAATATGGGAAAATGTGTGCCAAACGAGCAGAAATGATTTTGAAATTATATACGAAGCTCTAAATGTAAAAATTTTGGAAAGAGGTGAAAGCTTTTACAACTTAATGATACCAGCTGTACTTGAAGAATTACAAGAGAAAAATATAGCTGTGAAGAGTAAAGGTGCTTTGTGTATATTCAGCAGTTTTGAAGGAGCACCTCTTATATGTAGGAAGAGTGATGGTGGTTATAATTATGCATCTACGGATCTCACGGCGATAAATCATAGAATCAAACACGAAAAAGCGGACTGGATAATTTACGTAACCGATAGCGGCCAGAAAAAACACTTTGCAGGTATTTTCGATGCATCGGAGCGAGCTGATTGGCTCAAAAGATATGGAGAGCCAGATGTTCGATTGAGTCATGTTGGTTTTGGATTGGTGATGGGAGAAGATGGCAAAAGATTCCGCACTCGTTCTGGCGAGGTCGTTCGTCTGAAGGATCTCCTAAGTGAAGCCGAGTCACGATGCTATGATGAATTGAAGAATAGGGGCACATCTGGTCTCAATGAGATAGAAATGAAACAGACCGCAAGAAAATTAGGAATAGGTGCGATAAAATATGCAGATCTCCAAAATAATTTGTCTACAAACTATGTATTTTCCTTCGATAGAATGCTGGATCTTAAAGGTAACACTGCTATATATTTGCAATATGCACATGTCAGAGTTAGCTCAGTACTCGATAAAACAGAGATAAATGTACAAAACGCCAGAACCCAAGAATTTCATTTAAAAGAGAAGGAAGAGAAGATATTAGCTTTACATATTTTGAAGTTTGCCGAGGCACTTGATTCATCTTTACAGGAGTTAATGCCTTCTCGAATCTGTGATTATCTCTATATGTTATGTACTTTGTTCAATGAGTTTTATGGTTCTTGTAAAGTGATAGGTGATGAAAATGAGGAAAGCCGAATAATTATTTGCCATGCAACTGCTTCCACGATGCGTAGATGTTTTTTCATTTTGGGAATAGATCCAGTTTACAAACTTTGACTCCAACAAATACTATATCAGCTATGCAATTTTATTGATACCAAAGGTAGGTGCGTAGTTGTTGTAATTTAATTCATTAATTATTTAGTATTTGATCTGATGGCGTTATTGAGCTCACACATAGGTTTAGGGTTAAGTAAAAAAAAAGTATCTAGTACTAAACCCTACTAAAATTAAAAAACTGAGTTAATAGTTAGTACATAATGTAAAGTTCAGGACAGTCGGGCATGCAACCTGAATACTATGCTTCATTCGAAGTAAATTCGGCAGCCATCTTTTTTAAAGTTTGAAAACTTTCAGGACCTGTGACATAGTTTCAACTTTTGAAGACTATAGACCAAATATTTTCGCACCTAGTTGACTTGCAATACTTGGAAGTAAGTCTTGCAGCTCTAGCATATATTGTAAGGTGAAAAAACATTGGAATTTCAAATTATGCACTTACTCTTAGTTTGGGATAGACCACTAATTACATAAGTATTTGATGGTGTTGCAGCTTGAACTACATTGCTTAAGTTTCCAGGTGTGAACTATAATATGAAAAATTACCTTTAGGACTTGTGAAGTGAGTGACAGTATCGTTACTAAATATGTTAACTTCCTCAATTCCAGGTACAGTCGTAACGCCGAGTCTTTTTAAGACACTCTGAAGTCGCTTATCATCTGTTGAAGTTGTTTTATGGGAAACCTTTTTTTTCCTTGGAAGGGAAGAGTAAAAATCGTTTGGAAATGAAGTGATAATGTAACTGGGCAAACCTTCGAACTGATCCTTTTCCGCCTGTGCGCACAGCGCCAGCCAACTTTTGCAATCTATTTACGTCCATAAAATAGTTGATTGTGAGCGTTAACGGATAACTCCTTAGAAAACACGTAAAACACACTGTTATTCTTTCAAGATTTAGGTCCTTTGGATTGTGCCCCAGTTCTTTCCCTTTTCCTCCTCCTTCTTTTTCCTTTTTTTTCGGAATTATATCTAGGGTTTCAAATCATTTGGGAAAATTGGAAATAGGAACTAAAGTCCCGGTACTTTACCGGGAAGGTATGGATAATGGATACGGTAATTATGGTTTTCGTAAAACAAGCAAGTTATTTAAAGGCTGTTTTATACGAGACGAAAAAATCACTTCTCCCGTTTCAGTTTCTTGTCAACATCGAGAGCTTCGTTTGATTTCATGCGGAGGTTAACAGGGAAGCCTAGGAAGTCAGTTGGCAACTTGGAGTCAAAAGACCGGGGCACACTGAGTTTCCTGAAGCGAATAGTAAATTACGTAACTAACTATTAGTCATTTTTTTACTCGTCTAGTTTTTGAACTCTGCGCCTATTTTTTATATATAACCAGGTTCGAGGGAGAAAACGGACGAGCTTTTCCATAGTTTATTTGCCGTTTAAAACATTGAAAATTGAAAGCAGCTTGTTTGTTGATCGTGACATATATTTCTACAACATGCTCTCAATTCAATGGCAACTGAAGGAGATTATCCAGTTATGGCACTTGTCACTTCAGAATTACTCTTTGACTGATATTCTTATTTTTTGTGGAGTTTTCATACTGTTCTCCTCGTTTGTTCTTCACCAGAGCGTACAGTTTGCTGACTTCTTGCGTCATGAAAGGTTAAAAAGCACGTTGTTTCGCAGCTTTCGAAGGATGCCGGTCGTTGCTTTCTTTATAAGCAAAGAAAAGCAAAAATTACTTTCACAGTTGGAGAAAGACATATCTTCCAGTCGTAGTTTTATGCTAAAAAAAAATGAAGAGCTTCCAAAGATAGGCTGGCCCATTGCAAAAGTTTTGCGAGAAGCAACTGCACTGAAGAAGAAAGATACTGTATTAACTGAGACAACAAATAAAATGTCTGGTACAGTTTACATTGCTGATAGTGCTCACTTTGAAATGTGCAATATTGTTTATGCACAGTTTGCGCATGCTAATCCATTGCATAGCGAAGCATTTCCTTCTGTGTGCAGAATGGAGGCTGAAGTAGTTTCTATGACGGCAAAATTGCTAGGTGCTGGATCCTGGGATAAAAATAGTATCTGCGGAAGTATTACTTCTGGTGGCACAGAGAGTATTCTAACAGCTGTTAGAGTATCCCGTGATTACATGCAGAAACGTAGGAAAATTTTACTCCCGGAAATGTAATTATACTTTTGTTTTTTCTTCCTTTCTTCCTTTAGCTTACTTTTTATTTCTCCAGGATTGTTGCTATTTCGGCACATGCTGCTGTGTATAAGGCTGCAGAATACTTCAAGATACAACTTATTAAGGTAGGGGTTGACAAGGAAGGAAGAATGAAAGTGGATGAGGTCAAAAAGAAGATAAACAAAAATACTATTTTGATTTATGCATCGGCTCCAAGCTACCCACATGGTGCGATAGACCCAATAGCAGCCCTTAGCGAGGTTGCGATAACGTATGATTGTTGCCTTCACGTCGATGCTTGTTTAGGTGGCTTTGTTTTACCTTTTCTAAAGGCAGAAATTCCAACTGTTTTTGATTTTGAGTTAGCTGGGGTAACTTCCATGAGTGTAGATACTCATAAATATGGCTGTGCTCAAAAAGGTTCATCAGTAGTTTTATATTCATCAAGAGGATTGCGGAAATTTCAGTATACATCAGTAATGGATTGGACTGGGGGGCTTTATATATCTCCTTCACAGGCTGGTTCACGCTCAGGGGGACTGATAAGTCAAACATGGGCAGCGCTTGTTCACATGGGTATTGAAGGATATACGAATTTAGCAAGAGAGATTTATGCTGTTGCTGTTATGCTTCGGACACACATCAATTCTATACCAGGTTTGCAAGTATTGGGTGAAGATGTAAACATGGTAGTTGCTTGGAAGAGTAACATTAATAAAATCAATATATATATTGTGAATGATATTCTACAGTCGAAAGGCTGGCAACTTTCTGTGTTGCAAGCGCCACCAGCTCTGCACTTTTGTATCACTGCTGCAAACGTATCGTGCGTTCCACAATTGATTGCAGATTTGAGGAATTCAGTTTATGAGGTTTTAAGCTTGCCTGAGGGTATTAAAGGAGGAAAAGCTCCTATCTATGGCATGGCAGGAAGTGTCCCAGATAGAGGAGTTGTGGGGGATTTGTTGAAAGATATTCAGGATATATTATTAACAACATACTAATGGAAATTTATTTACTTCAAATCAGCGGCAGCTCCTGTCAGAATTCTTTCCTCACGAGCTGCAATTTTTCTAGATCTCGCTATTTTGTTGTGAGTGCGCCTGGCCTCGAACTGGTCTGCAAGTGTTTTTTCGCGACTTTTTTCTGCTTTAGTCTTGTGTATGGCCTCCATGAGGACTCTCTTATTCTTAAATACATTCCCTTTACATTTAAGATACATGGAATGGTACATATGCTTATCAATTTTCTTGGCATCTCGATATTTCTTCAATAACCTACGAAGGACCCTGTGTCGACGGAGCCAGAGCACCTTAGTAGGCAAACGCGCCTCCCTTGTACCTCTTCTTTTACCTGTTAAGTTTAAGATTGAGGTTTTCAGTTAATGGGGAAATAATGGCTATACCATATCCAGTATGTCGTCCTTTTCGCTTCGCTTCTTGTTCCCTGCGAGTCCTTGACCGTGAATGGATCTAGTAGCAAACTAATTAGAGGAGAAAGAGAAAGAATAGCGTTCAGCACCTTTTCTGGCTTGCGGATTACAAGCCCGTCCTTGACAAGTTTTCGAATATTTTGGCGGGAATTCGCGTTCGAAATTTCAGTTATCTAAAAGCAAGGTGGTTAGGTTAGCAAACTTTACGTTAA
>Ga0066856_10000103_pt1 | contig 26464 bp, 18 predicted proteins | sample ETNtaG_5_FD_65605 | JGI IMG/M metagenome (GOLD analysis project Ga0066856, IMG submission 65605) | Marine microbial and viral communities from oxygen minimum zone, Eastern Pacific Ocean - ETNP201406SV205 | ecosystem: Environmental > Aquatic > Marine > Oceanic | place: Pacific Ocean: Eastern...
CTCGCGATACTCGAAAACGTTCTGGAGAAGACGAAAGAAGAGGGCCATCTCGCTGGAACGACGAAGACGCGAGGAGACGATCCGACCAACAACAACAACAACAACAACAACAACAACAATACTAATAATACCACGAGCAGCAGGAACGTGCTCCTCGTCGCCATAGCCGCGTGGTTTCTAGAACCAAAGTTAGTCGAGGCGCAGTCGTAGAAAGGCAAAATCACATTTTCAATCACTTTTTTTATATCTTTCTTTCAAAAAGATACGACTTTGGCGGCGGGTTTTATCTACTAGTAACTAATAATATCTTGCGAAAAAGGAAAAACGCTCACACGTTGTTTTTTTCTCTCTTTCTCTTTCTCGCGCGCGCTCTTGGCCACCGCGACGACTTTTCTCGTCGGACCGTCGCGACTCCCTTTAGTCTCGTCGCGGCAAAATTGTCTCGCGTCCGGTTTTTGTCCAAACACCGCGCGCGCGCGCGCAAAGCCAAACGCCTCTCTTAAAACCCTAAATATAAAAAATCTAAAAGTATCTTTTGTCCAAAACGTCGTCAAAGGGAAGATAAGGCGAGAGGCACACGCCATTCCCGAACGCGCGCGGCGACCACTCGAGACCCCGTGTAAAAGTAGTATTGGCGAGAGAAGAGAGAAAGAAAAAGAGAGCGCCTGTTCTTCTTCTCGTCTGTGTTCGTGTTCTTTGCGATACGACGCGACAATAAGAAGCGCAGTCCTCCTCTCTGGGTTCAAATTGTGTATCGCAGACGACCCGGACTCGAACGTTTATTCTTCTTTAGATATTCCTTTCGTTGACGACCGAAGGAGTACGTGACGGAGCGAGAGAAGGACCTTCCGACGCGTGGAGGACGGGTCGAAAAAGAGACGCGAGAAGAGTGCGAAGAGTTCTGCCTGTCGATGGACCCCTCCTCGTCGGTCTCCGCCGTCTCTTCGCACTTCGACAGGGGAGGAGGACCACAAGGACCACCGGGAATGACGACGTCGATGATGATGGAATTCCAAAATCCCGGGAAGGACGACGGGGCGTACTTCGACGATTTGCTCTTCGACGAACCTCCGGTACCTGAGAGAACGCGCGAGCGAGCGTCGTACGTGGAGAGGAGAAGAAGAGAAAGCAGAGAAGGGTCGAGCGATCCACAAGGGGAAGAGGAATACGAAGAGATGAAAGACGCGAACGCGGTAAGGCGACTGAGCCGACCGGAAACGGATCTCGAACGAGCGGTGTTGGAGATCGTCAAGAAAACGATATCTAAAAGAAGAGACAACAAAGGAGTAGGTACCTCCGACCACGCGCACCCGCCGCCGTCGCTCAATGGGAGGAGGCTTTCGGGCGAAAACGAACCGCCGAGAAGAGCATCGGAAGACGAAGAGAGAGAACGAGAAAAATGCGTGAAACTGAAAGAAGAGATTCAAGAGATGTTCATTCGAGAAAACAGGACGAAAAGAGAAGTACACGTGACCACGAGCTCAAAGTTTAGAGGTGCGTGCGCGTTGCGGAATTTAGTGCACTCGTACGTTTGGATAGACCCGGAAAATAACGGAGGACAGGAGTACAATGAAGTAGAGCTGATGACGACGATGCAACAACAACAACAACAACACGTCATTGGCGCGGCGAGTTCGTATTCATCGCAAACGACGATGATGATGCACTCCGCCTTACCCCCGAATGAGTTTAATTTGCAACGCATCATTGTCGAAGCCGATTTGAGGTCACACTTTGTGATTGCCAACGCCACGCCGCAATACCAACGCTTATTGGACGAATTACCGAGCGAGTTCGTCGGTACGTTCTCGAGACTGTTAGAAATAATCGATTTCATGGCGGTTAAGTTAAACTCGAGCTTCGTTGCCAGAAAGATGGACACGCCGCCGTGGAGACGCGCGAAATCGATAGCCTCGAAATGGTCGATGCCCATCGAAGAGAACAACGTCGTCGGAAGCGTCAGCGGGTCGCCGTCGCAAGCGAGCGCGACGCATCATCACCACCAACAACAACAATATCATGTAGCAGTAAACAAACAAACGCAACACCAACACCACGATATCTCGCCGCAAACGGTGCTCAATAAGAAGAAGGATACCAGCGGTGCTCAATAAGAAGAAGGATATCAGCGGTGTTGGTGGGGTTTTGTTGTTAAGTAGTAGAGACGTGACGTAAGGAGCGTTTGCAAATGTACCACCAATAGAAGACTATTGAGAAGACATTTTAGGAGTCGATTTAACTATAAAAATGTATTTGTCTAACCGTAATAAAGTATGTAAGTAAGCGCACAAAACCGTCGCACGACTATGTCGACTCCCAACGCCCCTCCAGACCCGTCCGTGTTCCGCGCGCACCACAACAGCGACTGTCAGTGCGCGTGCGCGGTTGAGTGTTCGAGGTCGAGGCACGACGAGGGAGCATTCGTGCTCTTAACCGGGGATAGCGACGGAAAGGTGAAACTTTGGAACGGGGAAACGTTGAGGAATGCGTGGACTTTAGGAGACGATGAAGATGACGCTCGAGTTTCGATTTTAGGCATAGAGGTAGTCGAGGATAACGAAGAAGTAGGGAGATACGCGTTCGTCACGCACGGAAGAGACGGGAGTGCACGTCTGTGGGTTTCGTCATCCTACGACAAAAACGCGCGAGAAGAAGGAGATGACGAGTACGAACTTGAAGCTGAAGAGAACGAAGGAGATTTTTTCCTGCCGAAACGGTGGCGATGGAAACCGATGTTGAAGCACATTTTAGAAACAGAGAGCGAATGTCACACGTTTTGTCGGATGTCAAACGTGGTGGTAAGAACCGAACATTCAGAGGAGAATGAAAAGAAAGTAACGGCCGTATTCGCCCGACCAGCGAGTGAACGAGGCATGGTGGAACTCGTATCGGTTGATTTGGAAGCGGGTAGGATGACATCGAAACCTATACCGTTGGAAAGAAAATTGGGAGGGGAAGAAAATGGAGAGAGAGAGAAGTACGGGAGCGTGTCTGCGTTGAAGTTTTTATCCAAACGAACTTTGATGGTTGGATACGAGAGCGGACACGTAACGGTAGCGAGGACGAACGAGGGAGACGTCGACGCCTTCTCATCGGATCTTCAAAACAACACCCAGCGATGTTTTAAAGATATGGTGACGTGCATAGACCGACATTTACTCGAAGAAGGAGAAAAGGATGGAGACAATGAAACGAACAGATTATACGCCGTCGCCATCGGATGCGCCGACGGCTCCGCCTCCATCTATCGCGTCTCGGAAAGCGTGCATGAAAATGTCTTTGAATTACAAAAAGGCTCCACGAAAGGACCGTATCACTCTCAAGACGATTCCACGCAAGGCGTCGCCTCTCTCTCTTTCCGTTCCGACCATAAGCTCCTCGCCGTTGGTTACTGGGACGGTAAAACTCGCATCTTTGCCCATTCGTCAAAGTCGAAGAAAGCGTCGTCAAGTTTACTCGCGTGTTTGAAAACGGAAAAGTTGGTCCGAACGGACCGATTTCCCGGAGTCACTTCGGTCAAATTTCGCGAACGAGGGCAAAGGGAGCTGTTGGTGTGCACTCGAGGAGATGGGTGTTGTCGAATGTGGCCGATATTTCCATCGTAAATAATCATTTACAACGTCATCCCGCGCGCAGGAAATTATAGGATTTATAGTACCGTAGTAATAGTGGTAGTAGTACGTAGTAGTCATTATTTTTAGTGAATGTAATTCAAATCTTCATTGACGTGCGCATACTTATACGATCAAAATGTCACACGTGGGCCACCCAGACGACAGAATTCCATTCGAACCCGACGATCCTGAGTTTGAATTCACGGCTGAAGAACAACAAAACTCCTTGAAAGCGTACGAAAAAGCGTACCAAAAAGAGCGCACTTGGGAAGATTTAACGGAAGATGCAGACGGGAACTTACGATCTTCAGCTCTAGAAAATGATGCTTCCAGGCAACGCAGATTCCTAGCTAACGAGAAGAGACGAAAGATTGCCTTGAGTGCGGCGCAGTCGAGAGTCGCGAAAGGAATGATTCGGTATTGTTATGTTATGATTGATTTGAGCGATGCGATTCATGTCGAGGACATGAGACCAAACCGAAGCGCCGTATTGTTACCGCTGATGATTAAATTTATCCGAGAGTTCTTCAATCAAAATCCACTCTCGCAATTAGGCTTAATTGCGTGTAAAGATGGAAAAGCGGAAAGGATTACCGAGTTATCCGGCTCTCCGGAAACGCACGTAAAAGCGATTAAGAAGGCGTTCGCGAGCGACGGCATCGGGGGGAGTTTTTCGTTGCAAAACGGGCTAGAGCAAGCGATGGAAGGGTTGAGAGATGTGCCGCCGTTTGGCGCGAGAGAGATTATAGCAATTATTTCGAGTTTAAGCACGTGCGATCCTGGGAATATCAACGAATCCGTACGGAAAGTGAAGAAGATGAAAGCGAGGACGAACGTTATTTGCGTCGCGGCGGAAACGAGGGTGTTTAAAAAGTTGACCGAGGAGACAAAAGGGAAGTTTAGCGTGAGTTTGGACCAGTCACATTTGATGAAGTTGATTTTGGAGTGCGCGCCTCCCCCGGCGTTGTTGGTGGAAACAGCAAAACCGGCGTTAGTGGAGATGGGGTTTCCAAGAAGAGAGCCGAGGAAGTTTGGCGTTGGCGCGGGAGAGGAGGACGATCGAGACGTGTTGACTATTGGACCGAAGAATGGAGAGTATCGGTGTCCGAGATGCGAAGCGAGAGTGGACGAGTTGCCCAGTCAGTGCGGGACGTGTCAGTTATCGTTGGTGTCTTCGCCGCACTTGGCGAGAAGTTATCACCACTTGTTCCCAGTGATGCCGTTCGTCGAGGTGAAAATAGACGATTCGGACGAGGAAACGAAGAAGAGAAAGAAGAGTAGCGACGGTAAAGACGATAGTCTTCTTCTCAGAGAGTGCTATGGCTGTTGCATCGTCGTGGACGCGTCGACTGGTATGTTGAGTAAGTGTCTCAAGTGCGAAAAAGAGTTTTGCTTCGCGTGTGACGTTTACATTCACGATCGCTTGCATAACTGCGTCGGATGTTTGACGACGGCAAAAACGTAGCACATACAGATCTAGGTATAGAATGGGAAATAAATACATCACACGTAGCAGCTAGTAGATATAGAATCATTATTACGCGACTTCGAGTTCTTCATCTGTATTCGGGAAGACAAACTCGCTAAAGCTCAATAATTCGCCAACTTCTTCTTCGTCTTCTTTGTTGTCGTTCGCTACATTCCCTTCCACCACCACCGCCGGCTCTGTTTTGCTTTTATCACTTATTACTCCATTATTGCTATTCACATTCATCCTCTCTAAATCTCTCAAAATTCTCCGTTCTTCCTCGATCTCCATCTCTTTCATTTTCCGTTTCTCTTCCTCGTTCCTCCGTTTCTTCTCTTCTATTTGCATTTTCAATGCGCTTTCGTATTCGGCGTTTGCTTTTTCACGAGCGAAAGATTCTCGGCGCCCGTACGCCGCAGTTGGATTGACTTTATCGCCGTTAGTATAAGCAAGAAGCGCGCTGTATCTACTACCAATCGATGTTGTAGAAAACGTAGACGACATCATTCGAATCCTTTCCATCTTTTTCTCGTCCTCTTTCTCTTCTCGTTTGCGTTCTCGGTTCTGTTCTATTTGAAGGAGTAAGTCTCTTTGATATTGTTTCGATTTGTCGATTTTGTTCGCCTCTTCTTCCTTTTCTACTTCCGTCGTCGCTGGTGGTGGTGGTGCTGTCTTAGCTTCCCCTCGACGATACGGACTATACTCCGCCCTGTCCGCTTCCAAGACTTGCACCGCGTGCGACTTGCGCGCGTATTTTTCTTCATCTCCTCTGAAAAATTTTGAAATCTCGGCGTCGACAAAAGTCACATCGGGAGCATTACAACGCTTCTCCTTTTCCTCTGCTCTCTTCCTCTCGCTCGACAATTGCATCTCCAGCTCTCTCCTGTATCTTTTTTGCTTCTCCAATTTCTCCTTCATCTCCGATTGCATCAACTCGTCGTCGAAATGGAAACGATTCGTGCGTTCGAATTTTGCTGCTCTCGACGACGACGAAGGGAAAGCGAGCGCGGCTTCCCTCGTCTCGTCGTCGACGCCTAACCCAAACGTAGGCGCGATGCTCGTTTGGCGCATCGTATATCGGACGATGGTTTGTGCGAGGTTTTAGGACGACGCGTCTCTCTTCTTGTGGGGAGGAAATCTTTGGTGTTGCTGTTCAAATGAAGCATCTCTTTGAAACACACAAAAGGAGAGCTTTGCAAAAAAACGCGAGCGAAAGCGAAAGCGGATGCGGATGTCATCCTAAACGTAACATAATCTCTATTTAATACTGTTTTTACACCATCTACCACGCATCTGTTATACTATTATAATCTAGGTGCGTTCCCTATATTCCCAGCCGCCGGCAACCGTTCCACGCTGTACTTGTGATTCTGCAAATACATGATGGGTACGCCCGGGATTTTCCTCAACCGTCGCTTCAAATCCGTATCGCACGTGGCGACGACGTAACACCGGTGTTTCCGACATCTGTCCACGATGCAGTCGTCAGCGTACGTGCCTTTGTGCATGCACGGCAATTTCACGAACCGCGGGTCTTTGGCCACTCTCAGAGCTACCCTGAACTTCGTCCCGAGTTTCTCGAGTTCGCCTATGACGCAATCGGTGATGTGCGGCACGCAATTCGCGTACAAACAATCCATCATCCCTTTCACTAAATCGATTTTATTCTTGATGCTAAAATTGATAAAGTTGGTATCCACCAGGACGGAATACGGCGGTTTAATCGCCGCGTTGTGTTCGTTGAACATGTTCGACGCGACCGCTTCGATGCGCTTGATTTTCAGCTCGTTTTCTTTCGTCTTGAATTGATTTTTGAGCGCTTTTGTCCCCGGTCGATGCGATTGCTGCTTGGCATCTTTCGGGTTCAGAAGCCGCTTCGTCAGCGCGAACTTCTTCGTTTTGCGGACGTTTTTTCCCATCGATCGATCGATCGATCGATTGGATGATGATGATGATGATGATCCCGCGGGTCAAAAAAGTCTGCGGTGCTGCTTTTTGTATCGACCGCGCGGCGGCTGCTTTTGTTGCGAGGTCGCGTGCCAAAGCCGGTCTGCGCGGAGGGAGGTCGTGTATCGCGCGTTCGAGAATGCAGCCGCCAAAAATGTCGAGCATCGAGCGCTTCTCTTCTTTTTTCCAATAATTGGATTCTTTTCATCACATCGAGAGAAGAAAGACACAACAAAGGCACCACCAAACGACGACATGAAAGTCTTCCTGGACGTCGCCGCGGACCAGACGCCTCTCGGCCGAGTGACGATCGAACTCCGCCCGGACGTGTGTCCAAAAACGTCGGAAAACTTTCGACAACTGTGCATCAATCGAGACCCGTCGAACGGATTTAAGTCGTCGTGCTTCCATCGCATCATTCCTAATTTCATGTGCCAAGGCGGGGACTTTACCGCCGGAGACGGCACGGGAGGCACATCGATTTACGGGAAGACGTTTGCGGACGAAAATTTTATACTGAAACATAGCGGCCCAGGTGTTGTCTCCATGGCGAACAGCGGACCGAATACGAACGGATCTCAATTTTTCTTGTGCACGAGCAAAACGCAATGGTTAGACGGCAAACACGTGGTGTTCGGACGAGTCTCGCAATCTGGAATGGAAGTCGTCCGGAAAATGGAAAAGTATGGCTCCAAATCCGGAAAGACGTCGAAAGTTATACGCATCATCGAGTGCGGGGAAATTGACGAGGCGTTGGAGAAGGACGAATACGACGGAGATTTGGCGAAGAAGAAGAAGCAGATGGACCTCGCCGAGGCGAAGAAGATGGAAGATCAGTTTCGGGAGGAGAGGGAGAATGATGAGAGGGCAAAAGCAGCGCAGAGGATGGTGAGTGAGATGAAAAATGAAGAGAAGGAAGACGACGATGACTTAGATGTTAGTTTAAGCGCTGCACCGGATTTGGATAAAATGACCGCCAATCAAAGAAAATTGTACGAGTTGAGACAAAAGATGAACCTCGGGAGGACATTAAATCATACCGCAGTCTTAGATGAGAAGAAACGAGAGGATAATCCAGACGAGTACGCGGAACAAGTGCGACGGAAACAAATGGAACAGGTTAAACAGAGACGCGAAGAGGAAGCGAAATTGAAAGGCATGGATCCAGAGAACTACCTGTTGACACAAACTGCCGAACAAGTCGAACGCATCAAGAAGAAACCGAAATTTGAGGACAATAATCCGCACAATCGATTCGCGCAAGAAAAACAGGCCATTCGGTACGAACAAAACGTGAACGATATTAAAATATCCGAGGAAGAGTACGTAAAAAAGAAGCACCAATCGGCTGAATTTTATCGAGACGCGGATTCGTTGTTGTACGGCACCGATAAGGCGAGCAAAGAAGGCATAGAAAAATTGCAAAAGTTTATGAAAGAAAGAGACGAAAAGAGAAGGAAACGAAACATGGCGGAGAAGATTAAAGATTCGAAGGGAGATGGGATTAACGATGGGAACTCCAAGTTTAACGCGAAATTGGATCGACACTACGGGAAGTACACGAAGGAGATAAAAGCGAATCTGGAAAGAGGGACGGCATTGCCAGAACATTGACGTTACGAAGAAGAAGGTTTGTGTTTCACTTTTATTCTCTTGATTTTGTCGTCGCCTTTCTTGAATACACGTTTTGTGTGCATGCGTACCAGCTTAAAACCCTTAGGCCACGGGTCGCGAGTTAAACCGTTATGCAAAATCGAACTCAGACGAATAGTAACAGAGCGGCGGAGCCTTTAGTTTATGGGCGCGCTGTCTAACTGTTCGTCGACATTTTTCTTCACGTAGTTTGTCGTCGACTTTTGTTGTTCTTGTTAATTCTGACATCGTGCTCTAAAAACTTCACATTAAATACACAGAGAAGAAGATATACATATAGTAGTATCAGTAATAGCCGTAATTTATTGTAGTTTAGAAAATATATTTTGCGCGTGTTTCTAATTTGTCCCATAACCACCTCCGCCTGGCGTTTCGATTCTCAAAACATCCCCGGCGTCCACGTTGATAGATACTTTCCCGCCGATGACTTCAAAATTTTCACTCCCTTTCCTCATAAGCAGATTTCTTCCTTTCGCACCGTCACGGCCACCTAACAATCCTCTCGGGTTCTTCTCGCGTCGTTCACTCAAAACATTCGCCACGAGCGGTTTGAGAAACGTAAACTCTCGGACTAATCCATCGCCACCTTTGTTCTTGCCTTCGCCGCCGGAACCTTGGCGCAACGCAAACGTGTTAACGAGTACCGGATATCGACGTTCGATAATTTCCACGTCCGTGATGCGCGTGTTTGTCATGTGCGTTTGCGTACCACTCGCGCCAATAAAGTCTGGACCCGCACCGGCGCCGCCGCCGATAGTTTCGTAATATCCGAACGTTTCGTCGCCGAAGGTGAAGTTATTCATGCATCCTTGCGAATTCGCCGCCGCTTCGAAGGCTTCGAAGATGACATCAGTGACTCTTTGAGAAGTCAAGACGTTGCCGCCAACGACAGCGGCAGTTGGGGACGGGGATAAAAAGCACCCGTCCGGAATGCGTACGTCAACTGGCGCTAAACAGCCTTGATTCAGTGGAATCGGTTCATCGACGATGCACCGCAAGGCGTATATGACCGCGGCAACCGTAACTGCCTGCGGGGCGTTCCAGTTTCCAACGACTTCCGGGGAGGTTCCCGCAAAATCGAAAATGGCCGATCCGTCTTTGGAGTTCAGTGTCAGCGAAAGCTTAATTTCAGAACCGTCATCCATGAAATCAGACGCGTCGACCGTAACCGTCTCGCTTTTACTATCGTTCCTTTGCGCGAGAATCTTACTCGCAAACGCTTTCAACGTTTCACGCACGGCTAATTCGGCATTAATTTGCACGAAGCGCATGTACTCCCTCGTTTCTTTCGTCCCAGAATCTCTCATTAACTCGTGAATCAATTGAATTCCTCTCGCGTTGGCCGCCACTTGTGCGCGCAAATCGTTCAAATTGTCCTCAATCTTTCTCGATTTGCCTTCCTTCAAAAGCTTCACTAAACCTTCCTCGTCGTAAACGCCTTTTTTCAAAATCTTAAATGAATCAATCGCCACGCCTTCCTCCCTCAACTTTGTCGAAAATGGCGGCATTGAGCCCGGCGTCGCCCCGCCGACATCCGCGTGATGCCCTCGCGATGCGACGAGAAACTCCAGCTTGTTCCCTTTGAAGAACACGGGTGTAACGACGGTAATGTCTGGTAAATGCGACCCACCCGAACACGGATGGTTGGTAACAATAACATCGCCATCGTTTAAATCAGCTTTCAAATGCTTGAGTTGCCAGGCAACGGTCGATGACATTGCACCCAAATGTACGGGTACGTGAGGCGCATTAGCGACCAACCCTCCACTCGGGGAGAAAATGGCACACGAAAAATCCAAGCGTTCTTTGATGTTTGTTGATACTGCCGTACGTTGTAACGTGCGTCCCATTTGCTCGGCAATACCCATGAATCGATTGCTGTATAAAGAAACAAGCACCGGATCAGCAATTTTTTTTGCAAACGCAACTTCGTCGAAGGCTCTGTCGTCCTCCTCCTCCCCATCGCTGCTGGCGTCAACCCCTAATTCGGAAGCTTTTTTGCTCGAAGAAGAAGATTTCGAGTCCCCAACGACGGTTATCTCAAGATCGCCGGCATCAGTAATCAAAGTGATACATCCGGGTTCGATGAGACATGTGGATGTGCCATTCATAATTATCGCCGGTCCGATGATTTCATCTCGCGGGTATAAATCAAGCAATTCATACACGGGCGTTTCTGTCCAGCCTTTCTCGCCTTCAAAGTACGTCTTCGTCTTCGATTTCTGCCGTTGCTCCAAGCTACTCCTACTGTTGCTGCTATTCTTCCGTATTTCTGCACTCGAACCTTTACCTCCAGATACTTTTAAATTTACCTCGGATTTTGCCACACCTCTCACGCGAACGTCGTCCACGATTGCCTCGCGATTTTCCATCACAAACCCGTACTCCGCACGGAAGCGGTCTCGAAATTCGTCCATGAATGAACGAGAAGGGTTCGATTTTGATGGTTCTTTAACCATCATCGGCGCGTCCGTCCCTTCAAAGCGCATGTTCAAATACAATTCGGTTTCGATGACGTCTCTTGCAAAGCCTTCTTCTTCGACTAATTCTCGAGTGACGATTTCGCGAAGCTCGGTGGCGGCCTTCTCAAACAACTTTTCGTTCTCTTTCGAATACGCGGCGAAGCACGCGGTTTGTTTTTCTCGAACCACATTGGCTAACCCCATACCAAAAGCGCTTAAAATACCCGAGTATTTATGAATTTTAACGGATCGAATGCCGAGCGCTTTAGCTAATGCACACGCGTGTTGCGGGCCAGCGCCGCCAAAGGCTGATAAAATGTGCTTCGACGTTTCAAACCCTTTCGATTCGGTGATTTCTCGAATTGGGCGGCACATTGCCTCGTTCGCAACGCGAAGGAAACCTAAAGCGACCTCTTCGGTCGATAAGTCTATGTGAATACTACTATTATTATTATTATTATTTTCAATTTCGCGCTCACGAAACCAAGCGTTGATTTCATCTCGTAACTGTTCAAATTTTGCTACCGATGCCGCTCGATCGAGTGCCTCGTTCTCATCTGGACCAAAAATTTTCGGAAAGTATTCCGGTAACACTCGTCCCAAAACAACATTCGCATCCGTGACTGCTAATTCACCGCCTTTTCTATAACACACCGGTCCAGGCTCACTCCCGACGCTTTCCGGACCAACTTGGAATCCCCCGGCGAAGAATTTCAGTTTACTCCCTCCGCCGGCGGCGACGGTAGAAATGTCCAGTTGTGGACATTGCACAACGACACCAGCGGTAACGGTTTCGGTAACGTGCTCGTACCCTTGTTTTGGGTCGTATCGCGAAACGTCCGTGGATGTGCCACCCATGTCGAACCCAATCACAGCTTCTATTTTATCGTCATCTTCTCCGTTTCGATCATTACTACTATTATTACTACTCTCGTTCGTCGCCGTGCGCGCGTACCCGACAACCCCTCCCGCCGGTCCGCTCAGAATCGCTTTATACCCACAAAACCTATCCGCAGACGTCATTCCTCCATCACTTTGCATGAACAATACCGGGACGTCTCGCATTAATCCTTCGTCAAACCCCTCAACGAACGTCTTCACGTACTCTTTAATTTTTGGCGTCAAGTAGGCGTCCACGGCAGCAGTGTGGCCTCTCGGCACCGCCCTCGCCATCGGTGTCAACGCAGACGATAACGAAATCTGTTCAAATCCGATTTCCTTGGCTAAATTACCAACCAAAATTTCGTGTTCCGGATACGCGTATGAGTGCATCAGTACTACCGCCACGGCGGTAAATCCATCCTTTTTCGCCTCTGAAAGCGATGCCCGTAAACTTGCCACGTCTAATTTTTTCACGATTTCAATTTCCTCGTTCGTTTTCACTTTATCCTTTTCCACGATCTCGTTGCCTTGTTTGTAATAGAATTCTCCATCTCCGCTCATCGTCGAACATTTCACTGGTCTCACTCTCTCCTCTGCTTCAATCCCGCGTTCAGCTAAACTCGCCGGCCGTCTCGCGTCCAGCTTGAAAATGTCCGGTCTGGCCTGGTTTCCAACCGTGAGTAAGTCTTTAAATCCTTGAGTGACTACAACGACAACTTTCGCCCCTTTTCTTTCCAACAACGCGTTGGTCCCAACCGTCGTCCCCATCCGGACCGATTTAATCCTCCCCGTCGGCGTTTTCGCCTCTCTCGGAATGGGTTCTCGAGTGATGATTTCCAACGCGCGTCGAATACCTTCCCGGGGTGCGGACGTGTAATTCTTCGGATCTTCCGACAACAGTTTGACCGCCAGCTTTTTCTTCCTTCCCGACTCCACGTATTCGCAGTACACGTCCGTAAACGTCCCGCCTCGGTCGATGCAAAACGCGACGTCTCTTTCCTTCTCCGCATTGTTTTGCGAATCATCATCTTCAACACCAAATTCGTCCCTTCCCTCTTGACGACGGTTGTTTGGGCGGCGCAAAAATGCCGTCGTCGTCCGCGCGCTCCTGTGTCGTCGTTTATTATTACCCCGGTGTTGTTGTTGTTTCCATCGATTTCCAAAAGAACCGTCGTCGTCGCGAACGTTTTTTCGGTGGTGGTGGTCTTTCAAAGCTTTAAAGGGAACAAAGGGCGGTTCGAGCGACGACGATGCGATTTGCATGTCTCTTTTTTTGTCTCCCTTTTAACGAGAAGGACGGAGGAGGTTTCTGGAGAAGACACAAAAAAAAAAGAAGAGAGAATGTCGTTTTGTCTTTCAAAGACATAAAAATATATAATATTCCATCAAGAATAAATTGATGAAATCAAACACTGGGCTCCAGTCCCAAATAGAATGGTATATGGGGACGCTTCAAGTCCTTCTACAGTTCTATGTGGTGTTATGTTCATAAACCGTGCACAGGACAATATTTCCTAGAACTTAAAAGCAATAACATAGAGAACCCTAAAAAAAAAACCTCCTCGAATGTTTAGGGTTTTCAATGGGGCGTGGAGTAGGGGTGCAGTTCGAGTGCGTGTAAAAATAGCAAAAAATATGACTCTTTTTTTTGCCTCCAAAGACTTTTGTACTTTGCCTTTAAAAGAGTCGCTTTGGGGTGTTTCGGTCAAACGCACATTACTACTACTACTACTACTACTACTACTATTATTACCTCCGAGAGGAACGACGACGCTGGCGTCGGGCTTTGGGTTTCCGCGCGGCAAAGGAAAAAGAAGGAGAATGGCGATACCGACGATGAGGGGCAACGTGGGGGAAACGGCGGTCGCCGTGTCGTCGGTGTCGTCGTCGAGCAATGGCATCGCGCGGCATCATCATCACCACCATCATCAGCATCACCATCACAATCCCAGGGAGGAATCCGCGCGAGAGATTGTGCGGCGGAAACGCGAGACGTTTCTCGCGCAAATGGCCGTCGATGTGCGCAAAGAAGAAATCGATAAGCTCGAAAAACGCGCCGCGCAAAGAGAAGAGGCGCTGAGGAACGCCGAACGGATGCTCGAGGAAGATAAAAAACGCTTCGATTTATTTTTGAAAGAAAACGACGAACGGGTGAGAGAAGCGACGAGGAGAGCCGAGAAAGAGGCGAAGAAGAAAAGAGAAAAAGCGAACGAGGTGAAACGGTTGAACGATGAAATCGCAACCGCGAGGTTGGATTTAGGGAGGAGAGAGGATAAGTTGGAGGAGTGCGAGGAGTACTTGAGGTTTTTGGACGGTTTGACGCCGAAAGAGTGGTTGACGGAGTTTAGAGAGGTTGAGGACGACGGTGAGATCGGGTTGGAAGAAAAGGATGATGGGAATGAAGAAAACGAAGAAGAAAAGAAAGAAAACGAAAACGAAAAGAGCAAACCGGTGCCGATGTATTTTACGCACCCGAAACAGCTTCTGGATGTGTTCACAAAATTAGAGGAGGAAAATTTAACGCTCATAAGCGAGGCGCAGGATATCGAAGATCAACTCGAACGAGATACGGAGAAAAGAACGAAGGAATTATATCAGTTGGAAATGGAAAGCCAACAAAATCAAAAGGAAATCACCAGGTTACGAGAAGCGATTGTGGAGGAGACGAAGAAGAAAAATGCGTACGGATTGGAAGCGCATTCATCTTCTTCATCCTCGACGTCGTCTTCGCCTGAGCAGGAGTTGGAAGATTTGACCAAAAAAGTGAGAGAAGTGTACGAAAGCGTGGTTGCGACTGATAGAGATGCAAAACCTTCTTTTGTTGAAGCAGTCGACATGTTGAGAGAAATTGAAGAGACTCTCGAGCAATACTTTGTCGAGATTGAAAAAATGCCCCCAGGCGTCGTCGCCGAACGCGAACGCAAGATTGAAAAAGAGCGACGACACAGAAATCGTGAGTTGAAGATGCAGCAACAAAAAGCCGAACAAGAGTTGAGATTGAAAAAAACCATGGAAAGAGCTGCCGCACCGGCGAGGAAAAAAACAAACGGGAAACCGGTCATGTTCCGCTCGCGGTTGCGCGAGGAGAAAAAAGAAAAGCAACAAAACAGTAATCAAATACCAAAAGAGCGCGAAGCCGAAATGGAATTGAAAGCGTTTCTAAATCGTGAGTTCTAACAACAATAACTTATACAAATACACGTGTGCGGTGTGTTGCACATACTAGTACTATGCATATCTATCTAAAACGGCAAGCTCGGCAGTTTGTCACTCATGTCGTACAACGAAACGCAAATCTCCAACGCGATCAAAACGATAATCGTCCATTCCAAGAAATCGCTCTTTCTATTCTGCAAAATCTCCAAGTAAAACTTCACTTGCGTTTGAATCAAGTTTAACTTATAATCTAGATCCTGGAACCGATCTTCTAATTCGAAATCTTGTCTCAATCCTTCCCAAACGATGTTATACTGCGCGTATTGCCACGCCGTGTCCGATCTTCCCAACAAACCTAATCTGGTGATCAATTCCGTCAGCGTGTTGTTGTTTTCCGCGACTAACGAAAACAATCGTTTCTTGGAAATGTTCAAGTCTCCGGTAAGTTCCGTACTTTTATTCAGTTTCGAGAAAATCTCAAGCATCGCATCGACTTTGTGTTCGTAGTGCTCGAGCGCAACCGTTTGCGCCAACACCGCACTAATCACGCTGATGTTATTCACGTCTAATCGTTTTAATACGATATGGTCGGATTCTAATTTAGCCCACTCGTCTAATCGCGGTGATACTTTGACTAAATAATCCTCTTTCATCGGGTATGCCAATGGAGATTCGACAAAGTTCCGCGTCAACTCTAAACACTCCTCGCGTTCCTGAGCACCGACGTTGTAAAATACTACCGAACCAAATTTAAAAACAACCATGTATCGCATCAAATCCGTGCTCGGGATACCGACTCCTCTCTGCGATGATTCCGTCCGTTGTTCTTCGCTCGTCGTGGTTGTCGTTTCTATATCTTTCCGTCCCAAAATATCACCAGTATTCTCTCCTTTCGCGCTTTTGTTGTTGCCTCCTTTCTTCCTCTTATTCAACACCTCCTCCGCGGCTTCTCTTAAACTCGCCAACGTGTTCAGCTTTCTCTCATCACCAACGCTACTGAATCCTAAATTACTAACACTACTTGTATTCGAAGAAGACGTAAACTCGACCGAACGTCTCGGGGCTAACCGAATCACCACGCACTCTCGGGTAAACTCTTTCGGGTACGTCGGTAACTCCCTCGCCAAATGCCGAAAATCCACCGTCGATCCTACATAATACGCTCGAACCGGTAACGAGTAATCGAATCGGCTCAATGTGCTATTACTCGTCGCAGCACTACTCGCGTGAGCACTCGTCGCCGCGTATTCGCCGTGACCACGATAACTCAAACTGTTCCCCTTCTCCTCGCCGCCTCGCGCGTCTTCTCCGCTGTCGCTCTTCTCTTCCAACGCCCTCTCTCGTTCCACCTCCGCGACGGCGGCGTTCCACGCCGCGTCTTCGATCGAATCGAAAACTCCCGGTATCGTCGGTGGATTTAAATCCAGCTTCTTCGTTTGCCGTCTCGTCATCGACGACAACGCCCCCACCGTGGTCTTCTTCGCGCTCGTCGACGCGTCCGCCGCGAAACTTCGCCGCCACATCATCATCATCATCGAAGAATAAAACGAGTGCGAATTTTCCCCGCATTTTGTTGTTCTCGACGCGCACTCTGACGACGAGACCAGCGATGACAAATACTGATGGTGATTATGGTGATGGTGATGGTGGTGGTGTGTCGGCCGCCGAGGATGATTGCCCTTCGAGGCGCGGCCGCAGAAGAGCGAAAGGATCGCTCGCTTCCTCCTGCTGCTCATTTCGTCTCGAGTAAAAGTCCAATTGAAAGAAAGAGTTTAGATAGAGACTTCCATGTAATACCCTAAACATAGGGTTGTTTGTGCTCCTTAAAAGAATTGTTTGAAAACGGAAAAGCGCTATAAAAAAAGGCTTTAAGTGTGTGCACGTGCAAAGAAGGTCCAAGGAGCTTCGAGCTTTTGGAACAACGCGACAGCAGCATGCATCTGTACAACGTGACTCTGCAACGGCCGGGGACGTGCCAAACGGCCATCAACGGCAACTTCTCGGGGCCGAAAGTACAAGAAATCGTCGTGAGCAAAGGGACGGCCATCGAATTATTGAGGCCAGACCAACACGGGAAATTGAAGTCGATCGCGTTTCGGGAGTGTTTTGGAATCGTGAGATCGATGTCCGCGTTTCGTTTAGCCGGGGCGAATAGAGATCACGTGGTCGTAGGTTCTGATTCGGGGAGGATCGTGGTTTTGAAATTCGATAAAGAGAAGAATCAGTTCGAGCAAGTGCACAAAGAAACGTTTGGGAAGTCGGGCGTGAGGCGAGTAGTGCCGGGGCAGTTTTGCTGCATAGATCCGAAAGGGAGGGCAGTTATGTTAGCCGCGGTGGAGAAACAGAAAGTGGTGTACGTTTTGAATAGGGATTCACAGGCAAATTTGACGATTAGTAGCCCTTTAGAGGCGAATAAAGGGAAGACAATTGCGTTCGACGTGTGTGCCCTCGACAACGGATTGGAGAATCCCGGGTTCATGGCGATTGAGTTGTTTTATGGAGAAGCCGATGTGGACGATACTGGAGAAGCAGCCGCGGACGCACAGAAGATGTTGACATATTACGAATTGGATCTAGGATTGAATCACGTGGCGAGGAAATGGTCGGAACCGGTCGATAACGGCGCGAATAAGTTGATTCCGGTGCCCGGAGGAAGCGATGGGCCGGGTGGAGTTATCGTCTGTTGCGAAAACTTCTTGTTGTACAGAGCAGAGAAACACGAGGAAATTCGATGCGTCATTCCGAGACGAACGAGTTTGGATAGCGAAAGAGGCGTTTTGATTGCCTCTTTCGCGTCGCACCGAAGTAAAAATGGTTTTTTCTTCATCGCGCAGAGCGAATACGGAGACTGTTATAAAGTAACATTAGATTGGACGAATAGAAAAGTTTCCGAGTTAAAGATGAAATATTTTGATACTTTGCCTGTCTGTAGCGCGTTGTGTGTGTTGAAGACTGGATTTTTGTTTTGCGGGTCCGAGTTTGGCGCGCACGCGTTGTTTCAGTTCATCGCGCTCGGAGACGATGAAGAATCCGCAGAGTCTTCCTCGAAAACTTTAAAGAAAATTGATACAAAGAAAGGAAAGGAAAAAGACGATGGAGACGATGAGAACTTTCAACCGGTGTTCTTTAACCCGAGAAAACTGAAAAACCTCGCCTTTATCGACGAAATTGAATCGTTTTCGCCAACCATCGCGCTCGCATCAAACATCTCGCGAAAAGAAGAAACGCCTCGCTTATTAGCTCTGTGCGGCCAAGGCCCGCGCTCAACGTTTCGCGTGTTGCGTCAAGGCGTACCGCTTTCAGAAATGGCGCGCTCGCCGCTCCCTGGGAATCCAAACGGCGTTTACACCATTCGTAAAGCGAAAAGCGATACCACGGACGCGTACATTGTTGTCTCGTTTACGAATGCGACTTTGGTGTTATCCATCGGCGATACCGTCGAGGAGGTTACGAATACTGGTATTCTCGCCACGTCGTCGACGTTAGCTGTTTCCGCGTTAGGAGAAGATGACGATGGATCTTTGATTCAAATTCATCCTAGCGGTGTTCGACATGTTCGTGGGAACAACAAAGGCGTAAACGAGTGGAGAGCACCGGGTAGGAAAAAAATAACCGCGTGCGCGTGTAATCGAGGCCAAGCGATTGTAGCGTTAACCGGTGGTGAACTTGTGTATTTCGAATTAGACGAAGCTGGACAACTCTTGGAGATTGAAAAGATTGAAACAAGCTCGGAGATTGTCAGCGTTGACATCCCGCCGATCCCGGATGGATCTTTGCGAGCCAAGTTTGCGGCTGTCGCTGGGTATGATTCCACCGTTCGAGTTTTATCTTTGAATCCAGGGGAAGCGCTGCGAACGGTTGGCGTCCAAGCAACTCCGGCGCCGCCGGAATCCGTCTTGCTTTTAGAGGTCAATAATAAGAACCTGAAGAATAAAAAAGCAAGCAGCAGCGCGCCGCCATCCATGTTTTTGAACGTTGGCTTATCCAATGGCGTTTTAGTTAGGTGCGAAGTCGATCGCGTTTCCGGTGCGCTTTCCGACGCACGCTCGCGCTTTGTCGGGCAAAGACCTCCGAAATTAAATTGCATCGAAGTGAACGGCGAGGCTGGATTTGTAGCTTTGTCCACGCGCCCGTGGTTGGGGTTCAACGAAGATGGTCGATTCTCAATCGTACCAGCATGTCACGAAACCATCGACCGCGCGTGTGGCTTTGCTTCGGAACAAGTTCCAGAAGGTATTGTTGCCGTCGTGGATGGAAGTTTACGGATTTTAGCATGCGAAAAGCTTGGCGAAGCGTTTTCGCAAAGCGTGGAAAAAGCGAGATACACGCCACGCGCCATGTCGACGCATCCAGACGACCCAGATGTCGTCGCGGTGATTGAAACTGATAGGGGTATAATTGGATTTGAAGATAGAACAGGCGAAGAGACAAGGAATGAATACGTTGTCGATGCGCCTCCGGCAAAGAAAACGAAGAAAAACGAAGAAGACGATGAATCCGACGACGAAGACGACGCGTATCAATTAGCACCCATCGAACAGTTTGGCGCGCCGAAATCGACCGCGAATGACAATAACAACTGGTCGTCCTGCGTTCGCATCGTCGATGCGGCGAATGCAGAAACCTTGTGCGTGCAAGAGATTGAAAATAACGAACGCGTTGTTTCCGTCGCGCATGCCTACTTTGCCAAAGCCGACGAACTTTTATTGGTCGTCGGTTCGGCGAAAAATTTTGTGCTACAACCTCGCGATTGTGATGGTGGTATGATTCGATGCTACAGATACAAGCGTGGCGGTAAATCATCCAATGGCGAAACAACGAAAGGGAAATCTGGAGGTAACAAAGCCATCACTGGTTTAGAACTAGTCCACGAAACCCCGTGCGAAGGTGCGCCGTTCGCGTTGCGAAATTTTGAAGGCAAACTCTTGGTCGGTGTCGACGACGTTTTACGCCTGTACGATTTCGGTAAGAAGAAATTGTTGCGCAAAGCGGAGTGCACGCAAAAGTTCCCGAGTTTCATCAACGACATTCGATGCTCTGGCGACCGCTTTTACGTCACCGACGCCTGCGAATCCGCCTTCTTCGTTAAGTACGTTCGCGAAGACGACCAGGAATGTTCCATGCACATCTTCGCCGACGACGTCGCGCCGCGATACGTTACCGCCATGATCCCCTTAGATCGCGACACGGTGGCCGTCTCGGACAAATTCGGCAACTTTGCCGCCTTGCGCCTCCCCAAAGACGTTTCGGACGAAATTGAATCGGACATCTCCGGCGGCAAACATGCTGCCTTACAATCCTCCGCCGCCGGCGGCGTACTCAACGGCGCCAACAACAAACTCCAAGCGTGCGCGCAATTTCACGTCGGCGACGTCATCTGCTCTTTAACCAAGTGCGCTTTACAAACCGGCGGTTCCGAGGTCATCGTCTACGCTACTCTCGGCGGCGCGCTCGGCGCTTTTGTCCCCTTTGCTAGCAAAGATGAAGCCGATTTCTGCTCCCATCTCGAGATGCACTTGCGCATAGAGGCGCCGCCAATCCTTGGCAACGAGCACGGTGCCTTCCGCTCCTCCTACTTCCCAGTCAAGGCGGTCGTAGACGGCGACTTGTGCGAACAATTCGGCCGACTTGGGGCGGATGCGCAGCGACGCATAAGCGAAGAGATGGACCGCACGCCGAGCGAAATCGTCAAGAGGTTGGAACAAATTCGCGCGCGAGCTGGTTAAGGCGCGCGCACACACACGTATTTATATGCGACTATTAGCAAATATCTGTGTAAAAGAATGAGAAATACAGAGAGTTCACAAACGCGTAGAGACACGTCTCGCGTTTCCATCCGTCGTGTACCGGTACAACATACCCCGACCCGTTTTATTTTCTTTCAAAAAAAAAAGGGGGGAGTTTTGGATAAAAAGAAACCATCAGATCGATCGCGTCAAAACCCGAACGCGCGTCGTCGTCGTCGTCGTCGTCGTCGTCGTCGTCGTTATCATCATCCGCGCTTCCGCGTGCGTTTCGTCGTCCGCGTCTGGTACCGCCCTCTTTTTCTCTCCCGATGCGGCAGCGCGTCGCCCAAGGCCTCGTTCTCGTCCTCTTTTCCTTGCACTCGTGCATCAAACCCGCGCACTCCATCGCGGGCAAATGTAGCGCGTGTAAGGCGGTCGCGACTGAGTTACAAGATGCGTTAAATAAAGAAAACAAACAGAGAAACCACATCGACATGCGAGGCCGCTTAGATTCCAAAGGACAGCGATACGGAAAATTAATCCCGTATTCAGTATCCGAACAACGATATTTGGAATTGGTCGAAGATTTTTGCGAGAAGAGCAGAGTGCCGGATTATCAGTTGAGTGCCGCTGACGCGAGTCGAAACGAAACCGAGGACTCGTGGTACAAAGCACCGCGAGGAACGGTCCGAGGCGCGCAAGCGAAAACGGAACAGAAAGAGATACAGACGTACTGCGAACGAGTGATGGAGGAAGTGGAGGAGGAATTGCAAACGTTATTATACGAGGAGAAGTTGAACGAGACGAACGTGGAGCAGTACGTGTGTTACGAGTTGTCGCCACAGTGCATCTCGAAAGCAGAATGGAAGAACAAGAAGAAGAAGGAAGGGATGAATAGGCACACGGGTAAATATGACACGGCGACAATGAAGGAGTTGTGAATGAGTGTACTACTCTCTGCTAGAGGGATTTTATACCGTAATATATAGCATCGAACTAGCATCGATTAGCATGCGCAGTGTCGAGCTTTCATCAATATTTTAATGAAATAATTATGAGCTTTATACTATTAATACGAGCTACTGTAACTATCATCGGAATCCGAGGAGGTATAGGAGGAACTGTACGAGGAAGAATATCTGCTGCTCTTTTTCTTCTTCTTGTCTTTCTTTCTGCTCTTCCTTTTTTTCTTCTCTTTCTTCTCGCGCTTCTTGCGTTTTCTACTACTCTTCTTTGATTCTTTCTTGTCTTCTTTTCTCTTCTTTTCTTTTTTGACTTCAGGGACGTACCCTTCTAATCCGTGACCAAACCTAGGCTTGGAATAGTCGTCCGCTCTTGGTTGGTGCTTTTGGTCGTCTTCGACATCGACGACAAAATCGTACGCGTTTTTGCTTTGCTCTTTGACATCGGCTTTTTCGTGTCCCCACTGGACGATGCCGCCTGGTTGCACTTTTTCGCCCGCGTCTGCGCCGACGGGTTTCTTGTTAAATCTTCCGCCGGTGGCATCGTCTCCACCACCTGTGTCTCGTCGTTCGCGAAGCTTCATGTTTTCCGGATCTAAATCTTCGCCTGATTTCTGATCAACGAGTCGAATAGACCCAGACAGTTTCATTCGATCGCGTTCACTTTCTGGCGGTTTCATTTCGATGATTTTCACGAAACACGATTCGCCGACCGACAAAACGCCTTCAATTCCCATGACCTTATCCTCGTCCGTGTCCCCTCTCGAAAATCGTAAATGTTCGCTAATTTCGGAAACGTGAACCAAAGCTGACGTTCGAGTGTTTTCTAAATTCACAAACACGCCGTACGGTTTAATTGAAGACACTTTGCCTTTGTACACACCGAATAAATCAGCCTCGAATGACGCCGACGGCGCGTTGTTAGGACTTTTATTAAATACATCTTTCTTATTCTCCGGATCATTATCTTCCCCAGTCTCTTGATTGACAATTTTCATCGATAAACTCACCTTCCATCCTCTCGCGGGATCCTCTTCGCATTTTAATACTTTCACAAACACTTTCGTATCTACCGGGAAAAAGTACGACAACGACTGCACTTTCGCCTCGTCGCTATCGTCTCTTTGGAAGGTAATATCGTCAGAAACTTGACTCGCGTGGACCAAACCATCCGGTAGTCTTCTCGTGTAGTATCTATCGTCGTCATCGTCCTTGGCGTCCTTGGCGTCGTCCTTGTCCTCCATCATCAAACGCACGAACAATCCGTACGGTTGAATCGATCGCACGACACCTTTTCGAATCTCGTGTTGTACAAATGGAGGAGGTTGTTTCCTCGCTCGGTTGTCCAAAGGGGATTCGTCGTATTCTTCTCGTCGATGGTCCCATCCGCGTCCGTCGTCCCCGCGGGGAGGACGACGACGCTCTCGAAGCTCGTCGTAACGACCTCTGCCTTCTCTCGCGCGATGATGATGCGCAGGCGACCACGACCGGCTGCGAGAATAACTTCTGCTTCTGCTTCGTCTTCTTCCGCGAGAAGGATAGTGCCGTCGTCCTCTGTCGTCGCGCTCGTCCCTTCTTCGTCGCTCCTCGATGTCTCCGTCCGAAGACATCGATCGACTTCGTCGTCTGAATCGTCGTCGTCTTTCGACATCATCATCATCATCGGAAAAATCGGAATCGGAATCGTCTCTTCTTCCGCGGCGTCTTCTTCTGGGAGAGGAAGACGGAGACGATCGTCGCCGCCGTCGCCGATGTCGTCTCTCCTCGTCCTCGTCCTCGTCGTCGCTTCGAGAAGAAGACATCGTGAATTTTTCCCGCGCGAGTGCAAAAAGAGACGAAATGTTTTCCAATTTCTTCAAAAGAAAAAGGAAGAGGGAAGGAGCCTTTGCTTTTTGTTGATCCGCACACCACAACGACGCGAAAAACGCGAGAAGCAGAGACGCGAGGAGAACAGGACGACGACGACGACGACGACATGACGACGGATACCACCTCGAAGTTCTCCTCTTCAAACAACGCGGTGCGACGCATCTCGCAAGAGATGAAGGAATTCATCGACTCGGAAGCGCACATGGACACGGACCCGAGCGCGTTTGCCACGTGGGCAGAACCTTTGGAAGACGACATATTCGAATGGCACTTCGCGTTATACGGCGCAGAAGGTACGCGCGATGCGGCTTTTTGCACCCGTACTCTTTCTTTCTCCCTCCCTTTGTTTCGTTTCTCGGAATGACTTTTTGACCTTCTTTACGTTCTGTTGTGTGAAACACGACGCGCGCTCGAGCAATCGAACTGACCATCGAACTCCTTCCCTCTCTTTCTCTCCACGAAATATCGTAACAGGTACGGCATTTGAAGGTGGCATATACCACGGACGCATTCTACTCCCGGTTGATTACCCGTTCAAACCGCCGAATTTTATGCTCTTGACGCCGAACGGCCGCTTCGAGACTTTAACGAAAATCTGTTTGTCGATCACGTCGTATCACGAGGAACATTGGCAACCGAGCTGGTCGGTGAGGACCGCATTGACTGCAATTCGAGCGTTTATGGTTACACCGAGCGAAGGTGCCTTGGGGGGGATAGATTTTAGCGAAGAGCAACGGAGAGAGCTAGCGGAGAAGAGTCGAGCGAACGAGGTTAATTTTACGTTTGGGAGCGAAAAGAGAAGAGAAGTCACAAGATTGATCCACGAGAAAATGTTAGGACGTATGGGGAAGGCGAAACAAGCCGCAAAGAAAATGGCTATGGAAGCAAGGGAAAGAAAGGAAAAAGAAGCTCGGGAGAGCAGTTCTGCTCAGAATGGTGACGATAATAATGTGGAAGTGCGGACGACAACGACACAAGCAGTAGCAGAAGAAGTACCACAAAGAGCACCATTGGTAGTATCACCTACCACTCGTGTATCATCAGCACACTCAAACCACCACCACCAGCAGCAGCAACAACAACAACAACATGCAGAACCGAGCGAAGAAGAACATCATCAAGCACCATCCCCCACTCGTACTCCTCGAAACGCCAATGCTGCTGCAACATACCAACGCCCGCCGGCACTGGCAGACAATAACAGACGAACACAACCACCGGAAGACGACAGAACTTCCGCCATGAAACTTTTAGACTCTCTCTCCGTTTGCTTAATCGTTGCCATCGCAGCTATTCTGTTGAAACGGTGCATGTGGGTACCTCCGTTGTAACTTTAACTTATTGTACTTGTAGTGTTTTGCCTCATCGAAATTTTTGTTCGAAAACTTGTCGGTATCCAACATCCAATAAAGATAGGGCAGTCATTCTTTCCCCATAACACCTTTGCGCGTTCGAGGGGTACACGCGCAAATATCACCGCAATGACCCGATATTCCACGCACGCGTTCACTTCGACGTCTTCTTCTTCGTATTTATCTTCTCAAAGGCAACCTGCGCCTCTGACAAGGAGAAAATCATGTCATCCTCAGAGAGGATTAATGAACAAGTTCGCAGCCGATGAAGTAATGGAAGTTGAGACCATCAGCATCGACGGCTCGGCGAAACCGTCCGAGGCGTCCCCATTTCCGCTTTTATCTAATAAACAACCGCTATATACGCACGTGTCCCCTGGTGTCTGCGATATGCACGCCTCTGACGTCACCATTCGCGCCGCGTGGGTGGTGTTGCTGAGAAGTCAACACGCGTCGCACAGAGCAAACGCGAAACGGACGAAAGACATGTTTCACGAGGAAGATGAAAGTTTTCTGGATAGGTATCACGAATGGGAAGCGAAGTACGACGATTTTTTATCGAGAGTAGAGAGCGACTCTTATCAAGGCGGGACGTTGTTAAACGTGGTTAGCGAAAAGGAAAAGTTGCTGAGAGAATATGGGTTGCCGGATTTGTTTCGCGCAGTGAAAGCGGCAGAGAACGCCTTGTGTTCGGACGTTTTGTTTCAATCACTGAGGGATGACGTGGATAATTCGGAGGATTCTTTAAAAGCGTCGATTGAAATCGCGTTGGCCGGAAACTTGTTTGATGCTGGGGCGGCGCAGGCAGTTCAAAATGTCGTCGGAGGGACTGCGTTTAAAGGTGACTCGAATAAGTTTGCATTTAAGAATAGCGAGGATTTACAGTTTGCGTTTGAAGCTTCGAGGAGACGAGTGAGAAATAGCGAATGGTTGTGCGATGATTTGGATAAGCTACGAGCGAACGAGTACGACCGCGTGTGCGTGTTTTGTGACAACGCTGGCGCGGACGTTTTAGGGATGACGCTGTTAGCAAGAGAACTAGCCAAGAGAACCAAAGGTGCGAAAGTCGCGTTAGTCGCAAACGAGTTGGCAGCTTTAAACGACGTCACTATTAACGAACTCGAAGAGTTTTACGAAGCTTGCGAACAACACGACCAGAATTGCTTACAAAAGTACCGCGAAAATGGCAAAATCGTCCTCCTCTCTTCTGGCCAATCGTCTACTTTACTCAATCTGAATACTACCGGAAAAGATGTCAACGATTGGGTCAAATTCGAAGACACTGTCAGTCGTAGCGACATGGAAGGGGGGGAACTAAGATGGCTTATCGTTTTAGATGGTATGGGCCGCTCCTTAGAATCGAACTGGGAGTG
>Ga0066856_10000105_pt1 | contig 26321 bp, 5 predicted proteins | sample ETNtaG_5_FD_65605 | JGI IMG/M metagenome (GOLD analysis project Ga0066856, IMG submission 65605) | Marine microbial and viral communities from oxygen minimum zone, Eastern Pacific Ocean - ETNP201406SV205 | ecosystem: Environmental > Aquatic > Marine > Oceanic | place: Pacific Ocean: Eastern...
AGGAGGAGGAGATACTCTTCCGCGATACCACCACGCTTCATCAAAGTGTTTTGGTGTTGCGTGTCATCATGGGATCGTCATCGAAAGTCGTCCGCAGGGTGGACTGGTCGTTCGCCGTCACGGCGGCGTCGTCCTCTGCCAACGACGAAGACAACACCACCAAGAACAGACCTTCTTCTTCTTCTTTGAGAAACGACGACGACACCGAAACAACAACAACAACAACAACGTTGGGGTCGCGCGTGAACGTGCGCGTGATAGTCGCGAATGAAGAGGACGAGGAGGAGGAGGAGATCGAGATGGAGATGCGCGCGACCGCGTTGCGAGCGCTGACGAGAGACCTCGACGTCGCGCTGGCAACCATTCGAGCAGACGACGAGAAATAATACTACTACTACTACTAATAACAACAACAACACCCACCGTGGCGTCTACAGGACGAGACGCGCGACGCACAGAAAGAGACCCACCAAAGCCTCTCTCACTCCCCGGCGTCCGAAAAGGAAACACAACGCAACAAAGGAGTTTTGCGCGCGAATAATACGAGACGACGTACACGACGACGCCTCTCCACGGGGGTCCCGTTCAAAAGGCCCAAAAATGGGAGGAGGGCGTCTTCTGATGGTGGTGTCGTGTCGATCGATCGACATTTTGCGTCGAGAGAAGAGGAGGGAGGTGTCTCTCAGACGCTCTCGGTACGTTACACTTACTTCAAAGGAGCAGATAAAGATACCAATAGTGATACCCAAAGATATACGGCTAAGAAGAAGCTGTCAAAATACCCAGAATACCTCAGAGACTCCTACGTTTTACTCCCGTCTCTACCCAGAATAATACCTTTCGCGCACTCTTTTCGTGTCTGAACCGTCATCACTTCTTCTTTTCGAGTGGGAATTGGACCATCATTTTTTCCTCAAAACATTTTAAGACCTTCGAGACGCTTTTGTCAAACGCTCCGTTCTTCGACGACGACTTTGTTCAAACAGACGTGTTGTATTCGTCGTCGTCGTCGTCGTCGTCGAGTCTTCGTTTCTGGTGGGTTTCTGTGGTGTTCGGAGAAACGAAGGAGGCCTTGTATCGAAGTCGTCAAAGTCTATAAGTCTAAAAGAAAATGTCGGCGGCTTTGACGACCACGTTTGCGCATTTCGCGTTGGACGACCCGCTTCGGGTGTTGTACGAGAAGCACGAGCGGTCGGCGCAACCGGAAAGTCGGCGCGTGATAACGGCGCTCGAGGCGACGTGTTCGGTCATCTCGGAGAAAAACTTGCGGCCGTCGCCGGTGAGCGTGTACGCGGCGACGATGGCGAGCCTGACACAAAGCGTCGTCGAAAGCAGCACCGGTTCGGAAGGTGGTCTCGAAGAGGACAAAGCGTCGTCAAAATCATCCATCGGCGGTGGTTCGACGACGACGGCCGCGCGGGAAGGGGAGAGGCAGACGCAACACGCGATGCTGACGATAATGTCAGTCGCGTTGGAACACTCGTCTCCAACGGCGATTAAGAGCAAAGTGAGAGAAACCGTGGACGTTTTGGTCAAAGTCGGGAGGGAGAATCGGGAACACTCCGGGGCACTCAGAGCGGTGATTAAATGCATCGGATTCGCGTTGAGAGCGACGGCAAAGACGAAGGGAAAAGAAGAGTTGGAGAAGATGTTCGGGAAAGGAGGACGAGGAGAAGAAGAAGAAGAGGAAGAAGAAGAGAAGAATGGATTAGGGCAAGCGTTCTCGGCGTTGTGTCACTTTTGCGTGGATTCGAGGCCGAAAGTGAGAAAGTCGGCGCACGAAGCCGTGCAGGAAGTGCTCTCTGCGACGAAAGGCACGAGAGCCGGGAAGACGATTTTTCAAAAGACGTTTGGCGCGTTCGCGCGTCAAAAACTGAAAGCGCCCGGGGAAGCAGCAGAGAAAGCGGCGAACATGAAAGGCGCGAAAGGGGCGAAGAAAGAAAAGGATACGGCGATTGCAACCGCGACGGAAGCTTTGCACGTTTTAGGCACTCTCAAAGGCGCGTTGGCGAGCGTGGAGGAACCGACGGCGTCGAAGATTGTCGACGCGACAATTGAAATGACATCTTTGGGCGAGCCGTTGTTAGAAACGCAAGCGACAGAAACGTTACTGGCGTTGTCCGTGTCTCCGAATCCAGGGTGCAACGACAAGACGTTTTTGAAGATTCTCGAACCAGCCGCGAGATTGGCAAGAGAAGCTTCCCAAACGCAACCGACAAAGTGCGTCACGTTAGCGCGATTAATTACAAACGTCACCGTGCAAATGTATAGAAAAGATGCCGAGGAAGCGAGAAAAGTGCTACCGTTTACGTTTGAAAATTTGTTGAAGTTGTTAAACGCGCCTCACGAAGGCGTCGCAATTGAGACTTGCGAAGCGATGAAGACGTTGATTAGAGAAACCGTGGATAGCGAAATGGTGAGGGAAGGCGTGAAGTACGTCGCGACGTTACGAGTACAACAAAAAATGAATAAGAAGAATGGTAGTTTAAAACCACCACCGATGATTGGCATCGCAAAATCAATAGAGTCCGCGTTAGGAATGCGCTACCGCGCGGCATGGCCGTTTACCATACCGGTCGCCACGCAGTGTTTCCAAAGACTCGGCGTCGCCGGTGGCGCTTTGTTGACTGGTTCCTTAGCTGCGCTCGGAGAAATGGGCGCGAACGCCGACGGACTACGATGTAAAACACAAATAGAAACGTGCATTTCCACCGCGGCAGAATATATCGGCGCCGAAGGCTTGCTCGAACAACTTCCTTTAGGATTAGAAGAGTCCATCGATAAATCTTTAGAACGAAGAGGCGACGACAACGACGTTCAAGATGAAGAAGATATGGACATCGACGACGAATCTGATGGTTCCCGACTGTGGCTCGTACCGTTGTTGCGTCGATCTCTTACAGGTGCAAGAATGTCTTTCTTCAGCGAGTTTGTGTTACCAGAAGCGCGTCGATTAGGCGGACGAGCTGCCAATGCGCAAAGCGAAAACAGGTTCTTCGAAGCGCAAAGATGTCGAGCGGCGGAGTTAGCGTTATGGTCGCTCCTACCAGGCTTTGCAAACTTTCCCATCGACGCCGGAGAGAGTTTTCCGACGTTTGCAAAAGATCTAGGCCACGCATTGAGCGCGAGGGAAGATTTACGAGCACCGATTTGTGAATGTTTGAGAAGATTGTGTCGACAAGCGTTGGCGGCCACAGGCGCAGACGACGAAGACGCGGACGATATAAACTCCGATTTGAACGTTTCCGATCTCGACACAGAGAAAGAAGACAATGATAGGGAAGGAGAAGGCGAAGAGAAAGTCCCCGCGCATTTCACGGTGCAAATCGCCGAGGCTCAGTTGGAAACAATCTCAAAATTCTCTAAAAATTATATGCCGATTCTGTTCAATTTATTCGTGACTTCGGAGTCGCACGCGCGAGGAGAGATTTCATCCACCATCGGGGCGTTCGCGAAAATTGCGAGCAAAGAAACCGTGAACACGTTCTTTAAACAAGTTTTGAAGAAGTTAGTCGAAGCGGCATCTTCTTCGGTGGATAATGACGACAACGAGGATGAAGAAGGGAGCAAAAAGAAGAAGAAGAAGAAAACGTCGTCGTCGAAGGAGGAAGAGGAAGCAAGAGAGTTGAAAAAATGCAGCTTCATTGATCTCGCGCATGCTTTAGTGCCCGGTCTAGATTTGGACGCGTTAGATGCGGCGTTCAAAATTGCCTCCTCCGCCGCGAATGAGAAAGAGGCTGCGAGTCAAAAACGAGCGTATAAATTGCTCTCGGCGATTTGCGCTGCGAAAGAAGGCTCGTGGTTGGTAAAGAAGAGCAAAGACGTGGAGACGTGTTTGATGGATGCTAGGGACGTATGTGCGACAGCGGCGAGACGACGACGATTAGAGGTTATCGGGTTCGTTTTGCCACATTTACAAAGCCACTCCAGAAACGACGACGATGAAGATGAAAACGACGACGCCATGAAGACTTTGCTTGCTGAACTCATCCTCGCGACGAAAGAGCAAAACGCAAAGACTCGATTATTGGCGTACGAACTCTTGGTGGACATTCCGCGACGCATGGAAAAGGAATCGAGCGAACGGCACGGTGCTATCTCAGATGGGCAAGTTGGGAACCGCGCCGGTGTCGCCGCATGGCTCGCGCAAAGCGACTATGTTGATAAACACAAGAAGAAAAAGAACAAAAACGGAAGTGACGACGACGATGTGTCGGACGATGATGACGACCGAGACATGATTCTCAGCGACGACGACAATGACGAAGACAACAATGCCACCAGTGCCACCACCACCAACATGGTGATTGAAAACTTGGAGCCTGTACCAGGTCTCATCGACGAAAGTTCTCGCGCCATTCGAGGATTCTTTCTTACCGTTCTCGCCGGCGTCGTCGGCGCGACTCCGCAAATGCAATCTGCCTCGGTCGTCGCTTTGGCTCGACTACTCTACGAGTTTTCCGCAAAACTGGTTGAAATCGTCCCTGAACTTCTCCCGGCAATTTACAAATTGCTTAAAGGTCGTAACAGAGAAGTCGTGAAAGCCTCGTTGGGGTTTATTAAAGTTGTCGCCGTGCGTTTGCCGCAAAAAGAACTCTCCTTGCACTTGCCGGAACTCCTTCCCGCCGTTTTGAAATGGTCCTCGGATTCCAAGAATAGGTTCAAATTAAAAACTAAAGTTATCATCGAAAGATGCGCGAAGCGGTGTGGATGGCGTGCGGTGGAAGACGCCATGCCGAAAGAGCACTTAGCTTTAGCGTTACACATGAAAAAAGAAGAGACAAAGATGGAAACGAAGAAGAGAAAAGCTCGAGCGGAGGAGACGGCGAGTCGCGCGAGTGGTAAAACCAGTCGCAAAAGTCGCTGGAACGAGGAGGAAATCTTTGGTGACGAAAATGACGATCACAACAATAACCAACGTTCTGAGTATGGTGGTTTCGGTCCTAAATCTCACCGCGGCAATAGTGGCGGTTCCGAAGGTGCCTTTCGTAATGCGCGCGACGCGCACGCTTCGAGAGCGAGCGCTGGCGCGCGGCTCCCGGTCGGCGCCGAATTTGATTTACTCGACGACTCGAAAATGCGCAAGCACTTACTCGCACAAGGCGCGAAAACTGCTCAATATAGACGTAACGAGTTTGGCGATTTCGACGACGACGACACGAAATACCGAACCGATAAATCCACCGGAAAACTCAAAATTGTCGAAGAAAACGACCGCAAACGCGCGCGCGACGACGACGACAACGACGACGACGACGACGACGGTGCCACTCGACGCACTTTTGGCACTCGCAAATCCGGCAAAACCAAACGCACCACGGGCACCAATAGGTCCACCAAAACGAACAAAACTGCCAAAACGTCTGCCACTCACACCGGCGACCGGTACAAAGCCAAAGGCGGCGGCGATGTTCGCAGAAAAGGTGAAAAGTTACAACCGTACGCGTACTGGCCTTTGGATGCCAAACTGCTCAACCGACGCAACTCCAAAAGAGGCGAGGCGAGAGACACGTTGTCGGGAGTTGTCAAATCGAGCAAGGAGAGTGGGATATTTCGCGGGAAGAAAGCCAGAAGATTTGACTGAGTTAGTATTGTGGTAAAAAAACTTGTAACATGCGAGCAAACTCTTTTTTGCGATTGACTTTCTGGCACACATCATCGTAGTCCTTGGTACGTATCGTCTCTCGCGCTTTTCTCTCGTCCGTATCTTTTTAGAGTTTTGGATTAGGATTTCCTTCAGAATTCCGCTTTTCCGCGTGTGTATACGCACGCTCGTCGCGCGAGCGAGGGGGGCGAAAAAGGTGACGGCGAAGGAGAGGAATCCGCAACGAGATGATGTCGTCTTGGTCTCGCGGCGCGTCCAAGAAAACGCGGCTCTTCGTCCTTTTCCGCGTCGTCCTTTTCGTCTCGCTTTTCTCTCCCTCGTCGTCGTTGTCGTCGTCGTCGTCGTCGTCTCAATCCACTCTTTCTGCGTCGAGACAGCGCGGGAGTGGCGTCGTGTACAACCAAAACGCAAACCCTAGTCTGCAATACGAACCGCGATCTGGTATTATCACGCGAAATCAAAACGCGTTCGCCGCGCGACCTGGTGAAGGCAGACACAGACTGAATCCAGATTTCTCCTCCGATGGCATAAGAACGAAAGGGGTTTGGGACGCGACGAGGAAGAGATTTTACGCGCAAGAGACTCTACCAGGGCCGAAGAAATTTAAAGAAGAGATTGAAACGCTAAAGATCGAAAAGAAACCAAAAGACGTCATCGCACACCCACACGTTGAGAGAAAGTTTTGGCCGAAGAATTTGGTTTTGGGGCGGAGCGAGAGTGGAGCGACGAAACCAATCGGGAGAGCGGCGCCAAGAAACGCGGTAGGGGAGGAGGGAGAAGACGAGGAACAAGTTCGACAAGGAAGAGAGAGGAGACAAAATAATAGACTGGCTAGACCGAGAGACCCAGAAAGAGCGGATGATAGGGCAGTATTTGCCGATCACACGTTCTACGCGGCGACCAATCAACAATCAAATGACCGGTTTGCGAAGATGTTAATCAGAGCGTTGAACGGAACCAAGTACGTCAAACAGTGTCAAAAATCCGAAGCGAAGAAGAGCAATATTCCGTCGGCATGGCAGCTATTGACAACGACTATGAGTAGAGAGGACGCACAGGCGTTGTTGCCGATATCACCCGGGCAGTTAAAGAAGAGCATATTCGGTAAGGTGACCAACGCAAGAGGAGGAGGGAGTTCGCGACTGACCAATCGATGGAACGGATATCCGAAACCCTTGGACTTTAACCGAGGTTGCGCGGTCGTTGGGAATTCTGGGATTTTGTTAAAACCACCAGGGCATAATAAAAAACCCCTTGGGCCATTTATTGACGCGCATGGCTTTGTTTTGCGCATGAACATTGCCCCAACCGATGGCGAGTTTACCAAATTGGTTGGTAAGAAAACCTCCGTTCGATTGATCAACCATAAATGGGCTCGAGAATTCGACGCGTTCGTGGAGAGACATTCAAACGTTTTGTCGAGCGATATCGCGTTGCAGTATCGATCAAGACGAGACAGTAACGACGCCGCATACGCTGTTAGAACACGAGATTTAGAAATGGCCAAAAAATTCGCCAAAATTATCGGCGAAAAAAGAGCTCGAGTTTTTAACGCTCGGTTCGTCGATATTAGCCGCATCGCGCTAGCGCAAATACGTGCGTGTAAAGAAATGCGTGACACTGGTAAGATCAAAGTCCACGAGACGGCTCCCGCGCCTTCCGCAGGTTTTGCTGCCGTGATGGCCTTATCCAAAATCTGCCCTCGATTACGTCTCTTCGGTTTCGACGCGAAAATATCCACGAAAAAATCAGCCGGTATCGACTACCCGTACCAGTACTTCGAAGAGTTCGACGCGCAAGGCATCCTCAACGTCGGATCTGCCGCGCACGATTTCGATATCGAAGCCGAAGCGTTGAGAGGTTTAGAGAGAGAGAGCAATACCAGAATCCAAATCTGTGGCATCGGTGGGAATGCCTGCGATGAGCTCGTGTAGAAGCGTTAGAATCTAAAAAATGTGTAGTTGAATGTAAATTAGTACTTTGAGGTTTCTTTGCTCTTTTGGAAATCTCGTTCGAGAGCGCAAATACCTCAAAATCTCATTACTTCCACGAAAACAACAAGAACACTTTCAAGAGAACGGGAAGGAGAACAAGAATGCGAAAGAGCGCGTACGCTCGCACCAACGTCGCGTCGTCCTCTGGATCAAAAATATGTGCCGTCGATCCCAGCGATAATCAACAGTACTTTTACGACAAAGAATCCAACCAATTTTGCAACCCCAATGCTGCAGCAAATGGGTACGAACTCCGGTTCGCAACTAAAGAAGAAAAGATCCGATTTGACAGGAACACGAGAAGAGCGAGATGTGCTTTGATAACCTGCACCATATTTTTAATCGTATTAGCGTTTGCACGACCGATTTACGGTCCCTACATTGATAGGTTTGGGGAAGATGGGGATGCGAGTATAATAGAGGTAGTAAAGGAAAGCTTGACGAAACGTGCAGAGCGGCACGGGTTGAACGATGGACATGCATCATCGAAACGTAACAGACACAATAGCAATAAAGATGAAAGCACGTTTCACGCGCGGTATAGAAAGATAGAGGAAGAAAGGAGGGCTTTATTGAAAGAACATGTAGATGGGGTGGACGAGATGGATACCGTGCGAAGGTTGGAAGTTTTGGAAGAACGAGCGAAGATTTTGTTACGTGAACACGCGAGGAAGCACGGGAGGAAGCATCACGAGAATGGTCATGCGAAGGGTGGCTTTGTTGAGTAGCTGTTGTGATACGTAGAGATCCTTATACTAGGATTAGATTGTAACGCTATTTTTCGATGTACGTTGTAGGATTAGAATTTTATAAATACATAATTTATTATCAGTGCTGAATAAGCGGCGAGGTTTGAAATCCAAATCGTTCTCTTCTATTGGTGACACCTTGTTCCCATAACGATCGCATCTGCGCTAAAATTCGATTCGCGTCTTCGGACGATCCAAACGAGCACAGAATGTTTGAACCACGGAAATCGTTGTGATTCGTTTTACCTTTGCTTTTCATGCCTTTTTTTACTACGGTTAATAAGGATGAGGTGAATCCAAAGTCTGCCTTTTTGACTTTATTTTCTTCGCGGAGTGCATCGCACACGCCAACTTGCACGCAGACGGTCTTTTTGTTCAGCGAGGAGGATATATAAATGGATGCAATCTCGTGCCACCGGAGAAAACGGGTAGCTGTTGGATTAATTTCGAACTGTTCGATCCAAACCAAGTGCGTGTCAGTCAGACATATGATGACGTCTGAAACGTCTGCGAGAGGATGAAGAAGTTCAAACCGGCCAAACGTAAACGGTATCTTCTCGTTTACAATAACCGTTTTGGTTGCGTTTTTATTCGCCTTTGCTGTTTTCGTTATCTTGTTCTCTCTCATTTTCATCTTTTTCTTTTGGTTGCCTTTGCCTAGTTGTATTTCTTCGACGTACACAATGTTCTTCGCGGCAACTCTCAGCAAATCAGCACCCGCCGCCTGCTCTTCGTCGTATGCTCTAATGATGCCGTCGCTTCGTAAAGCGAGCGGTTTTCGAGCTCGAGTGGCTTCTAGAGATCCCATAGATTTCCCGAGTATACCACCCACGGACATAGCTTGTGAAATTCCACTGAATGCTGTTTCTACTAAACCGACCGCACCTCCTAAGGTGCGAGTCACGAGACCAGTAACACCTTTAAAGCCACCGATTGCTGCTCCTCGCAAACCTTCTTGTCGAAACCCTTCGACTGGTTTGTAAAACACTCCAGCAACCCCTGATAGCGCGCCTCCGACGAGGTTTACGGTACCGTCGACATATGTTTGCCCAATATTCTTCACACCCGCGGAGACTGATGTCGTCGCACCTTTTTCTCGTGAAGATACGGTGTTTTTTGTCGTATCTCCAGAAAGTTCTGCCAGCTTATCCTGGGCCCTGCGCAAACCTACCGATACGTTACCGGCATTATCAACAGACGCCAAAATTCTTCCAGATTGTATCGTAAACTGTCTAATAACGTGTGATTTCATCTTTTTTCGCAAGTCAGAGAGTTTGAGCGTTGCATTTGTCGGTAAACTGAAAGGTGCAATTGCAATAGGTAATCGGTCTAATCGTAAAAGGTTTAGCGTCGCACATACCATCATTGGTGCATTCTTTGGACGAGATAACGGCGCAGACGTGAGCGTGATGTAGGCTCGAATTCCATCCGTGGTTAGCGTCCCGACAGATACGAGACGGTCGAGATTTGTTGATACGGTCTTTTGCTTCTTGGCTTTGGACTGGACTTTTTTCCCATCGTTATTCTTCATCCTAGAATCTTTCGACGACATTTCAGAAGCATCTCCGCCATCTTCCGCAAAAAGTCGTTGAATACCAATTTCATCGACATACTCTTTCAATGCCCATAACAAAGGCTCGTGAATGAGAACATTCAAACCACTCGGTGCCCAGACTATTCGAACTTCTGGAAAGCGATTGATTTCGCCTGTCTCTCTCATTGAAAATGAAGCCGCAAATAAGCAGCCTGACTTTGCATCGTTGAACATCGTGACTGGATATAAAGCGTTCTCCAACATGTTATCCAGTTGCGCAGAGACGATTGCAAATTTCGCGTACAAGCCTCTTCCGTTATCGCAGTGTTTGCCAAACGATGCTTCGATACCATTCATCGTAAAAAGACAAACTTCTCGCCGTGAATCTACAAGCGATATCTGGACCCCATCAAAGATGGCGCCGATGTGAATTTCTCGGGACGTTTTCGTGATATTCTGAATACGTTGGAAAGCCTTCAAATCTGCTTCAAAATCATTCATTCTCCCTATACCCTTTCGTTTATTACGCTTGACAAGCCTTGACATAAAATGCCCCGTAATGATTGACGCTGCTGCATCAGCATCATGTGCACTAAGGACAGCATCTTTAGAGTCGGTGTCAAAAACAGTGGGTTGCTTTGCGAAACGAGGCGACGCATCACTGATCCGTTCTTGGCTATCTGGATCCATCTCTACCTTGAACTCTGTCAATCGAAGAGACATAGTTTCCTCTGCGCCGGTTTCAGCACCGTGAAAGAAAATACAAGACACCCGGTAACAAATTTCATATTTTCCAGAAGGATCATCGCATATGACTCCTTCGGCTAAAGTGATACTTCCGAGAGCGCTGAATTCTTCACCAGGAGAAGAGTTGCCACTTGATGTTCTTGAATGTCCAATGCTTGCGTCGCGAAAAGTACCACGCTCGGGGAGTTCAAAATACATTTCATCGACATTTTCATCGGTGCTGCACAAGAGCCGAACGACCCTAACAGATTTTCCAATTTTCGGTAGCAAGAAGTCATCTAACGACTTCTGGCCTCCACTCAGGTTGGGTTCCGAGCGAATATTAGATAAACGAGGGCCACGCCAAATTGAAGCGCTGCGCGGAAGGACGCGCACACCTTCTCCAAAGTTCGATTCATCGTACAAAGATGATGACTTATTTCCAAAACTCCTCTTCTCTGTGCGTGAAAGCGTACCATCCGCTATATTCTTTTTTGCCCTCATCAACTTCATCGCTGGTACCTCACGTTCATTGTCGAAATTGTGCCGCTTCTGCGCATTCGACTCCCCTTTCAGCAGAATCCTTGAGAAATCTACAGCCATGCGAGTGTGATTTTCAATTCTGATACCACTCTCTGCAGGACGATCACTTTTAGCGGCTGAACCTATGATAATTTGCGTGGATCCAGCAAACTGAGCCGTTTGCAGTCTCACGCGAATCAATGACGACACTTTTGAATCATAATATTTGGTCACAGATCTAGGAACTGCAAGAAGCTGCTCTCCCGATTCTCGCAAAAGATTCATGCGAATCTCCGCAGAGAAGGATTTGCATGAATAGATGTCTCCACTGTTAGTTCCAGAAGCGTCATAAAACATTAACCGCGCATGTTCAGGTGAGCTTGACCCAGGTAACACCGGCGCCGCTCCAATTGGAATGGTCATCGCTGAGTTGTGTTGATCCGCTTTCTGCTCATCCTCAAGGTTGTCATCAGCGCTTATTCTTTCCATAATCAATGGTATGTGTGAAATGTTGACCAAAACAACCTCAGGAACGATTGTTATTTTAATGGTTCTGCTCATGATTTCGTGGGACCACCAGTTCTGACTTTGAGATCGAACAGGATGAAAATGTTCTGCGACGATCTTAATTCTGACTTCACCATACGCTTTCGTACGCAAAGTAACCAAACACGGGGCTTCGCCTGGACGAACTCCCCTGTTCAAAATGCATCGCACGCGTTTATTCGTATTGTCATTTTCTAATTCATCCACTTCCTCAGCGAGGAATAAACTGTGCACTTGGGTGGAAATTTCAGCGACGAATGCTTTCTGAATATTCTTTAACACTTCATCCACGACTCCCACTGTAGCTCGCACGGCAGCATCTACGTTAAGCTTTTGTCCCGCCCTAAATGATACGTTAATTTGCCCGGGATCCACTTCGGATAATTCGTTGACTGGTCTTTTGACCACTCTGGATAATCCTACCCTGTTATCCACCACCTCTTCGATCTTTGAAATTTGCATCAGATTTGTTTCATCATCTGGTTCAGTGGATAACGAAATCGAGAAAGGACAAGCGTTGTGAACGATTACATCGGCACGGATATCGACGAACATTGCGCTGATGTTTGATGGAGAGGATTTCTCTTCGTGAAAATCTATGTTCTCCGCAACGTCTTCAGCTATGCTCGACACAGCTCTATTATCAGCGTTTCTTGAGACAACATTTCCATCTTTCTTCAAAACATCAGAGTATTTTGATGCCGTGACGAGCAACTTCGCTTCTAATCTGCACTCCTGCGCACCTGAATTCACATCCAGATTTTTCAATAACGTGCAAACACGGGTGGTTCCATCTGCATATGCTGAAATTGGCATCGGTTCACTCATATTCCATCTTTCGCTTTGTTTCTGGCCACCGCTTGATCTCAAACCGTATGCGCAGCTGATCTCTTGCCTCGGATCGATGCTATCCGAAACAAATGCTTCTTCTCCTGGCTTCATGATGCCATACGCTGAAGGCCTTCCTTCACAATAGACAACATACTTCGCCTCGCAAGGGAGCGAATTTCGCAAGACGAGAGGAACCCGAAGCACAACCTGGATATTCTGAGAAAGCGCTCTCTTGTTCTTATCCCCTCGTTTTTGTCTCTCCATATATACGAGATAAAAATGATTATCAGCAGTACATAACACGTCGGGCTCGTTGTTTTCATGTTCTTCATCTGTGGATAAAGCTATATTATTATCTCTACTGACGACTGATTCCCAGCGTTTGCGGAGCGATTCACACAAAATATCACACGCTCTCATCTTGTCGGATTGAATTTCATCAATTTCATAACGCGTAAAGCTTTGAACTCCTTGTTTCTCTTTACTCACAGGAACAAATCGAATTGCATGGTGCTCAGTGTTCTCGAAACCTACTGGAATGCAGGCTGTTCCACCACTTTGTGGAACTTCGATAGACCACGAATACCCCGCTTTAGAATCTTTCACTATCCTTCCTTGGCGTATATTTGTGCTTTTTTTACGGTTCATTCTCGGTGTCAACAACAGATTTGACTGCGATTTGTCCTCATCGTGTCTTTCTTCAGTTTCACTCGTACTTGAAGCACCACCTTCTCTCAAAGAGCTGCTACGAGATACATTTGTTGTCTCATTAACTTCTTCAATGGGAGCAATTTTGCGTCTCCATCGTCTCCGTCGCGTACTTGCAAATCTCCGCTTCCAATTTTTTATATTCTTGAATTCACTTGGTGGCCATGACGTCACCCAATAAGCATCGTAGGCCCAACCACCTGTGTTACTCACGGTGCCGTTCCCAGGAGGCCTGTCAATTTCCCATTCCCCTACCCAATAAAAACCTTTCGGCAGTAACAGACTGTCGCCTTCGGGAAAGTGATTCGTGGAGTTTGATCCATCGATATTTAGTGAATACCGAGCAGTAAAGCACGCGTCGAGAATATCGCGTGGTGATTTCCAACCAAATGGTGGGAAATGACGCTCAGATTCCCATACATATCGATATGTAGGATCATCTGGATCATATTTCTCTTCAAAAGAACCGTTGAGATCGTTTTTTTCTTCTGAAACCGAAATGGGATTCTTTGTAGAGTGCGAGACTGACGTTCTTCCCTTGACTTTGGAATTCACGGCAGCATTCTTCAGGTTAACTAACGTCATTGAAAAACTTTCAGAAGTTTCGTTGACGAAAGTTGCCGAAGACATTAATGCGCCTAACCTCGGATCAACCGTAACTTTGTCACATCCAACGTTCTGATCTTTTCGCTCGAAGAAATCTGTACCGCTAGCTTTTATTGCCGCATACGGTCCATTTTTCGAAAAGGCGATAAGCGTGTCCTCAGAATCGAGAACCTCCTCGTTTTTTCGGTTCTTCAACGGGCTAATATCATTTGTAGAGAACTTTGATACTTTTAAATTAGGCGATACATCGGAATACTTAACGCGTATTCGTCCTGAAAGGAAATTTAGCTCAAAGTTCTTTGTCAATGCCTGGGATTTGGCATGTTCCTTTGTTTGAACTTCTAATGGTTCGCCAGAACGTGTACGCTTCGAAGTCTGACGAATGGTCCAACCACCGGATGCAATAGAACCAGAATTATATATAATCGGGACTTGTGCTTCAGAATTACCGTACATCTTATTCGTCCCTCTAGGTTTCCAAATTGCGCCAGGTCCGATGGCACCTCTCTCTCGTGCAAAATCTTCTCTCACGCAACAGAAACTCTTTTTCGAGGGCTGATTTTGCATCTTTGATTTACCGTTATTGGCCATAACGATACGTCCTAACGCGACGTACCCTTCTGGAGGTACAGGTGCCCAAAAACTCACTGAATTTTTCTTTTCATCCTTCCAAAGTAGTTCATACCCAATAGGGTGCGCGAATGGTGCTCCTGCACGAGGCATTTTTCTTGTAACGTGATCATCGATTATCATACGCGCAAGATATCCACCTGCATTCGGCGCACTGAATCCAGGAACAACTATGCAACCAAACGGAATCTCAACGATACTTTCTTCTTCTTCAGAAGGGCCATGTAAACTTCCTTCGTTAGAGTTTATTTTAGACACAGGAATCCACGCCGAACATTCATACTTCGCTCCAGTGCCTTTTGACCACCACAAAAGCTTGAATTCGTATGTTTTCGTGATATTACAGTAATTGTCTGACAACAATAAACTTTTCGAATCTTCAGTCGATCGTTCATATTGCTTCTTACCGAGTCGTGAGTATACCTTGTCTTCCGAAGTAAAATTCTTCAATTCTTCGAATTCATCATCGTCAAAATCTGCAACCGTTCCTTCTTTGCTACTTTCGCTGGTAGCATCTGATGTTTCGCTGTCACTATCGTAATTTTGAAATGCGCTCAACGCCGACGATGTTGATAACATGCGTTTAAATATTACGTTAGATTCTCCTGCATTCTTCACGATGTCGAGACGACCATGCCTATTAATATGTATGGGCACCTTCACACTAATATTGTGGAATATGGATGCTCGGATCAAAATGCGAACGTTCGTAGGAATCTCGTTTTCATCAAGAAGATCAACCCAAGCAGGTTTCTCGTTACCAAGTAAAAGTGCCAAATTCTGCGTGAAGGATCCTTCCGCAGAGGAGCGGGCGTTAAGGTCCTCAACAAAATCGTGCGTTGAACATGGTCGTTCCAGATCCACTCTCAGCCTACAACTCTGAAAAGCACGCGATGCTGAAGCGGGATGTGGCACGTCCATAGTGATGTAGCCTGATTTCGCGTTCAAGGGGAGAGACACGCGAGATTCATCACCGTAGTCAGCTGATCGCATGGGCACTTTGCTCGTATAAGAATGATTTCTACTTGACATGGCTGTCGATCGTTGATTGGCCACATTCAGACTTGTTTTTAGGACGCACGAAATCCTCGAGTACGTTTCCGGAACACCAGAAGAACGGTTCACATCGTTCCTCGTCAGTTCCATGGGATCGTCAACGTCAATTATCTCAACCATCATCTTTGCAGTCAAAAATTCTAGAGGAGGGGCAACTCGAACATCCGCGGTGTTCGCATTAACCACTTGGTGCCTCGCGTCACTCGTTTCTTTCGTTATGCAAAAGTTAATGTCGAAATTTCCATGTGGAGGAATGATTCGAACATCTTCCTCTTTTCCGCGTTGCAGACTCTTGCGAGACACCGTGTATAACGTCCGCCCAGTATCATTTTTCATACGGATGACTTCGTTTTCAACATCCTCATTAAACGAAGATAAAGTGGCGTACGTACTCAAGCCGGTGTTAGAGAAGCAGCGAAGAACAGAGTCCCTAGATTTACTGCGGTTTTGCATTTGTTTGATTAACATCTGCCTTTCTTCCAAAGGTTCAGAAAGAGCAGAACTTCCTTCGGGAAAATTTTTTTTCGTCGCTACTTCCAATTCGCTCTGTACACGAGATGCACCAACAGGAATCCCATCGTTATCAGGATAGGCAATTGACGTTTGGTGTTCGAGTTGAATCTCCTCTTGGACATCTATACCAAAATTACCTCTCTTCCTCATGATCTCTTTCTTCGTCTCAACTGCGATTGAAACCATATCGAGAGCAAAGTCTGTGGTTAAGGTGATGCATAATTTAGTCGCTTGTATGGAACCATAATTTCCAGTATTGAAGCAACATTCTCCATGCTTGATTGGAACAAGATTTGCCCCAAAAGCCCATTGCGGAGATACGAGAGGTTCCCACGCATACTTGCGCCAATTCAAGTGTGCAGCGCCTAATGATGCATCAATACCAACGGAAGCAACGTCACCAATTACATAATTAGACACGAGTTCCGTCCTCGTAAGAGATATTGCAAATACTGGAACATTTTGATGCATAATACCACCATTGTTTTGATGAGAAGATTCTTCCACGTCCACCGGTGTATCATCGGTAGCATCTGCGTCATTCGCGACGATCCTCTGCGGCGCAGCAACTGTTAAGGTTACGAGATCTAACGATGCCGAAAACTTCAATATCGATTTTGGCTTCTCATATGCAAAAGAAGTCATCCTAGATCCTTCTTCGGAAAAATCTAAAGATGATATCGACGGAAGTACAAAAAGCACGGGACCTCTGTAAATATCATTTGGCAAATCGGCTTTAGACATACAAAAAGTACCGAACCCGCCAGGTACACGCCACATACACATTTCCCTCGTATCGTTTTTACTATCATTAATGATAATAAGTGAAGATTCTTTCGTTAACGACGTGACATCTATGGGTGATACCGCTTCACAGTGGGTTTTGCTCAGACATCGAACCAAATCCAAAGATGGTTTTACATTAGGTGATGAAGTGCTCACTAATCCGCAACTGACGTAATCTTCTGATGGAGGAACTGGTAGCCAAAATGCAGCTTGGAGCTGCCTTTTTGTACTCTGGAAAACCAATTTGTAATCAACTGGTTTTGCACAAACGTATTCGAGGTCCTCCACACAGCGCGTCATGGATGGATGCGCAACACCGTCGACTACAACATCTCCTAGCGATGCAAAACCAGGCGGAGGCAGAGGTCTAAACCCTGTCAACATCTCACCCGCGCTCCACACCTTTTCAAATTCTACCGCCGTAACTACGCAAAGTTTAATATCTGCAATATTGCCTTCGTAATCTTCATCTTCCAGAGTCATGGCGCGATCATGGGCAATTTCTTTCTTTAAGAGACGGCGAGAGCGTTTATTTTCAAGTTTTCGGGCTTGAATATTCTCTTGAGTTTCAATAGCAAGCCCGAGTGGCATGCGAATATCGAGAATTGATGTCGGCGGATCTATGGTTACGTTTGGTGCTAATGCTTTGCCGACTGAACTTACCATGTGTATCCCAGTCGGAGAGTCGACGGCCCAAATGTGGACCAAATCACCACTCTTTGAGGTGTAATTGCCTTGATTGTCGCGCTTTTGTATAGTTTTTTCAAAGTCCATATTTAAAATTTTACTCTGATTGCGACGTTGCGAATTGCGTACTTCATCCTTGCAATTATTGATTTCATTACCTTCGCCAGACATGGAAAATAATCTTGAAAGTGATCCAGTAGATTCACTCAGCAAGGTTTCTCTTACGCATCGCATACAGCTTGGGTCTGGCTCTCCGTCTTCTTCATAAGCTGCGATTAAACCAAGAGCTCTGTAACCTTTTCTAGGAATCGGCTGCCAGAGCACCAAATTAGAGACAGAAGATGCATCAGACTTTTTGAATGCGTTTACGCGCTTGAATCCACTTGGCGGTGAACAATAGGTGATGGAGTCACGAATGGACGTTGCCGATCTTGTAGGCGATTCGGGGCCAAAGTTTGGAACATCTCCCAAAGAGCAGTATCCCATAACTGGCCGCGGACGCCAAATGGAAAAAGATGTGCTCTTCGCGCCCGTAGCAGCAACGGCTAGTGCATTCCCTTGTGGGATCAAATCACCGGTATTGAAGAAATCAGCCGCCGATGATCCAAAGTCGGCAACATATTCTGACCCTTCAAATGCCGAATAAACAAGTGCAAAATGATTACATGGTAATAATGTTTGCGTTGCTACAATGGAAGACACGCGTTGGGCTAGTCGGATCACTCGACCTGCAGCGGCTGGGGAAATCTCTACCCCAATTGGCGAAATCACGACATCAACGGATGTTTCTCTTCTCGGCGCGGAAACTTCAAGCGAGTTGTCACCCACCTCAGTCTCCCTGTAGTACTCATCACTTTCTAATGTTGCTGTGATCTTGCAAGGCTCAACTAATGGATTCAACCTCGCACTGTCTGGGAACGACACACACATGTGCTCAAGTTCGAACGAGCTTTCTACATTGCTTTCAAAAATGTTAATTTTTGAGCGCACACTGAAAGATAAGCACAATCCTTCATCTGGATCCCGCGAGGGGAAGACTGCCAAATCGATCGAGTGAAACTTAAGAATGCATTTCAAAGCAGATTTCTTTCTCTGTTTATCAACAACTTTTAAAATAGCATCTTTCTGTACTTCTAAGAGAACGTCGCCAAGTTTATCGTTACCTTTGAGTCCAATTACTATTCTAGTTCCTTCGACGCGTTTTTTGGCAGAGATGGAGTAACCCGGCTTAGTTCGTAGTTCACGGAGAATAGCAACGACCGTTTTAACTCTTCCGCGCCACGAATCCATCAAGTACTTCATTTCCTTATCAGTTAAACGAGAAATATGGAATTTTTGGACAGAGCTCTCCGAAAATGAATCTCCGTCTGCATTTCCGAGCGTGCGTTGTCTGCGAATTACTTTCTTCTTCTCAAGCATCACTTCTTGACGGCTTAAGAACTGCACTGATTCTGGATCAACTATATATGAGCCTCCTGAAGCCATGCGAATACACAAATCAAACATTTCCTTGTCGGGACATATGATGCGACAATTTTTTATTATTAATCTGCGATTCGGACCAATTATAACACGGGGCGAGAATTGGAGCTCTCTTTCAGCTAAATGCATGGCTCGATTGCGAGACTCGGAATCTTTTCCAGCGTCACTCTCGTTCTTCATTTTATCGCTATCACCCTTTTTCGATAAATCATGTTGAAAGTAAATTTTATCGGAATAATCGAGATCAATGTTGTGGCCGCAACCATCCAAAACATATTCCTGTGCGCTACTTTTATACGTCGGAAAATCCGCTAAAATTCTCTTGGTGCGACTTAATGTCACATTTTCTCGCAATTTGAACGTTTTACTTTCTTCCGTTAACAATATATCTTGTGGAAGCATATTCTCACCCGCACCAAGTTTTGGTTGAAAGATTCGAGCTGCTTCCAGTAAGGAATCAACGGATGCTGTCACCGCTATGCGACCACACTGACAGCTGACCTCAGAGATATCCTTCGTTGTCACTTGCTCCATGCTCAAGAACATAGACTGCAAATACTCAGGTTCTTCTTGCTCTCCCACGGTTTGAGGTTCCTCAACGCGTTCTGTCGATGCTTTTACCTCATTCGAAGACTTCTTATCTTGCACGCTCACAACATCTTCATCACAGAACCCTGCTCGAATTAGATCAATCTTGTAGCCTTTAAATCTGCAATCTCTCGCGTATAAACCATCTACTCCAACTGCCAGTTCACTTCGTAATGTATTTTGTGGATTCGACACATTTGCAACCGAAATGCCTCGAATTCCAGCTTCAACAACCTGTGTGGCTCTTCCCTTCCCTGCAAAGATGCCAATTTGGATGTGTTTAATTCGCGCTTGGAAACATTGATGTTTCAAGAAATCCTTCTTCGGCGGAGGCGGTGCCAATGGATACTTAGCAGGAGTCAAATAGCAGTAAGCAAACGGGGATTGCGTATACGTCATAGTCGATGTCTCTGTGTATCCTTTGATAACTCTATTCAAAGTTTGCACATCAGATGCCGAAATATCAACAGTGAGGACATCATCTTCCGGCAACTGCACATTTACGTCTAAGCTCGGAGCGTTTGATAATTGTCTTCGTGCATCCAATCGATTCCAGCAAGTTGCTTTCAGAGCCACCGGGGCATCGGATCTTTTGATGTGTGGACCAGAGGCACGAAGTAATGGAGATGAGCGGTTCTTCTTTGATTTGAACGTTGAGTCTCCTTTACACACAAGCGATAAACCGTGTATCAAGTACTCAAACTTGGCCCAATGCGCTCTATTCGCATCAATCGTGAATGATGTGGAGACATCGATTCCTTTGAAGGGCTCGCTTACATTTTTATCAACAATACCGATGCACAGAGAAAGCGATGGCGCAAACTCATCCCGAACATTAGCTGGTAATACCATGCGAGCACCCATCACATTAGCCGTTATCTTAACTTTCTTTGTCACAAAGCCAGGGCGCGGTAAAACGAATGGCGGCAAGTTTGGTAGAAAGTGTGGCGGCGATAAGGTCTTGAAAATTGGCAACAAGCAGTTTGCAATGTTAATGAAGCAATTTTGATTCGCAAGGATTCGAAGAGGAGCAACTTTTGCCTCAAGTTCAATATCTATGTCATCTTCATGCTCATGGGGCAGCCACGTTTGACGGCGTACCCAAAGAAACGGAATGTTTCGAATTTTCTTGCGCGCTGATTTCTCCTCATCCAAGAAAAATGTTGAAAACTCGCTTGCGGCATTGTCCTTCGCAATCAGATCGCGATTGGCATGGCCAACAGGTATGGTAGGGTCAGATAATGTCAAGTTGTCGCACAAAATTTCCAAATCTTTTGTGCCTTGTTTGCCCCCACCCCATCCTTGCTTCCCAACTGGTTTGGCGCGAATATGCAGACGAGAATGGAAATTAGAAACCGTCGCCTCCAATATTGATTGCCGTCGAGTATTGGCAGCCAATGCCGATTTCTTTGGGTCATCATAAAGTCTAGCTACTAAAGAATCACCGTAGAATGTGAAATTGAGTTTGATCTTGTGCGTAAGTTTACTCGCATCCAAAAGCTTCACTTTCCGCAGCTTTTCTCTCATATTTTCCCATTCTTCACGGGAAGGTGCAAAGACGGAGTCGTCGTATCTCGAAGGCCATCCCTTACCAACCGCCACAGGACTTCTGAAAAGGAAACGAAAGCTGGTGAAGGCTGCAATTGGCTCTCTAGCAACGTGTGTTTCGATTGAACTGACAGCCATTCGTAAATCAGCAACCTGTTTCTCATATTCTGGATGCGGTGGTAAAAACGCCTCGAGGCTGAAACCAACACACGACTTCTTCAAAGCATCAGTTTTGTACCTGAGGTACTTGGTCGAAAGTTCATTCCTGAGAGGTTCTTCTATGAATACGGCATCATGATCCTTACCAATACCTTCGATAGTCCAGCAATCCTTAATTGCAACTCGTCGGAGACCGGCACCCAATGTCACGCTACCTTTTGTAGCGTCGCAACTCAACGTTAGTCCAGTAATTTTGACGTTCGCCAGTGGTCGCTCTTGAAAGCAATCAACGACGTACTTGATCTTTTCATCTTCCGCCAATTTATCGATAAAATAGCTTTTTGACATATCATTGACGTATGAGTCAGTCTCGTGATTGTGATGTCTCAAAGGAGCACCTAGGTGAAAACCAAACAAACCCATCGAGAACGTGACCGAAGCTTTCTTCGTTTTGTGCTCGTCAGCTTTCAGAACTTGCCTGACTTCTTCATGAAACGGCAATAGCCTCGCTTCCATGTTCAATCTATCCTTCATAACATCGCAGATATCTGCTGACCCAAATCTAAAGACAAAACCGTTTGGACGTTCGCACATCTTTTCAAAGTTTGACTCAATGGAACGATCGAGTAAAGCATCGCCAACGATTAAAGTACGGTCATATTCCGAGTATTCTCTGTTTGCGCTGTTCATCTTCCTGATAATCTCGTCGCTGTCAGCCGATACGTCTAGTTTCACTTTTAACGATTTACTTCTTTCGTTGATTGAGAAAATACAAACTTTAACTTTCTCTTGAGTGCGCGTCAAGGGCTTTCCGGCTCCTCGAGTTCCCGCCATTTTTAAGACTCTCGGTTCTAAGTGGTGAACGGATCCCGCCGGTTTATTTACGACTGATAGCGTCCCCTCTCGAACGAAGACATCGCACGACTCCCAGTGTGGTGGTTCACCAAATAAATCAGCCGCCACGAGTCGTTCGCAGTCAAATATATCAATATCTCGAGTGAAAATATCATCGGTGTATTTGTGCCCCGAGGACAAAGATGAGGAAGAAGGTAAACTTGAAGAAAAGGTAATTTTCTCATCGCCATCATCATCACTCTTCGCGGCTTTATCGAGTTGTGAAGTTGTGAATTCGCTGCGTTTCTTTTTCTGTTCTTTGATTCTCTTCGCTTCATCCGCAATTTTCTTGGCCGATTCCGTAAACTGCGTGGCCACGCGCAAGGCCATGTTTATACGTTCTGGCGATACAGATAACTGAATCGATGGCAAATTGACGTCAACGACTACTGGAGAATACTTCAGCGCCTCTCGAGGAGATAGAGCATAATGAGACGAGAGGATATTGCACTGAACGCGAGATAAAACAGGAGTCTCGACTCTATTACGTTCTCCGGCTTCCTCCAGAAGTTGCCACGACTGATTACATGACCAAGCAAAATTGTCGGCAAAGCCAATTGAACAGTCCAAAAGCTTACCTTCAATGGTTCTCTTTCGCCAACTTTTGCGCGCATCCGCATCTTGTTCCTGAACGTGTGCATTTTGGGCGCTTTTAAGCGTTCGCGCTGTGAGAGGACCAAATCGTGCGATTAAGGTTGTTCCTTTCATCTTCTCATCTTTACGCTGGGATGGAATCGCCAGATGGACTTTTCCTACAAATACTGCTAATCCAATCTTTGCTAAGGTCAAACCACCGAGGGAAGAAACTCCAGAACCCGTTTCGATAGACCCGCGTGAGATAGCGTCCAGTTCAGGAGCGATTTGTGTAGAAGTATCAAGGCGAGATTGCGTAAAACCAACCTTCATGCGCTTGGTGAAAACGTCGACGATGCGATCGATTGGTCCACGAAGAATTGTGATGAACGTAGGTGATAGGACCAGAGCACAGTAACCAACTTCCTTTTCTACTTCTGCATTCGACTCGCGCTTTATCGATGAAGGATTAGCAGTAGCCGCACTATTGTTTTTAAGCGAAATGGATGGTTCGGTATTTTTGTTCATCACCTTGCGTTTTTTCGAAACTGCAAAGGATACCGCTTTAGATACAGGACTCCCGCTAAAGCATCTCGGGCGACCATTCGTGATCGTATCTTCCGCGTCGTTCAGATCTGCATTGAACAACTTGGCGAGCATAATTGGGAGTAAAAAACCCATGCCACGAGTCGAATCCGAGGAATAATTATCTCTTTCTTCGTCACCTAGCGCCAGTAAATCGCCCTCTGGCGCGGAGAAACGAATGGAATCTATAGTCGACCGCACGTCTATCGCATCTTTCACGAAAGATTTCCCCATCATTTTCGCTCCTACCACAACATTATTGATCGACACGTTGAATAATTCAGAACCTTTAATTGTCATTGAAGCGAAAGAGGAAAACGAAGAAGATGGAGATGGTGCCAAGCTATCCAAGACAGCGTCGTCGTGATCATTGCGCTCGTTCGAAGAGGCGTCGAGAATTTTCATCGACATTTCTTCAAAAGCAATGTACGTCGCAAACATTGGAATTTTATTTTTCTTCTCGACATTTTGCATCTCGCGATTCTGTTTCTTCGCATATTCTTGCCTCGCGTTAATATCAAAGGTTTCTCGAACTTCATCCCAGTCTATTTGTGACTCGTCGTCTGAAGTAATAGCATCGCGATTGTCAAAGTCGTTCGGAGCGTTTCTCAGCGAACGACGCGGCGTTCCAAATAAATGTTTAACCGGCGTCTCTGCGTTCTTCTTTCGAATTTTTCGTATTTGTTCCTTCAAATTCTCTTCTTCTTCTTCTTCTGCTCGTATTCGAGCTTCTTCGATTTCGCGTTTTTTCATTGCATCCATTTCATCTCTCTCTTGCTGCTTCTTCCCGAATTTCGTGACGAATCGTTTAGCCGCACCGAGAGGTTTAAACCCTACGTTCTTGATAACTTTCACTCCGACCAGTAAACCCTTACCAGCAACACCGACAGCACCTTTCACAATCTTCACAGGTATTGGCCCGCCGCCGCGTCGGATAGCTTCGCGGCGAAACGCACGTTCGCAGCCACCATTTTCCCTCCATTCTATGTGTGCGAGTTGTCTAAAAAAGGCAATCATTCGAGCGTTTGGAATCTCACTTTCGAGTTCATCTAGTTTACGTATCTTTCCAAACGGTTTCTTCATTGGCCAGTTGGCGTTTTGCTTCGAAGACGGCGGCGGCGGCGGCGCAGACTTTTCAAGAATTTCGTCTATGTACACTTGTACGTAGGCTTTTCTTTGTTCGTGCAGAGTTTTTAGTGTTTTCGAGTCGAAACTGAAACCCGTCCCGAGTCGTTCTCGACGTTTTCGATTTTCCTCTATGGTTGCCTCGCACGCATATTGCCACCACGACTGAGCGTTTTTATTTGTTCTCCTCGTCATTCCTTCGGACAATTCCTCTTTTGCTTTTTCTGGGCCATCAAATACTGGAACGCTCGGTCGCAAGTGTTCAAATCGTCTATCGTGCATGCTTTTCTTCAATATTTGAGTCGCCCAATAGGCCAATCTCGCGGCTCCAGCAGAAACGTTTGCGCTGGTTTTCGGAATATTCAGAGTTAATCCGTGCAGCGCCGAAGCCGTCCCAGATTCAATGGCTTCTAAACCAGCTCGTTCGTACCTAGCAGTTGCCGCGAATGGTTCGATGATACGATTTCGATTCTTCGACTTTGCGCACGCTTCCATGATCTTGCAAAATCGAATTGGGTCTTCGTGCGGTTTCAAATCTCGATTCTTGATTTTATCGAGAAGATGCACAGAATTCAAATCGCAATACACAGCCGCGTTGTTAATTTCGAGTTTTTTACGCAGCGTTTCCTTAAAAGCATCGACAACAAACGCTCTCGAATCGCCGAAAACATTCGTCGTTTCTAGCGTAATGCTTTCGAGAGAAGCTCCAACGGCAAATTTCGGCATATTCTCGTCGCCTTCTCCTTCGAAGCGAAAGTGTATATTTTTCACGGTGACTACGGCGTTTGCGAGAACAACGTCCAAGAGCGCTTCGAAACCGACCGGTTTCTTCTTCTTGCTTTTTTTCTTGGCATTGTTTCGACTGCCGACCTTTTCGTTTCTAGAAGATGCCACCCCATCGATATCAATTTCGGGAGTTTGCAACGGAGGTTGATATTCTGGCGTTGCGAACATTTCCTCGCGGCGTCTGGTATCCGGTGAAGAGAACAATTCACGTTTTGAAGCAACTACTCGTTCTTCTCCTTTCACGTCGTCCTCGGATTCCGTATCAAACTTGTCGTCGTCGAATGAAGAATCAGATGAGATGTCATCGTCATCATTTTCCTCATCTTGCTCTTGGTCGTTTTCCTCCAATTCCTCTTCTTTCGTGATATCGCCCCAAAATTTTTGCGTCAACTCCTCCGCGCCCGGCGTCGGATCTCCTTTTAACCATCTCCGTTCCAAACTTTCCGCCTCTCTTCGTTTCTTCGCGTTTATTTGTTTCTTTTTCTTCTCTCTCTTCTCCTCTAACTTTCGTTTCATTTCGTTCCGTTCGTTTTCCGACGTCGCCTTTTTTTCGTCCTGGTCGCTTTCAAATTCCTCCTCGTCGTCGTCGTCCTCCTCCTCATCATCGTCTCTCCGAAATTCGCACAGCACGTGCAACCGATCGAACGTCACTTCCACCGGTTTCTTCCCCAATTCTCTCCACGGTATTTTTATCCTCAGTTCCCCGACGTACCCCGCTTTCACTTTTACGTTTTTATCGATCGCTTTCATTCCTCTCAGCGCGGTCGATTTCACTCGCACTTTTTGCAGCGCGACTTCTCCGTCGAGCAGCGACAATTGCACGTTCGATTTGTCCAGGCCGTGTAACCGGTCGCCGAGCGCGCGGTTCAAAGCGCGCGCGATGCGCGCTTCGAACACCATCTTCGCCGTCTCCTCCTCCTCCTCCTCCTCTTAAAGGGGGGGAGGAGGGGGGGTTTTGTGGACGAGAAAGAGCTCTCTCTCTCTCTCTCTTTGGTGCAATAATGGTGTGTTTTTTTGGTGTCGACCAGACCGGAGTTTTGTTTCATCAACCGAAAGAAAAAAAAAGGGAGGAGGACTTTTTGATTTTT
>Ga0066856_10000109_pt1 | contig 25868 bp, 39 predicted proteins | sample ETNtaG_5_FD_65605 | JGI IMG/M metagenome (GOLD analysis project Ga0066856, IMG submission 65605) | Marine microbial and viral communities from oxygen minimum zone, Eastern Pacific Ocean - ETNP201406SV205 | ecosystem: Environmental > Aquatic > Marine > Oceanic | place: Pacific Ocean: Eastern...
CACAGCAGTAGGACCAGGAGCACCATGTACTTGAACTGCTCTCCTAGTTTCTATAATATCGATAAGAACTTGTAATCGCATTTGCCCACCACGTATATCACCATACTCAGCAAATGCCATCTTACTGGCCATGTTTCTAATAGAAAACCTTCCTCTAGTATTTAGAGGAAGGTCTATTCTTTCTGTCCCTTTTGCGTAATGGTGTTCCAATTGGGTTTCTTTTAAGATCTTTTTTAATCTCTCTAAGTTTCTTAAGATGATCCTTGATCTCTTTCTTTGATATCATATTCAATTTTAATAATTTTGGAAGACCTCCCAACAGAATTTAATGTTTCGTACTGATTGAACTCACCATCAAGTAACATTGATACTGTCTTTTTATCTAAACCACATAACTGTTCACAGTTCTCAAGTGACTTAAGAACTGTCTCTAATGCATCAGGTTTTACATCCTTAGTAAATCCATTCAGGTCAGTTGTTTTAGCATTCTCTAATGCTTTGTCAATATCTAAATGAAATTCGTCACTCATGGTTCTTTATATCATCTTCCAACATCTCAATGATCTTTGTTGAGTCAATGATGTTGTCAATATTAGCAAGCACATTAGCAATATGTTTAGCAACATAAGCTTTTTCGCTTCTTGCAGCAAATGCTAATGCATTACGTAGATCTTCTTGTGCATCTCGTAGAGATTCTTCTACGGTCTTAGTGAGGGTCATATCTATTCAGTACGGAGTAACATATAATAGTAACTATCAAAATAATTCCTATAACAATTGGTATTAAGTGCATTATCTATCTCCTTTTGCTCTTACTTCAGATTTTTCAACAGAGAAACTGCCACCTGGATAACGTTTCTCTAACTTTCTAACATTACCTCGCACAACATCGTCGAAAGATACGTCCAGAGCCATGCAAGCTTGTGCCACATACCACATAACGTCACCCAACTCAATAATAAGATGCTCTCGGTTATCGTCGTTCCAAGGCTTTCCCTGAAATACCATTTTTTTAACGATTTCCAGAAACTCACCAGACTCAGCAGCAAGCCCAACACCAGCAGTGGTAAGACGTTCAATGCAGGCACCTTGTCTGTCAAGTTCACCCATACGGTCAGCAAGACTGACAAAATCCTTAGAACAATCGCTTGTGACAGCATCCACGAAATGACTGTACTTATCAAAGTCAACATTATTTGTCATAATTTAAACATTCCATTCAGCAAATTTACTTAATCGATTTTTAGTTTCAGAGAACTGAGGCATCTCTTCTTCTTCAGCAGATGAATTTAGAATTGATGTATCCTCAGCAACATCATACAGCCTCATCTTAGATCTGTCAATACCTACCAAGAATTTCTTGTTAGAGGTAGGATCATTATAACGATTCTTTAGTTGTTTAACTAATAATCTGTTTTGTGATTCCAACTCCTCAGTAGATATGAGAGCGAACATAAGGTCAGCAGTAGCAGGGAGTCCGAAGGACTCTGACGTGTCAGTAAGGTCAGGATCACTAGACCCATAACCAGCACGAGTAGTTTGAGTAGCACTGACAATCGGTACGTTATGCTCGACAGCAAGACCCCGAAGCTCCTCAGCAATCGCTTTAACATAAGTATAAGAATTAACAATAGCACCCTTATATCTGGCAGAAGCACAGATGTTTAGGTAGTCCACGAATATAATTTGTGGTTTGAAATCTTTCTTCAAAGACAAGTCTGATAACAATGCTTTGAAGTGTCCAGCATGTGCTGAAGCAGTAGGGTATTCTTTAATGATAAGTTTACCCTGTGTCTTTCTAGCAATCTCCTGTACCTTAGAATTATACAGAACTTCAGGTAGTTCTGGTATATCTTTGATGTTACAGTTTAAAAGATTTGCGTCAATTCGTTCAGCAATCTTCTCCTCTGCCATCTCACATGTAATGTAGAGAACGTTGCTGCCCGATGTGAGACAGGCACTAGCCATGTGGCACATGAATAAACTTTTCCCGACACCTGTACCAGCAAGAGCGATGTTGAGAGTCTTATTAGGTAGACCACCTTTTGTAATATAGTTAAACTTCTCCAGATCAAAGGGAATTTTCTCCTCTGTTTTATGGTAGAAGGCATATCTATCTTCAGATTGTTCAATGTAGTCATGTCCGATGTGTTCATCAAATGAGACAGCTAAAGCATCTTGCAAGATACTTGGTATAGCATCCTTGCTAAGTTTCTTGTCTCCACCGTCAGCAATCTTGATCGATTGCATTAACGCAAGATATATAGCACGGTCTTGACACCATTTTTCTGTGGCATCGACCATCCATTCAAAATCTACCCATTCGTCAGTGAGTCCACGTATAACTTCAAGAGATTGATTGAATGTATCTTCAGTTAAATCAGTACGATTCTGTAGATTTATGATAATAACTTCTTGAGTAGGAGTCTTATCATACTTCAATGCAAAATCAGAAATCTCTTCAAAGATTACTCGCTCATGAAATTCTTGAAAATAATCAGGCTTAAGGAAAGGAACTACCTTACGATAATACTCCTCAGTAAATATGAGATTACGTAAGATAGTTTCTTCAATCCTTTCAGTTGCCATAACTATACTCCGTTCGTGCTGCTTCTTCTAGTTTTGCCATCACTTCGTCTGTGAAGTATTTCTCAGGATCACCGAGTATAGACTTAGGGTAAACATTAGTGTCACCAACTTTGATACGGTTCCCCACCCTTGTGAATACTCCATACTTCTCACCGAGCTCCAAGAGTCCATAATAGCGGTCCAATCCACGTTCGTCAAAGTATAATCGTGTAGCAACTTTAGAACCCTCCTGAGTAAATCGTGATTTTTTTGCTTCGCACTTAATGATGTTACCCACCACGTCAGTACCGTCCTTCTCTTTCGATTTGGACAAATATATTATAGTAGATGCTGCATACTTTAGTCCAGCACCACCACCCATTTCTTTCATTGGCACATAGCTTCCTATCACATCATATGTGTGATTCGTGACAAGCATTGGGATTGATGCCTGTCCAAGTTTCAAGGTCAGTACCCTAAATGCACCCTTGATCAACTGTGATTTGGTCATGTCCCTGACCTGTTTATCATTAGAGATGTCTTCCATCTCCTTTGATGTACTAAGCATACCAAGAGAGTCAAGAACAAACATCAATGGTTGACGCTGATCCTTTGGTTCCTTCATATACTTGTCAACAATCCTAGTTGCCTGAGTCCTGAACTCTTCTATCGTGGCAACAGGGAATATGACCATACGTTTAGAATCAATTCCTCTGGATTCAATGATGTCTTTGCTGAGAGCAGACTCAGATTCAAAATAAATAACCCCACCGTTGCTATTGTTATCAAGAAAGTTACGTACAACACTAAGGGCAAAGAAAGTCTTTCCTGTTGAGGATTCTCCTGCGAGTGCTGTGACTTTGTTAGAGGGTATGCCACCGAAAAGAGAACCACTAACGACAGCATTAAAAATATAGCTACCTGTATCAACAAAACTGGATGTATCTCCAGCAGCCACTCCGTCACTGACCCTACTAGCAAACTCATTCCCACTATCTTTTATTACAGTATCTAGGAAGCCCATTTACTCACCTCACTTTCGTACATATTAACATAATCATAGTCTTGTGACAGAAGTCTAGCATAAGCAGATGCTGTTGATCTATCTTCAAAGACCTTAACCTGATCCGAATCAAGTGCCTCTACTTGGGCATCTTGATACGTTACAGTCCATACTGTTTTACTCATTCAAAAAAAGCTCCGAGTGTTATTTTTTTAGTTGTGTGCCATCCTATACAGTTTAGCACCTTTTCCAGAGGAAGCAAGAATCCCTTATCAAACTGTAGTTTATAGTCAATAAACGGTAACAGACCAAACTCCTCTGGTATCTCATTAAAGAAACTGATAGCATTCTCATGTATTGGATTAGGCATGTTAAGATAAACATATTTTATCTTCTCACCATCCTGCATCGACTGATGCTTGTTTTGAATCTTATGTTTCTTTAAGTAGTGGTTGTAGAGGAGTGCTCCTCTGACCTGGATTGGTGTGCTTGGACCATAGATGTCAGTTCTGTGGCTGTATCTCTCAAAACCTGAGACTGTTCTGGGGAAGGAGATTTCTTCGATTGGTCTTTCTCTGGTTTCTGCTCTGACTGCATTGACAAAAGAGATAAGGTCATCATTTGTTTTGCTGACAATGATCTTATAAGCTTCATATAGTTTCTCCCGATAAAATGCTGGTGTCGATGACCTAGCGGTTTCTAGACCCATGATTTTCATCTTGGGTTCTTTGTATCGGACTCCTTCTGAGTCCCATACATTCAATATGTATCGCTTTTTAGCAGTCCATATACCACGCTCGGCAATGTTCTCCCTCTTCATGATCATCTTTTGATCATACGCTTCCACATACGATGCAAGCTCCTCATATGAGGCATCAATGAACGGTTCCAACTTATCTTTACAGATCTTGTCAAGTATTTCCACGATCCGAACCTTATCGTCAGACTTATTACCAAAAAATTTATCAACAAGAGGTCCAAGATTAAGATAGATCGAGTCGGTATCTGATGCAACTACGTAATCCTCGTTATTTGTAGAGAGTAGTTTATTTAGATAAGCATTAATCTTGTTCTCAATCCACCTGATTGATACCTGTCCAGATAGTGTTATAGCCTCAGCGTTTGCTAACCTATAATACCTGAAATGCTCATTCCCAATAGCACCATAGGCACTGTTAAGAGATATCTTTTTCGCCATTTGTATGTTATTACATCTAGCAATCTCTTTTGTGAGTTCATTCGTTGGTGTCTTCTCATACTGCTTCTTCGCCTCAATCATCTTCTTCTTAAATATGACTCTAGAGTCATACATCTTCTTCATCATCAAGGGTAGGAACCCTTGTACATCCTTTCTGTACTGTGCTCCATTAGCACATGTAGCAAACTCAGGGTTGACCTCAATCTCTTTGTTTAGGATCCCTTCAACACTGGCACTACTGTGTCTAGTCTCCCAGAGGGTCTCTGGTGAGATATTGTACTGCATAATAAGGTGAGGATACAGGCTATTGAGGTCAAAATTAACAATCCAATCATAGCCTCCTGGTTTCGGTTCTTTGACATAAGCACCTGCGTATTGTATATCTTTAGTTGCTTCCTTCTTAGGAGGAATAGCAATCTTACGTTTGTTTAACTCACAGTAAATGTAGTTGTCCCACATACGTACCTGTGAGAATACATCCTCGTAGTTTACCTTAGCATCATATGCCATAGTAAACGCAAGGTCTAATAGTTTCATCTTGTCATCAAGTTGATCTACCAACCTAACGTCATGGATGTTGTAATCAATAAACTTCTGCCAATCATTCTCATAGAAATCTTTAAAGGTTTCAAATTCAGAGTGATCTAACTTTCTCGCTCCAAGTTCAACCATACAGATGTGATCCAACCTAAAGCTTTCTTGGTTTGTATAAGTGAATTTCCTGTATAGTTGGAGATAATCCAGACAAGCAATTCCTGGTAGGTCGTAAGCGATTTGCTTCCTTCCCCTGATATAGATTTCCCTACGAGATATAAGTTTCCAAGGGCTAAGACTCTTAGCAGCCCTTTCACCGAGTATCCTATCAACACGGCGAGCGATATAGGGAATATCAAAAAGCTGTACGTTCCAGCCCGTAATAACATCAGGACAATTTTCATTCCAGTACTGTAAGAATGCAGTCAACATGGACTCTTCTGTTCTGAAATGCATGTAATCTACATCATCATGCTTGTTGTCAAATGGTCTTGCCCCAAAGACAACAATGCGACCAGTGTAAGAGTCCTTAATACTGATCGCTAATATTTCTTGATCTGCTGATTCGATATCGGGAAACCCATTCTCAGCACCTGTCTCAATATCTATGTTAAAGACACGTATCTTTGACGTGTCAAATTTTATTTGATCCTCTGGATGCTCATTTAAAATGTACTGATAGAGATACCTAGTGTTACCATAGATATCAAAGTCTGGTACATCTTTATATTCTTTAACAAACTCACGTGCTTCCTTAATGGAACCCAACGGAAGTGGTTCTACACAATCACCTTCAAGTGTTCTCCACTCTGAATAATTTTTTGTAGGAACATACAGGGTGGGGTTATAAGCCACCCTGTATGAGAATGCAACACCAGATTCATAACCACGCACTAGCAAGCGATTGCCAGCTTGTTCAACATTAGTGTAGAATTTCATTCAGATTCAATGTAACGAGCGAGAGTTTTCTTGTTTGGATTAACCAATACTAATATATCAGATGACCTAATGACAACCTCACCCTCCTCAGAATGAGGAGGCCAAGATATTAATTCACCATCTTCTTTCACTTCTCTAGGTTTGTATAGTACACAGTCTGGGTCACCAAACTCTACACCACCTAGTTCCTCAACTCGTGCTACTATCCACTGGTCCCGCAGTAGCAGCAGCTGCACTCGATTCTCCTGTTGTTCCTCCTGCATTTAAAATGTCCTCTCCATTATTAGGTAGGAATCCTAGATCAACTCCAGCATCCTTTAACTTCTGTACATAATTTGTCATGATCTCCACGTTTGGAGGCATGGCAGTTACCACATGTTGTGGGTTAATTCGGAAGTCTTCATAAGGTGTGAAAACATTCCACCTTCTATAATCCACACGATACTGAGCATCAGGTGAACCTTCATCTCCATCCACTGTAAGGGTAGTGATCAAAGGATATAGCATTTGATATGCTACAAACTTATCTTCCTCACGAACCTGAGTGAAGTTGCAGATAACGTTCTCTCCTGACGCTAATGTAACGATACGAATATTATGTTGTATTGGTGCAGCAGGTTGTCCACCCTCAACTGGTGATGGTGGTGTTGCTGTCGCAGCTGAATCCGTCATAATTTATTTTTCTACGATTTTAATAGTATACAGTATATTTAATGACCTGTCAAGTCAAAGCCAATCTTTCCTTGCGTGATGCTCAGGAACGATTTTACCTAGTCTAACAGATAGAAGACCATCTTGAAACTCTACAGACGTAATTTCTACATCATCTGAAATAGTCCACGACCTCTTGAAAGATCTCTGTGCTAGTCCTCTATGATGGTATTCAGTTTCTGTGTCTGTGTTTTCTTTTTTGCCTTCTACAAATAGTTTACCATACTCTGTGTAAACTGCAACCTCTTCGGTCTTGAAACCAGCAAGAGCGATCTCTAGTCTGGATTCAACGTTGTTTACAGATACCAAATTGTATGGTGGATAGTTATCTGTTGATGTTGCATTAAAAAACCCATCGAAAAAATCTTCCATTCCGATGGAGTTCTTATTAATTCTTTCTAGTAGCTGTGGTAGATCCGCAGCATGATACCTTTGTAGGTTACCCATGATAGTTCTCCTTATTAAGCGAGTGTAATTGTGTCCCTTTCGGCGACACTACTATTTAACCACACTACAACTTAGTTGACAACAGGATTATTTTCGCAAGATCCTCACCTTTAGTTTCGGTTTTCTCGATATAATTAAATGATTCTTTAGTAAACAAATCAAATGCTAGGGTATACCGTACCTGTCTATCCTTAAGACGATCAACCCTATGTTGTATCCATGAAGGAAACAAACATATATTACCTGGATCATTCTTCACTCTGAAATAACCATGATACAAACTAAACAATGGGATCCAATAGTCTGTTGTAGTATCATTCAAACTAAGACTCATGTTTCCACTAAGAAATGTATTCTCGTGTAGAGAGTGTGAATGCATTCCTATATGATCACCTTGTTCAAGTCTCACAAACCATCCTCTAATCCAAAGATCCTTTCTCTGTAATGGTTCTATTTCAAGTGTCTTACAGTAATCTACATAACTGCTATAAACATTATCTCTGAGCATAGACAACACTGTCCACTCAGTCCAACTAAAAATATTATACTTTGTCCACCACTTCTTAAAGTCTTGTCCTACTAAAAACGAACCTTCTGATACATTACCTATACGTGTTTCCTTTATTAATACTTGAAGCTCCTTTGCTAATAAAGGACCATAAGAATCCACCCACACATGTGCATCTACGGTGGGTGCGAATGGTGTCTTAGGTTCCCAAGTCTTCCATCTATGTAATTTACCACGTTGCTCTTTTATAACAAGAGCATTTATTTCATCAGTCAAGATTCAGTTTTCTTTCTACCAATATTATACTTGCTTTCTAATGTCCAGTCACCCTTTTCTTTGAATGCCAAGACTTTTATTTGATTAAGAGGTGCTAGGTCAAGCACAGCATTACTATCAGAGATTTTAATCAATCCCCAATCAGATAGTAACTGTACAATTCTATTACGACGTTGCACATCATTTGTTGATAAGTTAGTTTTCTTACCATCCAAAGCAAACAGTTCTTTAAAATGAACTATGTAATACTTACCTTGCTTGTGTAGAATATGGCAAGATTGATAAATCTTTTTTTCTTTACGAGATGCTACTCCTATCCTTGTTAGAGTCTCTCTCACTTTTAAAAAATCATCTGGTTCACTCAGCATGACTTCAATCATGTCTGATTGTTTCCACTGGATCTCAGTTTCGACGCTCATTGTTTCCACCCTTTCTCAACGAATATGTTATATGTTCAAGTTGATCCTTTGTGAGAATCCTGAGTGCTTGCAGAGCCTTATCATCATTATAACCATAATACTCTTTAACTACGTCAAGATAATCAATTGAATCTTTCCGTGCCCATGGCGAAAAACGCTTTCTAGGCTTCAAACTATTTATGTAAAAGTCATACTGCATCTTCTTAGGAAGATGTGCTGACTTATTCATTTCGTTGGCATAAAGAATGGCATCTGTAAATGATGACAGACACCGATTAACCACATAGGGTACATATTTTTTTATAGCATCACTATCTTCATCCATCAAATTCTTTTTAGTTTGATTGATGGTGTAAAGATAGTCTTTAAGTTGATACTTCATTAATCATCATGAGTATGTTTTAGTTTACCAGACATTTCATATGCTTCCTTGTTTCCACCATGGCCATGTGCAATACCTAGTTCATGCATCTTAGCATGTTCGTCAATAGGGTCTCTTAGATTCTTCTTACCTGATCCTACTGTAAGATAAATTCCGTAGATAACTAAACCAAAAAGAACCATACCAAAGAAGAAAATAAATCCTTGATCTGGTGTTAGATTTAAGTGATGCACTATAGCATCTTGCTTCTCCCATGTACCAGGTAGTGTATACACAGATGGTTTTGATAAAAAGATCATTTAGATTCCTCCTGTTCTTTCCAATGTTTTATCAACAAGAGTAATTCTTCAATTCGCTTTTCTGCTATTTGAATTTTCTCTTGTAAATTTGTTTTACTCATTTGTCAAATACAGCATTCACAGACATAATTTTAGCATGAGGGTTACGTACTTCTGCAACCTGACGTGCTTCTTGATAGTTACGTGCTTCAACAAACTCACTATAGACTCTGCCAGCAACGTAGAGTTTCACTTCGCATCTCATAGTTAGTACCTTTGCTATCTGTATGTATTATAGCAAAGGGAGTGCGTTGTGACACTAAAATGTGCCAGTTCCTCAACTGGTTCAGTAGTTCAAAAGAACCAGTTCCTTGCGGTCTTGTTGGTCTCTCATGTAATCACCCACAGTACGCATGCTGTAAGTGTGATCGAACTCAGCAGCATTCCAATCTTTGAATCGATCTCGTACCACCTGACTGCTGTTATATGATATCAGCATAGGAGCAGTATGATTGTCACAATCGTTAGCAAACTTATCATGATCAAAGTACTTGTGCATAGCACCCCTCTTCCCATAGATAGGAATCTTAATATCATAGGGTGGATCAAGATAAACGAATACATCCTTCTGATCTGTTAGAAGGGATTCGTAGGTATCGTTGGTAATTTTCCATCCTTCAATAAGCTCGGAGTATTCCATGAGTCTTTCAATTCCGTTAATGGAGAAGTTGGACTCGCTTGCTTGTTTTGAGAACGACGAGGACTCAGTGAGACCACTAAAACTGCACTTATTGACAATATAAAAACTGACAGCACGACGGAAGTTTTCAGTCTCTTCCGTGGACAGATACTCCTTGGATCTGGTAAAGATGTCCCTTGCCAGATCGGGAGTATGATATTCTTTTTTGATTTGTGTAAGTTCATCTTGTAATTTTTCACCATCATGTTGTAATGTTTGCCAGAAATTTGCTAGAGGTTCATACAGATCATTGACCCATATTTTTATGTTAGGATACCTCTTTGTAATTTCTAATGCTACTGACCCACCACCTAAAAAAGGTTCACGAAACTCTTTTACCTGGGAAAGGTCTGGGAGGTATTGCAGCAACTTTACTATCGCTCTGCTCTTGCCTCCTGGATAACGCAGTGGTGTCTTCAGTGATTTTAGTGTTCTGGGCATTGTAAGGATTTGGTCTCTTTAGTTCAGTCATTGGGAAACTCCACTTGCTAAAGTAATTTAGCACACTTTATTTGAATTCGCAAGTCATCATTATTTCAGTCAGACATGCTAACATATTGATCTCTTGGTCTGGTACATTTGAGATATCTCTCATGTACTTTGCGATAACTAGTACAGCTTCTGGTATTGAATTGGGTTTTAGTACGCCATAAAGATTGTCATAAATCTTACGCATTACCATGCTAGGATCATTATCCATATGTTGAACTACCCACTCCTTAACAGTCTTGAAATCTTTCTGCTTCAACGCCGAAAGAAGACTATCAAGATTAACGTCAGCAACATCCACGAGAATAGCTGCATCAATGGATCCATTAGCAGAATAGCGTTGACACTCATTGATAAGCCTACGCCAATCAGGATAATACCGCTTAATAAGTTTAGCCAGAACTTTATCTTCAAATTTAGCATTCTCTTTTTTCAGTATAACTCTAAGACGTTCAAAGAACTGACCCTGTAATGCCACAGACTGTCCATTCTTTACACGAAAATCAACCACTGTACACCGTGAGTGTAAAGGTTCAATGATCTTGTTAATAAAATTGCAAGTAAATATGAACCTACAATTATTGTGGAACTCCTCCACAGCACTTCTGAGAGACAGTTGAACATCGTTGGTTGTGTTGTCTGCTTCATCTATAATAACGACCTTGTGGGACGCTCCAGAGGTGAGTGAGACTGTTGAAGCAAACGTTCTGATTCTAGTCCTAACAGTATCAAGAAATCTACCCTCATCAGATCCATTGATCATGATGTAGGATGCACCTATCTCATCACATAATGCTTTGGCGATGGTAGTCTTACCAACACCAGCAGATCCAGTAAGCAGGAGATTAGGTAATTCGCCTTGAGAGACGAATCCCTTGAATACATTCTTGATAGTCTCTGGGAGTATACATTCATCAATCACCTTTGGTCGATATTTCTCGACCCATAAAAAATCATTCGACACTACTTGGGCTCCAACGCAATGTAATAAGTTAATTTGTTATCAGTAGAAGTCCATTCAGAAATTAACTGAGATGATACTTTAACGTTATAGTCTCTCTCCATCACCCTAAGATTCTCCATCTTAATGTCAAGATCAAGATCATCTTCGAACGTACCTTCCACATCAATTCTAAATGTGTTGCTAGTATCATTATCCTTATCATGGAGAATGAGTTCGATCTTCCCATTAGTTGTAGTGACGTTTAGATCAGGCAAGTGATATACTGCTGCTGCTCTATTAATCTTTTTCAGATCTTCGAACTTCAATTCGAATGTGATATCACCACCAGGAAACTTTACATTCCTCTCTGGTGCAGACTTGAGCGTAATCTCAGGGTCACTATAATAGTACTTAACAGACTGACGACCGCTATTAATCCGAACATAATTCTCAGAGGAGAAGTCCAGTTCAGGATTATCAAACAGAGCGAGACCAGAAAGAAACTGTGGAAGGTCATATATAGCGAAGTCAGTCGGAAAGCTTTCATCGCTGGTGTACTTAGCGAGGATGTTCTCTGCGTTACTGATTGTTCTGATAACATTTCCTTTTCTAAAAACGATAGATGAATTGATGTGACAGTAGTTCCTTAGAATACTTACTGTATCACCAGTTAGATTTACTTTATTTGTCATAGTCAACGGTGAAGGAGGTGGAACCAGTGGTGGCAGCGTCTGCTGCTGCTCGTTTGTCATTGAAGTGTAGAAGGAGTATTCCATAGTGAATAATTTTAATAATATCTTTACGTGCTGATCCTTTGCGGTCATAACGTGAAGCATACTTCAGAACATTGCTTCTACAGAATGCCTCTGCATCTCCTACAGAATCAATGAGGTCAAGTGTTTGTACATTACCAGCAGAGTAGTGTCCTCTGTAGGTTTGACTGATGTAGTCATGAATCTCTTTGATGAGTTTGTCTTCGTTATACTTCAAGGTGTCCATACATATTTGATCTCTTCATAATAGCACTCTTTGTGCGAACCGTCAAGATTCAATATTGAAATTTTATCTTCACGTACACTGAGCACCCTAGCAGAAGCACCTCCCTTAAGGGAGATGACACTGCCTACGAATTTACAATCGCCTGATTTAATCATTTGATTCTTCTCCTACGTTAACGTCAATCTTATCATACAAATCTAAGAATGACTGCTTAGTCTCGTCATCAAATCTGTTTACACATAACTTGATTGCTTTTAAACGATCTTGCCAGATAGCAAAAGCACGAATGATGTGTACGAGTCTACGAGTTGAGATAACTTCATCGATACCACCATCCTTGAATGTTCTACGAATGATGTCAGACCAGTTAGCGAGGTTCTCGCAGAACTCTTCATCAAGCACACCTAAGTTACCAGATACTTTCTCAAGGATCTTCTGCTCAGTCTTAACTGAAGGATACTCTTGCTCGAATGTCAAAGCAAATCTCTCAAGGAATGCTTCATTCAATACATTAGTACCAATGAATCTACCATCTTCAGATCCCTTACCCTTTGTGTTTGCTGTTGCAATAACATTAAAGCCTGGTTTCCTTTCAACATACTTACCAATCTTTTTAAGGAATACACCCTTACCTTCTAGGATAGATTGCAAGCATAAAATCTTATTTGATGCGAGGTCAACTTCATCAAGAAGAAGAACTGCACCTCTCTCTAGTGCTTCTACCACAGGACCATTGTGCCATGCAGTCTCACCATTAACAAGTCTGAATCCACCGATGAGATCATCTTCGTCTGTTTCAATAGTGATGTTTACACGAATGAGTTCCCTATTTAGTTGAGCACATGCTTGCTCTACACTAAGTGTCTTACCATTTCCTGAGAGTCCAGTGATGAAGGTAGGATAGAATAGTTTAGATGCTATAATTTTCTTCACATCTGAGAAGTTTCCAAAAGGAACAAAGTTTGGATCCTTAACTGGTTTTAGGTTCTGCTGAATTTCTGGTATTACAGAAGGAGAAGTGATTTGTCTTTCAAGTTGCTTCTTAACCTTCTCAATATTCCATGTACCACGTTGTACATAGAACTGACGTAAACGTTTTGTGGTTGTAGCATACCCAATCCCAAAATGTGATGCTGCTTCACGTACATGATCTGCATTGATCTGTGAACCATATTTTTCTGATAAGTAACCAACTAACTGTGTAGTTGTAAGAGGATTTGGTGCTGGCATTTTGCTTTTTGTTTGTTATGTACTTATGATAGCAAGAAAAAACCCCCTGTGAAGGGGGTGTGTGTCACTTATTGAACTGGATCATTGTGCTATCTGGTAGTGTCATTCTCACACTAGAAGATTTGTCAAAGTACCTATCCATAAAGAAAGTAGCATCTAAATTCTTAGGAAGTTTTGCCTTTGGAACATCAACCACCTCAAAATCAAGCTCCTGTTGATCAGGAATTTCAGTATCCTCTACTGGAAGAGGAGTCTCCTCATATAGTTCAAACTTATCACCAAAGTTTACACTTGCCTGAGAGACCTGCTTACTCTGTCCAAATAAGTTTGGAGCATACTGTCTGAATTTGTATAAAGCAGGATTAACGTTCTTGCTTTTTTGGAATATGGAACTCAAACGTTTTGCAACATCAGCCCAATCCTTTGCTGTCATCTCATCGTACACCTTCTTGTACTTAGGAATATCCCTAAAATATGCCTTCGCAGCTTTCTTCAAGAACTTCAACTGAGTTCCACTTGGGTTTTCCTGGATCTGACGTTTTAACGCCATGGTGAAGATCTTATCGTTGTGGAAATTTGCGTACTGATTGTATTCTGGACAGATTTGTTTGAGTTTTCTCATAGATTTGTTAGATTTGGCTTACTTTGATTCAGTATAATACCGAAAAGGGTAATTGTCAAGCAACGTACCCTATAAAAGAATTCAACAACTTCTTGTTAGTTGACTTAGACTTTAACATTTTTTTGAATGCTCTGGAAATGTCTGCCTTCTTTGATCCAGATTCTATATCAAAGTCAGTGCTGTTGTCAAGTGCGGTTTGCTGTATAGCATAGAGAGCAGTGTATCCAAGTGGGTTTGGAACAATAACAGACTTGTTCTTTCTCCACTGTGATTGAATCTCACTGTAGTTTGATCCAAGTTTAGAGTATCTGCAAACAAACTCTTGGAGTCTGTTACCACTCATGATTCTAAATCCTAGAACATTAACACCAGCATTTCTATCTTGAACTTGTCGTAGTAACTGGTTAGTTACTTGAGTGTATGAATTGGTTAGTGGTCTGTATATGATGCCTGTCTTACGATCACGCAATGCATTACCATAACCTATTTTACTAGGATAGGTTTTTACCTCACCAGTTCTTTCATTGTCTGACTGTCTACCATAAGCAGAGCAGCATGCTTCACCATCAGTAAGAATAACAGCATTTACTTTCTGTAAATCATTCTTTGATTTGAACTCAGGAATGATATAGTTAAGCATAACAATTGCTTCATTCAATGGAGTACCAGATAGATTCATACCCTCTGGGATTTGATAACTGCCAGTACGATGATTATCGTAAGCATATGTTATTCTCCAAATGTTCTTGCACTGTCTCTCATACTCACGTGAGTTGCTACGTGATGAAAGAATGTTCATCATATGGAAGTTACCTTCTTCAAGATGGAACTGACCAACAACTAAGTTTTCTGGTTCTCTATAGTAATGATGTACCATACTTTGATTTTCTTTGATGTAGTTAACAACTCTCCACTCATTTGTGAAAGCATAAACTTCAAATGGAATCTGAACTTTCTTACAGAATGCAGTAAGGTTAAGAACCTGTTTGTATGTTGCATGTAACTGTTCAGACATTGAACCAGACCAGTCCATTAAGAAGATCAATCCATGATTCTTACCATCAGGAACAACAGTTACTTTCTTGAATAGGTCTTCATTGTACTTGTATGTGTGAAGTTTAGTGCAATCAAGTATACCAGTCTTAGCAGTAGTAGCACGAGCATATGCATCAGCAGATTTACGGCACTCAAATTCTTTAACAAGATAGTTAACTTCTTTCTGTGCTTCTTTTCTGTGAGACTTATACTCAGAATCAGCATCTGCTAATCCTATCTGCTTCCAGTATACAGTACCATCTTCACCTACAGAAGATCTTGGTTCTGGTGTTTCAGCGAATCTAGAATCAACCCACTCATGTACTTCTTTCCAGTCAACAATAATCTTATCTAGATTTACCTTTTCTGGAATCTCATAGTACTTAATGTTATAACCATTATTACTAGAGAGTTGAGTAGAAGCATTATCAAATGCATTCTGTGTATGAGAATGCTCTGCACCCTCTTCACCACCTGAATTACCAGGTGTTGTAGAACCACTACCACCTGTTCCACCATTAGAACTACTAGTCTCAAACTCTTGATCATCCTCTTCACCATCATCTGATTCACCTTCTTTCGAATTTTGTGGTGATGAATTTGATTGACCAGCATCTTGACCATCTTCTAAATCATCTTCTAACTCTAGACCTGCTTCATCTAATTTTGCTTGTGCTTCTGCTTTCTGCTGTTGATCTTCTTTAGTATACTGAAAGATTTCACCTGCTAGAGAACATACTTCTTCAAATGTTTCAGTTAGTTCTGCACGTTTAACGAATCCATACTCATCAGGATTAAAGGGTATCATAGCAGCAGCACCAACCTTGAAGTGTAGGTTGATACGATCAATCAATAGAAGTTGTGAAATATCTTCACCTTCAATCTGAAAGAAATCTTCATCATTTAATTCTTTGTATCCACCAGCAAAACTCTTGCGAAGACCAGGATACTGACGCTTCATTAATTTCTCAATACGAACATCTTCAACGACATTCACATAATCTTTTGGACATTCAACATGGTCTGTGTAATCCTCATTAGGAGTGTACAAAGCATGTCCTACTTCATGACCTACAAGCATGTCATACACAACACCACTTGCTTTATCCCACTGTGGCAACTGAAGAACTCTACGGTCAGTATCAAATGATGCAGTAGGAATATCTTTCCTATGCTCTACTATAAGGTTCTCTGTTGCTAGGAGTCTTGCAAGGTTGCCTTTGATCTCCTGTCTCTGATGTTGGTGATGCTCGAATGTCATTGGTCTTTTGTTTGATATACCTAGTATACACAAAAAATTATACTAGCCAACCAGTGCATGTGTCACTTCGTGAACTGTCTCCTGTACTGTCGAATAATTCTTTTCCTTAGTCACATTGATAGTTCTATCAAACTTATCATTCAATAGATCCTTATGACTGATTACGAAAACATTAGTGTTATCGTCGAAATTACGTAAGATCCAACCAAGATCAGAAGCACCAGATTGGTCAAGCGAGCTGTCAAAGATTTCATCTAAAATTAAAAGGTTTGTATCTACACTATTCTTAAGCTTAGCAACAGATCGCCAAGTTAGCAATAAGCTGATATCAATACGTGCTTTCTCACCCTCTGAGAATGACTCATACGTAAAGACATCTCTATATCTAGACTTAATAGTCTCATCAAAGTTCTCATCTAAAGTAAAGTTAACATAAAAATCCATCCTTTGAAGATACTCATTAATCATCTTGTTCATCGTAGGAAGATATGTCTTGATGATCCTAGTCTTGATGCCACTGTCCTTTAACAATGCAATAGCAGCAGATAGAACATCACGATCCTTCTTAGAATCAATAGTTGTCTGTTGTATCTCTTTCTTCTCTGTTACTAACTTCTCCAACTTAACAAACTCTGCTTTCTTATCTGGATTGGAACCTTCCAGTTCCATAACCTCATCATGAATTTCTTTAATGGTCTTGCGTATAGTTACCAAACGATAATTTGATGTTGCTATCTCTGCATTTGCTTTTGTTACCTCAGTGGATAACTCAATAAATTTATCATGTCTTTTCTTTTCTGCATCAATGGTTGTAGTTAGTTCTTCATACCCACCATACATTTCATCTAATTTAGACTGACCATTCTCTAACTTTTCACCTCTAAACTCTTCAGTTAAAACCTGAGTACAAGTAGGACATACATGATTTTTTTCAAAGAACTCATGCTCCTTCTTGAGTGTGTTTAATTTCTGATTTAACTTTATTAAGATTGTATTAAGTTTGTCTAGCTTGTCAACAGACTTTGCATATTCTTCCATCTCTTGCTGCAAGTCTTGTACGTTATCTACTATACGTTGAATACACCCATTTGTTTCTAATTCTTCCTGTTCTGCTTCTGTGATCTTTGCTCTCTTTCTATCAATCTCTTCTTTGTTCTTCTTTTCCAATTCGAACATATACTTTTTCTGTAGTTCGATCTTCTCTGCAAGAAGATGTAACTGATAATCTAAATCCTTTAATTCATTACTATTATCCTTTACCCTATCCTTCAATCTAGTATTCATAATAGAGAACACTTGAATGTCTAGGATATCTTCAATGATCTCTCTACGTTGCACACTAGGTAAACGCATGAAGGGAACAAAGGTACTAGATCCCAACACCACAATCTGTGTGAATGACTTGAAGTTCATCTTCAATATATTCTGTTCCAGATTCTTCTGTTGATCTACTGCCTTAGCATTCTGATCCAGCATCTTACCATTACAATGAATCTCAAACTTGTTGGGTTTGATACCACGAATGATATGATAGTCCTTCTTACCAATACTAAATTCTATCTCTACTATAGTGTCCTTCTCATTGACACTATTAACTAACATACTCTTACTAATCTTTCTGAATGGTTTTCCAAACAGAGAAAATGTAAGGGCATCTAATATGGTTGATTTACCAGAACCATTAGCTCCAACAATCAAAGTATTTCTAGTCGCAGACAGATCAATCTCGCTGAATGTATTACCTGTGCTCAGGAGGTTCTTCCAGCGTATCTTGCGAAAGTGAATCATAACTATCGGGTGGAACTATAAAGTCGTCTTCTGTAATAATACTAAACCTTTGACCAGACATAGAACAAGCTTGCATCATTTGTTCTAGGATAACATCAATCACCTCTAAAGGGGGATTGCCTTCAGTAATTTCTATTAAATTAACATACCTAGTAGCATCATTCTTATTCACAAAGATAGGAATGATGCGGTCGTCATCAGCATCTAATACAGAGTATACACCCTGTGGATGATCTTTTATCGTGATGACGAACATAGAATTTATGAGACTTCACACGCTTCTATGTATAGAGATTGCATTAGTGTCTTCAGGTCGGATTTATCCACCTGTAGATCTACCTCGTCTATGTACTCACCTAAAAGGGTTAGCGTATCCTTTACATTCAATTCTACATCATCATCTATAGCCGTGTCAACCAGCTTCTCAATAATTTTTACATCATGAGCACCATTGTGGTATAATCCGTCAATCAAATTTTCAAAATCGTTTATCTTGTGCTTCTCCTCGACCACAACTTTAACAAAAGTATCCTTGTGATTGCTGGTAGCATAATCGCTATAATCATGCTCAACATCATTATAGTATATCTTAGTAAAGATATCAAAAGGATTCTTGATGTATGTTAGTCTGTCTGTATCCGTATCATATATGTGGAACCCTCTAGTGTCTGCATAATCATTCCAGAACATCTGATATGGGTTACCTAAGTATTGGATGTTACCATGCTTAGACTTATGATGGAAGTGTCCTGACCATACACGATCAAACTTTTTAAAGTCTGTAGATTTGAATCCACCGTTGAATCTGTGACCTCTCATTACTTCGAAGCCGTCTATCTCTAAATGACCAGCACAGATAGGAGCAGTTGTTTCTTGTATCGCTTTAGTTGCTTGATCACGGTTACCTGAATTGATCCATGGTAACATAAGAAACTCCTTACCACCTAGTATAAGGTTAGTTGGTTCAGAGTAGATAGTTATATTATTATACTCTTGTAATAATAGTTCTGGGGAATTGATCCTATTGGTATTTTTATAATAGGTACAATGGTTCCCTAGAATCATGTGTACATCATACTTTTCAAGTCTGTCGAAATAGTCAGTTTTAATCCTTGCAAAAGTACTATAATCCATAGACTTTCGATTATCAAATGTGTCACCCAGATCAAGGATGGTATCGATACCGTGCTTCTCAAGTGTTGGGAAAAATATTTCATTATAAAATTTGTTAAAGTAATTCCAAAAGACTTGTGAGCCCTTCCGACCATCTAGATGCTGGTCTGTTATAACTGCTACCTTCATTTGGATCTATTATGGAGGACAATAAATTTATCTGCTGCGAATGTACCAGCAATACATACTTCTATTTTGTCACCATCTTTCCAATTCACAGTACCATCTTTCTTAGTATGGTTTAATGCTATTTGGATATCATCAATAATCTTTTGTGTTATTCTCATAGCATTCGTGTCTTAATATTATATGCTGCTCTAGTAGAAGGATACAGTTCCCTCAACTTTCTCACCACTGCCAATTGTACTTCTAAAATCATCTGCCCTCTTTCGATTTGTTTCTGATTGTAATATGATTACCCTCTATGGCAATCTCTAAGTAATCTCTATGATCCCAATCAAGTTTAGCATAGAGTTCATCTAATTTTTTCATATCATCCCACAGGTCAGTGGGGGTGGGTTCACCCCAGAACGGATTTTCTTCAGGATTCATTTTTTGCGTACAGGTACTTCTATTGTCCATGCTGATGATTCTAATTTAACCATCTCAAAGTTCTTTTCAAAATACTGCTTTCGTTTCTTTGCTTCTGCTTCCCTTTCGTTTAGTTCTTTCTCACGTCCTGGTTCGGGTTGAATCTCACCATAATGTTTGTCTGTCCAGATTTCTGGATGCTCATGACAATCATAGAATTGAAGAATAGAAGCATCAACCATTGAGTAGAGTGCATCCCAAGTTAATTCAGTTCTCAATCTCTCTGCTATGTAACCAATCTGATTATGAGACATTGATACATCATCATCCTTAAATAAAACCTCTCCTCTTGCAGCTACTAATTCATTCAAGTCAATGGTAATCTGTACATTATTATGAATACCAGTGTTAAAATCATATGGTTCAGTCATGTTATTTCATCTAATAAAAATAGTGAGTAAAATTCAATATCATTATCTTTCCATACTTGATGGGAATCCATCCTATCAACAATAGCAACAACACGATTAACAACATAACCTGCACCACGTAGCACTTTGACTGCTGTCATTGCACTAGAACCTGTTGTGGTTACATCTTCTAATACTGTTATTATGGATCCTTCTTTAGGTTTCGGTCCTTCAATGACCTCCTTCGTACCATACCCTTTAGGATTCTTACGAATTATAAGTGCATCCAAATCAGTATGAGATGCAATATAGTATGATCTTTGTGCTACTCCACATACTAATGGATCTGCACCGAGAGTCAATCCACCTACTGCTACTGATTTCTTTTCAACAAACTTAATCATAAGCTTAGACAGTAAAGCATTACCCTCGCATGACAAAGTGACAGGTTTACAGTTTACATAATGTTCTGACTCTTGACCAGATGATAATGTAAACTTTCCATGTCTATAAGCATTGTCATGGAGTAGTTGCTTTAGAGTTTCTCTAAACTTGATATCCTCATGAGGAATAGCGTTTTGGTATGGTTTCATTATCTGTTCATTTTAGTTTCGATGTTCTCTTTGATGCTGCCCATGTCAGATTGATTAGCATTCATCCCAGTCATTGTACCTTCAAATGTGTCAGTGTGCATAACTTCATCATATCCTGACCGTTCTAAAATTTTATTCTTGATCTCTAGTTGCTTCTTCTCCTTCTGTATACGTCTCAGGAATGCATAGTATATGATCTGAGTGAAGTAAGCAAAAGGGTTCTTGGATTTTTCTGGATCAAAGTTATCTATGTATTGCAAGCAGTTCTCGATCCCATCACAAATCATGTCCTCTCGGAACATGTAGTTGACAAAGTTTGGTTTGTATGATAAATGTGTAGCTATCTTAAGGAAGCAGTCACCGATATAGTTCGGCACACGAGGTCGGGTGTCACCCGATTCCTTTGCTGCGATAACAGAGTTACGGTATACCGTAATAGCCTCTAGAAATTCCTTATTATTTACGTAGTACTCAGTTTTCTTTTTAACCATTGTTGTAGTTGCCACTTAGATTGCTTGCTACTCCTATCAAGTATACCAGTGTTTCAAACGAATGTCAATAGGGGGCTTGACAAGGTGACAAAAAAGATATAGACTAACTCTGTCAAGGGTTCAAGGGGATTGTAGCTTATAAATTTTCTCTAGATACTTTTTGGTCTCACTCACAGATCCTAAACGACCCATACTTCTCGTAAATTTATTATTGTCGAGACCCATATGCATTTTCCTGAGCGTCTTTAAATAGAAGTGCTCTATTTTTTTGTCTGTCTCTGTCATAGTGAGAACGTGATGACGTGGAAGAACAAACATCTGATCAAACGTTGACCGAATCCATTCCACTAAAGTAAACCCATTAATTTGAACGTCTTGACTACGCTGCTGTTGGACAGGAACAACTTCTAAAGGATTTTCTAATACAAGACTATCGTCATCTGGCATAAAGGATACCTTAGCAACAATCTCTTCACCGTTGACCAATTTAATAGTAGCGTAAAATTCTTCTTCCATTAGTTTGCTGTTAGGTTTACTTTGATCACTTCATATTTGAAATTCTCTTCATTGTAGATGCTTACTCTTTCGTTCAGATGTTTTAATGTATAGTTCATGCTACCTATATCATCTGCTATATCATATAATGTTGCTATAGTCTTTCCTTCACCTCTACGAAGTACTCTACCAATTGACTGGAGGTTTCTAATACGGGACTTGCTAGGCGACGCAAAGACGATGTTGTGCAACCGCTTAATATTAATGCCAGTAGAAAAAGTCCCATAGGACGCAACAATAACTGCATCGTTCTCTTGTTCTGTTATCTGACGAACCTCTTCACGGTCTTCTACTTCCGTACCACCATGAACAAAGAATACCTTTCGATTTTCTTTAACATTACTATTTATGAGATCATATAATGGTTGCCCATGCTTCTCTATATAATTGAAGAGTACTAGAGTGTTGCCTTCTAGGTCTTTGACTAGATTCTTAATCAAGTTATTCCTACCTTTATGACTAACCAGATACTCCATCTCATCCTGATATGTTTCAAAGTGTTGAGCAGCATGTTTACAGAGTAGTATTTTGATCCTAAACTTACTGAGATAACCACGTTTGATAAGGTCATCCGTCTTGGTTACTCGGTCACACTCTCCAAAGAGACCTTCTAGCACCCACTTATGGGTCTTGGTTCCGTTGAGTGTACCAGTGAATCCAAATCTATACTTAGCATTATGCAACTTAGTCATGATGCCAGTCAATGATTTACTCTTGAATAGATGTGCTTCGTCACCGATCACACAATCTATGTCATCAAAGTATCTCTTGGGGAACTTGTAAATAGATTGCCAAGTAGATATAATGACATTCTTATCAGTTACTTTATCTTTTCCACCATAAATTTTATGAATATGAGCATCCGCATTCCAACCATAGTCGATGAAGTCGGCAACCATCTGCTCAACAAGGGATGTAGTTGGGACGATTATAAGTACCTTCTTTGTGGTGGCAGCATAGTATCTGACTATGGCGTAGATCATAAGAGACTTCCCCGACCCAGTAGGAGAAAGAAGTAACTTTCTATTATTTTTAATAGCAGAATACACTGCTGCGTATTGATAGTCTCTAGGTTTCACATGAGTGATACCATCCATAAAGACTTTGATACCACGAGGAGAAACAAAATCATTTATCTCATTAGGATGACCATACCAGTCATCCTTTTTTATTGCCAGATCATAATTACGATCAAAAGCAAATCCTTTTAAATGAGTATACAATCCAGCATACAGATCACCAGTAGCAGGTGAGTACAACCTTATGGTTCCATCCCAATGTCTATATCTGGGATTCTTTTTTAAATACTTTGCTTCAGGTACTTCGAACGTAAAGTAATCTGCTAACTCATGGTGTATGTGTTGTTCAGGAGATTCAATAGTAACGTAGACTTCATTCTTCTTTTTAACTGAGAGATGTGACATCATTGTCCATTAACAAATTTCTCCCACTCGATAGCACTCTTGACTTGGAAGCCTCTATTTGATATTTGTTTCATTACCTGATCCAACCAATGAAGCATTTGATCTAGGTATCTAATTTTCGCTTCTAGGTTGATGACTTCATCATCAGACTCTACATAGACTTTCATCTTATCTTGAGTTGAGATCCTGCCTCCAAAAGGTTTTTCAGCATAGACCTTTGCGTCAGACTCTCCTCCATAGTACTCACGCTTGTCTCTAACTAGTTTACGAAATTCAAATTCAAGTGAGGTTTTAATCTGAGAAATATCAGTATAGTGGTTTAAATATTTATTATGGCAGAATGGAATGTCAAGTGCGACCTGTGCTAGGTCAGCACTATATTGTTTATCTTTGAACTGGAAGTCTACATGACTATCCTCTGTCCACTCTTCTCTTAGTTTGTCAAATTTATTACGAAGGGATTCAAAATTCATAAATTAGTGCCAGTCTCTGTCTGTACGTTATATCTTGTGTATTTAAAAACTGCTGTTGCAGTTACATAATCAATGTCTGAAGGGGTAGCATCAAAGTTAACACCTGTTAATGCTATTGGGAATAACTCTTCAAAGTTGACGTAGAAATTCCCATTAAAATTAGAGGTAAGAACTTGTATTCTTCCTCTTGAAGTTTTATCCAACCCAGATGCATGACCTTCTGTGAGTCCGAAGTCCCTAATCCAATTTTGGATTGACATGTAGTTCTTAAGATCTTCATCGATTAGAAATTGTACGTTTAGATCACCAAACTGTACGCCACCACTACCAGGCAAAGGTATGGAACGAAACTTATTAGGAATCTCAGCAACAGGCATACTAATGTCAGGGAGATTTACTGACTGACAGAAAAAATCTACCCCCGAAAAGAGTTCCAGATCAAACTGAAACCCTACTGGAGATAGAAAATTTCTATTTGTAGGTTGTTCTTTATACCATTCAGCAGTCACATCAACTTCCCAAGCTACTTACTATTTATCCTTATACTGATCGGGTGCTCCATTGCCCCATTGTACTTGGTACTCTTCGTCAGATATCTCAGGATTAACTTTCCGTTTTAAAGCATTAATGATGATTACCACAGAAGCAACTGTTCCTGGTATGCCTACACCCATCAACACTTTATAAATTGGATTCATTTAATACCTATGCACCCAGTCCTCAGCAAAATCCTCTGCTTCATTTGTATGTATAAAATCTTTAAATGGAATTTGTCCAGCAAAGGCATTATTATTTGCAGGATCTGTAGTGTAAACCCTATACTGATAAGGTCTTTGATTAAAATCATCTATCTCAAAAATCTCTGCATGCCTTTCACCAGCATCGCCGATGTAACTACTTAAATGTCGCATATGCCTTTTTAATATTTGTTATTGCATTTGGATCGTTTGCTATGTCACGATCTTGAGTTAGAATCCACCAGTCACAAAACCGATAAAGATTTGCTGCTATAGGCACATCAACATCGACCAATGTTGTCAGTAAAAACTCTCTCAATTTTAAGATGTCCTCTGTCAGAGGAACCTTTTCCATATCAATGGGATTGAATCCGTTTGGATTATAGACAAGGGGGTTAGTAATGGTATTCATCGAGAATGTCCAGTGCGTCGTTTAATGCTTGTTGTGCTGCCCATCTTTCTTTATCATTCCAATCACGATGCCAATTTTTGTTGGCAATACCATTTTTGATTTTCAAAAGTCTAGATGTCATATCAACTTTGCTAAGTCTACCGTTCATAAGGTGGGCTCATGTAATCATATTATAGTATATTTAATAAAAAAGGGGAACCCTTAGGCTCCCCTCCGTGATGATCTCGTGACCAAAATTTACATTAGGTTCTCAACCTGAACACGTCTGTAGTACTGGTTCCTGTTAGCAGTAAGTGTTTCTGCATCAGGTGTACCGTTAGCCTGTGTTACAAATGGGTTTGCAACCATGCCATAACGTGTCTTAAATCCAATCTTGGGTTGGAAGGTGTCTGGACCTATGCTTCTAACCATTTGGAGAGGAACATAAGGACAGTAGAACAGACCAGCGTCATAAGGAGAAGTTCCTTTGTATCCTACAACGTAGTAATGCTTGTCAGCAATGTTTGCAGAATAAGGATCAACGTATACCTTAATACGTCCGTTCATTGTACCTACAAGTAGGTTTCCAGTGTCATCTACTTCACCGATGGAAGGACCACCAGCACCAGTAAGACCTGAAGAGTAGTCTAGAGTACCAGACATAGCAAGAGCACTAGCAACGTCAGCAGATGTGACGATGAAGTTACCCTTCCCACGACGA
>Ga0066856_10000110_pt1 | contig 25826 bp, 1 predicted proteins | sample ETNtaG_5_FD_65605 | JGI IMG/M metagenome (GOLD analysis project Ga0066856, IMG submission 65605) | Marine microbial and viral communities from oxygen minimum zone, Eastern Pacific Ocean - ETNP201406SV205 | ecosystem: Environmental > Aquatic > Marine > Oceanic | place: Pacific Ocean: Eastern...
AAAAATCCCGCGCGCAACAAAGCGAGCTTTCTTTTAGTCAGCCCTTTATCGCGCTTTGCTCAACAAAGCATTTTACAAATAGCACAAGCACTAGTCTCGCATAGTTCTTGAACGTTTAGGACGTGTTCTTCGAAAAGGAATACGCATTTAATCGCGTTTAAGTCAATAGACGGTAGGAATTTGAACCGCCGAGCGTGTTCAAACACAGAGGCTGGCCGATCATCTTTTCTCGTCAAGGACTTACTTCTCTTGACGACGAACAAAAGGGAGAGGCGCACGAAAAGAGAGGAATTGAGCGCGATCAATCGCTCGCTCGCTCGCTCTTTCTGTCTCATTCTCGAAGGAGAAGAGATCTCTGATCCACTACCGATAGAAATATATACGTAGGAAGAAGGTACGCGTATCGTCGTGGATCCTATCATTATTGATCGCAAACGTCTATATAATCATTCGTCAAGCGCGCTGATGATCTTTATTGTTGCTCACGCCGTTTAAACGTTCTCTCTTTCTCTCCTCAGACTCAAAAACAGATCAGCAAATTAAAAGCCGATCGATCTTCTCATCAGTAGCTTTCCGTATATAGAACTTGTTTTAGGCGACGACGACGACGAAAAAGATGCAAGCATCATCGAATCGTCGCGCGATGAATAGCAACAATGTTAGCAAGAAAACGACGACGATGTCGTCGTTGTTCTTTAGCAAAAAGAAGGCGTTGTATTTTTACTTCGCGCTCATCGCCTTGTGCTCGTCAATTGCATTCGGAGTGAGCGGTGCGCCGTCACAAAAGGCGCATCGTTACAGTTCGGATGATTTGACTCGCGAAGGCTTTTCGGACGCTACGAGAGCTGACAATCGTGAGTCTCTCAGCACTGACTTACCCCGCGTCGAAGATTTTGGCAGCGGAGAGGAATCCTTCTCCTCAGAGACGTCTGACGGAGACGTGCACGTCGTCTCGTCTGACGATGTCAAGGTTGTGAGAAGAGGTGCTGGCTCGAGAACGCTTAATGAATTCACGGAAGACGGTCATTTTATCAGTCCGTTGTCTCCCGAAGTTATTGGGTGGGAAGAGGACGCAGTCGACGAAGCGTTGGCGTTTTATTCTCCTCAATTTTACGAGGCGTTTTATTCGTTTTACGACTTTTACTCGTTCTACGACTTTTATGATTTCTATGATCAAAAAGTCGACGCCGAGTTTAAAGAGTTCACCGGCCCAGACGGAGGCATTTTGCAGCTTTGCGAAATTGCGGTTTCTCCTGCGATTGGTTCAGATAAAGGAGGCACAAAAGTCTCGGTTATGCTGTCCGGGCACGTCGCGCGGGACCACAACTCGTTTTACTGTAAGTTTGGTGATCAACCAGTCGAAGCTATGAGCGCCCAAATCATGGAAGAATCCGGCGTCTTGGTTATTGTTTGCGAAGCACCGCCTATGGAAGACGATGAGGACGTGACCTTGCGCATTTCGTTGGATGGATCTCTGTATTCCGTCAACGGAGCGCAGTTTCATTACCACTCGAAGATGAGCGTCGCGGACGTCAAACCTTCTGCGCCTAAAGTTTCCGCCGAAGGGGGTACTGCCATTCGTTTCACTTTGGGCGACTACATGTTTGGTCCAGGTTTCGACCCCAGCTCTGTCACGGTGCCTTCGGCGTGCTACTTTGGTTCCATGAGAGTAGATGGAGAGTTTGACGCCATGAAATCCCAGTTGACGTGCCTCGCGCCGTCTTTGAAACAAATTACAAAGACGTCGTCTAGTGCCAACGTGGAACTTCGAATTTCCTTGGATGGGCAAATCTTCTCGGATGAGACTGTCATGGTCCGCTACGGCTCCGGAAAATCATCGTTGAGTACGATCACGGCGCCGAAGCAGTTCAATAACTGGTTCGATATCATGCAATTTGACTATCTTCCATTTCACCCGGAATATTGCGTGTTCTTCGAAAATGGCGATTTTGCATCCTTGGCTGGTATTGCGGTCACTCCCGGCGTAATTGAACCTCCATTTTACTCTGGAACGTTTGAATACTTTGTGTTGTTGACCGTTGATGACTTACCAGACATGAGAGTCGCGTTGACTCCAGTCGCGACCCAACCAGACGCGACCATTCGCGTCGGTGGATTATACGGGAAGCAAGTGAGATCTGGCGACACTTTTCGAATTGGCGTCAGACTCGGCGAGAACAAAGTGCTGATTGTCGTCACCTCTCCAAACGGGCTGTCCACTCGCACGTACATTGTTACGGTGTACGTGTTGATGGACGAAGAGGAGGGCGCCTCACTCGGCGATATTCAACTCGATCGCGGCGAGCTCGAACCCTCGTTTATGCCGGATGTCTTCAAGTATTCGACTTTCTTGGATTCTACGAACCACAGAATTGGTATTACTCCGCACTCGCTCTCTGGAAATGACGTCAAGATGTGTAGAATCACGACTGGTTCCTCTGAAGAGATGAAGCGAATGTGGGCGAGAAAACGCATTCGTAAAAACTTTTACGATAACGCGTTCGCTTGCGAAACTGTAAACTCTGGAGAGAAAGGCTACATGCGACTCGAAGATGGATTCAATTTGATTCAAATTCGTGCGAAGGATGGCCGAAATACCGCGGTCTACGAACTCCTTGCATATAAAGAGCCAGGACATGACGACAGTTTCTCTTGCGACGGCTTCGCCGAAGCTGGTCTTACCGACACCATCACTCATTCTTTGAGCGTCGATATTGATTACTCGTTGTTTAGTGATCCCACGACACAATTTTACTCAAATTTCTTGGCAGATTTGATTGACGTTTTGACGTGTAACGCGCAGTTATATCTCGGCGATGCATCAGTTACTTCAGCATCCTTTACGATTAATTCCGTAACGGCTGGTCGCAGCGGATACACCGATATTTCTGTTACGTTCTCTGCGCCCATCGGAGCTTTAACTTCGTCCTATAGAAGTCAAGCGCGCGAAAACGTGCAAGTATTCTTTTCCAACTGCGCTTCAGTTTCAGTCATGAATCTTCAAGCGTACGACTGGTCGACGAATTCCATCTCTATTTCTTGTGAAGAAGGAACGGGAAAAGTTATTCCTCTCGATCCGTACAATGCGTTTGCGTTGCCGGATATTCAGGTCAAGGAAGGCTCGCTCGGTTATGCTACGGCGGATACCCGAGAAAGCACGGCTGGTCGTTGTCAAGGTGGTCCGGAACGCTTTGGCGTCCTTCTCAATCGCACGTCTGGAACAACGGGTTGCGGGATGTGGGAGCGACCGGTTGGAACGATTTTGAACAAGCCAGTTTCGAGCACCGGTTTCGCAGAGTTTTACATGGGAGGTTCCGATGCGTGTTCTGGAGATGTTGGCTTTGATTTCGCGACGCCAATTTACAAAGCAATTGCAAACCCGGCGTCTTCGATCCAAACGGTAATGAAGAATCCGTCCCTTTATAAATTAGGGCCGGGGGCCACAGTGTGGTACAGACTTTCCGACGCCGATGGTCGAAGTCAAGTTCAACTCAGCGGTTTAACTGTTTCTATGACTTTGAACTTGAATGGTGCGACGACAAAGGGCGAGTGCGAAACTCCAAGTGCTACAACCGGTGCTGGTATTTGCAGAGTGGACGCGATTTCAGAATGGTTTTCCACTACAAACGAGCAAGTTGGGCAAGCAACGATTTCCTTTCAATACGATTCAGTTACGTACGGGGCGAGTCTTACTGAACAGTTCACTTTGAAGAAACACTACGAACACGATGCGGTTTCTGAACCTACCATTATTTTGGAAGCCCCGAAATTTCCGGTCTTTGAAGGAGAAGAAAGTGTTGTTGAAGTTTTCGTCAACACGGGAGATTACGGCTTGTATGCTGGAGATTTTGAAATTTTGTTCAGCGATGCTGGAAACGGAGAGCAGTGGGCTGACTCAACGTTCGAATATGTTGGATTCACGTCGAGCGGTATTTGGGAAGCGAAGGCGAGCGAATCCATTCCGGGTTACCTCATCTCGGTTGTCTTTTTATCCCCTTCGACGAATGTTCTCGAAGAAGAGACGAAGGGTACAAAATTGAAGATTGGAGAAATTACGTTCAGGCAAAAAATCACGTCGTACACTAGTACTTACGGTACTTACGCGTGCGCTACTGGAAGCTCATGGTCTGACTGCAACCAAGGTTTGTTATCAGCCACCGTTAGGCAGATGGCGAACTGGGGCTTGCGCACTTATGTTCCAACGGGAACTGCGAGCGTTGTGAATTCATACTCTCGCAGCGCCCCTTCGGGTGGCTTAGAGCCTGGGTTGGTAAGTTCTTTAAGGCAAATAAAGATGTATTCAGCAATTGGTCAATCTGATTTGGTGAATGCGTACCCCATCACTTCTGAAGGAACGTCCACGAGCATTTTCACTTACGTTGTTTTGTCTTCACCGAGCACCTCGGATGTTGTCACTCAACCGAGTTCGTGCTCGAGCAGCGCGGCCTCCTCAAATGCATTCACCATTACGGTCAGCTCAACGGGTTGCGATATTGTCGTTGACGAAACGCACACGGGTCATGGTAACTTTTCGATCACCACGACTAGTGGAAGTATGAGTTCTACTACCTCGCTCAATGTGTACTATCCGATTGATTCTGAAATTGTCGTCACCGATGCTGTGTTGAACCCGATCAAGTTACCATCAAAAACAAATGTGATTGAAATCTACAATGCGACGTCTAACACGACGTCTTACGAGACTTCAATAACATATCCATCGTGCTCGGGTACTAAACTTTGGCAATACGCAGATATTAAGGCGTATGTGACATTTGGTGGCGATAACTTGGAATCAATTTACAATAACGATGTCACCTGTTACACCTCTTTCCAAGTGGACGATTCCATCGCGGAAGCTGATTTAGTTTCGCTCTCTAGGACACGTATTACGGTAAACGAGACGTATGCATCGACAATACAAGAAGTTACAGAAACGATGGAAGTTTATGACGAAATGACGAATACTACGTCTACCAAAACGATCAGCGCGTACCCAACAGTTGGGAACGTTACTATTTCGTTTGCGAGCCCGGCTATCCCAAGCATTTTGGATGCTACGGCAACCGTTACTGTGAGCGCTGTGGACGATTATGTCAATGTCACCCAGTTGCTCGGTGCTGTCGTCACCGGCACAGAACTCCTGAGCACTCCTGCTGGGATTGCCATTGGAGCTGATTCGGAAGTAGTCGCGAGTGTCGAGCTTAAGCACAACTTCAAAAATGAATTAGATCAGGGTCAAATATGGGTTTGGGCGCATTTCACGGATGGCTCGACAAGGTATATCAGAAACGATGATGGTTTGGAAATTTCTGTTGCGGTGAACTCAACCGGTGACTTAGCCGTTACCAAAAATGTCAACGGTACCTCGGACTTCCAATTAACAGTTCCATTGAAAGCAACTTCTGTCGATTCTCTCGTAGATGGATCGTTATTAAACCCCACGTGGACTCCAAAGGACTGCGAAACTCCATACAATGTCCCCGGAATTATTCCGACTTTGGTTGACCTCGCTGTGCCTGTTTCTGCAGAATTTACAGCAAGCACGAACAGAATCACACGACTAGGAGACGGCGCGAGTGAGCAACCTATTGCAATTCCTGTTACGGCCGAATTAACATACACGATTAACTACGACGATGGATCCTCAAAGAATTTTATTCTCGACGATCGCGCGAATTTTACCATTTCGACGGGCGAAGACTTGGCCGATGTGGTCGACGGTGTCGTCGTACCTAAAACTGATGCCGACGGAGTCGGAACGATCACGATCACGGCGTCGTTGCCTGAGTATGCTCCAGAACTTGGAACTGCGTCGGTATCCATGACTTTGGTCATTCTCAAGGATGTTGATATTATCACGAACCCATATCCAACTTATTCTGGCTCGTCGTCATATGAAACGACGACGCTTCACAAAGTTGCGTGCACCGATTACTACCAAAGTATCGAGGCTACTTTAACCGCAACCTTGTCGGATGGGTCCGTGTATGACATTTCGAAGTATGGCAGCTACGATACTTCCGACGCATCTGTTGGTACCGTGTATGGAGCCGATAGGACGGCTGGCGGTGCAGGCGTTGGAGCCAACTTTGCTCGCGGGATCTCGTCAGGTACGTTTGCTATGACGTCAAGTTTTGGAAGTGGTGAAAAAGCTTTTGCGGTTTCTCAAACGATTACAGTCACAGATACTCGTATCAGTGTCACCTCTATTTCACACGTCACACAATGGGATTCCGGAAATTCGTTTGTCGGTTACTATGCGGCCTCGAAAGAAGTCCGATTGAAGGTCGTCTTCAGCGATGGGACCATGTTTGAAGACATTTTAGACTCGGACATTCCTGTTTCTACTCTCGTCGAGATTACCTCGAGTCAGGACGATGCGATCAAAGCGGTGGCATCATTCGTTGAGTTGAAGGCAAATTACTACAAGGCTGTCACCCTGACTGCATCGAGTATTTGCTCTGCGACGCTCAACACAAACAATGAGCATCCAACTATCACAGGAACCGATGAAGTGTATGCGAATCTTTTAGCAGACAAGAACGATGTTGATATCGGTGCGAACAATGGTATTCCGTTGCCGCCTAAATCCGCAGGCGAGTTGTTTGAAGTTGCTGTCAGAATCAATACAGACGACGAAATCCTCGTTGGTGCTCAGCTGAGCGTTAACTTTGACGACACTTACATCAAAGCCGTAAGTGCCGTCGTAGGCAGCGACTGGCCGTCCTACTTTCAAGAGACGATTAATTATCCTTCAACGTCCGCTTCAATTCTTATTTCTAACGCAGAGTCCACTGTTAAAGGTACTGCGATTGAAGTAGCAGTTATCACGTTTGAGGTCGTCACAGATCAAGCAGTCGTCACTGAATTGACAGTCGATGTGCGGTCCTTGATTCACAAATCTGAGTCCGACACAACTTCTGAAGTTCCGTTTGCGTCTCCGCGAAGTAAGACCCAAATTTCCTTGAACTCTGCGTCCCGTCGACGAACATTGCTTTCCAACGTATCGCGTCGTAAAATGCTTCAAACTGATGGCGATTGCGTTTCGATGAATGTCAGCGCAGTTGTAAAGGGGAAAATTGGTGTTGATTGCTATCCGCGTGTTTTTGGAGATGTGAACGGCGATTGTCTGTTCAACTTGGATGATGCTATTATAATTGAATACCACTTGTTGGGACAAACTGTCAATGGCATTGATTATAAAGATCTCTCCATCTTTTCCCAGTGGCAGCTCATGCAAATGGACGCTACTTTGAACTACCTCGATCCAGATTATGACCGAGAAGCGGGTGGCTGTAAGTTGTGGAAAGGTGAGCACTCTACCAAAATCTGTCCTACGGCTGTGGACGGTTCGTACCTAAAGAAGGCAACTGGGGTGTACAAATTCCTAGGCATGTTCTCGACGTTCGAAATTGTCACTCCGAAATTGAGTAACGAATACTCGCCTTTGAAAGTGACGGCGAGAGTGTATGACCCTATCTTTGACCCTTTCAACATTACTGGTTTGAATTGGGGTTCTCATTGCCCAAATGGCTTGCCATCAAACTCTCGTACGGTTGTCCGTGAATTGGATAACAGTTTTCTTGGTGACAAAACGTATTATGCGTATCAGCCTGCGTATGGTGATGAGAGTCACGGAGACTCGTACTCTAAAGTTTTCATTGAGTATGGACGTACAGATGGCCGCGTATTTAATAACTCTGACATGACCTTCGTTTATGGTGAACGTTGGGGAACATTGTATAATCAAACTTTGGATGAATCGACGATGAAAAATAACGTCATCGCGAAAGCCTCGCAAACGAATATTGGGACTTACGTCGTTGAAACGATAGGGAACGAGGAGAACAACTACGCATTTAACTTTGAATGGAACGAAGATGATCCCACGGAGAGTGTTGCTGGCGTAACGATAATCATTCAAAACTATGCCGCGGACGGCTCTGACCTTGGGACGCACTATCCGTTCTATGGTACCTCAGAGTATCCATACAACGTGTCTGGTTACGAGTTTGATCCCATTGCTCCGATCTCGATTAGACCAACTGGAGATGTTCTTGTACTCGCGGATTTCGAAGTTGCTTTGATGACAACTGCGGGCTCCCCTGGATTACCATCAGGAACGACGAAGCAAAATGAGCCGAAAGGATATTATTCCAGAGACTTCTTTGCCTTCAACAACAAGGCACCAGGATCTACTGGTAGCTTGAAATTGACAGTCGGTAGCGACGATGCGTGCTCTACTGAAAGTGTAACAAGTATTACCGGTCAAGTCTCTGGCGAATACACCACTGCACGAGCAAGAGCAACTGAAATGTCTGTCATTCTGAAGAACCCTACGGTTGAAATAGGTGAACCTATTTTACGATTGCGCTACCAATTGCGCGATGCCAACGGGCGTCCGCAGATTTTGACGTCTGGTATTTCGGTCACATTCAAACTCACGTCTCCGGATGGGTCCGAGGAGGTTTTGAGTGCTTGCGGTCTGCCCAGTGCCATTTCAGGTGGTGGCGACTGCGCGACCACGATCAGCTCCGAGTGGTTTCCAGCGTCAGATTCGAGCTTGTGGACCTCCACCGTGACTTTTGGCATTGAAATGGTGCTGAAATATTCAGACGAAATTGTTGCGACTTTTCAATCCTCAGGTAGTTTGGTAAAACCGCCGTCTACTGATGACCATCAAGTCACCATGGTGAACAACCCACACGTTTACATGCAATTGAGATACTCACCAGTGTACGCTGGAAGAGTAGAGACTTTTGATTTATACGCTGCCACTGATTCACAAGCATTGATTTCGTACATGGTTACTTTAGAGTGGAACACCACCTATTTGTCATACAACTACTTCAGCGTGAATTCAGAATTATTCAGCGCGTCTCCTATTGTCCAGCCAGTTGGAGTGAACTCAATTCGTATTGTTTCTGTTGGATTGAACGTATCAAGATCGTTCGCCGATACGAGTGGTTCTGCAGTTTACTTGGGGACGGTAGGATTTATTGTCGCTGCCAACGCTCCCATTGGAAAAGCGGAAAAGCCGTTATGGGGTACTACGAACGCTCTCGTCAACGAGGGTACTCGTGAATACGTTGTGGATGAAGAAATGCAATTTGATCACTTGTATGGAACGTCCACATCTGGTTCTCTTTTGGTTGGTGAAAAGACACGCACAGGTGTCTACGCCTACATGGATCAAGCAGAAATTCTCAATACTGCTTACTTGACCGGCACAACGCAAGAACACTTCCTTACTGTCATGAATGTTTGGAACGTTGGTTCCGATACCCAAGTTACTGAAACTGTAGATTGCGGTTCCAGTGCATCCTTTGCAGCGCAAGCCATTGATTCAACTGGTGGCTGCTCCATCTTGATTTTGCCAGGCTCTTCTGACGGGTACAAAAATATTCAAGTCTCCGCGAATGTCGGGGACCACTCTGCAACGGTTCCCATGACGGTTTGGTTTCCACTTGATGTGGAAATAATTGTAGCTCAACCAGTTTTGCACCCTGTTGCTGGTGTTTGTGCTGTCTGCAGCACCCTGCCCCAAGATACAGATTGTGCCACTCCGTTTTATCAAACGTCGTCGATTCGTACTCTTGTCACATATGGAGGTCAATTCCTGGACTCTGTTTCTGATGTAGATGTAACGTGCTCCGTCGCGTATGAGTCGTCGAGATCTGAAGTTGCCACAATTGCTGGAGCGACCTTGACCGGGCAGAATCCAGGCTCAAGTATTATCACACTTTCTAATTCTAGATCGTCTGCTTACGCTGAAGTCACAGTTGACTCAACTGAAGTTAGCGTGGCAAACTTGGAAGCGTTGCTCCCGAACTTGGCGCAATGGTCAGCTATCACGGCTCCAGAAGCCCAAATTGACTACAGCGTCAACGTTAAAGCAACTTTGGAGCAGTCTCTCACGGCTGCTGGCGAAGGTGGTCCGTTATATTTTATGGCCACTTTCAGCGATGATTCTACACAATATCTCACCAAGGACGTGGGTATTAATGCCAGTATTTCCACTGCTGATTGCTATGATAACGATGGTGTGGTAACAAGCTGCGCTAATTCCATGAAAATTGTGACGGAGCAGGATGTCATTAACGCTTATGTCGCTCCAAATGCAGTCAGTATCTCGACTGAATCTGTAATAACTGCACAGTGGGCTAATATTTGCAATAAACAAGTGATTTATTCTGGTGTCGGGAACGTGACGATTTCATTGTCACCGGTTTCGGCTATCTTTGTCAATGCCGATACTAGATACATCACGGATTCTTCGTCCAATGCGAAAGATCCACCATCAAGCATTGCGACTTCCATTCAACTTTCTGTTGCTGTAAGATACGAAGATGGAAGTGTTGTGGACTTCACCAATGATGCGGACAGACCGCCATCATTCATTGTTTCTATGGGTGATGATATTGCACAGGTTTCATCTACTGGTGAAGTCACCGTCTTACCAGATGGTCCCAAACAAGGGATGTTTCAAGTTCGCGTGACCATCCCAGGATATACGGAAGCGGAAGGTGTGCTTGGCTCTGCAACTTTTTTCGCGATTGATATCGCTGATGGTGGTTTTCAGACAGAGCTTGCACCATGGCCGACGTACTCTGGCGCGACTTCAGTTGGAGATAATGTGGAACTCAAGGTTATTCAGTGCAGTGGTAATTATACCGCCGTCTCTCTTTCTTCGAAACTTGTGTACACCGATGATAGTTCGATCGATGTTTCTAGTCTCGTAACCGCAAGTTCCAGCGACTCCAGCATTGCTTCAGTTGGACTCGTTGATGGGAAGTACGTTGTGTATGGTAATTCACCTGGAACTGCTATTATCACCACTACATACGCCGGTAGAACCGATACTGTTTCAGTGACAGTTTCAACGGAAATGCTGAGAGTTCAATCTATGGATCTCATCACCGGATTGCCAGCTGATGCGACTTTTAGTGGCGTCGAAAAGACCGAAATTCAACTCTCTGCGAAAATCACGTTTGAAGACGGGACAATTATTCCGGATATTACGATGCGCCCGGAGTTGTTAGACACATTGCTGCTTTGGTCAACCTCTGTACCTTCCGCGATCGAAGTCACAAATACTGGACAGTCTATTTTGGGTGATAACCATTACGAGTCCATCACCCTGGGCATTTCTGTGCAATGTCCATTCAACATATCCTCAATTCTTGCCAACACAGATTCCTCAGAAGAGGTATACGCGAACTTGAAACCCGAAATTGGGGATTTCGATATCGGCTACACTTCTGGTGTTAGTATACGACCAAGTGTATTTGGAGATGAGGTGGACATTCCGATTTGGGTCAATACCGGTGAAGCGTCACTCAAGTCTTTTGTGCTTGAAATTGAAACAACTTCAACTGACTTCACCGTGACGGATTGCTCGGTTTCCAACGAATGGTCGAAAGAAATTTTTATTTGCAATATTGATGGTGCATCTGGGAAAATCTCTCTCGTTGGTAGTGCTGTTTCAGACGAATTGATCGGGGAACAGGCCGAGATTGCGACCATAACGTTGTCGACGTTATCTACCGCGACTACAAGTCTCATCTACGGTCAAGTTTCATCTATCGTTCTTTCTGACGGCACTACATACTCGAACGAACCTTCAAAAGCCGGGACGTCTTACGTTAAGTTGAATGGTGCTCGGCGTCGATCTTTGCTCTCCGTTGGTGCTCCGAAAGACTGGGTAAACTCCAATGTTAAAGTTCCTGCTCAGCACATGGTAGTAGTCCCGGCGACCATTAAATCACGTGATGAGGAGCGAGCTTCGTATGAGTATTTAGCCGCCAAGAAGCGTTCCAGAAGCGCGAAACGTGTGCTCCTCCAAGACTTAACGTGCTCGACGAATGTCCAAGGCGATGTTAATGGTGATTGTAAGTTCGACGCGAACGATTACCTCGCTCTCATGCGTTGGATTGCCGGCACAGATGAGTACACGAATCTTACCTCTACATTGGGCGATGTGGACTCCTTCCAGCGCAAGCAAGTTGATCCCACTCTGGACTGGATGCGAGGTGACGAGTTTGACACCTCTCGATGTGCGGTCCATGGAGCTAGCGGCTCACCGTGTCCAGAACTTCGAGACGCACAGTTCTTGTTGAAGGTTCTCGAGGGAGACTACAGGTTTTTGTACGCGACATCTGTCGATGATATAATTGTCCTCCCAGAGTCTCCGTACGATTCACTTACTTTCCAGGCAAAACTCTATGATTACGCGAGTAATGGTGTCAGTGGAGAATACACTAGAGTCCGCTTCGAGTTCACCTCCAGTAACGAAACATATTTCGCGAATGCTGCCATGAATTTTACCGAGGCTACGTCTTACATCTCAAGTGCGGATGGCGAGTTACCGGTGCGCTACGCTGTTGAAGCTCCAATGTCTTCGCCTGGTTTGTTTTCCGTGACAGCATCTGGCCCAAGCGGTGAATTTGCGAAAGAAAATATCACGGTTGCACTTGTAGTGGAGACGTGCAAATCTAAATGCGCTTCAAGTTCCGTCGGTTCTACAAGTGCCACGATTTTCCCGTACACTGGAGTGTCTCTCGATCCGCACATGTCAGCGCTTGGATACACGTACACTCCAGTGCTTACGTTTGAAACTCCGGATCCAATCGCTGGTGCGAATGAAGACTCCTACGTTTCTGCTCTTCAACCGCAGATAGTTTCCGATGATTATCAAATATCTGGAGATGGTTTTGGGATTGGCTCGACGACTTACGCGTCATTGGGTGCATTTTCTCGTGAATTTGGTATCTTTGTCCCTGGATCAAGCACCATCACAAAAAGTGTTTCTGCTAAGCTCATGGCTGATCGATGTGGAAATTCCACCCCAACTGGTTTTACGGAAGCATCTGCTACGATTGCAATCTCTCGCCGCCCGGTGTCTTCCGTGAAATTAATTATTCTCACGAGCACAGTGTATCCAGATACAGCAAAAGTGCAGGTGAGGTTTCAATTGATGGACGCCACAACTGCTGGCACAGTGTTGCAAACAGGATTGTCGTTGCGCTTATCAGCAACATTGACGGAGGATGCAAGTTCCGTAGCCTCTATCGGTTGTGCTTTACCTTCACTTACAACTGGCGTGGGATCGTGTGAACTTGATATCCCAAGCACGTGGTTTCAAGCCGACAAATTTGTCGATACAAAGGTGCAGCTTCTCTTTCGATATGGCATTGAAGATTCCTCATCATCATCCATTCTTACGGTCAAGCTTGCGAATTCTGCCACGTATGCCGCGCTTCCCTCGACTGGTGGTGTTCTCCTTGAGATGCCGAAGTCCCCGCGTTTCAGCGAGAATGAACTCACAGTTCCAGTTACTGCAAATACGGCCGGTTTCCCGCTTGGCGCATGGAGTGGCAGTTTGAAATACAATACCACGGTTCTTAGATTTAGTTCTTTCACTACTTCAACCTACTACAACTCTGCGGCTCTTGGATTAGAAAACAATGCTGAAAGCAGCACGGAGGATGGAATTGTCGCAATCGTTGTCACTGGTGCAACCTCAAGCGCTACTTTGGCAGATCTCACCGGCGATGAAGTCGTTCTGGGTTACATCACTTTCACCATCAACAACGTCCCAGTGGGAACCTATAACGACGTAGCTTCATTCAAAATTGATTCGTTGGTAACGATTGGTGGGTACACATTCTTGGAAAGTTTTGATGCCTATGTGACAGACGCGCGAGGAGGTAGTGTCACGAACGCCCAACTCATCGTTCTGGACACCAACGAGGTTGTTGGTTCCTATAGCATTGTTTCCAAGACTGAAATTGTCAATACAGCGGTTTTGGATATCACCAGAGAAGTGCAAGAGACTCAAATTGTTGGATACGCTGTTTATAGAAACCCAGACAGGTATATTAAAAATGGAGGCGATGAAGTAATGCAAGGCGTTGAATGCTCTGTAACGTCGAGTGCGGTACTTTTTGTTGAAACTGGAAACTTGGATATTGACGGTGTTCCTGGCACTCAAAACGCCTGCGTGGCAAAAGTTGGGAAATCAAACGAAGCTGGTGCTGCCGGAGCCTCTGTCAAATTGACCTCCGGTGACGGTTTGCAGTTTGTCGTTTCCTATATCAGAGTATGGTTTCCTAAAGTTGTGTCAATAGAAGCGCAAGATAAAGTATTGGCTCCTGTTGAGGATGTATATTACGAGGATTGCAGTCCAGTGTATCAATACACCAATATCTCCGCACTCGCTACGTATGGCGGGAGTGGTTTAACTGACCAAGATGATGTTGACGTCACGTGCATGGTTGCATTGTCCTTAAACAACACAGAAGGGGATGCATTCTCCTTTAGAAGTGGCACTCAGACAATCGTAGAAACCAATGGCATTGGTAAGGCAAAGATTACTCTTGTCAATTCGACTTTGGAAGTCGAGCCATCTGTGATGATTTCGTCGATTTCGGATGCCATCGGTATAGAATCGCTTCGACCTGTCCTTGTATCTCGAGCTGAATTTACTTCCGAACAATTCAATTCGCAAAACCCTTCCGATTTGAATGCTGATACGTACGCTGAGGTGTCTGTGAAAATGGTTCAAAAGTTGAATCGTAAGCGTGCGAAGGGTGCTATTGTTATCTATGCGCGCTTTAAAGATAACAAGGTGAATGAACTTCCTCAACTGCCTGGCTTGACCGTAAGTACCGGCGTACGATACAACGGCTTGAATATTCTCTCTGACCCAAGTAATACGGCTGCACCTTACTATGGAGAAATAGGGGAAATGAAGGGTGGCATTGAAGGCTATGATGTCATCCAGGCTAGGTTGCGCACGACTTCCTGTAACGGCGCCATCGAAGGTGAAGATATTATTTACGGCTATGGTGGTGTCGAAGCTGTCATTGCTGATCTCGAGTTTTTGAGTCTGACTGCGAATGCAGACAAACTCACCTTTGAAGGTGATGATTCTACGAACTCCCCGATGAATGTCGGAAGTGTTGCTCAGTTAACACTCACCGGAACATATTCTGACGGGGAAACTCAAGATTTATCACCTTTAGCTCCGTCTGAGTTTTTGATTGAGTATTACGACTCTAACAACAAACTCACGTACGCAGCAAACCACTCGTATGCACGCGTATCGAACGATGGTGTGTTCACCATATTTGGAGATACTGATGACAAGAACATCACTGTTATGGGCATTTGGACTGAGACGGTGCAGATGGCGAGTGTGACGATTGACATTGTCAAACACTTTAGCACTGAGACGGTGATGACTCCGTACCCGGCATTTATAGGAAGCACCGACGTACAAAAGACCACACTGAATAAGATCGCGTGCTCGAGTAGTTATCAACAAGGGATATTGAAGACATTCGTTACTTTATCGGATGAATCGGTGTTTGATGTCACGAGTGAGACAACTTACAATGCCTCTACCATATTCACATTGACAAACTCAGCCACTTCTTCAGAGGTGATTATTTCTGCAGATGGATCTACTACTGGAAGTGCAATTGTTAGTAGCATCTTCGCGGGTTCTACCACAGAGACAACTTTTACGCTTTCGGATACGCCAGTGACGTTAACATCCTTGCTCTTTGACGAAAATATTTGGAACACGTCTACTTCTTTCGTTGGTCGTGAGGGCGCAACGAGATCTATGGACGTCCACATGTATTTCAATGATTCATCTCAGATATCGAACGCGATATCTTCAGAACAGGTGGAAGCAATCTTTGATTGGACAGAAGTTGTCAAATTCGAATCCACTTTGCCCTCTATAATTGACATCAATGGAAAAACAGCGACTTTGAAGAACCAATATTGGACTCGAGTTCTCGTTTCTGCTTCTGCTATTTGCGGAGATGGGAGTGTCAATTACCTCGTTTCTGCAACTTCTTCGATTGCCCCAAATCTCTTGCCAGACGATTCGGACGTGTCCTTGGGTTTGTTGACGGGCATTCCGTTTCCTCCGAAGAGTAAGGATGAAACTTTTGACATTGAGGTTCGAATCAATTCTGGAACGCAAAATCTCAAAAGTTTCCAACTCGTTACCCAGTTTGATTCAAATATTATAGTAGCAACTGGTTGCGTGGTAGGAGACGACTGGGCTCAGTATGACTTTGCCTGTACCAGAAATAACCCATCCACTGAAGTACTCATGATCGGTGCCGAGGAGCTCTCTACCGTTAGCGGCTCCTCTATCCACATCGCTACGATTTCTTTCTCTGTGAAAACTTCATTCAAGATTTTGGCACATATTGAAACCACGGTCAAGGTCTTGACTGTTGGGAGCGATGGTACCGACGTGACAAAACCCGAGTTTGTTTCAGATATGACCGGTTCAGGGGATATTGCTCTTAACGGCTACTCCGGGAAGAAACGTCGTCGTCAATTGCTCGAGGATGGTTCTGTTTCCGAAGTTTTGGAGTTGGAAGTTGCTGTACTTCCTTCACACTTGCGATCTCTCCTCCAGGATACCGTTACTGAAGCGAATTGTAAGGGACCCGACACGTGCTCAGGCGGCGTCGCAGATGGGTGCAAGTTTGGGGACGTGAACGGAGATTGTTCCTTCGATGTTTCCGATGTTTTGGAACTCAAAAGAGCCATCATGGGCAAAAATTACGACGCGACCTTCGATTTACAAAGTTACAGCGTTTGGCAGAGACAGCAAATGGACCCGAACCTTGATTTTTTGAGATCTGGAGAAATAGAATATGTGTCGCCAGACGCGGCTGATTCATTGTACTTGCTTCATGCATTGTCCAAAAAGGCTCGATTCATCGATGTCACGAATAACTTTTTGACGTATAATCCCCTGAATGCTACCGACGTACTCCTTGATATGGAAGTAAAAGTTTATGACGAAAGATCTGAAGCTGCGACGTCGGATAACACGAAGGTACGATTTGAGCTCGGTTTTGAAGGTGGGTCTGACCCAAGCAATCGAGATGCCATCACCTCTATTGGTACTCGAACTTCTGATTATTCCTCAGTTGGTACGATCTACGAGGCCAGTGACTTGTGGACCGCAGCAACGGATCAACGGGGCGTATTCAGACTCGTTCTGAAGCCTCCTATTTTTAGAGACGGTTCAGCAAACTGGATCGGTGAAACTGGTGTTGGCATTTCAATTATTATCGATACCTACAATGACTTTGGTAAGGATGATGAATACGGACAAGGAGGCAGTGGGTCTACGGAAGAAGCTCAGCGAATTAAAGTATTCTATGGTTCTGCTACGCCACCGCTTGATACGACGTTTGGTGGCGGCTTCATTCCATATGTCAGCTTTGATTTGATTGGCGTCGATCCGGTTCAATCCATTTCTCTGAAGGATATCACTATTGGTGATGGCAAATTCAACCTTGTTTCCTCTTCAGATGAAACTGCGTCTGGATTTTCAACTTCTGTGTTCAGCTATAATGTGTATGTCAACGCTAGCACTTCTTCTATTCAATTGCTTACATTTATTGACGAATCCTTGAGTTGTACCTCAGAGCAAATTTCCAGTGGAGAAACCGACAACTGCTTTACGACTCAGGCGGTCACTATTGATGGATCCGAAGCATCTGCTTGCAGTTTATTGACTTGCTCTTACTTTTCTGAAATTTCACTCGGCATTGGTTCCAAGACTGTCCGAGTGACGGTATATTCAGCTACATCGGAAACGTTTTATATGGTAAATTTTATTCGCCCAGACGTGCCTACGTTTTCGAGTGTCTCTTTGTCGAAGGGTCAAAGTCAGCTCAATTTCTCTCCGAAAACGTTCACTTATTATCTCGAATATTCGTACGATAATAATGGCGAAGGTCTCAGTTTCACCCCCAAAGTAAATGAAGCTACCACTGGAAGTGCGATCACATTTGTTTCCTCTGGTGGGTACGAATCAACTGCCTCTTTTCTCAGTGGGTCCTCTCAAGGCATTGAGCTGTCAACTGCAGATACAACAGTGGTCATGACGGTGACATCATTGGATGAGACAGTCAAAAGCATCTACACTTTCTACGTGGATGTGAAGGAATCACCATTCTTGTCTTCACTCGATGTTATTGGCGAACAAATGGTTCCTTCATTTTCGGCAAGTTCTTACACGTACTCCGTCAATGTTTTAGCGACTGTCTCCTCTATTACACTGTCTTCGGTTGTTTCTTCAGACGTGGCACATGTTTCTCTCACGGTTGCAGCTCCTGATGGAACAAAGACAATCACGCAAGAATCTTCACTCACAACTCCAGTTGCGGTAGATTATGGTGTCAATTCTTTGACCGTAACTGTTTCTGGTGCGGAAGGCACGACTGTATATTCCATTTCAATTACTCGAGCCGAAGCTTCGTCAGTAACTGCGCTTGAAATTGACAATTATAAATGGGAACAAGACCCGACGACTTCGGACGGTAGTCCATCAGAAAGTCCCTCATTTACTGATCCGACTGCGTTCTCGAGTACTTCTTACGAGTATGCCGTGGATGTGCCGCAATACGTGTATGAGACTTTGATCACAATCACACCATCTTCATCTTCTGTCCTGTTTGTTGATGGAGGAGAGATAACGTGTGATCAGTCCGACGTGAGTTGCTCTACTTCTGGTGCCTATGCGGTGCCAATACGAATTGAGCAAGGATTGAGCACACACACGGTGACCGTTGTGCCCTCGGATGGTTCTGGACTCTCGTCTACGATTCTGCAGTCTGTTGCTGAAGGTCAAAACGTGAATGGCGGTTCGACGTACACGCTTACTTTTACGAGACCGTACACTCCCAAACTCACGAGTATCGCTGTCGTGGACTCGAGTGATGCGCCGATTTTACTTTCGCCATCGTTTTCAAGCTCCTTGTATGTTTACAGATCTACAGTTGCTGCGACGACATCGGAAGTAAGCATCTCTGTGTCATTCCATGAAAGTGGAGATGTTCCAGTCTCTGGGGCTTTTGCACAATATGGCAGTCTTTCGCGCATTAATTTTCCGGACTCCGGGCGTTTGACTGTGCCAGTTGCAGAGGGCACGACGACTGTAATTACGATTTATGTTCAAGGAAGTCTTGAAATTGGTGGAGTTGAGTCTATCTACAGATACGATGTTACTCGTGGCACGTTGCCAAAATTAGACTCGTTGATCTTTTCCTCTTCTAGCGTTACACCAAGCTTCTCATCTTCTCGGTACAACTATGTTGCTGCCTTGGGAAGTGCTGAGGACAGCTTCACCTACACGCCATCTAAAAGTGGTTCCAATTGTACCACCAGTTCTACTTGGTTACTCAGTTTGAGCCAAGACTTCTCATCGTGCTTGGATAGTGGAACATCGCTGACGCACGACACGTCGGGCGTTACAAATATTAATGCGCTGGAAATTTACGTGAGAGACTTGAGTAACTTGAACGTCGTGAACGTTTACACGGTTACCTTTACGAAAGAGGCACTCCCGTCTTTGGATACTCTCAGTATTTCAGGGTCGACTGGTGCTAAGCTTGAACCCGTTTTCGAACGCACAACATACACATACGACATGTCGGTGCCGTTTGATTCATCGTCTGTTTGCTTCTCCATGACATTCGATACTGCGAGCTACACTTCAAGCATTCAGGTAGGGGGTGGTGCGCCAGTTGAGGTTGAAGAAAACAGTGTCCGTTGCGTCGAAATTCCGTTTGGCAAAATTGATGTCACTATTGCAGTGACATCGAGAACAACTGGAGTTTCAGGTTCTTACATCATCGCATCGTCTCGCAAGGTAGCGCCGTATCTCGCATCTCTTAGCCTCACTCCGAATGGATTCACACCGTCGTTCGATTCGAGCACGAATACGTATTATGCCACAGTTGGATACCAAACTGATGCGGGTGAAGACCCTGTACTCCGCGTTTCGGCGGAGGCTAATTTGGTTGCCAAAGCTAATAGCATTGTGTATGTGTCCTTTGGAACCGGCGAGAGAACGGAATTAAAACGAAACGAGGATTACGCAATAAGTCCTGATGTTGGCGACCGTAACTACGTGATCGTATCAGTGCAGTACACAGAAGATGACGTCACTGTCATCAACACGTACACAATACAAATAACCCGAAGTCCGCAGAGTTCTGAGGATATTGCCATCCTGTCTTCGATGAATGCGTATGATATCAACGGCACAGTGAATGTTGGAGGTGTCGATTTGACTGGTAGTGCTGTTACTGAACCACTTTCCTTTGATCCTGATGTCAAAGAATACACCAGAAGCATCCAACACGGCGCCGATGCCGCCACAGTTGAGTGGGAATTGTACCCAGATACGTCTGTCCGAATCAACGATGTGATCAAATTGGATGGTGATGGTAATGCAATTCACGGAACAGATACAAGTTATACCATGTATGACTTGAAACCTGGCGAGGAGAAAACCGTGACTATAACGGTTCTTCCCAGTAGCATGAAAGATACGCCGGGCGGGTCGTGCAACAAGTGCACCACGTACACCGTGAAGCTTAAAAGAATGACTGCAGAAGAAATGTCGAAATATTACTCCCTTGCTCCTAGTACACAACGTTCCACGTCTATGTACAAGGCATCGTCAACTGATGAAGTTGGCTACACAATCGTACTCGATACTGAGGCTTTCATGACTGATTCAAACACTGGATTATTGAACGTTGGAACGGTGTCTTCTACGTTGAAAACGCAATATTTTACTGCAAAAGTTACTAATACGGAAACAAGTACTGTGACTTGGTCTGATGTAATCATCGGATCAGATGTTCCAACCGTACAAATCAACGATGTTTTAGTAATTGGCACGGATATCACCGCAGATACAGCTGATTCTGCCTCAGCTGCAAGGTACGACGATAATGCATATTTTACAGTGGAGAGGAAAACTGCCTCTCGCTTCAAAGTTGAAGTTTACGTCATGAACTTGTACGACGATGAGAATGAAGAAACCTTTCCGTTGCAATACTGGCCGTCAGTCTCTAAATACACCAGTTATGAAGGGTACTACGTGACAAAGGGTACTGGTGATCCGTACGATTCTAGTACGGCAGGTATAGACGCTCTCAGGCTCGAGGATGAGGAACAGTTCACTGTTACCCCGGGTACGATGTCTGTCCCGCACTCAATTTGGGACTTGCAGTATTCTGATATTACTTCTACTGTTGACGATAGACAAACTGGCAAGTCCAGTTTTACATTGACTCCATACGATACGAATGCGAACAAAATAACATCGAAAGCGTCGGGATTAGTATATGGTGACGGTTTTGTCGCTCGAGTTTGCAAAGTCTCTAGTAGAACTATATCATCCGCAGATCCGGCTGGGTGTGACTCTGGCACTGATGTTCCTGTGAGCCATTCACACAATCCTGATGGTACGTACACTATTGAGTTCACGATAAATGGAGAAGAAGGAGAAGGAGATTACATTGCCATGGTTGTTTACACGAATTCTGCGGGTAACTTTGTATTTGGAGGTGAGGAATCAGCAAACGGCGCAATGATCACGTCGTTCAAAGTTTCCAAAACCAAAATCAGTCCGAAGGACTCTTACATTTGTACAGATAGTACTAATTGCGTGGATGATGGAGACGATTTGTCAACCGGTACCGAGGTAAACCCATGGGTAGCGCAAACTGGAATTGTCACGTACACAGTTGTCACTAAAGGTTTTAAAGGTGATGAAACAACATTGAGCGATCTCACTAACGGTGGCCACAATCTTAAAGTAGAATTTCTTTGCAAATTCGGCACCGATGCTGATTATGGATCATGCGGCTGGCCGAATGGTCATGAGAGAGCAAATGAAGGCTCCATTGTTGAAGAAGTGGACAAGGCCAATTGGGACAATTTGGATGGCACATATTCAATTTCACTCAGATTCAGGGCTCCGGTATGGGTTGAGTTGAATGTAAAAATTGAAGACCAATATATCGCACAATTTGTTGATGGTAACAATCGTTACATCGACGTGAGACACGGTTCAATTTCCAAGGAGTCCGTTGCAAATGGCTTTCCCGCATCCTTGATTGCTGGTGAGACGTATGACTTCATGCTTGATCCTTTGGATTCGGAAGGGAACCAAGCTACTAATGCTGCAGAACCTCCGAGCGAGAGTGATCGCAGTGGTGTCGAATTCAAGAGTATTCCTTTTTCGTCCAATTTCGATGGAAGCATCGGAATCACTTCAGATCTGCAAGAACCGTATGATATCAAGATTTCGTTCAAAGCTCCAGAAGTTGCTGGATCGTACACCTTCAACATTTATGTCAACACGAATGAGCTCGCGGTTTCGAAGACAGTTGTTGTGAAATCGAGCACATACCTTAACTCCTCGTTAACCACAGTCGATTATGGCACCGGACGTGTTGGTACTCAAAATATTATCGTGTCCATCAAGGATATATATAATAATCCGACGTGTGTTACGCGCGATAACTTCAATTGGGAGTGGGGCATCACTGGTGGTCAGCTATCTGAAATGGGTACCTTCACATCGTGTGTCTCTGCGGGTAAACACCTCGTTTCGATTCCGTCCGTGAATACAGTTGGAACGTATACGTTCGTTGCGAGAATAAGCAATCTTATTAACATTGCTACATCATCACCATTCGATCGTTATGCGTTCAGTACCAATGCCAATGTTAACGTGGTTTCTGATGTTCCGAGTACCAAATCGACAATGACTCCCCCACATAGATACATCGAAGTTGGTGAACCTGCATTCTTTTATATCATTGCGATCGACCGTCTTGGAAACAACATCGCTGAATCCGGGGATTCTGCTGCATTTTCGGTTAGTGTGACTGGGAGCATCTCCGGAACTAGAGCTGCAGAATTTTCGAGTTCACTTTCCGATCGGACGGGATCAGTCGGTTCTTACTTCGGATCATTTACTCCTTTGTACGAAGAAACGTATACGCTCACAGTCTCAGTGGACGGTTACCCACTCGATCAAGGATCATCTACCCACGATGCCTCCGTGTTCCTCGCGAATGAGGCAGATTACTTCAAGGTCACCGGTGCACCAGTTTCTGGTGTCGTCGGCTCGAGTTTGACGTTCATCATCCACCAATGGAATCTCAAATACAATTTGGACATGAACACAGCTTCCACGACATTTATTTCTAAACTTTCACGACCTCAAAGTCAGCTACCATTGACTCTTGGAACTGGTGCAGGGGATGCGGATATGAATCGCCGTCTTTTCGTGGACAAAGCGTACACAACGAAATCTGGAACTTACACTCTTTCCGTGTCCAAAGCTGATGCGGACACGCCTTCGGTCTATCATGCAGTGAAAGACTCACCTGTTTCTTTCACATTAGCTGCTGCAAAAGCGAATGGGACTGAGTCTACGATTACCAAGCCCGCAACTCCAGAAGGTGGTTACGCACCTGGATCCACGTTGTCGTTACCTTTGAGTTTGAAGGATTCATATGGAAACTCCATTACCACGGCTCGATTTTCAGATGATGTAATTGTTCAGATCGAGTCGAAAAACACTGCAAGAATTCAGACTTTGACTATAAAGGCTAACAGTGCCGGAACTGGCTTAGTCGCCGAAGGTGTTCTCAAGTTTGCATCCGATGAATACTCCGTCTTGGCATATGCCAGCGGGGTTGAATTGACGATGGTAAACCCAAGTATCATCATTTCGACGAATAACGTGGTTGCACCTGCTTTGGTTGATGGAAGTGCGTCGTTCGCTGCTTCGGCTGGTTTACCTGCGCAAGGGAGCTCTTCCAGTTTCATCGCGGGAACAGAATATTCTATGTACATTTTCCCAGCTGACGTGTACGGAAACGTTGCAGTAAGTGACGTGCTAATGGTTGTCGTACTTCGGGCGAACAATGTCGTTCTTTCGCAGGGTGTTTGGAATACCAATACGGGCGGTTACAAGGTCTCATACACTTTCACCACCGCGGGTGCCACGCCGGTGACAGTTTCTGTTACGCCGGCCGGGGCTAGTGAGGCCACAGTCAGAAGCTTTACCGCTAACGTAAATCCTGGTGCCGTTTTTGGCAGAACTACCAAGCTAATTTCTATCACGAATGCAACGTCTGTGACTCGTGGAACTTGGGTCGTACGTTTGCACGATATATATGGAAATGCTCTGACGTCGTCACCAGCTGGATCTGTGGATATCAAGGCTGAAATGGTATTGCAGTCAACTACGAAATCGAGTACCTTGTTCGGTTCGTTACCAGCAGCTGATGACAGCGCCGATGCTATTTCGATTACTCTCGGCTCGGACAGCACTCAAATTGGGTTGTTAACTCTTCAGTATTTGGGAACAATCACAGGAACCTACACTCTGAAATTGTTCGTGGACGGTGTTGCTGCTACCGACGTTTCGAACTATAAAGCATACATTACTTCTGGACCAATCGTAGGTGCGTCTTCTACTGCCTCTGGTAAGGGATGGAACTCCGCCATCTCTGGAGTAAAGTCTAGTTTCGTCGTGGTTCCACGAGACAAGTACTCGAACAGAGTCTACACGAGTAGTGCGAGTGTATCTTCTTCGTTGATAGTATCAAGTGGTCTCGGGGTTACAAAAAATCTTGTTACAGAGACTCCACCGGCCGTTATCTTTGATGCTGCACTCGGTCAGTACAACGTTACGTACACCCCATCAGTATCTGGTACCTCGAGTCTCTCGTTCAAGATCAATGGTGTAGCTATTGTTGATTCGCCTCGAGTTTTCACCGTCATGGCTGGAGCCGTCTCAGCTTCCAAGTCCTTCCTCAGTGGCCCGGGTGTCCGAGGTACTTTGGTTGGATCTTCCTCTCAAGTTATTGTTCAAGCTGTGGATTCCTTTAACAACTTTAAAACGTCTGGTGGAGATACGTTCCGAGCGAGTTTGGACCAGACTGGCTCTTCAACTACTGTGACTGATAACGACGACGGTACGTACACTATTACGTACACCGCTGTATCTGCTGGTGCAGTATTGCTCAGGGTTGAGTACGGCGCTGATTTTGTTCAAACTGGATGCGACTTCGTCACCGTGCCTTCCTCGGGTTGTTTGTTGGATATCAAAAATGCCGAATCTGTTCAGACTTTAGATCCATTGCGGACTACCTACAAAGCTGCGTCCTTGTCCTCCAGCAATGGTGATCTTACGCTCGGCTTTGCATCTGTGGCAAGCACGGGAAAACCCTCTGGTTCTTTCCACGTGTTGACATTTGATGAAGATGGAGTCCAAATGGGCAGAAATGATGGTACGATCGAGGTTTCAATCGGTGGAAATGTACTTTCTGAATCTAATATTGCCATTACAGCAATTGAAGGTACAACGGGTGAATTTCTCATCGACTACTACTACAGCACGGCCGGAACATGGCCTTTATCTATTACCGTGAACGGCGTAGAAATTGGAGCTAGCTTGCGTGAGATTGCCTTCAATGAAGCTGGTGCCAGCACTGAACTTGTCGCCGAGTTTGGAGGATATTCTAACATTGTTATCCGACCAGATTTCACTAATTTCACTACGGCCTCCGTCGTCATTGCATCTGGTACTCAGGGAACGAACCCGGTCGTTGCAACTGCAGGTTTTCCGGTAGAGTTCGAGATTTCGGCGAAAGATTCATACGGTAACGTGCAATATTATTCCTCGGATTATCCAGGGGATGTTTTCACCGTCACAGCAACGGCATCGCAAGCAGAAAGTTTGAATGCTGAATTTACTTCATTGGCGTGCTTCCCGTCGACCTCGAGCTTTCCAGACTGCAGAATTCCTTCCAACTACGGGGAGGCGTTTCCAGAGGGATCCGTGTCAGCTCGGGCTTCGTTGACTTTCTCCAACACCGCTGCGTACACTATCTCTGTTAGCTTGCAACCGAGATACGCTATGGGTATCGTATCAGCGGATGGATCTGCACCAGTCT
>Ga0066856_10000113_pt1 | contig 25708 bp, 6 predicted proteins | sample ETNtaG_5_FD_65605 | JGI IMG/M metagenome (GOLD analysis project Ga0066856, IMG submission 65605) | Marine microbial and viral communities from oxygen minimum zone, Eastern Pacific Ocean - ETNP201406SV205 | ecosystem: Environmental > Aquatic > Marine > Oceanic | place: Pacific Ocean: Eastern...
AAAACCTTGATCTATAAATGATACTTCAGATCCACTTGCACTTGTTCCACTAACAGTTCTAACAGAAGCACTTGCACGAGTTCCTTTGCCTGGAGTAATAACATTAAATCTAGGAGAGAACGAACTAAATTGATGATTTTGTGTAGCCCAAACATCATCTCCACCAACACCTTTAGTGCTAGTAAAACTCATTTGTGCTTTACCACTTACTCTTTGATTTGTATGATCAATTGCACTTCTATCAACTTCTAAGTAGTAACTATCAATACCACCACTATTTCTCACATCAGCATTTATAGTTGAAATATCATGAGTTGTATTAATTCCAACTAAAGGTATTCCATTTGCCTCATATGTTTGTATGTCACTTCCAACTACATGTAATGCTGCAGAGGTTCCCAATTTACCTCTAGCATCTAGAGTTAATTGACCAGTACCAACTACATAAGAAACAACTTCTTCACCTATCAACGCTTCGCCTCTATCAGTTGTAATACCAGCGAATGTTGCAAATGGTGTAGTATTTCCAACAGATACTGTGCTTCCACCAACAGATAATTCTGAAGTAGTTTGAACAAGCGTTGTATCGGGTTCTACACCTTTAATAGTAACAAAGTTATTAGATCCGTGATGTGCATGATTGTATTGAACAACTTCAAATATATTTCCAGTATTCAATACGCCATTAACAGTAGAATCTGAAGCAACTTTAGCACTACTTGTTGCTAAAGTTCTAGTATCATTTTCAGCACCATAATGAATTAATGGATCATTATTTGTAAATGTTTCACCTTGAACATCAGTTAGATATAGAGTATCTAATGTTGATGAGATTGAATCTACTGAAACTTTATATGCTGAACCAGCAGTTACATCAGTATCATCATTATCAATAGTTAATATTTCACCAGCAACATATCCAGATCCTGCAGTTAAATTATCCAACTTATGAACAACTCCACCTACACCAACTAGAACATCTGCTGTTGATCCAGTTCCACTTCCAGTCAATGATTTTAATGTAACTCCTGTTTGTTTCCAGTAAGATCCACTAGCACTTAATGAAGTGAAACTATATCCTATTCCAGCAGAAACTGTAGTTATACCACTTTCAACGTTTGATATAGCAGATCCTTGTGCTTCCACTATACCAGTAATACTTGAATGTTCAGCATCACCAACAGCACCAGTACTCATCTTTCTTCCTGGAGGTGCCTCAGATGCAGCTAAACTATTTACGGGTACTTTAAGTTTTCTAGGTAAAGATCTAATTGGGTTTTCTGGTAGTGGTGCTGTATTAAGATTACCAGCTTCTATAGGTGTGTTATAGAATGTTGCCGTTCCAGATGGTACAAATGATGCTTTACGTAATTTGAATGTTAAATCTTGATATTGGCTAGCAGTCCAAATAGTTCCGTTTTGGGATTTAAATAAACTTCCACCGATATATTGCTTAGTAACAACAACATTTTGTACATCAGGTAAATTACCTGTAGCAACTGTCTTTTGCCCCATTGTTGCTACCCACATCTCATATAAATCAGATCCAGGTGATAAGAATACTATTGCATATTCTCTTCTTGGTTCTAAGTAAACTGGAGATGGGAATTTAATTGTAGTTGCAACTGAAGCATCTGTAGATGTTATAATATCATTAGGATTTAATGCAATTTGTGCATAATCCTGAACTAAGAAACTTGTTGGTGTTCCCAATTCAACTTCCCTAAGTTCTACAAATACCTTAGCATTTGGATCTTTACTTGCAAAGTAAACATCAAATGAAGTTAGGAATGCACCAGTTTCATCTGTTGTAAATGTTTGTGCTAATGGATCCCTATAAGGTGCCCTTATAAATTGTGTATCAGAAGATGAATCTACATTAACTGTAGTTGTTATTTCATTAGGTTTCTGTGCTGGTGGGGGTGGGTTCCTAACACCAACAGTATTTGATACCTGAGTTAAAATAGTTCCTGTTGCACTATAAACACCGCTTGCATCTGATGCTAAAGCAGTACTTCCTGGTAATGGAATAGTACCAGGAGTTGCAGCAGTAACTCTAAATGTCTTTGTACCTGTTCTGAATAATGTTGGAATAACTCCATTACTTGTATCATTTGCATCTCTAAAGAAGAATGCACCTAAAAGATCTCCCCAATTATCAGAAATAAGATCTACACTATCTACTGTTGCTACTGCACCACTGGTTTCACCAACTAATTGTGCTCCAACAACAACATAACCATAATAAGATTCTTCATTTGCTAATGCATCAACATCACAATTAAACAATTTTGATGTTGCAGAATATAATGATGATGGTGCTGGTCTTGTTCTATCAAAAGGATCTACTGAATATTTTTCAACAGTAGTACTTGGAGATCCTAACCCATTTGGAACTGCAATAACATTATCATCACCATACTTATGATCAGGTGCTTTAGATTTAACATAACCTATCTCTTGACCATTTAATTGAATACTAACATTTTCATATAAATTAAATGTTCCAGAAGACATTGTAATTTCCATCAATTTAGGGAATAAATCTGGAATACCACTATCAAGATAATGATAATGCTTTGTAAATGGTTTTAATCCATTAGCGGCAAATGCAACGTTTCTAGAACGCATCCAAGGATCAGTTGCACCAGATATCTTAATACTTTCAACGTAATCAAATTCTCTAAGAGCATCAATAGTATTAGTAAAACTAGTTTCAACTACTTGAGTTGAAGTTGTAGTCGTATTTGTTGTAATAAGACGGTGATGACCATCAAAATCGTGTTGATCTGCTTCAACTACATCAACATCTACATCAACATCAGTTACTGAAGTTGTATTATCAGAAACTATATTTACTTGCTCTGCCCAAGTAGCACCTGTAGATTCTGTTCTGTAATTATCAACATAAATTGTTCTAGTCCAGTTATCTGATGGTGGATCTAAAATTACACCACCAACAAATACAATTACATTGAAAGGATTAATATTTTCAACTTGAGTTGCTTGTGGTTGGTTAATCCAATCAATTTCAGTATAATCTAAAGTAATTAAATCACCAGTTTTCTTAGTATTAGAATCTAATAAATTAAGATTACTAGAAGTATCTACTGAATTTACATCAATTGAAGGATCAAATGCAGTCTCTGCTCTCATTGACCAGAAATCTGTAGCACTAACCAATTCTTTATTAACTATATCAACATCACATCTAGATCCAGTTTCAGAATTAAAGTTGATAAAGTCTCTATTCTTAAAGTTATTAACAACAAAACCACTCTTAAATCTATCTAAACCATCTGCATCTTTTATTTGTAAAGACTTAGTATCTAATTCAAGAGCACTAAGAGAAGTCATAACTTCTAAATTATCAATTCTCCTCTCAAGACTTGCAATATCTCTCATTGTAAATCTTCTATTATCATACATTTTAATAGAAGGTCCTTTTATGGGATCATAAAGATATGGTGGTAAAGTGATCTGAGCAATTTCCATAGAATCACCAACCTCTGTTGGTGGTGCTGGTAAATCTGCAGAAACACCTTTAATGAGTTTGACCTGTTCAGATTTGTTAATTACTAACTTATCAATTCTAGGTAAGTAGTAACTATAACCAAGAATAGAACTTTCATTTGGAGCAACAACATACTTAGTAGTTGATTCAAAAGTTCTACTATCAAATGCAAATGGTGATGCAGTTGCAGATTCGGCATCAAATGGATTTACTCTTGGTCTAAAGTCAAGAATATCTGTTCCTCTATTTCTACCAACTGCTGGAATATCTGTAGAATACCTTTCTTTTGTATAAGAATTTGAAGTATATAAATCTCCATTTTCAGTACTAGAAGCTTTATAATAATCAAATACTAACAATAATCTCTTAGAAGGTACAGTAGTATTCTTTCTTCTTACAATTCTTGAATAATCTGAGAATTGTCTTCTATGACCCTTATCTAGAGTATAATTTTTAGTTCTATTTGTATAATTTCCAGAAGTTATCTTTTGTATGGTCGCCTCTATATTGGATTCATCAAATGTAACTGTTTCTCCTTGATTGAAATTATTGGCATTAAGATATACAAATCCAATTTCAGTTGAGGTTCTAGAAACAACTTGAGCGATTGCTCTGCTTGCCTTTCCAATGATTTTTTCACCTATAACTGCATTTGTATCTAATGCAAGTCCAGAAACAAAAGTTAATTTATCTAATGTAGCATCACTTGAATCCTTTGATTCATATACTGCCAATATATTAACAGCATCTGGTACATTTAAAGAAATTTCTTCATCTTCAACTCTTATACCATAAACATCACTAGGACTTAAATTGGTTGATAATGTTGATACACCTGCAGTTCTCGTTACTTGTACTTGTGAACTTCTTACAAAATCTTTAGACTTACTAGTAAGTCCAATCTTTTTCATTGTAACATTAACAGTACAATTGTTATTCTGTGATAATCCACTAAACTGTACATCATTACCATTATTAGTAATAGTAACTTGATCTCCTGTTAAAGGTTCTGTTGTACCATCTGCGTATGCAATAGAATACTTTTCAGCATCAAATGGTTCAAAGAATGCACTAGCAATTCCAGAAGAAACATCTAAACCATCTTGAGATGTTATATTTAATGTTTTACCTGAAACTGATTTACCTGTAATTTGGCGACTTATTACTAAATTAGAATCTGAAAGATCTACAGAAGAAATATTTTTCTTGGGTAATCTACTATAAAGACTTGCACCAGATAGATTAGTAATCTTTGGTGATTTAATTCTAAAAGTTGAATTTGTAGATATACCTGCTGCTAATATACCACCATTATTCACACCTGTGATGCTTTGACCTACCGCAACTAAAGTTAATGTTTCACCATCTGATGAAATATTACTTACACGATTAAATACTGGATCTGCAAATGTTCCGTGATTATATGAAATTATTGCATCAGTTTTTATACCAACCACTCCAGCAAATCTTCTTCCAGGTGCTGAAGCAGTATTACTTCCTGCTCCACCCAATACTGAAAGATTATCTGTTAATGAAAAATTAGGCAATACTCGGTCATAAAGAACAGAATCTGCACTAAAAGGTGATACTAAACCATTACCAGAAGCTTGGAATACTGATTTAATATCTTCAGTCGTATAACTATTAATTTTTATAATTGATGATGAAGTAGCATTTCCTGATGTATCAGTAGTTCTTTCATTAAATATTAAAACTTCTCCAGTAACAAATGTTCCTGTAGTTTGAGATAGACTTATCTCACCAGTATTTGGAGTGTCTGCAATATATCCAATAGCACCACTAGTTAATCCTCTAACTTTAGTGCCGTTTGAACCACCTCCTATTCCTGCACCATTTGAAATAGTTAAAGTTGTATATGTTTGAATATCCCAAAGATGTAAATCAAATTCAGTAGATCCACCCGTATAAGGTGCGTCAGAAACACTGAATGAATATACACGAGCATCACCAATCTTTATACCATTAGATGCATTACTTATCTTTCTCTGGTTATATAACCCAATAGTATTGGCAGTACTACCCCCAATATTAATCCAAGGAGTTCCAGCAACATTATTAACTTTCAGCAAACTACCCATTTTAAATGGAATAGATGATTTTTTAATTGTTTTTACATCTCTTGGTTTCTCTACATCTAAAACTGTTGTTCCTGGTAAAGAAACATCAAATCCTCTAACATATGCCTTTCCTGGAGAAAGTTTAACACACAGTAAATCTTCTGCGGGTGTATTACCTTCATCAGTTTTTTGTGCTTCTGTATATAATCCATTAGAACCTATCTCATCGTTCAATGAATTTTGCACCTCTACCTTAAATGGGTTTACAGAATAGTTTCCAGATTCATCAAATGTTCTTTTTGCAAAATATTTTTTAATTTCAGAATATACTGAGGTATCCTGAATTTTCTTAATCTGTCCGTCTTTAACTCTTAATAATTCAACAAAATTAGTATCTTCAAAATCATTTAATGACTTCTTAGTTAATTTAACACTGATTTTAAATCTATCAGCACCTGGTGCAGCATAGTTTGTGAATCCCTTTGCGTTATCAAATAGACTAGGATCGTCATTGGCATTAATAATCTGCTCTAATACCTCAAATCCAACCCTATATGAAGGATCATTTCTATATGGTTCTAAGACTAACGTTGATTTAGATACATTTACAAAAGTACCTCTAATAAAATATATTCCATTGTCAACATTAAATGAAGATCCAGTATGAGATGCATTTTCTGGTTCTAATGTTAAAACAGTTTCACCTGCCAATAAAGTTGTATTTCCATAAGTAACATTCTCTTCTAGAACTAATATTTCACCATTTGGAAATAGTTCACTTGTACTATTACTTCCAGATTCAACATATTTAACAAATATTGTAGTTGAATCAACTCCTTCAGTTGGAGGTATAATATAATTTTTAATAGTTGCAACTATTTGAGAATTTTGACCTCTAACTCTTGTACCTTTACCATCATTATTAGCAACAATAGCATCCAAATATATTGAAACATCAATTCCTAAATGCTCTGGATTAATTTTTGAAGAAAAATAGGTTGAATCATACTCAATATTACCAGGAATCACCATTGATCCCTCTTTAAACATATGAGAACCGAAAGATTCTACCTGATTCTGAAGTATTGATTGTAGACCTGATAATTCTCTTGCTTGAACTGGATATCCAGGTTTAAACAATACTTTATAAAAATTATCTGCCTTATCAAAATCATCATAATAAGGACTTATATTTAAGTTAGTCTTTTGTGGCATTTTTCTTTAGAATTCCAGGATGATTTTAATGTCTTCTTTTTGTCTCTCGTTCCGAGCAATCAAAGGTCTATTGTCTAGATAAACAATTTCCCCTGATCCTTTATTTATCTCAGAATTGGATAGCCCTGCTGAGAAGGAAACTCCTAAGTTAATTAACTTAGTTCCAGTTGGATTTGTACTTATTCCAGTAAAAGTTTCATTAACTGTTCCTGTAAAAGCACCACCTTCAATTTCGTTAACAGAAGAACCAGATTCAAAATGATATATCTGACCTTGAGTTGATATACCAGCATAATCAGTTTGATCTCTTGTTGTAGTATAATTTAATGACCTATCCCTAAAATACTTTAACACTTGAGTATCTTTATCATAAGAAGCAACATACCCTGTTGCTATTTTTCCAATATTTGGTGAAATAGTCAATGTTTGTGAAATTTTTTCACCAACTACAGGTGTACCATTTACAGTAGAGAATAAAAACGCTCTTAATGAAGAATAACTATTATCAGTATAAGTAACAGATGTTCCAACTTTAGTAGGATTTTTTACAATACCTACTTGAGAGAATTTAGTATCTGTTGGGAAATCTTTTGTAGAATCATCAAACCTTGCATAAATTAAAACTTTATCAGTTCCTAATTCTGTATAAAGATCATATCCATGTCCAAGTGATGGTGGAATTATAGGTATAAGTTTTGCTCTATCAGTTGAAGCAACATTACTACTTAATGTCCCTAAATCAACAAGAGCATATGAATACCCTTTACCACCAGAACTCACAGTAACATTAGTAATTACACTATTAACTACATCAATTCTAGCCTTTCCACCAGTACCGTCACCTATAATTGGAACTTCTTGCCCCAGTCCATCAGAATACCCTTTACCTGCCTTCTCAATATAAACTTGCTTAATTTGATTTTCATTTACAGAAGAATCTCCATTTTCTCTAACAGATCTAATTTGAGAATCTGTACTTGTTGCCCAATTATTGGGAACTGTTATATATTCAGTCGAATCAAATTTTATAATATCAGTAGGAGATACTGTAAACAAATACTTCCAGATATAACCATCACCGCTAGTACCAGCTCTAGAGGGTTCTAAATCAGTAAATGATGGTTCATCCTGTGAAGGATTACCTTTAGCTGTTGATGCATCACTAGCACCATATCCACCATTGCTAATGCAAATATAAACTTTAAATTCTGAAGTAATTACATAATAATTAGCACTATACAATCTAGTAGATTGTGTTATTGGACTTTTATTAGTAATAGAATAATCATCTCTATAGATTTCATATCTATTTCCTGCAGTCCATTCTACTTTTCTAATAACTCTTCTAATATTTGCTGAACCTATCTTTTTACCAAACATCATAGTGTCACCAACATGTGACATATATGAATAATTATCTTCTGGATCAGGTGTGTTAGCAGTCCAATTTGCCGATCTACCATATCCAACAAGACCAGTAGTTCCTGCAGGGTTTGGTAAACCAATAAATGCATAATATGAATTGTTATCAGATTCAACTGACTCTACAAAATTACTTGCATTCAGGATTCTAAATTGATCAGTAACAATTGCGGACATTGTAATTTAACTTTTTTTCTCTATTTATAGTGGTTTTATTTGGTTTTTAATTTGTAATACCAAATGCTCTAATTGCACCCGTAGATCTCAACCCTTTTATTGAGGTCTGAGTGTAACTTCTTCTTTGAATTGTTGGGAATGTACTCAACCCAGAATCAACAGTTAATCCAGTTACACCTATAGAAACTGGAGAATCTGATCTAGTGGCATCAAATATTCTACCCCAAGTAATTCTTCCAAGAGATGTAGTAAATCCTACACCACCTGGACCTGCTGGATTATAATATCCAGTGGTTACTAATCCAACAATATTAGAACTACTTAATACATTACATGTAATTATTCCTGCTTGTCCACTTGTCCATATTGCATGAACTTTATAGATATTGTCTAAGAAAGTTGATCCAATTGAAACTATATCATTATCTGTATATTCAACAGAAGTAATAGCTGATGAAACTTTAGTATTAGAAACTAGAATTGGGTATCCAACTTTTAATTTATCTGCTTCTTTATCAGCAACAAATCCAAATTCAAGTGCTCTTGAATGACCATCAATACCAGATACCTGTTTTATGCTAGTAATAACTCCAGTATAACCCTCAACATTACTTGCAGAAAGTATTCTTTCATTCTTAAATGATGGATTATCAACTGTAACTTTAGGTGGATTAGATTGACTATATCCTAAACCTTCATTTGTTATAACAACAGAAGTAACACTTCCATCCGTTATAGTTGCGGTTGCCGTTGCAAAAGTTGAAACTCCTACCACAGCAAACTGATCCCTAGTTTCAGTACCAACACCAACACCAATTGGAGCACCAATTGAAATTGTTGGTGCAGCAGTGTATCCACTACCACCATCAACTATAGTTAATGTTTGTACTGTTCCCGCAGCAGATACTACAGCATTAACAGATGCAGTAGATTTAGGTGATCCAGAAATTAATAAAGTATCAACAGAATTAATTGATACGTTATACCTATCATCACCTTCTAGTGCTGGATTTGATAGATCTTCATAGTAGAATGATTCTGAATCGTCAACAAATATACCACCATTAACACCAACACCAGTTGTTAGATCTATATCACCAATAACTCTTGCAGTTGGATATATTTGTGGTTCAATAGAAGATCTAGATTTTGAAATAATGTCACCTTTAATGGATAAATCTTCTTTTTGTTTTGTCCATCTTAATGGTTTGGGATCATCTTCATTGATACCTGTTCCTGTATAAACATTAGTTTCAACAATATCAGAACCTTGAATTGATTTTATAACTCTTTCGCTATCTTGAGTAATACTATTCTCAAATAGTGGAGATTTATAAACCCTTAAATCATCACCAACCTTAAGAGTTTCTTGTATATCAACAATCTCAACATCAACATTTCTATCACCAATATAGAAGAATATATCAACATTATCTGAAGTATCAGGTGGTTCAGTAAATTTAAATGTAGTTCCTCCATTGAATTGATATGCAACTTTAGGTGTTTGTAAAACGCCATTTATGAATATCAATAGAACTGCATCTAAATCAATTTGCTCTGATACTGTATCTCCAGGATCAGTCATGAAACTTAATAATTGACCATTAAAGAATAATGGGAATCTAGTTCTAGTACCGTCTTGATAACTTTCAATACTGTCAATGAAATCTATCTCACCAAATTGCCAAGCAGCAAAGTAATCATTAAATATAGAATTAACTTCTAATTCAAATTCTTGTATTGGTTTCTGTAGTCTCTTATCGTGAACCAATCCTATTGGTCTAACTTTATCTCCAATCTTAAATGAATGTCCATGTCTAGAAACTTGGAAATTAGATATCTCAAAGAATGTAGATCCAATACCAACTGAAGTCTTAGCAGCACCTACTTCTAAGTCCACTAATAAGTTACTACCAGTTGCTTTTGTTAATCCTCTACCCAATCTAGAAATACCTTCAACTGGAACATCATCATAACTTGGGCTAGGAATTTCAATAACTGGATTAACATAATGTCCACCAACTTCATTTATCTTAAGATCTAAAGCACCACCAGTTCCAGCAGGTGATTTCCCAACATTTATTCTAAACCAATTAGTAGCAGTTTTACCTACAGGAACTCCTGCATTATAAATTGGATCAGTTACACGAGGATAATTATGTAATGACTGATGATGATCATGCTCACAAGTAAATGTTAGAGAATCTGCTGCTATTTCAATAAGTTGATTTGCTTTTGAAATGCATCCATTAACTGTTCTTGCAGGAACAAATGTATGATCATACTGTTCTGAAGATGGATTTGGATTAACATTAACTTTAAAAGTATTAACAGTCTTATTTGTAATCTGTAACCACTTACCACTAGCATAATCTGTAGGTCTTGGATATGAATGCTCTGTAGCACCACCATCCTTTGTACAAGTAAATGTTAGTGAGTTATCTTCAATTAAAATATAGTCTCCAACATTAAATCCATGTCCATTCTTAGTAAGAGTTAAAATACCAGTTGTTTTTGCATAATTGGCATTAGTTGGTGTGATAGTAGAACAACCAACAAAACCGTGTGAAGCACTTGTTACCTGCATCCATCCTGTTGCTGGATTGTAATCAGCATCAGTAACATTTTTCTGTGTAGATCCAGTAAATGCAGCACCTGCAGTTGCAGTTACGAACTTATGCTTATTACCAGCAACTTTAGCAGTAACTACACCACCATATCCACCGCCTCCACCAGCACCAACATTAACACGAATTAAATTGCTTGAAACTACATCTACACCTAATTCCTTTCCAGATGCAGGATCTGTAGAACGTGGATATGTATGTTCTCCAAGATGATTATCTCTAGAACATGTAAATGTTAATGAATTATTCGCTATGTCTACTGTATTATTTGCCTTCTTAAGGCAATCTACAGCAACAGATTGATTTGTTTGGAACTCATGAGTATAATTTCCACCAGAAATTACAGCATTAGGATTAGCAGATACAAATGTATGTTGTGTTGTATTTGTGGAAGGTATTGTAGTTAATACTTGTAATGTAATAGTTGTATCAGTTACAGATTCAATATTAATAGGAGTGTCATAGAATGGATCTGTAGAACGTGGATAAAACTTAGTTGTTGCATTATTATCTACATCACAACTAAATCCAATAGATTGATTAGCAAGTTTAATACTAGTACCTGGTTTTAATGAATGAGATCCAATAGTTAATTCCATTAAACCTGTAACAGGATCATAATTTGCATCTGTTACATTAAAGTTTACTATAGGTGATGCTCCAACATCAATAGTGAATGTATTAGTAGCAACGTTAGATATTTCCATCCACTTATTGCTAATTGGATCATTTGGTCTTGGATAGGTTTTATTTACACTACTTCCCATTGAACACTTAAATGTTAAGGAATTATCCTTAATTTTAATGTAATCTCCATTAGAGAAGTTATGACCTGTAATAGTAATCGTTAAAATACCAGTAGAAGGAACATAAGATGCATTTTCTACAGTATGTGTAGTTGCTCCTTGTAAATTATGAGTACCAATTGTTAATAGTAAATCACCAGTTGAAGAACTATAAACTGCTTTTGATGGTGTGAATTGTGTACCTGTATTTGCAGTAATAGAATTATTTGTTGATCCTACAAAATTATGAATATATTCAGTATCACTAACACCTATAGATACTGGTTCACGATAACCAGATCCTGTATTTAAATCACTATAGAATTCAAATAAATCACCACCACCTTGATAAACGTGTGGAATAGTACATACACCAGCCTTAACTTCAACAGATCTTTCTGATATTATTCCAACTAAAGATAATGCACGATCATCATCATTGAATATAGTCGTTGTTACACCTGCATGCTCTGTAGAGCATTTAAATTCTAAATTCTCCAACTTAACAGTTTTTGGTTCACCAAGAGATAACCCATGAACTTCATTAGTTGTAACTGTAATAATACCAGTTATATGACTGTATGAAGCAGTTTGAATACCTAAACTTACACCTGAAGAAGTTCCAATACCAACTATTGAATCAAGGCTATTATCAGCAGTATCTTTAAATGCTTGAACTAATGATCCCTTAAGTGGTGCATATCCTAAACCTGAAGTTGATCCTAGAGATACAATGATACCACCTCTTGGTAACTGGTTTTGATTGATATCAAACTCAGATTGCATCATAGTTCCATTTTCAGAACTAATTCCAGTAAATACTACACTAGAAATACCTGCATTTGTACTATCAAATTCATAATTATTTCCTGTATTATTAACAGTTAATGGTGTTTGGAACACTCCATTAATGAATAATATACCATTTCCAATACCAACACCAGTTTCTGTATTAGCACCGCCAACACTTAAAGTATAAGTTCTCCCAATACCAGTGAAACTATCTGAAATATCATCAAATACCATATTAGTATCATAATCACTTCTAGTGAAAGTCCTTCCATTAAATTCTGCCTTAACATATGGAAGATTAGTTAAACTTCTTCTTTCTCTAGTATTTCCTTTAGGTGGATCTAAGAACCAAACTGTACTATTAACAATATTAAAGGATCCTCTATGAACTCTAGCAACATCACCATCTTGATGAGTTGTTGCACCTATTCCCAATGATCCCCTAGCAACACTAACAACAGGAATAGTTGAAATTCCTAAAGCAGTATTAGTTGCATCATCAATAATTCCATCAGAAACACTAGCAAATCCAACTTGCTCAACCTTCATATATTCAGATCCAACCTTTAACACATCTCTTGGTTGAACAGAACTAATTCCACTAAGAGCAAATTGTGATACCCCTAAACCAACAGCACCATCTAAAGAATGTTCTATAGTTGTATATGTAACTGGTTGTTGAATAATACCATCAAGACCAATAACAGTTTTACTCAACTTCTTAGTCATTTCTAATCTATGGGCATTTCCTTCTCCAATTCCAGTAAATACTATTGGATTTCCAGTAGATACAAATGACTTTTGACTGAATAACTGTATTCTATTTTCATCTAAAACTTTAGCATATACAGTAGATGGCATCAAAGTAGTTACAATACCTGCATTATTTGCAGTAGATCCAATTGATACTGGAGTTGCACCTACACCTATAAATGTTGAATTTGCAGTATATGTTAATTCTTCACCAGTATTAAAGAAATGGTTGGAAATAGTACATATACCTGAAGAATTAGGAAGAACACCTAAAGCATTTGTATCTGAAGGATTGAAAATCTTACTGTAAATTGGTATTCCTTCATGTTTAAGATCAAAATTAACCTTATTTGCCCTTTCACCATTTGGTCCATCATATGCCGATAAGAATAATTTTTCGGTAACTGCACCGATATCAAGATCTGGTGGTGTATTTTCAAAATCACTAGCAGTGTAGAAAATCTTACTATATGCTTGAACTTCTATCAATGAATTAAATTCACTATCTGGATAGAATTTAAGATTAATATCATTTCCAGAAATTTCTCCACCAAATGTACCTATTCCAGTTGTAGAACCAGCAGAAACAAATGGATATTGTACTGTAACTATATCATCAACATCTCTTATTGCGATTAATTGATGGATAGCAGATGTTTCGCCACAAGATACTCTAATAAGAGACTTAGAACTACTGTCAATTAAATTATTAAGAGTTGAGAATGTTATTCCTATTCCTGGATTATGATCACTTGCAAAAGTTGATTCATATCTAGCACTTCTTTCAGCACCTGCAGGTTGACCAGGAAGGCTATACCTATAAACACTTGTTCCTGCAGTAGTTGTTCCCAAACCAACTATACTTGCTTGAAGTGTAAGTTTAGTATCTCTATCATTTTCAAAATCAAGTTTTATGTTACCTGATTCATATCTTGCGGTAATTATCCCCAATCTACTTGAACTATAATTTAATGATACTGTATCAATATAATTTTCTGCAATGTAAGTATTTGTACCATCAAAATCAACAATAACTTCACTATAATTAATTTCTCTTGTAATATCGTCCTGAACTAAAATATTAGCTTGTAATGCATTAAAGTCAGTATGAGAGAATTGTGCTATTGTTGTGGTATTAAATCCAACAGTTGTACTAGCAATACCAACATTAGATGACTTAAGATCAATATGTCCTATTGACTGAGATACATTAGTTTCTAAATCTGTATTAAAATCAAACTTAAGAACTTTAATATCATGATCCTTTTCATATTTTTCTGTTGGTTCAAATCTTAAAGTCTTTCTATTAGTAAAATCACAATCAGCAATAAAATCACCTAACTTGGAATTTGTAAAGTCTGTCGTTTTCTCAAATAAGATTGCATCAGATGTTTTAGTCAATACAACAACTTCACTAAGTTGTGTATCAAAAGTATCTGGATCAGTTATTTGAACAATATAATTTGCAAATAACCCATCTATCTCTTCAATTTCTGTAAATAGATCCTGTAGTCCTTTACTTGAGAACTTACCACTGATATCATCATGTTGTAATGCCCTATTTGATTTACACTTAGTATAATCTGTTAATATTAAATTTTCAAACTGTAAATATTTTGATCTTAAAGGATTAGTTCTTGAATCATAATCAGTTGTTAAATCTAGATTATTGATAGTGTCAACTCTATTCACATCATTCATTACATCCAATATTAGAACTGGAGAAGAACTATGAGTAGAAGATATTCCTGCAGGAACACTAGATGATATTCCAACATCAGCAAAATTCTTAAGACCTGCTGGATGAACTACACGATTCAATGGATCTACTGAGTTTTCCCATTCTATAGGACTCTTAACTGAGTATGATAGATTTTGATAGTAATCATTATCAGGTATAACTTGATAATCATCATTTAATTTTCCTGTATTATTCAACCATCCAAAATCTTGGCGATTTGAATATGATATATTAAATTTCGCTTTATTTTCTACAAAACTAGTTACAGTAGCAGAAACATCAGTAACTTGACCTTTAATTATATCAGTTTTCTGCAACTCATATAATCCATCAACTCTAATATAATCATCTCTAGAATCGACAACAACTAAATCAGTTTCTTGGAAATTGATTCCACCACTATTCACTAATAATTTTTCACCAATCTGATACTCACCTCTTTCTTGTATTGGTTCAAGAATTGGATAATTGTTTTTATTTACTATAGTTGCATATCCAGATTGGAATGTTTTTGCAAATCCTGGATTTGTAGTCAATCCTGCTACACTATATTTTAATACTGCAGGGTTTGAATTTACAAAACTTTCTACTTTAAAGAATCGGAATTCATAATCCTTAGAATTATATCCTGTACCTTCACTTGAAATACCTGTATTTGCATTTGCTTGTGTTCCTATTCCAGATTCTCCAACAAGTTGTATACCTTCTACAAATATTTCATCACCTGCTGCGAAAGGTGGAATTGCAAATCCAGTAATAGGTGTTTCTAATACACAGGTTACTATACCAGATCCACCACCTGTCATAGAATTAATTCCTACACCATTAGAATTATTAACAGAAACTAATTTATGAGTTACTGATTGTAATCCTCTAATTGGTGCAAATATTTCAACTTCTGATATACTTTGATTAGGAACTTTAGAAATTAAAGATACTTCGTCAACAATCTCCTTCTTCTCTGGATTATAAAGAACTAAATCTGGAGCACCCAAATATTCGGATCCACCATAAACTATATTAATATTCTTAATAACATCTAAATTATCAAGATTAATAATTGGTGAAACAAATGCTTCTGGACTTAATGTTTTGTCTGAAGCATATTCATATCCAATATCAACAATACGAACATCTTTTATTCTACCTATTGAAGTAGAAATCGCAACTAAGTTTGCATTTTGCCCATTTGCACTCTTAACCGATAAAAACTTAGGTAATTTTTTATAATTATATCCCTTTGATATTACTTTAAGATCCTTAATAGATCCAGTAACAGAAGTAGATCTTGTTGAATATTCAAGTTTACTACATTCATCTTCAGTGTATGATAAAAATTCTGGAGTTTTATATGGAGAAATCTTAAATGTATCAGAACTAATACCAAATACTTTAAACTCACCACTATAAGCACTATCAACAAAATTTATTTCCGAATAATTTTGTACCCCAGTATCTGAAGTACTGATATATCCATTTCTCTCTAAAGCATAATAAATTTTCGATGGAGAAGAATTGGAGTAAGAAACAGTTAAAGATGCACCAACAACTGGTAAATCGGGTGATGTTCCAATACCAATAGTGCCAACTCCTACAATATTGAAGTCTGAACTATCTGTAGAACTATAATATTCATTTTTAAACTCATTATCATAAAATACTTTAAACGTGAAATCGGATAAAGTAGTACTTGATAGTCCAAATGTTAATTGTGAATTTTTAACTACTGTTATGGGAGGATTTATTAAAGATACTCTTTGATCTGTACCACCAGTATTTTCAGTAATATCCAAAGTATTTGTAGGATTTACTGTTACATCAATATAAGTTTCACCTAATTCAATATAATCATCACTTATCTTATATGCATAGTATGAACCAGTTGATAATCCAGTAGCAGAACCTTCATAAAAAACTTTATCTCCAGTTTTTAATTTATGATCTATTAAGTTTAACTGATTTGCCTTTACAGAACTATTTGTAAATTGTATAGGATTAAGTAATAACTTTTGATACTGTTCATTCCAATTAACGGAAATTGCATCAGTTGTTCCAATACCAACAGAAGTTGAAGGAATAACGTTCATTTTAACTACATCATCATTATTCAAACCATGTGTGGTTGTTTGTGCCAATCCAATCTTAGTAGTAACAGTAGAAACTATTCTATCAATATCACCTGTTATTTTTGTAAAGTCTGATGAAATTGAATATTCAGATTCAGTAAACTTATATGATGATAGTGCATTGGTACCATTAGAGAAGAAATATACTCCATCACTTGTATTTGCTAAACCTGCTCTAGTAGTAACTAAACCAATATGATCTTCATCCTTATTGATTACATATAGGGTATCAGTATATGGTGAACCAGATTGTGGTATTGAAAACTGATTGCCTGTAGGTGTATTTCCAACATTTATCTGAGAACCATTAGCATGCTTAGTTAATTTAACCTGTTGTCCAGTTTTGAATGGATGCTTAGGTAAAAATATAGTTCTAGTAGGTGCATATATCCTTCTTTCAATTTCTCCTATAGGATAATCAAGGTATACACTACCACCAGCAGTTGTACCAACACCAATAGATTTTGGTCCATTAAAGAATACTAAATCATCATTTACAGATTCAAATTTTTCAGTTCTTACTGGTATTGAAATTCTATTGTTTAATACATCAATCTTTGTTCCAAAACTATGTGCTATTCCTATAGCAAATCTCTTAACAGTAATTGCAGAATTTAATTCATGGATATTAAGAACTTTAACAACTTCATCAGAAATTCTTAAAGATCCACCAATAGAAACTGTATTTGGAATTTTAGTGACAAATATATCTTCTATTGCACCAAGTGCATTAGAATTAACTGACATAGTTTTTGCTAATCCTATAGTATCAGTCTTAACTCCAACACTAAATGAATTTGTAAGATTAACAACAACGGTACTTAAACCAGAAACAGCAATAGTATCTTGATTGTTTAATTCTATATTTGGAAGTTTATGTGCAATAACTTCTTCATTATTATTCCAAACAAAAGTTACATCCTCAAATCTGTCTAATTGAGTATCAATTCTAGAAACACCGATACCAACTATCTCATCAACTTGTGCTCTTAATCCACTACCATTAGTATCTGTATCATCGAAATCTGTATAATCGCCAACTTTATACCCAAAACCACCATCCAAAACTCCAATATTAGTAACATCACCTGTAGTTACAGATTCTACATTCGATAATTGTCGTATAGTCTCATTAGACTCAACAATAAAATCATTATCAGCAAATTTATCACCAACTTTATATGGCTGAGTATTTCTTAATAGATTTGTACTATTGAAATCAAAATCATGGTCAAGTGTATGATTATCCTTAATTAATGGTGCTCTATAAGTTTTACCAATAAAATATGGATACTGTGGTTTAATAAGACCACTACTAACATCTACACATGCAAAATAAGCATATACTCCATTTGGAAATTCTGGTGTTTTGCAAAATCTACCATTATGTTCATCTAAATCACCCGTTCCATCATAGAAATAATCTTGAATAAAGAATCCATCATCATACGCTAATGTTCCAGTTGCTGCAACTGGTCTATTAGGAACTCTTGAAGAATCTGCAACATAACCACTTGTAATAATACCTACATTAGAGTTAATATCATCTGGATCCATATATCCAAAAGGACCGTAAATTGGATTTCCATCATATGCCCATCCAATTATAGGAGAGTGTCCTGATGGTTCCTTAAAATTACCATTCTGTTCAACAGTAAACGATTCCCCATAATGAAGTGCTAAATCTTGATTATATCCAACAACATTAAATCCTAATGAAGTATCTCCTTGTGGATTTAAATAATATTCACCAAAACGCTTTGTACTGTTGATTGTTAAATTTCTTACTCTTGGTTCATATAATCCATTAATTCCTCTTGGATCAGCGTATACGCTAGTATTAGAAGCATCGTAACCAATACCACCATTAATTACTAATACACTTTGCAGTTTTCCATCACTAATAATAGGTTTTAAAACAGCACCGTTACCAGATCCACTTACAACTAATTTTGGTAAAGAATAAAATTCTGAACCTTTACTCATAACGACAACATCAACAATTTTACCAGCACTTACAAGTGGCTTTAATTCTGCATTTTTACCATTTTGTATTGTTATTAATGGGTCTTTTTGATGGTTTACGGTAACTGATCCATATTTTGTTCCTTGCTCATAAACATAAGATCCAGTAAGTTTACCTGTAACAATTGGAGTAAATACAAAATCCCCAGTAATACTAGAAGCATATGAAACTTTTGCTGTTACAGTTACTTCAGGATATGTAAATGTTTGATATCCTGTTCCTGTTGTCTGTAATCCAACAAATTTACCTCTATTAAAATCAACTACTGATGTTCCACCAATACCTGCATCAGCAAGTCTGAATGAATTATCGTCCACCTTCATAACATAGTATGAATTTTGAGGTTCTAATCCACCTATTGCTTTAGGATATGTACTACCAATACCAACAGTTGGGCTATAATTGATTAATTCACCATCTTTAAATCCATGATCTTCATAATTAATCGTATCAAATGATGTAGATATACCAGATGGTTTTACATGTAATTTTCTATATTGATAACCAGATCCAGAATTTATAACCTTTACTGCTTTTATAGTATTCTTAGAAACAGTTCTAAACTTATGAACACCACTAGCATTTGTATCTGTAGATAATCCAACAGTATTAATACCAGATAATGCATCACTTTCACTATTATACAAATGAATAGTTGAACTATTAACTATACCAACATAATAAGGTGCACCATTCGCTAATGTTCCTGTAATAGTATTACCTGCATCTTTATATGCACCAATTCCAATATTAGTATTACCGTTACTGTTATAGAAAACTTTTTCACCATTTGCAAAATTATGTTGTGTCTTAAATGTTATAGTTTCATCTTCAATTGATATACCACCATTGAAGAAAATATCTCTACTATCAAATTCTAATTCCCTAAACCTAGGACCTGTAATTGCTTCTAATACGCAACCACTACCATTACCACCAGTAATACTAATATCAGTTACTTCATCAATATCAAAATCTTGAGGATCTACAAAAACTTCTTCAACAGATCCTTCTAAAATTGGTTCAACTAATGCAGTTTCTCCTATACCAATCTTTAATCCGTTACTATCTCTAACTATAGAATCTTCAATTACTACTTTAGGTGGATTTAAAACATCATATCCTGATCCACCATTAAATAAATCTAACTTTGATATTGGACCATAGTAAATGTTATCATCTGATACAGAACTTCTTAATTCAACACCATCAACTAAAATACCAATAGTATTTGTTGGAGACTCCCCCTTACCTACTAAAAATGGGTTCTGTACTAATGGGAATTTTCTTAGAACAGGAGAAGAATCTAATAATCTATTATAATGCCTTTCTAAAGTAAATGTATGTTGTTGTCCTGCATCAACTGCTTGTAAAAGAATTGGATTATCACTCTCTTGCTCTCCTCTTGAATTATATAATTGTATCTCGGATGTATAGTTTCCAGTATTTTCTAAAACATCAATATAGTAGCGATTACCAGATACTAATCCAAGTATTGGTTGTGTTGCAATACCTGCCGTATATACAATAGAATCACCTTTAACGAATTTAATAGAAGCAGATGTAACTGCAGTAACCTGAGCAAAAGATATAGTAGTATATTTTCCACTTTCAACTTCATTTAATAATGTTGGGTTAGTTCCAGAAGTAGTAACTCCAACAATCTCTTCTTTAATTAGATCTGTTGTTATAGGATAATTTGGTAATGAATTTGATATTACATATCCATCAGCATCTTTATCTGTATAAACATTTAATACATCAGTGAGAATACTATCATTACCTGTTTTTATGGTAACACCCGTACTTGATGCTTTTTTAAGATTTCTTCTTATATCATATAACTTTCCAGATACTGCACCAGACCAAGATGACAAATTACCAATATTTACTGTATTTGGTTTTATTGAAGTATTAACATTGGTTATACTACCATTTGTTGCACCAGATTCAATTGATTGGGAATTTCTTCCAAGTATAGAAACTGTATCACCTTCTTTTAAACTAGAAGATTCAATAACACTTGGTAATGTAAATGTGGATCCATTAATTCCATCTCTTTCAACTTGATACCTACAAGAAGTATTATAAACCCAAGAATTTGCAAATATTTCTTTATATGATGATGTACCATCTTTAGGATTTCTAATCTTTTCACCTACGTTCTTAACGTAAATATTTTCCTTTTCAGTTACTAATGAAATATCAGAAATAGTTTCTAGACTTGAAAGAACACCTGTAATCCTAAGTTCAACTTTTTTATTTAAATCTCCATTTTCATATCCAAAAATAACCTCATTAGATCTAACGTTATCGGATGTACTAATACCACTTACAATTCCATCACATCCAAAAAATTGATTTATAGTTTTTGATGTGTAGTTTATCGTATTAGTGCCACTTATTAAAGTTCCTGTTTTTCCAAAACCAACAGTAGAATCAACCAAAATAGTTGAAGAACCAGTAGGAGAATCCTCTAAAGATCTTGTATTTCCTGGTATAGTAAAGGTTCCTTCAATTAAATCTCTATCACTATATCCAACAAACAATGATATTTTATAATATAATTTATTTTCTCTAGTTAATGGTTCTACTTCAGATACTGATGCCTGAGTTCTATTATCTGTTGATTTATATACTGTTTGCCCAACTAAATTAGCAGGATCTCCAGTTAAACTAGTTTGTTCAGCAACTATTACTTCTCTACGAATAAATTCTGCACCAGATGGTTTTATTAAATTCTCTTCTAAGTCTAATACTTTTGCTTCTACACCAAACAATACTTTATAAAGTATTGTAATAGATTCCTCAATACCCTTTGATTGGTAAAAAGTTCTAGCAATTTTTATAAAATTTCCTACATCAAGATCATTTGAAAATGATACTTCTTCAAACCCAGGTAAAAATGTCTTTTTTAACTTTTTAAAAAATTCCTGTAAAAATAATACACTAAGGTTAGTAACAACAGCGTTTATTTTATGCGACTCTGAAATTGTATCATCAAAAACTAGAGTTTCTTTATTGACATCCAGTAAAGATGATGAAATTCCAACATTATAACCAGTAATTCCACTAAAACCACGAGAACATCCTACAAAAGTAGTATCAGTCTTAGATGTATATGAAATAATTTCATTATCAATTTTTAATAGACCATATTGGTCTGGAAATCCCTTTGTTGATATAACAGAAATTGTTGTAGAAGTAGTATCAACTTCAGAAGAAAGTGTTGTTGTCCCAACAATAACTTCAGGTACTAAATTATCTACCTTTAAATATTGATCAAAATTACTTACTAAATCAGTAGGACCACCTTGAAATTCTTGTGAAATATAATATTGTTTAAAAAATTCTATCGCATTTGGAAAATCAGATACCACAAAATCGGGTAACTGATTCTTTATTACAGTATTGACCTGTATACTCTTATCAATTTTTGCCATATTTTATTTCCTCTCTAGTACTCCGTTAGAGTAACTTGATGTGTAATAATCTCTTGTAAATACAACACCTGATACATCTTCTCCTGAAGCGATTACGTCCTTAACCGTATTTATCTTACTATTTGAAACATCAAAACTAAGATAAAGATCCTTCAATCCAACAACATCATTTGATTCTGGGAATGCCTGAATTTCTATCAAACTATTTGGAGAAACTGTTGATGTAATATTAATTGTATTAATAATAATTTCACCTTTTTTATAATCAACAACTCCAACATCTTTAACAACAACCTTCAAGTCTCCTTTAGTATTTCTATAAACAACACTTAAAGTTCCTTTATTAGATTTGTCCAAATTACCATTTCCATCTTTATTTGGAACATCTGTAAAATAAACTGTATTAGTATCACCCGAAACTGTAAATCCAGTACTTTTAATATTAAATCCAGCAGGATTAATATTAAACTTATTACCAAAACATAATTCATACTGTGCAAATTGGTTCAATAATGCCTTTAGATCCCTTCTTATTACAACTTTAGTAATATTAGAAGTAATTGCATTATCTACCCTATCAATTAATTGATTTATTTTACTGTATTTGAATCTACCACCAAACTTATTAATTTCAACATTATTTGAATATTGCTGTAATGAATTAATAACAGTAGTTCTTAATGTAGATGCATCTGCAACTTGAGATGAGTTATAATAAACTGTTGAATCAATTTCAACAAAAAGAATTTTAAGATCTACAATCTCAGAATTAATTCCTGCAATTGCATAATTCTTTAATTTATTTTTAATCTGCTGTTTATCAAAATCAGATACATATGTACCATTTTTTGGTTTGATACTAATTTGAACTTTACCAAACTGTGGTGGATCCAGTTCTTCACCACCAACAACAGCAACAGATTCAGTTTTAGGATAAATTGATTCAATTATTGCCTCATAATCCCTTGGTGTAACTGCCCTGTATTGAGCCGAATATAATCTAGGTGCAAAATACTTAATAGAAGATAAATCCTCTACTTCAGCACCGTTAGAGGCACGTTGAACAGTTGTTACAGTAACATTATCACTTGGTTGTAATAATATACCATTATGATCCATAAATGTTCCTTGGAAACTGAACTCAGAAGGACCATTTCCAGTTTCACCGTCTGTAACAATATAACTTACCAATATGTCAGAATTATTTTCTAACTTTTTACCAAATAATCCATCACCAAATAATAATTCATATTTTTCATCCTGTACTTCTTGAAGTAAATAAATTTCAGAATTTTTATCTAATTTAAGAATATTGTCAACTACAGAATACTTTCTACCTTTACTTGTATCCGCAATACCAGATACGTAGGTTCTAATCGTTGAACTGTCTATATTTGGCGAATCTATAATGAATCTTTGATCTTTACTAGTATCAACTCTAAACAATCTTTGTAATAAAGTTCCTTCATAGATTGAAATATTATCATCAAACTGAGCAAACCGTCTTTTTACTCCACCAACTTCTTTTGTAATTATCCTAGATGAAGTGATTTCATCTGGAATTGAAAATCTATAAGTCGTATTGTTTATTGAACCAACACATACTAAACCTGGTCTTAATTCAATAAATGGTATACTAGGTGTAATAACATTATCATTTATTTCAATATCACCTAATTTAATTGTTGCTACTGCAGAAGTTTTTGATCTTGGAACATATCCAATATTACGTGCAAGTGATACTACATTCTCTCTTATAGTTGCAGAATCTAAGAAAGATTCATTTGCAAGTAAATTTGCATTAAATGAGTTAATGTAAGTATTATATGCTAACAGATCAATAATAACCGCCAAATTAGAACCTTCATAATCAAAATCCTTAAAATTGGAATTTGCTCGAAGATGATCTTTAATCTGTACTTTTATCTGATCAAAGTCTAGATTTGTAAACTGTGTAAAGGGCATATTACCTAGTGGGTTCTAACAAGAAAGTAAATGATTGTGTAGGAAACTCTTCACCTACAATATCAAACAGAACCGTTACCTCAAGAGTATTTAAGTCTGGTGTTGAATCCACTTCAACCTCAACATTATCAACTCTTGGTTCATAATTTGATATTGATTCTTTTATTTGATCTGAAATAATAACATTTATTGCTGGTGAAAAATTTTCAAATAAACTGCCACGAATATCACTACCTATAAGAGAATCAAAAAATCTTTCTGATGGAATAGTTTCCACCAAATTTCTTACAGATCTTGTTATGGCACGTTCATTCAACAAAACAGGAAGATCTTTTGTCACAGGATGTGGTCCAAAAGATAGACTTATGTCTTTAAATCCTCTTGATAAGCGATTTTGTGCCATTGAATAGGTATTTGCTATACTATTTCCTCTGTTTATTTATGAGGGTTTTATGTATTTACATTAAAAAACGCCCTAGTGGGCGTTTTTGGGTTATTTACCTTGTCCTCTGTACCGTTTTTTAGCACGATTACGTGAACTAGCAGAATATTTGGTATGTTTTCCCATACCTTGACTGGTTTTCTTTGGTGTAGCCTCAATGTAATCACCAGTGCCCAAAGCACCTGCTTTTACTTTAGCCATTCATTCCCTCCGTTAAAAATTGATTAATAGTTGATTCTTTGATTTTATATGAGTTAAGTGCCTTATCATCAATTAATAGATCATAATGCGTCTTTCCCATAATAAGTTGGTGAAATTTTACACCCCAAGAATCTAATTGTTTTATAGTTTTATTATACAACATATCATATATTTTTTCAACATCCCCATTAAATTGTGACATTCCTCTTGCTGTATAGATTTTGATGTAATTATTCTCATAAAGAGAATTTACTAAATCAATTACTTTTGGGTATGGTTTGCAATAATCATACTTATCAGGACCATAATGTTCATATCCAGTAGGACGATAGCAAATTACATCATCCAAATCAAATGCAATAACTTTTTGTTTGCTCATGTAACAACTTTAACTGTGATTT
>Ga0066856_10000115_pt1 | contig 25371 bp, 22 predicted proteins | sample ETNtaG_5_FD_65605 | JGI IMG/M metagenome (GOLD analysis project Ga0066856, IMG submission 65605) | Marine microbial and viral communities from oxygen minimum zone, Eastern Pacific Ocean - ETNP201406SV205 | ecosystem: Environmental > Aquatic > Marine > Oceanic | place: Pacific Ocean: Eastern...
TTGAGACCATCAAATCAAATCCAAACAGCCGCAGAATCATCGTTTCAGCCTGGAATGTTGGCGAATTGGAAGACATGGCCCTCATGCCTTGCCATGCATTTTTCCAGTTTCATGTATCTGAGGGGAGACTGAACTGTCAACTCTATCAAAGAAGTGCTGATGTTTTTCTTGGAGTGCCTTTTAACATCGCTTCGTACGCCTTGCTGACTCACATGATGGCCCAAGTTTGTGGACTGAAAGCAGGAACATTTGTTCATACCCTTGGTGATGCTCACCTCTACAGCAATCACCTTGAACAAGCCACTTTGCAAATAACAAGAGAGCCAATGGAGCTGCCGTCACTAAAACTCAATCCAGACATTACCTCAATTGATGATTTCACATATGCGGATGTTGAGATTGTTAACTATCATCACCACCCACATATCAAAGCCCCAATCTCAATTTAGGTGATCAAGCATGATTTCAATGATTTTTGCTTGTGATGAACAAGGAGCAATTGGCAAAAATGGAGATTTGCCATGGAGGCAATCAACCGACCTCCAGCATTTCAAACGTGTAACACTGAACAAGACCATCGTAATGGGAAGAAAAACATGGGATAGCCTTGGTAAAGCATTGCCCTCCAGAAGAAACATCGTGATGTCCAGGAAAGGTGTTGAAGGAATTGAATCTATGACCTTCGAGCAGGTTTTGGAACTTGCAGAGAATGAAGAAGTTGTGATTATTGGAGGGGGAGAAATCTATGCGCTTTTTTTGGAGCATGCCAAGGAGATACACCGGACAATCATCCATACATGCGTTGAACATGCAGATACCTTCGCCCCGGAGATAGATGATGTAATCTTTTACTTACTTAGTGAAAAGCAACTGGAACCCAGCGATAGGGATGATCATGCGATGACCTTCCAACATTGGATTTCATAATCACTCTGGCCGGTATTCAGTTACCCGGATACCCAACCTGCCTTGAAGAGCCTCTCGCTTCATGATACGCAAGTATTTCTTCTCAAAGGCTGCTTTGAGGTCAATCCCCATTGCAAGACTATGACCCATGAGCAAGATGAGAACATCGGCCATTTCTTCTGCACATTCTTCCAGAGGCTTTCCTTTGGTAATCGCTGCAGCAAGTTCGCCCAGTTCCTCAATAGTAAGAGCCATCCGATAGCCCATATCATGTCCATTTTGACCTGCAAAGTCATGTTTGTGATGGAACGCAGCGACTCGCTTCATCATCGATTCCCATTCATCTTGAGGTTCATGATTCATCCATTGGTCTACATTTCGTCCTTCCATGACCAATGCTCATAGCGACAAACCATGATGTTTGTGTCATGAAAGAAGGGATACAAGGCACGCCCATATGGGTTCCAAACGGTCGTTTGCTTGGGCGGAGACTTCCTCATGATCGAGGGCCTTCGTCTCATCACCAGGCTCTCTGCCGGCAGCCCAATTGGACGAGATGCATACCGCACTGTATGGCAAATCCAGTTCTCTCGCTAATTTAGCTTCACGAGGCATGGTCATACCAACCATGTGGCCACCCAGCAAACCAATAGCGTCAACTTCCGCTCTGGTTTCAAATTGCGGACCTTGACTAAGCCAGTAGGTGTATCCCATTTTTTCTCCAGCATCAAAGCCCTGGCTCTCGCGCAGTGCAGTATCCAATTGTTCATTCATTGACAAATCAAAAGGTTCAGTTACCGAAGTAAATACGGATTCATCGTCATGAAACGTTGATTCAACACCGGTAAAATCAATGTATTGTTCTGCCAATGCAACCTTACCTGGAGGAAATGAAACATCCAATGAACCAACGGAACATACAGCCATGATGCCATCGATTTGTGCATCGTTCATAGCCATCATGTTCGCACGATGATTGATTTGATGAGGAGGACACCCATGGCCACTTTCATTGTGATGACGTTGTAGAAATATGAGTTCTTTTTCAATACCCTGGTCATCAAGAGAAATGCAGGTTAGAGGAACCGAACCATATGGCGTGCTGACCGATATGGAATCCTTCCGGACCACACGAATTCCGACTTCACCGAATCGCTCATCAAGATTCATGCTAACGAGGCCGGTTCCTCCGATAATTCCCAAGCGCATCATAACGCGCTCACGCGGCCCCATCATGTGAACCCTACGGAAGAGTGCAAAACATTCAATCCCATTCATTCATTTGATTGATGGCTTGAACTGCTGCAATTACATCACCATCTTCCCACCAATCAACAGCAACAAATGTAGGACGTTTTCCATGTTGCTCCCAACAGTCCTTCGCTCGACTGATCAAAAAATCTGGATTGTTCGCTTCATCTCCTCGGCTCGGGTCCGACAATCCGAGTGGACCACTCAGCCAGTTGTTCATGTGATAGACCGATTGTTCCGAATCACCTCTTAATACATCACAATTCATGTCTTCAGTATTTTGTTCAGCGTAATTTGTGGTCCAACTATGGGTCAAAAAATCATGCACCCAAGGGTGGCCTGTATCCGCACTCTGTTCCCAAAAAACGACGAGTCGGGTCTCGGATTGGATCATCTCATCAAGGGTTGGCCATGCAGTGTTGATTTCGTGAACAAACACATGGCCCATGAGTCCAGATTCAGTAAACACATCTTCCAAATGCTCTGGCTGGACATAATTTTCCACAAGTAAAGTAACGATATCGTTTTCATGCTGTGCCATAAGTTCAGCTAGATTTGTTAGCCAAGCTAAAGCATTAACACTCCCGTATACGCATGGACTGGTACCTCTGTCGTCATCTCCATGGCACAAACGAACGGTTCCTTGACTCTCATCGTTAAGGTTCTCGTAATGAGTATCGATCATGAACGCTCTAATTCCAGCATTCCATTGGGCATAAAGCCCGGTCTGATGATTGCTAGCAGGATAGATAATACCGTCTTCGTGAGTAGCAAAAGCATTGTGTGTCTCCGGGAAGGTCACATCATCGTATGTCCTTGAACAAAGTTCAGATAAGCCGTTACAAACTTGTTCGGGATTTGATGAATCTTCTGTTGAGGATGAGGAGGAAAACGATCCGGTTGTACACCCTGGCAAAATGAAAACGAACATCACGAAGACCGAAATCAGCGTGTTGTTCATGGACTGCCCAAGGCACATCAAGCAAAAAACCCGTTGGTAACCTCTTTTGAGGTACGGCTTTATTCGGAAAGACGAGTGATCAAGTCCGCCTTCTTTCCAGAGACTGGTTTTCCGGCTGCTTTGAGCAGTTCCTTCAATTCAGCAACGGTCATTTTGCTGTAGTCTGGGGCCTCGGAGTCATCATCTTCTTCGTCGTCAACAACTTCGGCTTCTGGAGTTGCTTCGGCTTCTGGAGTTGCTTCGACTTCCTTCTCGTTTCCGTCTTCTTCAACCGTGACTTCAATTTCATCATCTTCACCGTCGAGTTCTTCGGCCATAGCTGCTGCCAAAGCTGCTGCTTTCTTGGCTTTGAATTCAGCATCGTCTCTTGCTTCCTTTGCGTGAATCTCGTCCAATGTTGGACCTGATGATGCAACAACACCATCTTGTAGAAGTTGACTCTTGCGAATGGCAACAGAGCGTACGGGGTAGATTGGCTTGACGCCCTTACGAATTTCCTCTTCAAGAGCACCCTCAAGAATTGCTGTTTGTACTGCTGCATAGGTGTTCTTAGCAGCAAAGGCGATGATGACTTCTCGCGTTTTGGTGCGCATGTCTTGCTTTACAGACGTCTGAACACGTTGTTGTGTAATGATAAGAGGCTTCATACGAACCAGATAACCATCGGTAGTGACGACATCAACGACATCGTCAACCTTACCACGGTATCGGCGGATTTGACGGCGAATGTGGTCGGTTTGGTGGTGGTGACCGATAAAGGTCGTAAGAGCGTCTTGGCCGACACATTCCGTTACTCGGAATCGTAGGATTACGTGCATCTTGGAGAAATCTCCTCCAAATTCTTGTTGAGTCATTTCGTAGACACGACCGATGATATGTTCATCGGATTCACCGATTGTTTCCCCAATACGCTTGAAATCCCATGGATGGCGAGGTGCTCGGATGGTGTACCATCGCTTTGTCTTCCACTTGTCACGTTGCTTACGTGCTGCTGCACGTGCTTTTGCACTGATTTTCTTTGCCATATTGTTCAACTCGGTTCGTGTCTTGCGGGGGCTACCCCACTTGCAGTCCGCCCACTAACCTCCCCTATTTGAAAGCGCCTCATCACCTCAGCCGCACCATCGGGAGGGAAACGGATGAACCTAACGCCAATTCGGTAACCTCTTGACCTTGAAAGGAACCCGCTACATGTGGGCCTGCATCATATCACCTGGCGAGGAGCGGCGAGCGCTCTTGATGATGTTGACGCCGTTGCGGATTCATTTGCTTGGCTGATTGGTGATGAGCAATGGGTTGATGTTGAACGAACACAATCTCACCATGGATCGGAAATGTTTCTCATCAGTGCTCACTGCAAAAAGAAAAGCGCTGCACTTGAATCATTTGCAAAGTTGGGAGCAGACAACCTCCAACACCTCTCAACTGAATACGAGAAGCGAATGGATGAACACAATACCTTCCACTTCCGACTGGACCTCAACTCGCTTATTGGAGGCAAAATCATCCTATCAGACGCATCCAAGCCCAACACCGTGAAAGGGCAAATAAAAATCGAAGTGTATCCTGGCCAAACGATTGAAAATGAATTCATGAGCCTAATCGACGATGCTAAAAACCGGTCAACATCACTCTCCGACTCGCTGGAACATAGCTAAGGTGGGGCCTCATGGAAAGAAGAAGTAGGGGCGTGCTTTTTCTTGTACTCCTACTAACTTGCAGCCTCGTTTCACTTCCAGGTGAAGCGGAAAACAATTCATTGGAAGAAATAAATCAGACTCCGGGTTGTAACGCACACCGTGAAAACTGGACCGTCGGTTTGGTCTTTTGCACCAATGAATCTCAAGCCGGTTATACGCTAGTTTCGCCGTTTCGTACTTCAATGGCCTACTTAATTGACCAAGAAGGACGGGAAATAAACACCTGGCAGTCACCAGGAGGTTACACGCCGGGTGCAGCAGCGTACTTGCTAGAAGACGGAAGTCTTCTTCGGAGTGGTAACATCGGTAATTCATCTGTTGGCAATTTTACAGGTGGAGGAATCGGAGGCAAGTTGGAACGTATCGGATGGGATGGGACGCTCGAATGGTCGTGGGAATATTCCTCCTACGATGCAATTCTACATCACGATATAGAACCGATGCCAAACGGGAATATTCTCGCTATTGCTTGGGAGGAAAAAAGTGAACAAGAAGCGATTGAAGCAGGTCGCAATCCTGCAATTGCAAGTGACGGACCCGGTGGGCAGAACAATGTTTGGCCAGATCACATTATTGAAATCCAACCCGTTGGAACTGACCAAGCAAACATCGTGTGGGAATGGCATGCTTGGGACCACTTGATTCAGGATTATGACGCCACCAAGAATAATTTTGGAATCGTTGAGGACCATCCCGAATTGCTGAATATCAACTATGTAACTCAAACAGGAAACCAAGCTGGGAGAGCAGACTGGATGCACTGCAATGGAATTGACTACAACGAACAATTGGACCAAATTCTTCTGTCGTGCAAGGGAATGGATGAAATTTACATCATCGATCACAGCACGACCACTGGAGAAGCTGCTGGGCACTCTGGAGGAACGTACGGAAAAGGTGGGGATTTCCTCTACAGATGGGGCAATCCACAAGTCTACAAAAAAGGACTTTCAAGCAATCAACAACTGTTCGGCCAGCATGATGCTCAATGGATCGTGGACGGCCACCCCGATGCCGGTAAATTGATCGTATTCAACAACGGCGCTGGTAGACAAACACCCCACTCCAGCGTTGAGATTCTCGATACGGGTGTTGAGGACGGCACCTATCCAATCCTTGCAAACGGAACGTTTAGTCCTGGCCATCCAACATGGTCTTGGAGTGAGGAAGGGATGTATGCATCCATTGTTTCAGGAGCGCAGAGCTTGTCTAATGGAAACATTGTGATCTCTATTGGCACCGTTGGCACTTTGCACGAAATCACATCAACAGGTGAATTGGTTTGGACGTACATCAACCCCATTGCAAACAATGCCACCCACCCTCAATCCGAGCCATTGTTACCGGGAAATATTGCAGGTACAACCAACAACATGTTGTTCAAAAGCCAGCGTTACGAATCAAATTTTGCAGGTTTTGTTGGAAAGGACCTCACGCCCGGTGCATATCTTGAGCAATGGACGGATTTATGTCCGCAAGAATCTGCTTGGAAGTGGGATTCGGACGGTGATGGTTGTATTGATGACAGCGATGGAGACGGAGTTAACGACCCATACGACCGATGTGTAGTTGGTGATGATAGTGTTGATGTTGATCAGGATTCAACCCCTGATGCTTGCGATTCATTTGTAGATTCAGACGCAGATGGCATAGAAGACCTTGCTGACCTCTGCCAGGGCCACTCGGACTCAATTGACATTGACAATGACGGAATTCCAGATGGCTGCGATGAACTCATTGATTCTGATTTAGATGGAGTTGCTGATAGCCTTGACCAGTGCCCTGGACATGACGATGAAATGGATGCTGATGGTGATGGTGTTGCGAACGGTTGTGATGAGACTCCTTTCGCAACAAGCCTCGAGACTGAACATGAATCCCAAAACATAACCACTGGACACACCGAGAAGGACAATGATGATACTGTATTGAATACAGAATCCTCTGAAGGCGACCGTGGAGGGGTTTCAATGTTGACATTGCTCGGTTATGTGCTGATGGTACTTGGTTTGTGGCTGTTTATCTATCTTGCAATGGTCGCAGTTGGTAAGGGAAATTCATCTCAGCCAAACTTGACATTCCAGGATGAGTTTGCACCAAATCAAGAGATTGTGAAACATGTTCCGGCTGTTGACCAGTCGCCGAGTTACGACAGCCCTCTCCCACCGCCCCTGCCCGCTACAGGCCTGCCAGATGGCTGGACTATGGAACAATGGAATTATTACGGAAATCAATGGCTTGAGCAAAATGAACGACGAGAATAATTAATTTCGCATCTCCTAAAAAAATCAATTGTTGGTACAAGAAATTAAGTATGGAACACCTTAGCGAGATGTGAGGATTACCCATGCCACATATCGTAACAACAGCCTGCGTTGACCACAAATATCAGGAATGCGTTGCCGTTTGCCCCGTAGAAGCGTTCAGAGAAGCCGACACATACCTCGTCATAGATCCTGACGAATGCATTGATTGTGGCGCATGCGTTCCAGAATGTCCTGTCGATGCGATATTTGCTGATACTGATATCCCAGAAGAGGAAGAGCACTGGATTGACCGTAATGCAGACGAATCAGAGGATGCTGAGGTCGCAGAAGGTGATTCGCCAGTTCTTGCTGATTGAACCAACAACCGTTGCGGACAAGAACCAAGCGTCATAAAGGTCATCGTTTTCCACGGTCTGTGAGCCAGATGAAAACGGATTTCTCAACCCTAAGAAAAGGCAGTGAATTACTCAAGCGAGGATTCGCTCGAATGCAGCAGGGCGGGGTCATCATGGATGTCGTCAACGCTGAACAAGCTGCAGTAGCAGAAGACTCTGGAGCGGTTGCTGTGATGGCTTTGGAACGAGTTCCTGCCGATATTAGAAAAGCCGGTGGGGTCGCAAGAATGAGCCACCCCGATATGATTCAAGGCATTCTTGATTGCACATCCATTCCCGTTATGGCCAAATCACGAATCGGACACGAAGGCGAAGCAAGAATTCTTGAAGCAATGGGAGTCGACATGGTTGATGAAAGCGAAGTTCTTACTCCCGCAGACCCTTACTTTCACATCAACAAGCACACTTACGACATTCCATTTGTCTGTGGAGCCACCGGTCTTGGAGAAGCGACTCGCAGAATCTGGGAAGGCGCTGCAATGATTCGTACCAAAGGAGAAGCAGGAACTGGGAATGTGGTGGCAGCAGTAACGCATGCTCGCCGAATCGACCAAGAAATACGACAAATTCAATCACTTGACAGCAAAGGTCTTGACGCTGCCACTGAAGCCATCATTCAACGTTACAAAGTTCTCTCGGACCACTCCGATTTGCCAGGGATAGATGCGCAAACGCCATTCGGACCAATCGATTCGGAAATGCACGATGGGATTCGTAGTGTCTTGGATGATGTTCAACGATTGGGTCGTCTTCCTGTAGTGACATTTTCTGCAGGTGGAATCGCTACGCCAGCTGATGCATCACTCATGATGCGAATGGGTATGGACGGTATCTTTGTGGGATCGGGAATTTTCAAATCAACTGATCCAAAAACCATGGCTGATGCGATTGTCATGGCAACGGCTCACTATGATGATGCTACAAAAGTCGCCGAAGCCATGGCCATGATGGCCGGTGAACCAATGAAAGGAGACGAACTTGAAACATTGGAAGTTCGCCTGGACCAACGCGGTTGGTAATTCAACTCAGTGGATCGGAAACGCCTTGTTCACCAAGCGTCCACTTAAGGGTCTTAACAACACCTTGCAATGCCTTGTGATTTCGAGCGGCTTCCTTCATCCCATCTTTGTCCTGATTGGACTTGCATTCTTCATACCACTCCTTCCATTGAATCATTTTGACGGTGGCTTTGTCAAGCATGACCTCAATCTCTTCCCAAGTTCGGTCATAACTTCTCACGGGTTCAGCGTCTTTAGCCATAGGAAACAGAACCTTCGGCACTTGGGTCCTATTTAGGCCCTATGCCGTCAAAAGTCACTCGGGACGAGGGAGGAGCTCAGATTCCAAAACCGAACCGGATTCAATCACTTGATGGTCGCCAATGACGCAATCCGTGAGCACAGCGCCAGCCAGAATGTTGACATCACGACCAAGTATTGAACCGCTTATTCTTGCATCTGCTGCAACTCGACATCCATCCATCAACAACGAACCTGATATTGTCGCTGAAGATTCAACAATACAGCCTCTGGAAACAACCGATGAAGATGTATCTCCATTCACCATTGCATCATCTAAAATAAATCCATCATTACCAACCCACGACCCTTTCGGCAGAGAAAATGGAAGTTCCTTTGCCTGCTCAAGCAGCGTTTTTTGAGCACGAAGCAGTTCCCTAGGATGCCCAACATCAAACCAAACACCATTGATTGTTTCCGCATACATTGGCCAACCCCGTTCAAGAACCAAAGGGAACAACTGTTTGCTAAAATCAAACTTTTCATGTTCCGGTATCAAATCAATGACCTCGGGTTCAATAATGTAGAGTCCAGCATTAATCACGTTGCTAAATGCTTCATCTGGAGTTGGCTTTTCCTTAAATTTGCGAATATATCCAGATCGAAGCGAACCGTCAACTTCACCGTCTTGGGTTGATGACAATCCTACAATTCCAAATTCGGAGGGATTTTCTACTTCCCAGAGGGCCATGGTTACTTTTGCATTGTTTGAACGATGTTGTTGCAAAAGGCGATTGATGTCAAACGATGCTACTGAATCACCCGAACCAACCACGCATGTTGTTTTGATTTGTTCTCGAAGCAAGCCGACACTGCCCGCCGTCCCCATTGGAGTTGCTTCCTGATTTACGGAAGCTTGTATACCTCCAACAGTTGATTGATTCCATGTAGAAACATGATCTTTCAATTGCTCACCACGATATCCGGTGGTCACAATAATTTCATTGATTCCAGCATTTTCCATCGCTTCTTTGACAAAGTCAATGACGGGTCTTCCAAGAACTTCCACCATAGGCTTAGGGCGAGTCAATGTTAGAGGCCGTAGACGCGAACCCTGACCACCTGCCATGATGATTCCAAGCATAGTAATGCCACCTCATCGGCGACGGATGGGTCCAAGTCGTTGCATGTTCTTCTTTTTTGATGAACTGTTGTTACGAGATGAGGAGGCTGTATCACTCTTACCAAGTCCACCGAACATAAGTTCACCATCTTTGAGCAAAGATTGAACCAAATTTTCGGCAACTTCATCCGATTCAGCACCTGTCTTCATCTCAGCCTTAACCGCATTGTTGTGGTCAGACATCCATGATTTACGCTCTTCAACAGCCAAATTGAGTTGTTCCCTTGCTTTGTTAACATCCACCATAAGTTCCTCAATCTTAGCGTGAATGTTGTTCGCCTTTTCGTGAGATTCTACAGATTCGAGGTGATGACGGTCTCCTTCAGCTTTGAGAAAATTACGATGATCAAGACCTTCTTTGTACTCAGCCCACTTTTCATCAGCACGCTTGAGAGCTTCTACAAACATCTTGTGCGCATCATCAGCTTCGGATTTGAGTGTACTGATTGCCTCATCAAGGTTTGAGAGGTCAACACTGACCATTTCAAACTTGACGACTTCAGGCTCAAGCTCTTCTACACGACGCTTCATTCTCTTGATTCTCTCCATCGTTTCCTTCTCTTTCTTGGTGCTTGAGGAGGTCGTTTGGAATTTATCTTCAAGAGTCTTAATTTCATTCATCAGATGGGAAAATTCTGCTGTTGCAGATTTCTTTTCTCCTTTTTCATTCCGACGGCCTTTGGCTTGACCGATGAGTTCACGAAGTTGGGCTTGAATGGTGTCACGCTTTGCTTTGTGAAGATTGCGCTCCCCATGTATGGCGTCAAGCTCAGCCTTCATGAGGTCAAGTTTTTTCTTATGATCACGATATTGTTCTTGAACGGCATTTCGCTTTTGAGCGATTGCTTTTCCCTGTTCGCGATAAGAATTTCTATTCTCACGCATCTTTCGAACCTTACTCTCCATTGATTGGAGTTGTTCACGAAGTTCCGAATCAGGGTTGTTCTTAGCCTCATCTCTCTGGCCGCGCATGACCTGTCCACTTGGTCGTGCATTTCAAGTCTATGGATTGGCCGAAGTATGAGCAATCTCTACAATGAGCCGCCGAAGATGTTGTAAATCATCAGCAAAAATGAAGCAGACAAGCCAATTCCACCAAAAATATATGCAACAAAAGACCCTGTTGTTCGTAGCCATTGGCGGAATTCAGAACGAACTCGGACATTGATTTGACGACCAAGCAATAATTCCCCATTTGTTTCCTCAAGACGAACTGAGACCGTTGCATCGCCATGGGTGATTGGAATCAGTGTCTGCCAGGAAACAGTACTGTCTTTTAGGAGGCCAGACATCTTCCCTAGAACATCCTCGTTTCCTTTGGCTGCAAGCGGAAGTGCTTCGTTTGACCACCAGTATTTCTGGCCAGGTTCAAGCCGATATGTGAGTGCGAGGTCCTTTGGTTGGAAATTCGGTGTTTGAATCCGGAATACCACCGTTCGCGTCTCCTTAGAAAGATTGTGAAACAGTGTAAACAAGTTCGCTTTATCAGTCACTACATTTTCCATATCAACTTCAAAGATTAAATCATCCATGGCTGGAGAGCGACCGGATTCAAGATCTTGCTTCAAACGGTCAACCATTCTAAAGAAGGCGGGGCATGTTTGAGAAATGATTCCAATGAGTACAAGCCACACCTCAAGCGTGAACACCTCATGTGAAAATACAAAATCCATGCCATTCTTGTTTAGAATTTCGGCTAATTCCGATTCCAACGTCTTCCGGTCAAGACCGGTTGCATGGCGATAAATGGTCATAAGGAATTTTTCATGAGCAAAATGTGAGTCGATCGTTTTCTTAAATCCGGATTCTAATTCCTTGAGATAATCATCGTATTGAGACCTTAGGAGAGGGTCCATATGGGTTTTAAGAAGGTCATTGAAGACCATGTTCAACGTCGATGGATGCACCGGTGGTGAATAGGCAGACAAAAGCCCCGTTCTGTCAACCATATTAAACGGAGTAGAGCGAGTAGGCAGATGCTGCCCTACAGAGAGAATCAAGAAAGAAGAAGATGCCAACAAGAATAATTTACCAAGAACAGAATCGGTTTCCAAATAAAGCACCATGAGCAACATGAAAGCCGACGATACTGCAAAGATCAACGACCTCGTATGGTGTGTCATCGAACTTTCAAGTTGGAACAGAAGCCCATCATAGCCATGAAGCGATTGAACCGAACGATGCTCATTGTTTGATGCTTCGACTTGTTTATGGAATTCAATAAGAGAGATCCCTACTCTGTATCGGTGAAAGCCGACTGCAAGAATGAAACCAAGTACTACCACGAATGACAAACTTGCCATAGCCGTGGAGAAACTCAAGCCCACATTGGGTTCAATATTTTTGGCCCACCACGAAGGGGAAGCTTGAGAAAAGGCCCACGTAGCGAAATATGTGAAGGCAGCAAATGCTGGAAGGAACATGATCAGTCGGAGTCCGGAACTGACGATTTGCCGGTCAATAGCATGGATAATTGATTCAGAAGGACGGAACCCAAATCGGCTCTTTGATTCACCGGAGTCTTCTGGCTCCGAGGAGGAATCCAAGACTTCATCTACCTCTGCCATGACAACTGATGGTCAAGCCCTGTTCTAAAGTGTTCACACCTATTCGGTTGATAATTGAACGAAAATTGCCGATGCCCATTCTTCCGAAACCAAAAGTTCTCGGTCATCAATGAAGAATCGCCCGCTGTAATCGCGTCGTACTTCTGAACCGATGGAAAGGCCGTTCGCTTCAAATCCATCAACGATGTTCTTTGGCAGAAGGATGGTCATGACTGAACCCATCTTATTATCCCCCATACTTTGAAGTGAAACTGAAGCTAAATTCTCCGATATACGCTGTTCTATATCATCAGTAGGGGCAGGAATTGGCCTCCCACTTGGGTCCTCAGTCACCCCGCCCATCAATAGAGATAGAGCTACTTCCAAATCATCATCTATTGCATGTTCGAGCCTGCATGCTGTTTCATGAGCATTACCGTTGTATGGTAGGACCTCAAGAAGAAGTTCAGCAAGACGATGGCGTCGTTTCATTTTCTGACCATGAGCCAATCCATCCTCGGTCAAACTTGCCCCTTTGTATGGAATGTATTCAATAAAACCCCTTGCAGCAAGGCGTTGAATCATTTCCGTTGCGGAAGCTGGTGCAACACCAAGTCGCGATGCGAGATCGCCGGTGCGAACCCTTTGATTCGGATCCTGCTCATAGAATTCATACATCGTTTCAAGGTATTCATCCTCAAACTCCTGGAAATGGCCAACCATATGAATACGCCTCGGGTTTACTACCCATCCTCTGCCTTGAAAACTTTACTACAAGCAGGACATCTCACCGAACCGCCATACGACTCTGGAATTCTAAGTGTTTGAGAGCAATCTGGACAGGATATCTCAATTTTTCCATCCTTGGATTTCTTTGACTCTGATGAAGTTGGAGCTTCGGTTGTTGAAGTTGAATCCGGTTCTTCTTGCTCGGGGACTTGAGCCTCAACCTCAAATTTAGTTGAGCAATCTGGACAGCCAACTGAACCGGAATAATCGGATGGAACCCGAAGCCTTCGGTCGCACTCAGGACATTGTACCTCAATCTTCTCTTGACTGGGGGATGAAGAGGCTTTCTTACGTGGCGAAGATGGTTTTTGGACGCTTGACGAACCTTCAACACGATTCATGCGAATACGCAACACAAGCGATACGACTAAACCTCCAACCAGACCCCATATGATGGCACCTACTGGCATTGATTCGGATTCTCCCTCCAAAGGCTCGCCTGAAACATAGGATTCTTGGTCTGAAACCATGGTCCCATCGATCGACCAAACCGCTTGAATCACAACATTGGAACCTTTAGGCCATACCAAATCCATTTCTACGCTAAGGGACTGAGATGAGCCCCAACTTGGCGATGCAGTCGATGAAAGAATCTCATCGTATTCATTCTTCAGGATGAGGTTGCCAACACTCGTTGAAATCGGACCGGACTGATGAAGTGTCAATTTGATGGTAGCTGTATCACCTTGTGCAGGTAAAATAGGCTGGGGAATGTCCTCCATTTCGACCCAATATACCGTTCGCTCTTCAGGAACATTGACAGATACTGATAGCGCACCTGGCCCAATTGACCAATCTTCCGCTGATATCTTCAAAACTATTTTTTCAGCATTGACTTGTCCAAATGACATTTGTTCAGTGTGCATACCTTGCTCAAGAAATTTGACATATTCAAAGAGGTACACCGTTGTATCGGATGTTTCATACCCTAATTGAACCAAAACATCTCGAGGTTTGCCTTCGTCCAATTCATAAACGACCTCAAAAGATAATCCTGAATCTTGGGACCATACGACTTCATTGATAGTCAATCCAATTGATTGTTGTTCCATAACGGGCAAGGTGAAATTCCCCGCATTGACACCATCAATACTACCATCATCACTCTCGAGGGCCCATTCAAGCACATGTTCACCAGAATCAATGAAAAGGAAACTCGATGAAACTTCTCCGGCCTCACCGGATTTTAAGGTGAGCCAATCACCCACTGACGGTTGGCTTGTGAGGTCTGATTGGTCAACAAGAACCATTCGTACCCTGCCTTCAAGATCGCCAACATTACGAATCAGCATGTTTGCCCTCAATGAATCTCCCAGATGCCATGGACCTCCAGTTAAGGAGGGCGTTACTGAACCTGCGGAGGCAAAGGAGGCTGATTCCATATTGGTTGTGATGAGGATTGGAAGTGTCGATTGGGCCCCGATTCGGCCCTCTGAAAGACTGCAGTTAACGGTCACAGGTTTCGCAGTCATTGAAAACTCCCATGTGAAATTAGAACCAGCTGGTATGGCTTCAGTAGTTGTCAGTAAAACTTCATTTTGAGTGTTGCATTCGATGACTCCGTTAAAATCAACAGTTCCATTGTTTGACACATTGAGGTGGAATACCAATAACTCACCAGCTACAATTGATTCTGAATTTGAAATTAAAGAAGTCATAAGTTCAGGCAAAGGTGGGGCAAGGACAGACAATGTTCCGTTTCTCGAGTGCTGTCCGTTATTCTCTCCAAGAGTTCCATTAAGTTCATACGACCAGTTCATCAAACCTTCCACCGCAGAAAAAGAGGTGGTGATGCTGGCATAAACGGACGACATGGCATCTACAGAAAAATCCTCAAGAACAATTGATTCATTGTAAGGGCCGTTTTCAATCTCTACATTGATTGAGCCCGTCCAGTTGACATCCCCTTGATTTGAAACAGGCAGTTGAAGTTGGACATAATCTCCATCGTGAATCGAAAGATTACCCGTGATGGCCCCCAATGAATCAACACCCTGGGAGAGGATGCTACCTGCAGCCCCGAGTTCCAAAGAAAGGGGTCTTAATCTCTGGATGGTTCTAGAAAGGGAAAGTAAATGAGTTCCTGATTCAATTCCAACTTCACCTAAAAGTTCAACGTGTATTTCGCTAAATCCATAATCCAGCGAAGTCAAATTGACCGTCACATTCCTTTGTTCGAGCGAACTGAGATTAAACATCTGAGATGGGAGTTGTTGAAGAACAACACCTTCAAGTGATTTGACGGACACATTCAGTTCAACATTAGCGTAACTTCCATCGGTTTCATGAAGTTCCAAAGTGAACGAATAATTTTCAGTTGAAAAGGTGTCGTAATCGTAAATTCCAAAACTAACTTCGTCGATGACTCCTGAGCCATTCGTAGCATGAACAGAGGGCACTACTGATAGAAGAAGGAGCGTGACGAGGACGACGGGAATCCGACTCCGAAATGCGCCGTTACCTCCGCCCATGGTGCTTGTTGTTTGAAGGGGTTCTTCACCTTCACGCTGAAAGAAGTTGTGAGGGCATGTTTATTCAACATTGAACTGCCCCCCGTAATCAATGCAGGACGAACGTTTGTTGGAAGTGAGTCCCGAATTCTTGGTTCGGGCCATTCTTCATCGCCGTCAACGGCTTGCAGAAATGATTCCAAAACAGCTTGAATCTCGCAAAGATGAGAAGGAAATTGCAGAGGCATTGGCAAGAGATGCTAAACAACGTAGAGACGAGATCAAAACAAACCTGGACGAATTCTCTAAACAACTGAAAAAACTCGACGAGGGCAGCCCCCAACACGAAAAAATGCTTGTTGAGCGGGATACATTCATTCAGGAGGCTCAAAAATCCGAGCATGAATATCTAGAAAATGAACTCTTCAGAAGAAGGAGCGATTCCAGAACCAAGCGACTCACACATGCACTGAACGATTGTGAACGTTCGATTGAATACTGGGAAGGAGTTCTTGATAATGGATTTGAAGAGCTCCTTGTCGATGCTACACGGGTCAAACAAGGAGGACCCTCAAGTTATGCTCTATCAAAAGGAGCAAAACCTGAAAGGAGGTTGAAAAAATGAGTGAGAAGCCATGCCCTCACACAGGCTTTTCATCATCCCAACAAAAGCAGTGGCCACTTCTTCATTCCCAATTGCTGGGAACTCTTGAACTTGAAGGAATGGAATCCATTTCAGAATCATATCTGAAACAACTCTCCGAAGAGATCTCCTCTACGATCCAGAATTCCGCAATGAGCAGGGAAGAAACAAAGGCCCGTGAGCGAATCTATCAACATCTCAAACACAATATTGAACACAAACTTGCAGGCAGTAAACTCCACGCCTTTGGCTCAACTCAGTCTCAAACCTCATTGGGTGTCGGAGATCTTGACCTTTGTCTTGTTGTTAATGGCCCATCTCCAAGAAAAATCCTCAACAAAATACGAAACATTTTGACCGAACTTGAAATGAATGAAATTGAGGTTATTGGCCGTGCGAAAGTACCCATTATCAAATTCAAAGAACCCGAAACCGGACTGCCTATCGACATCTCTGTCAACAATGAGCTTGCACTTTACAATACTGAACTTATTCGATCATATGCAGATACTCATCCGATGGTCCGCAATGCTGTTCTAACCGTGAAATTCTGGGCATCTTCTCGAGGTATCAATCAGGCCTTTATGGGGACCTTGTCTTCATATGCATGGACGCTGATGGCATTGGCCGCCATGCAATTGGATCCAAAGGTCCAACTGCCAAACCTGCAAAAGAACGCTGATAAAAACATCATCCGTTTGGACGACGAATACGATGTAGGATACAATTCGGAATCCAATTTTGAATGGAATCCTGAACTGGACCTGGCCACATCTTTTGTCGCTTTTATTCACCGATTTGTATTTGATTGGCCATTTGAGGAAGATGTGATCTCAATACGCAACGGCGGAACGCTCTCTCGCAAAGATAAGAATTGGAATCAAGGTGAGCCAGAAGCATTTGATCTGCTTCCAGACTCTCTTGACCGAAGACTTGGCCTGCATTCCATGCCGATTGAAGACCCATTTTCACTCAACCATGATTTAGGCCGTGTATTGAGGCCGTCAGGCTATCTCACAATTAGAGAAGAATTCCTCAAGGCATGGCTCGGTTTGCTAAAATCCGAACCGTGGTCAGAACTTTCCAAAAAGGAGAATGTAAGTGTAATCGAAGAATTTGATTTGTTTGAAGACTTACGACCACGAGCAATGGATGAAGTCCATGCGCTGCATCAAGAAGTACTTGACAATCTTTCCCGAGTTGAGGAAGAAGGGAGAACCTTTAGCGCACAACGTAAATCCATCAGTCAAGCCATTCAGTTTGCCTTGGGCAAGAGGGATACTCCACCTCAAGGTTCAATCGGCCCAGAAGATGACCGCTCTGAAGAAATCAATGATTCTAAATCACAACTGGACGATTTGACCTCCCAAAGGGATGAATTGGTAGGCAACATTATCATCTCATCTCCAAAGATATCCGAAACACTTCGACAAACATTTGATCGGATTACGGAACAATTGGATGTGATGAACATCCCCTCATTGGAACGTGAACAAGAGCTTGCATCCCTCTTTTTAGAACTTCAAAGCATGCATCCAATCGGTAAAGAAGTTGACCGATTGAATCGAGAAATCCATCTCATAAAGAAGCCACTTCATGGCAACATCAAACACCTCAACAAAGCCGAAAAGAAAATGAAACGTTCACTGCGAACCAATAAGAAAGAAGCCAAAAAATTACGTCGTGAAAAAGGCCGTCTTGAATCGTGGATTCGTATCAAAAATGGACCGAAAAAACCACGAAAAAACGACAGACAGCGTGGAAGAAAACATCGGGGACCAAAACCAAGTGATGTCAAAAAGAAAATGGATTCTGGTGAGTCGCTTTCCATGGAAGATCTCAGTGCGTTATTACAGCATGGAGGAGTCCTCAATATGGACGCAAAGAACGGTAACTCTCGCCAGGGTAAGCGGAAAAATAAGGGCAAAAGCAACTCTTCTAATTACCAAGTCAAGCGTGGTAAGCGAGGAAAAGGCAAGCACAATCAACGAAGGGATTGAGGTATTTGAAATCGGTCATCTGGCAGCAAGGTATTGAGCCAAAAAACATGACATATGCTGCTTGTAATCAAGTGCTTACATTGTTTTTTGACGAGACCGGTGAACGTTATACTGAGACCTCAGTTCGCCACCTACCTATTCCCAATTGGAGGGGAAACTTAATTCTCACAAATCCTTCAGGTGACGACCCCACAAAAATCCTCGGCGTACTGTGGGCAACACCCTTCAAGGATGACATCGTACGCGTGGCTGCTTTCGTTATTCACTCCGAGTTCCAAGGCGTTGGCCTAGGAAGTTTGGCTTGGAACCGGTTTGTTGAGGCTGCATTGGATGCGGGTTATCGCCGTGTACAATTGGAAGTAAGGGCTAGCAATATTGACGCTCAACGATTCTATCAGCGTAGGGGCATGGCGGTTGAAAAGCATCTTGAAGGCTACTACAAGTCTGGATTGGGCTACATGATGCGTGGACCACTACAATCTGTTAATGAATAACTGAAAGGATTATTTTCCCGCCGCCTAAAGACGCTCCATGCTCGAACGAACGATGGCTCCTCTGGTCAAGATCTCCGGAGTCCGAAGTGTCGCATTGTTTGAAGGAGATGGATTTGTCATCTACCGCTCCCATGAGGACGCAACAAATCACGACAGCCAAATGGGCCATTGGACCACTTCATTGGAGGCATCGGCTCACTCAGAGCAACTTACCTTTATTCTTGAAGACGGAACGGTGATGTTACGAAGAGGGAAACGACTCAATATGACCGTTCACTGTGCGCCCAACACAAATCTTGGCGAGGTTCGTAAAACACTGGAATCCTGTCATAATCTTCTTCACAATTTGAACTAGTCCGCACATCATCTGCGTGTACGAGCCCATGAAGGGTTAAATGGGGGAGCAAGGTCCCCGTGGATGCGGGAAGATGGGAATCTTCTCCGACCAGGTGAGATGAACAATGGTAGAACTCAAAGATCTTCTGAATGAGCGACGGAAAATGGTTGACGAAAAAGCCACGCATCACCGCGAAATTCGAGACGATTGGAATGAGAAAACCAAGGATTTTACCTCAACCCGTAATGAGCTCAACAACGAAGTTCGTGAATTGATTGTACAAGTTCGTGAACAACGTGAATTGCGCGATAACATGAACGAGATGGTTCGTGAAAAGAAAAAAGAGCGTGAAGAAGCAAACCAAATGGTTCGTGAGGCAAAGGAAACCATCCGTGGAAAGCAGCCAGACACGCCACCTCAACTTGACAAGCGCGGACGACCGATCCGTCCGGACACCGTTCAATCATTGACACGAACCATGGAACGACTCGAGCGAGAGTTTGAGCAAGGAAAACACCAAGGAAAGAATGAGGTCAAGTACTTCAAAAAGATGAAGGAACTCAGTGCCAAGCGAAGAAAGCTAAAGGATGCACAAACTGCTAGCGGGGAAACTGAAGGCAACGAATCCTTGCGAGAAGCTATGGCAAAGCAAGACGCTGCTCACAATTCAGTCAAGGAGGCTGCTGAGGCTGCTCAAAGCGCCCACGATTTGATGATTGAATGGAATTCAGAAGTTGACCGTCAACGAGAAAAGGCTGAAGCTGCTCACCGACGACTGCGAACTTCCAAAAAGGAAGCCGACAAGGAACACAGCCTCTACATTGTATCCCTACGATGCTTGCACTCCATCCAAGACATCTTGCGTGCTATGCGTGGAGCAAGCGCCGGCCAAGGCCAACGCCCAACTGCAAACAATGAAACTCAGGATTTGATGGCGAAACTGCTCTCTGGTGAAACGCTTTCGACAGAAGAATTGATGCAACTTCAGCGCTTTGATTGAAGAATGAAACGGGGAACACCTCAAAGACCCCCGTTCACAGCAATCAAACTAGCAAGGTGAGCCTGATGATTCAGAACGACGAAATTGCTAGCATCGTAGAGGAGTATGACCGACTCAAGTTGAGAATCGGAATGACTGCATCTCACTCTGCATTGGATATTTGCGATGGAGCCATTGAAGAGGGTTTTCCTACCGTTGCATATTGTAAAGAAGGGCGTCATAAAACCTATGCGAACTACTTCAAGACACATCGAAGTTCCTCCGGACGAGTTGTTCGCGGAATGGTTGACAAGGCCATTGTTCTTGATGACTTCAACGACGTCATGAAGCCAGAGATGCAGGCTGAGATGCGTAAGAGGAACGTGATATACATCCCAAATCGCTCGTTTACATCCTACTCGAAAATATCAGATATTGAAGAAGACTTCAGAGTCCCTATGTTCGGTTCAAGAAACATGCTTCGGATGGAAGAGCGTACTGAAGAGCAGGATTACTATTGGATCTTGGAAAAGGCGGGACTTCCCTATCCTGAAGCCATCGCATCACCCGAGGACATTGATTGCTTGGTGATTGTCAAACTCCACCATGCTCAAAAGAAATTAGAGCGAGGATTTTTCACGTGCGCATCTTATCAAGAATATCAAGAAAAATCTGCGGCCCTGCTTGCAGAAGGAGTCATTGACCAAGAGTCTCTTGATGGCGCTCGCATTGAACGCTATGTCATTGGGCCTGTATTCAATCTCAATTTCTTTTACAGCCCACTTGCTGAAGAGGGTGAGCGATTGGAACTGCTTGGAGTTGATTGGCGGTTTGAATCATCATTGGACGGCCATGTCCGGCTTCCTGCCCCTCAACAAATGACCATGCCATTGCATCAACAAATACCGGAGATGACCGTTGTAGGACACAATACTGCTACAATTCGTGAATCGTTATTGGAGAAAGCATTCGAACTTGGCGAGAAATTCATTGAAGCCAGTAAGGAACATTACCATCCTGGAATTATCGGCCCATTCTGTCTCCAAACTTGCATTGACAAGGATATGAATTACTACATTTATGACGTAGCCCCACGTTTAGGTGGAGGTACCAATGTCCATGTAAGCGTCGGCCATCCCTATGGGAATGCAACATGGAGAAAACCGATGTCAAGCGGGCGACGTATTGCCATGGAACTACGAATGGCAGTGGAACAAGACCGTTTGTTGGAAGTCCTCACGTGATGAGGCTTACTCCACATCGTAGAATACTTCGTTACGCAGATCATACCAAGGTATGATTCCAATATCTGAGGACCCATCATAGTGTCCCGTGGTCTCAACAAAATAGAACATGGTATTGGATTTCGCACCATCTCCCATGTAACCGTCTCCTGAAAAGTTCTCTAGAGCTATAACAACCCAAGCGTGGCCGCCCCACTCTTCGTTTTCATCGGATTTACTATCGCCAAGCATCAACGCTGCATCGTATCCCAAGTTCTCAACTAAACTGATGTAAAGGGCACTGGCATCTTCACAATCGCCACCTTCTTCCCACAACATCTCTACAGGATATTTTGGATACTCTGTTTGATTTTGAGTGCTATCGAGGTCGTACAAGTAAGGGATGTCTCCGACAAATGCATGAATGAAACGAGCAATGTCATGGCTTGAATTGTATCCATTTGCTTGAGCCATTGATTGCAATTCAATCGCCAACTGAGAAATGACTGGTTCGTTTGGAGTGGAGAAGGCAGCATATTGTGGAATAATATCGGAATAGGAATTTGCATTTGACCAATCTATTGCGTGGTTCATTGTTCTATAGGATGCATATGTGCTATAATTAAGCGCCCATGAAAGGCTGTAATACTGACCTTCAAAATCCCAGTAGTACTCTCGTATGTTCGTAAGGAGGTAGTCAAAAGGTTGGATGGAGAATTGTAGAACACCATCATCCTTTTCTCCATCAGCCGAACCATCAGCTGTCATGGTGATGTTCTCCATCATCGTCATGCTATCGAATGTGAATTCAAAGGCTTCAATTCCTTCTGACGGATTGAGGTCGATATCATCGTCAGAAAACGGATCCGAATCATGAGCTGTGATTTGAATGAAATGGTAGCGAAGATTTTCTTCCAGATCAATGTGGTAATTTTGATTGAGAGTTACTTCGCCTCCAGTTTCAACTTCAACATACGAGGACATGTAGGATGGCATGCAACCGATTGAAATATTATTTACAGACGTACAAAAGTAAATCTCCCCTATGCTATCAAAGAAATCAACATCATCCAAAAGTGTGAATGATTCCAAACGAATGTAAATTGCTGAATCTCGGAAATCATTCAAATCTTGCATATCTGGAATTCCATCATTATCGTCATCATCATCACTGTTGTCGCCAATTCCATCGTTGTCAAAATCTTCCCATTCCAATGAGTTGCTTGGGAATACATCAGAATTGTCACCGTATCCATCTCCATCGCTATCAACCCACTCTGAAGCGTCATTTGGAAAGGGGTCAGCATTGTCTCCGGTTCCATCACCGTCTGAATCTGCCCATTCCGTAGGGTCAAGTGGATAAAGGTCCAGAAGGTCAACAACTCCATCATTGTCATCATCCAGGTCCTCACCTGAATCCTGACAGCCGTCAACATCACGATCGGTGTCAAACGTACGCATCCAGTCAAGTTCGCCTCGCGAACAATCATCGCTCACATCCGGTAAACCATCGTTATCATCGTCTTCATCCTCAGATGCATCCCGGCATCCATCACTATCATAATCGGTTTGCAATGATGATGTCCAGCCCTGTTCACCGTCGTAACATGAATCAATGAGATTGGAAACTCCATCTCCATCAACATCGTTTTGGTCGGTGGATGTTTGTCTAAGAATGGCATACAAACCACCCATGACAATTGAAACAAACAGGATTCCAACAACCAAAATAACCGGGAAGATGTTGCTCTTTGCAACCGTTTCCCGAATTTCTGAAACCTCATCAGAGATGTCTTCTGGCGCTGGATTTGGCCAGATCATGCCCTCAAATTCAGCAAATTCATCATCCGACATATTCACCACTAATCTAAGGTGGATTGGTCATGATTTAGAGTTGTTCCCTGCCTGCCAATCGCGATGATTTTACCAAAAGGTATTATTTTCATTTGACCCCTCGTCCTTAGGTATTGATTGAACACCCTCTGAGTCCAATGAATCCAGCGGAACCAATTGATTTTGAACATCCAAATTAAGAATCCTTTCAACATCATGGTCACGGTTATTGAACAGAAAACGATTGATTTTTGAAGCAATAACCTCAAGTCGTCGGCGTCCAAAGATTGAAACGAATTCGAATGGTTCTCCCGTCGTGAACACAAGTTTGAGTTCCTCAACGGTTCGAACTTGTCCACTTTCGCTGTCAACATACTCCCTGGTTATGAATTTCGCAGCTCGCATCTCAGACACACGTCCCGCTTCTACCCAAGACAAGGACAAAAGCAAAAACGTCTGATGATACCTAAAGAGGTCCGTTTTCGCGTCAAAATGATATGTCTTACCAGTGCTTAGGATTGTTATGAAAAGAAATAGAACTCCAACAAGTTGTGTTTGAAAGGCTTCAAAGGGGTGCGAAAAGACAAACATTACAAACAAAAAACTGAATGCTATACCGGATAATGTTTTTCGCGTGGTATCCCAAACAAAACCAAGATACAATTCATCTGAACCAGCAGCATCCACCACATCTTCGACGGGAACTGTCATGAGATTCACTCACGATTGGAAGGGAAGCCATTCTTGAGAAGCAGCATCAAAGTACGAAAGATTGCCTTCGGCATCACGGGACCAATGTACACCGTTCTCTTCCCATTGTTCTGCATTTGATTCAATGGAAGGGAGGGCTTTGTCTTCGCTTGCTGCATATTGCTCGGATGCAGCATCGGTCGTCACGTTGGAATCGAACATTGTGCTTGTATCGTCCGGTTTACGCATGAACATGAAGCCAGCGCCACCTGCAAGAGCGAGTATCAAGAGTGTGATGATTCCATAGAGCATTCCGTTGCCGGAATCTGCGACCTCGGCAACCGAGCGAGTTGCATCTTCAGGGTAAGCATCCAGACGGTCTGCAACACCGTCTCCATCGGTATCCAGAGATTCGTTAGCATTGAATTTGAAATCGTCCTCTGCGTCACTTACTCCATCACCATCAGAATCCAACTGCAGTAATGCACAGCCATTGGCATCAATGAGTTCGCCTGTGGGGGTGTTCGGGCAATTGTCAAGGTGGTTTTTGATACCATCTCCATCATCGTCTTTTTGTTGTTCAGCACACCCGTCAAGGTCCACTGGTTGCGTGATTGGTGTGTCGGGACATTGATCCACATTGTTCATGATATCATCCAAGTCTTCGTCCTTTTGAGAGTCAGAACAACCATCGCTATCCGGTTGTTCACCCGCGGGGGTAACCGGACATACATCACTGGCATCAGAAATTCCGTCATTATCAGCGTCCAACTGATTGGTTGCGCAACCAAGGAGGTTGACGCTCAATCCATTTCCAGTACCCGGGCAATTATCAACATCATCAGCAATTGTATCTCCATCCGTATCCTTCTGAGATGGGGCGCAGCCTTGAGCATCTGCAACCTCATTGGTTGGAGTTGAATCACAAATATCGCTTGCGTCAACAACGTTGTCTCCATCGGTATCTCTCTCATTTGCAGCACAGCCAACGCCGTTAACCGGCAGACCTGCGGTGGTGGTTGGGCAAAGATCTCTGTCGTCGGTAATGTCGTCGTCATCGGTATCGAGTTGACTGAGGGCGCATCCTGCTGCATCAACGGTTAGGCCAAGAGGCGTATTTGGACATGCATCAAATGCATTCATGACCATGTCGCTATCGCTGTCCTCTTGACTTGATGAGCAACCTACATTGTCAACTTGTTCTCCAGCTGGCGTTCCTGGGCAAGCATCACTTGCGTCGTTAACTCCATCCATATCGCCATCGAGTTGAGATGCAGCACAGCCGTTTGAATCAACAGATTGGCCGGCTGGTGTACCGAGACATTGGTCCCCGTTGACACCGCTGGCATTGTCGCCGTATCCGTCATTATCTTGGTCGGCCCACTGAGTCGGGTCATTCGGGAACGCATCGCCATTCAAACCGGCTGCATTATCACCGTAACCATCGCCATCCGAATCACTCCATTGGGTTGAGTCCAATGGGAAG
>Ga0066856_10000118_pt1 | contig 25260 bp, 19 predicted proteins | sample ETNtaG_5_FD_65605 | JGI IMG/M metagenome (GOLD analysis project Ga0066856, IMG submission 65605) | Marine microbial and viral communities from oxygen minimum zone, Eastern Pacific Ocean - ETNP201406SV205 | ecosystem: Environmental > Aquatic > Marine > Oceanic | place: Pacific Ocean: Eastern...
TCTTTCTTTCTTTCTTTCTTTCTTATGTAGTCGTCGTTGTACTTTTGTCCCATATCCTCTCACAGTGTCAGAGTACCCTGAACTCGTTTTGCGGGTAGTGAATGGTACCTTGGGTGAGTAGGAAGAGCAAACAGCCGATCGGACAGCTGGAAACGCGTTATAATACTACGTGATCGCGGCATCCTTACCATCCGAGCCGATAATTTGTTTCGTTCGAATCAAACAGACAACAACACAATAAAGTATGGATGATGACAGAAATATAATTAGATGACGAATCTGATGCTTTTTGAGCGTGGTTTTCACGCTCTGAAGGTTGCATTCGTGCAACACCTGATTGACAATCGAGGCATTTGTCTGACATATTTGATGATTTTTGTTGTTGTTGTTTTCCTTTTCTTTCTCTATTCGTGAACCAAAAAACTCACACATATGAACTTATTTAAAAAACAGGCACGTTGTTTGAGCAAAAGTGAAAAGGAAAACGATGATCACGAGACGCTGTGACGCTTGCTCAACATCTTGTTCAATGGAAACGAGAATGAATACGAAACAAAACGTTGTCTCGAATACTGTTCTCGTCCCGACGCGAAACAGCCAAAACCATCGGTTGTCGATAAAGACGCATTCCATCATCGACCCTTCTTCTATGAGCACCGAGGAGACCTACCAAGCGATATCGGCCGTCGCAACCTCTGTCATATTCGGGGGCCTCGCTATCGCGCAAGGTTTGAAATCTGAACCGAAACCGTGCCCATCTTGCGCAACTTCGGGAGGCGAGGCATGTATATTTTGCAATGCAACGGGAAGGAGAGAAACGCCGATTGAAATTACGAAGAGAGAGAGACGCGACGACTCCGTGCTCGGTTTGACGAGACGGTCTCCGATGGAGTGCACTGCTTGCAAAGGAGCAGGGATGATTCTTTGCAAGACGTGTAAAGGTAGCGGGTATGTGTAGTAGGAAATCCTAGAAAATATTAGATTTTTAGAGAAACCTTTGTATTTGAAAATTATTGCTCCTTGTCCTCCTTCATCCTTCATCCTTTCGTCACAATTATTTTCTTTTTTGGTACCTACTTGCCAGTACGGTACCCGGGTACGCAAGTGTTCGTTATAAGAAAATTCTATTACACACTCAAACTCTTTTTATCTGAGAAAATGCCACCGCATCGTCAGACGCGAAAGAAATCACCAACAGTGGCTACCACAAAAGGAGAAGGAGAATATGGAGCAGCAGGAGCAGCAGCAGCAGCAGCAACAGACGACAACGATGATTCGGAAGAAGTTGAAGATTTGTCAGATTCCGAAGACGGTTCGAACAACGATATGGATGATGATGATGATGATGATGATGATGATGATGATGGTAATCATTCCGATGACTATGACGACCTTGATGACACTTTGTTAGATGAAGTTATGAATTTAGAAAAGAAAGTAGAGACGAGTAAAGGAAGAGATTACGGAGCGCATGCAAAACTTTTACTCAAACTTCGTCAAGCAAAGTTGAAGGAACGTTTGGAAGAGTCGAGAGTTGCGTTTGACCGAAAGTTCAGCTTGAGTGAAGAGCAATGGTTGAGTTGGTTGGAAGATAGGATGACAGAGTTGGAAAAATGCGCGTCAGGAAAAAAGAGAAAAGAAATTGAAGCGTATATTCAAGAGCTATTTGAAAGGGCCACGGCAACGCTTCCGGCGAGCGTACCAGTTTGGCTGAAATATTTATCTTTTTCGGTGGCAAAAACGAGCGAAGATACCGAAGAAGATAGACGCCAATTTTACGAGAGGAGCTGTAAGATTGTCGCGAAGGACTATAGAAGAGGTAATGCGTTTTGGCTCGCGTATAGAGCTTTTGAGAGCTCGCAAATTGAGTCCCCGGAAAAGAAGAGTCGCGTTCAAGCGGTATCGACGCGAGCGCTGGAGACGCCTCTGGAAAAGTTGGACGAGTTGAAAGAAAAGATATTAGCTGAAGTAGAAAATAAAGATGAACGCAACTTATATGCAAAAGCGTACGAGACTGGGTGTAAACGGAGAGATTTGAGGAAAGCGTTCGAGGACAAAGTAGAGGAAACTGCAACAAAAAATGCCACAATAAAATCGGATCCAAAAGCGAATTTGCGTGCATATCGCTCATACATTGTAATGGAGAAGACCTTGCAAAAGAAAGAAAGGAACAAAGAATTGGATGAGTCCATCGAATCGCTGTACGAACGGGCGCTACTGAGAAACCCGTATGAGGTGAGCTTATGGCTAGAGTACGCGATGGAGGTTTCTTCTTCTTCAAAAATTGATATTTTAGATCGAGCGCTCAGAGCGTGTCCATCATCGTTCGAACTCTTAATTGAAAAGATTGAGTGTTGTGCGTGTAATAGCGATCCACAAACGGCTAATATCGCAGCGATGACCGAAGCCTTTGGGGATATTCTAAAAAACTCGAGTTTAAAAAGTTTCAAGGGGGCTAATGATGTCGCTCTCGCTTTTCTGCGAGCGAAATGGAAAGACAAAAAATCAGATGGCATCAATAACTTGATGGAAGAAATGCACGCAAAATTAGTATCGCAATTTTCTAATAGAATACGGATCGACCCCGATATGAAGTTGGCGAGATATTGGGCTCAACACAGCGCGAATCCAGAGATGGTTTGGAAATTTTTTCTTGTTGAAAATGAAAAGATCTACGGCGAATACCTCGAAGCGCATATTCAACGTGCAAGGTATTTCGAATCGAGTGATCCACAACTGGCTAATCGGGCGTACGAACTCGCATTTAGCAAACGCAATAAACTATCTCGAGCTGTGAAAGGTAAAGTGAAAGATGATACGAACGCGTTGATTACCCGTGACTTGTGTACTTCCTGGAGAAATTTTCTGGAAACCTCTCGGGACTCCTTTCCAAGCTCGTACGAGAAGGTGAAGTCTGAGCTATGCTCAATTGATTTCGAAAAAGCGTGCGCACCTCCAATGTCCGCCGAAGACATCAAGCGTATGCGCAGAGAAGGACAAATTGCGCGAAAACGTAACAATATGGAGGGTGAAGATGACGATGACGAGGGCAACGTTATGGATGATGAAAAAAATAAACGAACCAAGGCACAGGATGATTCAAAAAGCCACGTTCCACCGGCGTCTTTTGTTCCACGCTCAGAGAAACCACGGGAAGAAGTCATTAAAAGTCTGTATCCCAACCGAGATCAGCAAACGGCTTTTGTTAAGAATCTTGACTTCAGCGTCACAGAGGAGGAACTCGTCACGTTTTTTGACGTCAGAAAAGAAGGGAAGGTGAAAGCGAGGGTGATAAAAGATCGTCACACCGGTCGATCCAAAGGTATCGCTTACGTGGATTTTCCGAATGAACACGATTTACTCGCTGCAATCATGCACGATGGTGAAGCCTTGAAAGGCCGTGCAATGACTATCGCTAAGTCTCGCCCGCCGCCCACCATTTCTGGTAACGTTGGTAGAGGTGGTGGGAGAGGAAGAGTAAATGCGCCTCCTTCGTCGGCTGGTCGAGGTGGATTAGGATTAGTACCGCGTGCAGTGAAACAAAAGCCAAAGAAGGCGCTCGCCGATATGTAGTTCTGTGTGTGCATCCTATTTCTACTAAATCTAATTTTAAATACTAAAATCCTACGGCACTTACATAGTAAGTTAGTTGCTTCCTGTCCACATGGTTTCTTCATTATCATGGCCGTACCCCACATATCGAGGTCTTCGAGTTCCTTTTGGCGTGAAATGCTTGAAATATTTCGGTAAACCACCTTCAATTATTTTCACTAAACCTCCGCTATATTCCTTCGAAAGCGCTTCAAGAAATAGTTTCTCGTATTCGTTTCCATTATCGTCCAATAATACGATAATATGCGTTCCCATGGGTACTTTACATTTCACTTTCTCCATACACTCTTCCACGTTTGGTTCGTCCACAAAATCGCTCAAGCTTCCTTTGCGAATCGCCGCTGGAAAACTAAAAGCTCCCTTGCACGTCTCGCGGTTGAAATCTTTCACTGGCCTGGCATCAATCGTCACTACTTTCTCTCCCTCCATTCCTTTTTCGTACATGATTTGAAATGCCATGTTAATGTTGATCGTTTCCCATGGTAAACCATTGTTCTCGTCGGTATCTTCCATGTCAATGTATTTGACAACTTGTTTGATACCTCGCATCGACGATTTTGTTTCTAACATTTTCCTTTTCGCCGCTTCGAATAATGCCTGTGTTTCTTCGTCGTCAACAACTTCATTAGGTAACGGTTCAGGCGATGGCAGTTTAGACGGTACTTTTATATCGTCTTCATTCACCCAATTCGCTAAATATTCGCGCGATAGCTGCAAATTGTTCACATTCTGTTGTTCGTTCTGAACGTATTTCGCAGCCTTTAAAAACATTTCGTACGAAACCGGTCGTTCGCTCACTTTACTATGAGAAGACGACTTATTTGCATCTTTTTCTAATAACGCGCTTGTAAACGCCAGCTCGTTCTCTATGCAAAATTCCAATACGAACGCGTCGATTGCACGGTTTCTTACCGCAGTGAAAAAATCTAAAGGTTGGTTTGGAAAGTTGGAGATTAATTTTCTTGTGTCTTGTTCGCTCAATCCGTGGTGTGCGAATATAGGCGTCATGATACCGACAATTTCCTCTCTTGTTGGTTCCCAGAAGAATTTTTCCATTCTGCCATCTCGCGCTAATGGAGCATAGAGTCGACTGAAATCGTTTCCTGTAACAATAATAGGTACCCGCGGAACGTTTGCGCGATTGCCTATGATGCTCGTATTTTCGTACACGTTTGTGGGATTGTCTGCGATGTTCATCAAAGTTCCTTGCACGATCTGGTTGTTTACGGTCGACGAAACCGTGTGCTTGAACCGGCCAACGCCGGCATCGATATCATTTATAATCAAACAAGTCGCCACGCCCGTTTCTTTCGTCAGTTTTCCCGCCGCGAGGTACCGTCTTCTGAGAAGTTTCCCTGGTTCCCCGGCGGTGGCGTCTTCGAGCTCCCCGGCGGATGTCACTATGGGTAACACGCCTAGTTTTGCGCATGCCAACTCTACGTTAAAAGTCTTGCCGCATCCTTTACCGCCCCAAATGCCTAACAATAGAGGAGACACTATCGGCCCGCTTTCTTTCATAAATGTATTCGCTTGATACTGTATCAAATAGTTTTTGGTTAAAAAGGTGCATATTTTCTCTAAAAGTCTTTCCGGCACTATGAAGTCGTCAGCGTTTATCGATTTCATCTCTTTAAACTCGTTCACTCGCATCTCCCCGGTAGCGATGTCTGCGTCCACAGAATTCATGAATAACTCCTCCGTCACTCCAGATTTCTGCGAATAAATGAAATCCTGCCCTCCTAAGGCGTCCTCTCGCGACGACCGTTCATCGTTATTTGAAGAAGACGCGTAATTCTTTTCAGATATGCTTCGTCGTCTTCTTGAATGGGTTGAAGCGCGAGACCCACTTCTCGTTCTTCGAGAAGAAGAAGAAGAGAGAAAGGTTTTGAACCTCATCGTCGCAGAAGAGGTTGAGGAGGAGGAGGAGGAGGAGGAGAAAGAAGACTTCATCACGATCGACCTTTCTCCTCCGCCTCGCTCCTTCCCAAAGATGATGACACTCTCTGTGTTAGAAAAAAATGAAGCTACTATAATCCAATTTCGTTGTTCTGTTGTTCACATATATTTTTTGGATTGGGTGGCGGGTGGGTGAATTGATAAATGGGTGCACGGGTTACACGGGATAACCCACTTTACTTACTTTCGTCATTGTTTTTTTACGTGTTTAATACGCGAATAAATCAATCCTACACATACATTTATACACACACAAACAGAGACAATGTTTGCCTCTGCACCGATGCGCTCTTCGATGCTTTCGAGCAGAACAGCTTCCTCCTCGTCTTCCTCCTCTCCGTCTTCTTCTTCGATGAAAAGAAGAGTATTGTTTTTGCAAAATTGCAATCGTCTTCGTCACCATTCTTCCAGGTTGATGATTCAGAATGCTTTATACACGGGAACGCCGGCGGATTTCCAAGAAAAGGGAGATAGTATTTCAATGATCTCGTTTGACTCGTGGGACCCCCTCGGGTTGTTGACGGCATCATCTCATTCTGCTTTTGATGAGCGCGCGCAAGATTCCCTCTTTGGGTTTGGTGGTATGAGAATAAAGAGCAATAAAAAGAGCAGCAGCAATAACACAATCAGCAAGAAGATTACAAAAAGTAATAGCAACAAGAGTACAAATATCAACAGGAACAGCAGCAGACGATCGACGAAAACGTCCGCGTTTGGGACGTCCAGCGGTGGTAATGACGATGGGAACTTCGGGGACTTCTTTTCTGGGGATCTCCCGCAAAAAGTCGCGACTATCCTGGCATTGCTCGTCGTCTCTAGAATTGGCGCGTATATTCCAATTAGTGGCGTCGATCGAACGGCGTTCGCAGAGTCGCTTTCGAACACTGGTGGTATGATGAGTTACGTGGATACGTTAACGGGAGGGTCTATTTCAAAACTTGGTATTTTCTCGCTCGGTATCGTGCCGTTCATCAACTCGAGCATTATCTTTCAGTTGCTTTCTTCTGTGTTTCCAGAGCTGCAAAAGCTCCAAAAGGAAGAGGGCGAATCTGGACGGCGTCAATTCATGCAGTATCAGCGGTAAGTATTATTTTTATACTCTTTCACACGAATTATTTTCGCTCTCGGTATGTTATGGTCTGTAGTTTTTCGCGATGATGTGACCTTATAGGTCTCGTTCGATTGAGCGTCAATGGCGCATGAAAAGAATAACGGAATTGAGCGAATACTACTGCTATATGGGGACAAATGATCGCGAGAAAAATCATTCTATTCGTATTTTACTCTTTCCTGCAACAGTTTTTATCTTAATTTACCCGCATTTTCATCTTGTTATATTTCTTTGAAACAACAGATACGGGGCTCTCGCCTTCGCGTTGGTACAAGCCGTAGGCCAGTGCTTGTACGTCCGACCGTACGTGGATGATTTCTCCGTTATGTGGTTAGCTGAATCCACTGCAGTTCTAACCGCTGGCGCGATGATTTTAATGTATATCGGGGAAATTTTGAACGAGTTGAAATTGGGTAACGGGACATCACTTTTGATTTTTGCCAACATCGTCTCGTCGTTGCCATCCTCAATTGGTCGAACAGTCGAACAAAGTAAAACCGACGGGAACGGTGCTTTCACTTTGGCTGTGTTCTTCGGTGCATTTTTGCTCTCAACTCTTGGCGTGGTATACGTTCAAGAAGCTGAGCGTAAAATCCCCATGCAATACTCGACAAAGTTCAACTCACAAGGCGCTGGATTATCGAAATCGTCGTACTTGCCGTTCAAAGTGAATTCCGCTGGTGTTATGCCGATTATTTTTAGTTCCTCGTTGATGGCGTTACCAGCAACATTGGCGAGATTTACCGATAATGGTGCTGTAACGTCTGTCGCGAAGTTTGTTTATCCAGGAGGTGCTGGATACATACCCGTGAATGTAGCCTTGATCTGTTTCTTCAACTATTTCTACACGTTTTTACAGCTCGACCCGAAGGACGTCGCTGAACAGTTGAAGAAACAAGGAGCGTCCATCCCGGGTGTTCGACCAGGTAAAAACACGAGAGAGTACATCACCAAAGTGTTGGAGAGATTATCTTTGCTTGGTTCCCTCTTTTTAGGTTTTCTTGCGTTGACGCCTGGTGGAGTCGAGAAACTCACTGGACTGCAAACTTTCAGAGGTTTCGCGGGGACGAGTTTGTTGATTCTTGTTGGTGTGGCCACCGACTGCGCCAGGAAAGTAAAGTCAGAACTCGTAATGCAGAAATACTCAACCTCGATTGAAGACTTCTACAAAAAATAACAATAATTTCTAATAAAATCATCTGTCCTATATACGTTTGTATTACTCACTCTCGTTGGTTAATTTCTATTATTGTCGTCTTCCTCCGAATCTACCTCCGAATCGTCCACCTCCACCTCCGCCTCTTCCAGCTCTAGCTCTGCCACCTCCAAACCTTCCGCCACCCCCGGGCGAGCGACCACCGCCACCACCTCCTCTGCCGCCGTATCCTCTTCCACCACCTCCCCTGCCGCCGCCTCCGCCACTTCCAAATCCTTGAGGACGCTGACTCAATTCTGGGAGTTCTTCGCACACCTCGATGGTAATCGCGGTTCTCCCGTTAGAATTCTCACTCAACCCACAATATTTATCCGCCATCTTTGCAGGAACGTCAAAAACTGCTTTCAAATGATCCTGAGATAACGTCAAACGATTGATTTGAACTTCATTCTCTGGTAACCGCTGTTTCAAGAAGTTCCACACATATGTCGGCGTTCGGATTTCGGTTCCACCGGCGGATAAAATCAAAGTCGTGCTCCCCGCCGTTGACGTCAAAAGCGAACGTTGTCGCAACTCACCGTGTCCACAGGCGTGTGCTAGTGCCATTGCTAAAACTTCGACCGCGTCTCTTCCTTCGTCGTGATCGTCGCCCTCCTCTAACAAATCTCTCGCCGCTTGCATAAAGAGTTTCGCCGCGCCTTTGTGTACGGCACGAACTTTTTCGCAGACAATTTTCGCCGCCGCTTTAGCCATTTCCGCAGGTTGCGGCGGTCCAATTCGCACAAATCTGAAGCCGCCTTTGCGTTCGATGTTCGGAATAGCCCATTCGTTTCTCGGGGTAAGTAAAGTCACGCAAATTCCGGTCGCTCCAGCGCGCCCAGTTCGTCCTGATCGATGAATGTACGTTTCTGGATCTTTCGGAGGTTCGCACTGAATGACTAGCTCGACGCCGGAAATATCCAAACCTCTCGCCGCAACGTCCGTGGCCACCAAAACCTGGAACTTGTTATCGCGAAAGCCTTGTAAAACAACTTCTCTGTTGTTTTGCGCAATATCGCCGTGTAATGCCTTGGCGCCTTTTTCCAAATTCGATTGCAAAGCGTCGCACAGTTCCGTGCAATCTCTTTTCGTGTCACAGAATAGAATACATCTCCCTCCACTCGGCGCTTTCGCGCGAATTAAATCAGGAATCAGCGACACTCGTTCTTGCCACTGACATGGCAGCAACAAATGTTGCACTTGGCCGCTCGCCTTTTGTTTCTCGTTGCCGACCAAATCGATCGTGGCGTAATCTTTCTTCAAGAACCGCTTAGCGATATCCTTCACCCATGGAGGCAAAGTTGCCGAAAACAACAAGGTTTGTATATCTCCAGAAACTTTTAAAATCTTTTCAACGTCGTCCACGAAACCCATGTTTAACATCTCGTCCGCTTCATCCAACACTCGAAATTTCAAATTGTCAAACTTCAAATTTTTCCTATCTAAATGGTCCTTCACTCTTCCGGGCGTGCCAACGATAATGTCGCACCCGCTACGTAAACCTTGCTCTTGGTCTCTGTATGGCGCACCACCATACACACACACGGTCTTCAAATTAAAAGCCTGTCCGACCCAATCGAAATCTGCACCAACTTGTTTCGCCAACTCTCTCGTCGGGCACAAAACGCATACCACTGGCCTTCGTCCTTGTAACCTCCTTCCGGTCTTCGGGGTCGGGTCAGTTTTGTTAATCTGTTCTACGATCGGCAAAACGAACGCTAATGTTTTCCCGCATCCAGTTCTTGCTCTTCCAACAATATCTTTCCCGCTCATTGCGGTGTCTAAAGTCTGTGCCTGTATGGCGAACAACGCGTCGATGCCTTTTTTCTGCAGAGCGCATACAACTTCCGGTGAGAGGTTGAAATTCTCCAACGCCAAAGGATTCGGCGTTCGCGCATCCATTCGGTTCGGAACGTCGTCCGAGTTGTATCCTCCATCATCGTCGGAGTTTTGTCCATCCATCATGGTCAATGCTTTTATCTTCGTCGGTCTCTTTACCCCCTCTTCATCGTCTTCTTTCTCTCGCTCTTTCCGTTTCTCCTTTTTACCAGAGGAGGAACCACTTTCTTTCTTGTCCTTTTTGGACGACTTGTCTTTTTTCGAACTCTTGCCCATTTTGTTACACCAAGAAGAATATGTATTTACTCGACGGTGATTACTGGTGAGTGGGTAATTAATGTTACTCTCCCTTTCTCTCTCGTGTGTGCACGCGTGCGCGCGCCGTGTATATGCGAGGGAAGAAGTGAAGAAAAATTGAGAAGGGTGGCGGCTCAAAAAAGCCAAAAAAGAGAGATTTTTGCCTTGGAGTCATCTTTATGGGCACAATACAAAAATATATAAGTATATTTGCTACTTACCCACTTTAACCTCAAACCGCATCAAGGTTCTTTGGATATCTTTCGTTTCAAAGAAGATGCCGTGACAAACGTCGCTCATGAAGTCGTTTCCCGAGGAAGCAACGATCGTGTTTCCAATTTGACAATTGAAAGTCTTCCCGCCGTGCAAAAGAACCGACTCATGGATGTGACCGTGTAAAGTGATATCGGGTTGGTGCTCTGCTATAAAACTTCTCAACGCTTTTGATCCAACGCGCTCATTTCGATGCGTCAGATCTCCAATAGTATCAAAAGGTGGACCGTGATTGACCCATACTTTTGTCAATAACGGTGAAGAAGAAGCAGAAGCAGGTACCATTTTCGGTTGCAAATTGGCTAATGTTTCTGCAAAAGTTGGTCGAGTACACGCGTCGTTCACCAAATATCTGTCCACTTCGAACTTCTTTTCATTACCGAATCGCGATATGAAACCATTTTGGTTCTTTTCTGGAACGTTTTCTGCATCTACATCCTTTCTCTCGAAATCTTTTTTCCTGTGATTCGAGACGGAGACGATGGCTGTGAAGAAAAATTCAATGCACTCGTCTTCCACGAAAACATCGCCTAATCCAGAACATACCTTCACCGAATCGTTTGTGTGAAACCTTCGTTTTAGAACGCATTCGTTTATCTGCCAATCGCTGTTACCGAGGACAAGGAATAATTTTTGCTTCTTCTTTTTTGTCTCTTCTTTTTTGTTCTCAATACTACTAGCAGGAAAAAACGTTTCAACTAAGTCGCAAAACTGTTCCTCAAACCATCTCTTTTGCTTCATCATCTCTCCATAATGATACTCCACCGTCTCTTTATCCCCAATACCTTCTCCTCGAGGGCCCAAATCGCCGCCTAAAATCACATAATCACAATTTAACTCGTTTAAAGAATAAGAAAAGAAATCTCGAAGCATACGCGTGTTCCCATGGACATCCGAAGTAAACGATAGCTTCTTGTTTGCGTTTTCGTCGACTGGTACTCGTCCTGGAATGAACTCTTCAGGCTTGTCCATCATCCCGCGTTGTCCGAACGCGATAAACTACGATACTCTATTCCTCTCTCGATTCATCGTTGTTCTCGTCGTTCTCGTCGTTCTCGTCGTCCGGTTTTATTCTTTCTTTATTCGACTTTTTTGGTGATTGCTTTCTTCTGAAAATCTTCATAATTCATTATTGACACACACACAAAGCACATCAGAGCGAGAGAGAAAGAGAAGCACATAACACCATCGAGCGCACGAAAGCTCACTCACTCACTCACTCACTCACTCACACCAATGTTTCAGCGCACGGAGTCAATCGACGACATCGGTCTCTCCCGAATATTACAAACGGACAAATCGAACACGATTTCGTCGTTAACGAAGGTCATATGCACGATCGGGGTGAAATCGAGAACGGTAGAGGAATTATCGAAACTATTAGAAGCTGGGATGTCCGTCGCTCGCTTCGATTTCAGTTGGGGATCGCACGAATATCACACGGAAACGCTGATGAATTTACGACAAGCGATGAAGAATACGAAAATTTTATGCGCGACGATGTTGGACACGTGCGGGAGCGAAGTGGCTGTTCGGTTAGCCGCGGAGGACGTGTCGTCGTTCGATAAAGACGCGCCGAAAACGCCGTTGGTCATGAAAGAAGGGAATAAAGTCGTGTTGTCGGTGTGTAATCATGAAGAAGATCAGAAGAACATGGTGGTCACATCGGAGTTTTTCCCGGTGGTGAACTGTGATTCGTTGTGCGAAATAGTCTCCGTCGGTGACTCGATTTTCATCGGGCAGTATTTATTTACCGGGTCGGAAACGTCGTCAGTGTATTTAACCGTCGATAGTATTGATATAGAAAACAAACAAGTCGTTTGCACGTGCAATAACGACGCTTTAATGAGAGGGGTCTTGTTAACCGTACAAATATCAAATATCGGCGAGAAGTTGCCGACACTTAGCCGAAACGACGAACATGACATCGTCAATTGGGGCGTGAAAAATAACGTCGATTTCATTTCGTTATCATTCACGAACAGCGCCGAAGATGTTCGGAAATGCAGACAAATATTAGACGAGTACAAATCGTTTCACACCAAGATTTGTGCGAAAATTGAACGCGCCTCGGCATTGAAAAACATTGACGAAATCATAGAAGAAGCGGACGGGGTGATTATTTCGAGAGGGAATTTAGGAACCGAACTGCCCCCTGAAAAAGTGTTTATTTTACAGAAGATGATATTATCGCGGTGCAACGTCGCCGGAAAACACGCAATCGTCGCTCGATTGGTGGACACAATGGCAGAAGCGCCGAGACCGACGCGAGCGGAAGCAACGGATGTCGCTAACGGTGTTTTAGATGGCGCAGATGCGTTGCTTTTAGGTGCAGAAACACTCCGAGGTAACTTTGCCTCGGAAACAGTCGCCATGGTTCGCAAGATATGTCGTGAAGCCGAGAGATTTTACGATCACGAATCGTTTTATAACGCTCAGATATCGCAACGAAAAATTGAAGCCGGAGAAGTGTCGCAAGCCGAAGCGTTGGCGTCTTCGGCGGTTCGAGCTGGAACGAAAGTCGGTGCAAAGCTGATTGTCGTGTTTACGCGAACCGGCCAGACCGCGCGAATGGTGTCCAAATATCGTGCGCCAATGCCAGTAGTCTCTTTAGTTATTCCTCATTTGCGTCAAGACTCTATTCGATGGGTATTAGAAGGCGAGTCTGACGCTCGAGGTGCTTTACTCGCTCGCGGTATCGTCCCGATGTTAGCCAACCCGCAAAACTCCGAGGCAAATTCGCTTTTACAAATGGTCTTTGATTTTGCCAAGAAGAAAGCGGGATTAGACATAGGCGATCGCGTAGTTATCATTCAAAAGTTGAGCGGAACAGCTATTGTAAAAGTGCAAGAGTTGACGTGATATAAGATTGTTGTTTTCTTCTTCGAAAGAAAAAGAGTTTAGAGAGACGACGGCGATATTATTGTAACAAATAATAATTCTATTTTCAATTAGACACTTATCATCTAGATTATTCTATATTGCTGCTGCTGCTACTCCTACGACTACTTTCGTTGTTGCTGTTTGTATGTTACCTGTGTTGTTGTTGTTGTTGTTGTTGTTCTTATTACCGTTGCGTTTCCTTTTATTATTTTTATTCTTGTTCTGTCCGATATTATCGTTCTTATTACCGTTGTTATTCTTGTTATTATTCAACGACGACTTCATCCGTTTCCTCTTCGCTCGGTCTAGAACCTCCGTCGCTTCCTCTAGGAACCGGAAGTCCGAAGTCACGTGTTTATCCTCCATCTCTTTCAAGTTTACGAACTTAAACCGGTCTCGTTTTCCATCACAACTGAATTTTACCTTGTGTTTATTCACGCACTCCAACGAACAAGAGATGAAGAGACATTTGGGACAGCGATATTTCCCTGGTTTGTCTTCTTCCTTTTCACACATTTGACACTTTCCCATTTTCCCCGTTTTGTTACCCTTGCGGTTGTTTTTCTTTTTCATATCTTCGTCCTCGATCGTTGTTGTTGTTGTCGTCGTCGTCGTCGTACCTCTCTCCTCCTCCTCCTCCTCGTCGTCGTCGTCGTCCGTCATTTTCTTTTTGTAAATCACACGTTTTCCAAAACCGCTCGTACAAAAACACACTTTCGTTTTTGTGGAAAGACCAATAATTAGTTTTCTCTTTCTTCTTTTTGTCGCCACTTTTTCTCTCCCTTCTCTCCAAAAAGAATCACCCTTTACGACCACCTTTTACCATCACCACCAAAAAAAAGACAAGAAGAGACGACTGATGTCTGCTTCTGCTGCCTCTGCCGCCGCCGTCGCAGCTTCTTCCGAAGGCTCTTTGTTAGCCGTCATTGGTGACGAAGATCTCGTCACCGGGTTCCTCTTAGCAGGCGTAGGAAATCTGGACAGTCGACGCAAATCCAATTTTCTAATCGTCAAACCGGACACCTCGAGAAGAGAGATGGAAGACGCGTTTAAAGATTTTACCACGAGAGAAGACGTGGCGGTGGTGTTAATCGCGCAGTTCGTGGCGAACGAGATTAGATATTTAGTAAACGAGCACACGGAGCCGATTCCGGCGGTACTGGAGATTCCATCGCCGGATCATCCATACGATCCTTCAGCCGATTCGATATTAAAACGAGTTAAACATTTGCTAGGTGCTGGAGAAGGCATTTGATACGTGTAGTACGTAGAAAGAAAGAAAGAGAGAAAGAGAGCGCGCGTGTGCGCGTGTGAAAGAAACTCTGATCGTTAATATGTGTAGCCCCTTAGATGTGTAGCATCATCAATCCATTAGCTTGTGTGTAAAAGTAGTAGTATACATACCTCTTTCTTCTTTACACGTCTCTCACCACTCTTTGGAAATGTAACGCCCTAAATACGTACTTTGCTTTCCCTCAAGTAGAGGCGTGCTTTCCTAAGCGACGTGTTCCTGGTGTTCGTGGTGTTCGTTCTCCCTCTCGTTTTTTAGTTATCCGGAAATTCGTTCAACGAGAGAAAGCAAATTTCCTTAGAAAACGACTCGCGTTCACCAAGACACGAATTTGTCCCATCTCTTTCAAGACACCAACCGCATTAATCTGAAATGTCTGCCTTCTCCTTACAATCATCCGCGTTCGTTGGCGCCAAGGTTTCCGCGAAATCTTCCGCGCGCAACCAAGTCAAATCCAGAGCGTCGTTACGCGTAAATGCCAAGGACAACGGGCCAGTCATTATTGGCTTAGCCGCAGATTCTGGATGCGGTAAGTGATAGAAATACTGTTTTATGAGAATTCGCAAAGAAATGTGGATTTTGTTGTTCGCGTCTGGTCGCATACATCGTGGATATATTCCTTTTTTATCTCAGCATTTCTCTCCCTTAGAAATGATTGGTGATTGATATCAAATTTTCACACACACTCACTCTTTTATCTTTAATTAATCAAACAGGTAAATCCACGTTCATGAGAAGAATGACTTCTTTGTTCGGCGGTAAGGCTAGCCCGCCTGAGGGAGGCAACCCGGATTCCAATACTTTGATCTCGGACACCACCACCGTCTTGTGCTTGGATGATTACCACTTGAACGACCGTCAAGGCCGCAAGGAATCTGGCTTGACTGCGCTCAACTTGAAAGAACAAAACTTTGACTTGATGTACGAACAAGTCAAAGCCTTGAAGGAAGGCAAAACGGTCCAAAAGCCGATCTACAACCACGTGACTGGTGTCTTTGACCCGGCCGAAGAGATTGTCTCCCCGAAAATTTTGATTTTGGAAGGCTTGCACCCGTTCGCCGACGACCGCGTCAGAGACTTCTACGATTTCAAAATCTATTTGGACATCTCCGACGACGTCAAGTTCGCGTGGAAGATCCAAAGAGACATGGCCGAACGTGGTCACTCCTTGGAGTCCATCAAGGCGTCTATCGAAGCGCGTAAGCCAGATTTCGACGCCTTTGTTGACCCGCAAAAGAAATTTGCTGACGTTGTCATCCAAGTCTTGCCGACGCAATTGATCCCGGATGACAACGAAGGTAAAATCTTGAGAGTGCGTATGATAATGAAGGAAGGCGTCAAGTTCTTTGACACCCCGTACTTGTTTGACGAAGGTTCCACGATCTCCTGGATCCCGTGTGGCCGCAAGTTGACGTGCTCGTACCCGGGCATCAAGTTCTTTTATGGCCCGGACACTTTCTATGGTGAAGAAGTTTCCGTCTTAGAGATGGACGGTCAGTTTGACAAGTTGGAAGAGTTGATCTACGTTGAATCCTTGTTGTCTAACACTTCCACGAAGTTTTACGGTGAGTTGACGCAACAAATGTTGAAGTACCAAAACGGTCCGGGTTCCAACAACGGTACCGGTTTCTTCCAAACCTTGGTTGGCTTGAAAGTTAGAGAGCTCTACGAGAAGATTGCGGAGACGGAAGTTGTTGTCGCGAAGTAAATTACTTGTTGATGTATAATCGATAAAAAACAATTTTAAACTGCAGCTATAACATTACATTAAGTAAGAGTAAAAAGGGGGGGTGAGAGATATAACAGAGATTTTGGTATTATTAACAACGTAAGCATAACTATAAAAAATAACATTACACTTCCTTGATTCTAATGCATACACCTTCACCACCATTCGATTATGTTGGTAAAACAACTGCCTGTATGCTCTTCATAGGTATTGCTTTTTAGAATAATATATATTTTTTTCTTACGCAACCGTTTCCACCCACTCGACAAATGCAATGTTACTATCCGCGGGATTATCGTCTTGAGGGCAATGTCCAGCCGGCACCGGTGAATATGTCGCGCTCGGTTTGATCTCCATAATTCTTTCTGCTTTTGTCGGTGTCATCCACGGATCGTTTTCTCCCCACAATAACATCAACGGCGCGTTCAAGTTTTCTAATAAATCCCTCGGTTTCACTTGCGTTCGTGAGCCAGCCAACGAAATAGCATAAAATGTTTCTCTTGCTTCCGGATCTTCCGCTGCCATAGCAATACTTCGAACCAAATCTTCGTCCACATCATTATCGTATACCTGATTTAAAATCGTTTTGATGCGAATCTTGGTGAAATAAAAGATACCATACGCTGCTAACTTCCCAAACGCCACGCGTAGTTTGCCTTGCAACGTGTTGTTCTCCTCGGCCTCTTCCATATCTTGCGCCGTTCCTACGGCTTTTTGCGCCATGGTTTTCTTCTCTGGACCCGGCGCTGCGTTTGGTTCGAAATTTCCCGCCGAATTGACTAAACACAAACCTTTAGTTCTCTCCGGTGCCCCTTTCGATGCCGCATACAACGCTGCCAACGCGCCGATGGAATTCCCAGCGATGAACGCTTTATCTGTCTCCGTTGCTTTCGCAATCGTTCGCACGAAATCAGACACTTGTTCGCCCCAATATTCCATACAATACTTTTCTTGACTCGCTTTCGAGGACCAACCGTACCCGAGCATGCACAACGCGTACACTCGATAGCCTTTCTTCGCCAAATATGGGATCTGGTACCTCCAGTGGTACGAGTGCGCACCAAAGCCATGCACCAAAACGACAATCGGTCCTGTATTCTCCTTCCCGGCGCTAATGTAGTTGCAATCGAATTCGTTTTGGTATTTATACGTTTCCCATCCGTCTTTTTGTAATTTGATTCGTTCGATACCTACGTCGTCCAGTTCTAACGGTGGCATGTCAGAGATACTTTCACTCTCGAGTAGTTGTTCTTCCGATGACGACATCGATGACGAACACACGTTGCTGTTGTTATGTCTGTTGCGGGTCCCACGAAGGGTGTTACTCGTCTTCTTACTCGTGACGAATTTGGATGAGGAACGAGGTGTGTTCGTTGATACTGCGCTGCTGCTTCTGCTGCTCGTGGCAATCATCTTTGTTTCTTCTCTCTGTCGTTGCTCTCGTCGAAGAGAAAGAGAGGAGAATTCTGGGGAAGACGTCGTATCTTTTCTCTCGGCTTCGCGTTTTTGCCAGTCGTTTTTTTGTTTTTCTTTCAACGACGCGTGGGCGAAACGTTTCGTCTTTACGACGACGACGTTTCTTTTTTTTTCGAGGGAACAGAGCGTCGACGACAGCTGCGATTCTCGTCGCGAGCGACGACATGATGTCTCTTGCGTTTATCGCAGTTCTTCTTTACCTTCTTTATCGCCTTCCTCGCGCGCGTGCACAGCGTGTGGTGTCTTCTCAAAGATGGTTTTTTATTTGTCGGTCAAACGATGAGCTTCATCGTTCATGTTCTGGTGCATATTTTTTCACTGTTGAGAGAAATTATTTATTCTTTTCCTCGCGAAAAGTCACGCGTCATCTCGGCGCTCGGGGGCACCAAAAAAAAATTATCATCATCATCAATCGTTTTATCATCATCCGATCCACGACGACGGAATAAAAACCCAAAAGGTTTTACACGTTTCTCTTTCTTCACTTTTGTTTGCGTCGAGATACAAACGCACACACGAGTGCTCTTCTAATAGTGTAACCAATCAGAGTAAAGCAAACGACCGCGATGTCGACTGCTATGATGCAATCGAGAGTATCCACTCAGTACGCGTCCACGTCCTCATCTCGCAACGCTACTAATAAAATTGCGTTTCGTCATCAACAACCTCGCAACATTTCTGCTTTCAATCGTCGTCATCATCAACAACAACAATATCGACAACAACAACAACAACAACAACATAAAAGAAGAAATGGATCAGTCGTAGTAAATGCTGGATTAGTGGAGAAAATGAATGCCGAACAGTTGGAAGTGGCCATGGCGGACAGGTCAACGCCTATCGTGATTGATTTCTACGCCACGTGGTGTGGTCCGTGCGTGCTGATGTCCGCAGAGTTGGAAAAAGTGAAGGAACAACTCGGTGAGGCAGTAAGATGCATCAAAGTGGACACGGACGAGGAGACAGAGTTAGCGACGCAACTCGGAATTGAAGGTTTACCTACAATAGTCTTTGTTTCAAAAGATGCGTCGTCGCCGGCGTTGAGAACGGAAGGGATGATACCTGCGGAGACGGTTGTTTCCATCATCGAAAACCAGTTGCAAGGTTAAAAAACAGAACAGAGACCATTAACGATGAGCACGTTTGCTCTTTGCAATGATGTACAATACTATACATCTACCACTAATTTAAACTATTTCTACCATGTACATTTTACCATCCATACTTTGATTTTGCCATCGTTCGGTGGCGCATGCCTTGTTGTTGCGCTAGTTTCAATTCCGCTTGTCTCGCGTCGTGCACTAATGAAGTCACTTGATTCTTCGCTCGAGCCGTTCCGGAGACTTTACCTAAAGAGCCACCCATATCGTTCGTATTTTGAATCGCGTACTCATTCGCTAATAACGGATTGTAAGAGCCTCGTATGTCTTTTTCAGTGATTTCAACCATTTTGTTGGACTTCACAAGCATGTCTTCTAAACTCATGGTGTTATTGGAAGTTTTCTCCTGTTCGTTTCCTCCTGCCGACTGTTGTTGTTGTTGTTGTTGTTGTTGCTGCTGCTGCATAGAGCCAATCAGCTCCTGGTGAATGTAGTTCCCGTCGTCATCTACTTCGTATAACTGCGAAGGATGAATCGTCGTAGATGCCACTGCCGCAGCTCCTTTTTCGTTTTGTTCTCGTTCTTGTGTTTTTATGGGGACGCTTTTTGTTGCCGTTCCACTAGATAAGTCTATGCGCGTTCCTCCTCCACTACCAAAGCCTCCACCCTCGTGAAAATCACCCCTGATGTTAAACGCATCTACAATCGCTGGTTTTGGTAAGAACATACCTAACCCAGATCCGCTTCCGTTTCTCTTCGCATTTGCTAAAACGTCTCTTCTTCTCCTCTCTTCTTCGTCTTCCATCAAATCGTCGTTTTCCTCATCCTCGACGTCTCTTCCTCCGCCTTTACTCTTCGTCATTAACTTTTTCTGCTGTTTATTCAAGAACCGTTTTCGCGCGACTCTTTTTCTGAGCTCTTCCCGTTCCTCGGTAGTTTTCATTGCGGACGATGAAGGTGGTGGCAAACGCGTTTCGAAAAGTACTGGTGCATTTTCTTCTTCTTTTCGGATTTCTTCCTCTTCTTCTTCTCGCCGTCGTTTCTTGTTGGCCGTACTCTTTACGTTTCCGTCGTCATCCTGTGCGTTGTTGTTTCTCCCATTATCGTCTTCCTCCCTCTCGTCCGAGGAAGAGTCGTACGCGTCGAGACCGAAAGACATCCTTCGTGTTCTCTTTCAGCTCGGCGCCTTTTTAGGAGCACAACTCCTCTTTCTTTTTGTAAAGCAACTCGGAAACTTGTTTTTCTCTGTACCCTAATTTGGGAGGACTCGATGAAGTCAATGAGTTCGGGATTCCCACGTCACCCCGTCGTCCAGTTAAAATTTCGTCCCACCCAAAAAAGAAAAGAAAAGAAAAGAAAAAAATGTCCACGTTTTGTCCCTTCAGCTGCCCTTGTCGTGTGCCCATTTTTCCGTACGCGACGACACGGCTTTACTTTTCGTAGAGTCCAATATGAGTGCGGCGGCTACCGAAAACTTCAATAACCCGGCGATTCTCTCATCGTTGGTAATCAACGCGCCAATCTATATCGATTGTCGATTATCCACGTGTCCGGAGAAACCCATCGGGAAAGACGCGTTGAGCGCTCTGAAAGAAAAGAATAAAAACAGCGGTTCGTCGATATCGGGAATAGGAGACGCGACGACCGACGAGACGTCTCGTCAAAACAACGACGATTCGTTCGAAGAAGATGGAGAAAGCGGATTGGTTTTCTTACGAGGCACGGTCGCAAAAAACGACTCGCAGGGGGAATGCATGGATGTAAACGCGTTCGTTTCCGACAGCGAAACGACGACGACTTTGGTAAAAGCCGTCTCGTATAAGCGACTTTTCGCAGGTAATCCGGCCAACTTGATCGAGTCACTGTCGGACGTCTCAAGACTGACCAACTTGAACCCACCATCGATTGTTCATTTTTTAGAGGAGCGGTTCATGAAAAACACAAAGAATGTTAAGAAGTCCTCGACGGCGACGAGAGAAATATATTCTAAGGCTGGGCCTATTCTTATCGCATTGAACCCGTGCGAGCCGTTGTTGGGTAAATACGGCCAGGAAGTGATGAACTTATACTCGCCAAGGAACATGGCGAGCGGGGTGAAGGCGTCATCGTCCTCGGCGACGACGTCTTCGAATGGGGAAGTCTCATCTTCCTCGGTGAAAGATTTACCTCCGCATTGTTTCCAAGTCGCCTCGAACGCATTCGAACAGATGATGGAGAGTCAAATGGACCAAGCGATTGTGATTTCGGGTGAATCCGGGTCTGGGAAAACCGAAACGACCAAGTTTATCATGAAGTTTTTAGCCGCAACGACGTCTCATAATAGCAGCAACAGTAACAGCGGCGAAGACGAAGAAAATCACAATAACGACATGTTCAACGCGGTTTCGAGAGATCTGTTGATGACAAACCCAATTCTAGAAGCGTTTGGGAATGCAAAAACTGCGAGGAACTTGAACTCTTCGCGATTTGGTAAATTGATCGACATTAAGTTTGATAAAAAGTCCAACGGAAAGTTAGCACAGGCAATGATTGAGACATATCTATTGGAAAAGTCTCGAGTCGTACACCATTCGAAAAGAGAACGATCGTTCCATGTGTTTTATCAACTCTTGGCCGGGGCGTCGAAAGAAGAGAGGAAGAAATGGTTCTTAGACGATGTGAAAGATGGATTCAACTATTTAGGCGGTTTCGGCGTCCAAAGCGAAAAAAGTACGGAAATAGACGACGAGAGCAAACACAAAGAGACTAAAGAGGCGTTGCGGGCGATTGGCATTACGGATAAAACCATCGACGACATTTATCGAACGCTCGCTTCGGTGTTACATCTCGGCAACGTTGAGTTTGACACCTTGAACGAATCTGGGCACGACGCCGCAATGATCAAGACGGAAGACGCTTTGAAATGCACAAGCGAGTTATTAGGTGTCGATGTCGTGGCTTTAGAGCGGCTATTGATTAAGCGCATTATTTCTGCCGGTGGTGAGAAAATAGAAACCGATCTGACAATGACGCAAGCGAACGATGCGCGTGACGCATTGGCAAAAGCTATGTTCGAAGCGCTGTTCCATTATTTGGTTAGTAAAATCAACGAATCCTTCGCACGCGACGGTTCTGTGCAAAGGGACGACGAAGATTTAGTTTCTTTGAACATTTTAGATATTTACGGCTTTGAGAGTTTCCAACACAACACATTCGAACAGTTGTGCATAAACTACGCCAACGAATCCATGCAGAAGATGTTCAATCATCATTTATTCGTGGTGGAACAGAAAGATTACGAGATGGAGAACATCGAATGGTCGAGAATTGAGTTCGTAGATAACTCTTCCACGCTTGAAGTGATTGAAAATAAACCAATGGGATTGTTTGCGCTTTTAGACGATCAAGTCAGTTTCCCAGGTGCGACGGACGAAACGTACCACGCGAAAATTGTCAGCGAGCTTTCCGATATGGAAAAGTTTTCGTGCATGAGAAAAAAAGGAACGTCCGAGACTTCGTTTGATATCGTGCACTACGCCGGGAGTGCTACGTACGAGTGCACAGGCTTTCTGGAAAAGAATAGAGATGCGTTACCGTTAGATTTGGCGACGGCTTTGTATACTGATAACACTTTCGAGTTCATGAAGATGAACATCGGCGAAGCGTTGCGCAAACGCGCCATGGAAACGATGGTCACGAAAGCCTCAAAATCAGCCAAAGAAAAATCTACCGTCTGCACAAAATTTCGCAACCAGTTGAATGGACTGCTTCAAAAGTTAAACTCGTGCGAACCACACTTTATTCGATGCGTAAAGCCAAACGCTTCGCTCGTTCCAACCGAAACCAATCAAAAACTCATTTTGCATCAATGTGCGTGCGCTGGTATTTTGGAGGCGACTCGAATTGCCCAAGCAGGCTACCCGACACGTTCGCTATACGAAGATTTTGTGCACAGATTCGGTTTCTTGGTTGGTAAAGATGTCATTGAATCCTCCGGAGTGGATAGTCAAAATGCGACGAGAATGATTTTGGAGCATTTCTCCGTCGACGCCGAGGAGCACGTCAAGTTTGGCTCCACGAAAATTTTCTTCAAGCAAGGTGTATTGGGCGCCTTGGAAGATGCGCGATCAAACGCGATTTACTATTCGAAGATTATTCAAGCCACGTACAAAGGTTTCAAGCAACGTAAAGAGTACCAACGCATCCGTTCCGCGACGATTACCGCGCAAGCGAGCTGGAAAGGAATGAAACAGCGCAAAGAGTACGTCACATTAAGGGATCGAAACAGAGCTGCACTTAAGATACAAATGGCAGCGAAAAGGAAAGCTTTCAACGCGAGGGTTCAGTTGCGCGTCGCGGAACGCGAGCGACGCGAACTCGAGATGCGTTTGGAGGAAGAAAAGAGAGAAAAAGAGGAGAGGGAGCGTCTTCAAAAAGAAGCGGAAATGGAAGCTGCCGCGGCGCGTAAGAGAGAAGAAGCTAAAGCAAAGGCAAGAACAGAAGCTGATGCTGACACTGCCGTTTTCAAACAAAAAGATTCTCCTGAATCTACTCTCAATCGTGACACTTCATCTGCAGCGTCATTATCCGAGGACGTGGACGTGTTGAATAATCCGTTCGTCAAGGCTCTTAAAGCTGAAAATGAAGCATTGCGAGCATCTGTGGAATCGGAAAGACAAGAAAAGATGGCACTCATGAAGCAAATGGAGGGGCTGAAGGAGCAACTTATCTCTGCGGATGACGCGCTAGTCACGGCGATGACGCAAAAGGAGCAAAATCAACAGAGTTCGCCGTCTATTTCGACGCCGATAGACAAAGAAGGCCCATCGAGCGTGGATAAACCTTCAGCGCACACGAACAAAGTCCCATCCGGTCAAGCCTCGAAGGTCATTCAATTCTTGGATGGTATGAAAGTAGAATTTAACTCTATGTCGCGCGTTTTGGACGACGACGTTGATTTCATCCGGGAAGTTGCAACGGGTGAAATCACCGTAGACACCATGGACGTGCAGAAAGAGTTCAAAATTTTGCAATCTCGCTTCGATCACTGGAAACACGATTACAAAGAGCGTCTGAAATTCGGCGAACGCTTCCTAAAGAAAGAAGTGACGGAAAAGACCACACCAGAGCTTACAAAGAAGAGGAGTTTCTTTGGCGGTAAGAAGTAGAAAAGGACCATAGCGTAGTAGATTTATACAAAAATTTACTTCAGATTCACCCATAGAGCCCATCAACAATACGTGAAACTAATAATACTTATAGGCGATTTTTTTTACAAACAAATCAATATATCCTTATCTAATTGCACACAATGGAGGAACCGAACCCGCCTGGCAATCCTCCCTCTCGACTACAGCTCTTGGAATCGAGCAACTCGATGTCAAACACCTCCCACTGTTTCGATGAGAAAAACGTCGCCGGACCAACCGGCGGTCCCAATTCCGGCGGTACGATAATCCGTCTCTTCCCTCCCGGTTTCATCGTGCTTAATCCTTCTTCAAACCCGGGAATCATCCCTTTCATACCTAATCGAGCTTTCGCTGGCGTATTTTTCCTATATGTAGAATCGATAACACCACCGTTCTCGTTATATGCCACGTAATGAAACGTCACCTCTTGATCCTTCCCCGGCAATTTTCCACTTCCTTTTGCGAAATCGTAATACATTAAACCGTCCTCTGTTTTATCATACCCTCTCGGCGTGACCACTTGCACATCGTACGAATCTCTGACAAATGTTGGGAAATCATCCGGCGCGTTGTTGTACTGTTGAATCCTGGCATTATTCACCGCTTGTTTCAACGTCTTCTCGTCCACTTCTTCTTGCGAAGTCGGGATATATCCCGGCTCGACCAAATCGATGTCTATTTCAATCACACTCTCTTCTTCTTGTTGTTCATCGTTACTACTAGTACTACTATCGCTTGTGCTTCGAAACACTTCTTTCGGATCTCTCAACGGTTCAGGAGGGGGATTCGCAATCTCCACGTCTTTCTTTGCCTCCGTCCAGTATTCGTTTGGTTTATATCCATCCGGTTCGTTTTCCACTTTAATTCGTTTCGGGTTGACGATCCAGTCGTCGTCGTCGTCGCCCGGGGCAAATTTGGCGTAGGCAACGTCTTTTCGAGTGTTCAAATGTATCCCAGCCGTGAGCGCGGCGAGCGTTGAGGTCAAAACATATCGTCTTTTGGTGTTGTTCGCGTGCTTTTTTTGGGTGCATCGATCGCCGTCATTTTTACCACCAGATACGATTACTCCTTTTCCTCCAAAATTCTTCGTCTTTGACGACGTTTGTTTCGAGACGTTCACGGAGGAGAAAGAAGAAGACGTTAAAGAGATGGAGTGCGCGAGAAAAGCGCGCGCGCTCGAAGCCATCTTTTTCTTTTTCAGTTCGCCTTTCGTTTTACGTCTCGCGCGCGTATACAAATGCCGAAACAATAAATATACATTTTTGCACGGGACGGGGTGAAGAAAAAGAAGAAGAAGAAGAAGAAGAAATTTCTTCAAAAAAAAAGAAAA